>Ga0209395_1003069_pt1 | contig 21114 bp, 22 predicted proteins | sample GOMGulsemesocosm_3_FD_184635 | JGI IMG/M metagenome (GOLD analysis project Ga0209395, IMG submission 184635) | Methane-oxidizing microbial communities from mesocosms in the Gulf of Mexico - GOM9D Gulf of Mexico (SPAdes) (version 2) | ecosystem: Environmental > Aquatic > Marine > Cold seeps... | reverse complement strand
AGAAATTACGCCAGCTGCAGTTGCAGATTGACCATTTAAAATATAGTATGTCTGTCTTAATTGTTGATAGGATTTCCCTTGTTTTGTAAAACGACCTTTGATGGTTTCCATCATGTCATTTACCAATTGTATTCTATTGATAGAATAGGCAATCTGATCGTTAGACATGTCTCCAATCATAACTCTCGGGTCAATTGCTTTTCCTGGAGATCGCATGTCGTCGGCATCATTTCCAAAAATAAGTTCTGGTTGTGTAGATTTCTGTAATAATGCATGCATTTCTTGTGGTGAAGAAAAAGGGGTGTACCCAAATTGGATGGCCCAAACATCATAAGGTCCAACGGCCATATCATAATATTGACCTTGTTTAGTTCTGTCTTTGGTAATATTAATTGCCGCATAATCCATAACAGATCCTGTCAAGGCTTTTCCTTTAATAAAAGCGGCATCATTTAATTGTGCTGGACTAAACAATTGGCTAGCTTTCATATTGTGATTTAAACCTAATGTATGTCCTACTTCGTGCATAATTAAGGCTTTCATACCTTCTTTCTTCATGCCTTCCATTTCTAAGTCGGTTGCCCCAGTTGCTGCTAATACTGCTTGTCCAAATAAGGTGTTTTCGTGCATTTGATGTCCTAAAGAACAAAACATCTTGGTTTCTTTAGTGTTAAAAAGCTGCTGTTGCAATGCTTCTTTTTCTGCCGTGTTGTTTAAGGCTGTAGAAAAGATTCTGTCATACACAACTCTGTTGGTAAAGTGCACATATTCTAACATAATGTCTGCCCCTAAGATCTCTCCTGTTTTTGGATTTACAAAGCTAGGGCCATAGCCTCCAAATGGAGGGTTTGGAGAAGAGGTCCATCTCAGTACATTGTACCGAACATCACCAGCATCCCAAGTGGCATCATCTGGTTGAACTTTTACAACCATGGCATTTTTAAACCCCGCTTTTTCAAAAGCTTCATTCCAAGCCAACACGCCTTCTTTAATGGTTTCTCTAAATTCTACAGGAGTAGAGTTCTCTATCCACCATGTAATTGGGGTGATTGGTTCTGAAATTGCTTCATTTGGATTTTTCTTTACCAGCTTCCAACGGTGCACTAAATCACGATAAGGAATTACATCAGTGGTCGTCATATTGGTTACTTGTGTTGTGAAATATCCAACGCGAGGGTCATCGAATCGTGCTTCATAGCTTTCTTTTGGCATGTTCATAAAGGTGTGAAACACTTTTACAGAAACATTTCTACCATCAGTTACATCGCTACCACCACCGTTTAAAACTGTAGGATTGCTGTATACATATTCTGTTTTTACATTGGTGTTTTCTGGGTAGTTATGAATGCTGTTAATTTTAGATTTGTTTTTATCAAACCTTCCTAAGCTAAATGCGAAAGGAGATTGACCTGGAAATCTAGGCCCTTTCACTCTCGTAAATGTTTCAGATAAAAATAGGCCATTGGCATCAATTAGGTATTCACCTGTTTTAGCATCGGTAGCTAGTATTTTAACACTAGCAACTGTTGCATCGCTAATATTTGCTTTTGATGATTTCGAAATGGCATTGGTTTTTTCAAAATAAAAGGCCGTATTAGGCAGTATAAATTCTATTTTATTAAAGAATTTTTTGACATTAAAGACAGTAGATCCTTTGTAGTTTCCTCTAAAGGCACCTACAGAGGCGATTCCATCGGCTATTTGAGAAAAATAAATAAAGTCTTTGTCTAGCTGTTCTTTTTTGACCACCATTTTTAAAGTACCTGTAATGGTATCTTGGTACATGGTAAAAAGACCATCAATTTTTTTGCTGCTTTTAGTTAAGCTAGCAATGGTTTTCTTTTTAGATTTTGGCTTTTTTTTGGGAACAACAATTTCTTTTTTGTCTTTTTTAGATTTTCTTTTTCTTCTTTGGGCATCCATGTCTTGGATACCGATTATTGCGAGTGTTAAAAATAAAGAACATAGAATTCTTAATTTTTTTGAGGTGTTTTTTTTCATAATTTTATTTGATTAATGTTCTGTAAGTTAGGTGTTAAAAGTTTTTTTTGCTGTTAATTATTTTATAAAATTAAATTTACCGAAATAATGTTGCATTAAAACCAAAGGTCGTTAACGCTATGTAGCTAGCTCAAAAAGGAATTACCAATCTCCTCTCGTTTTGATATTTTGGTTACATAATTTTATGATTTCAGAAATACGTTTTTCTCGAGTAGCTTCTCTTTTCGCTTGATTGAGCCAATATAAGTACCCTTTTTTATAGGAAGGGGCAAAATTTTGGTAATTGGTAAAAGCGGTTTTGTTTTTATCAAATTGCGTTTGAAGTTCTTTTGGAATGACTAAATTCTCAACAGCATCTAAGGCTGTCCAAGAACCATTTTCTTTGGCAATTTTAATTGATGTCATTCCTTGGGCACACATTAAGTCATCTGCAATTAATTGGATTATGTATTTTTTATTCAAGGCACTCCACACACTTTTTGGGTTTCTTGGGCAGAAATATTGTTGTCGCTTTCCATTGCCTAAGCTTTTAACGGTAGAATCTATCCACCCAAAACATAGGGCAACTTTTACAGCTTCTTCCCAACGCATGCTTTCTTCTTTGGAGGCTACTTTATAGAATATCAAGTACACGCCTTTAAATTGCAGGTGGTTGTCTGTTAGCCATGACCTCCATGCTGAAGGATGTTTAAAATAGAGTTGAGGTTTTTCTACCATTTTCTGACTATCTTAGAAGGGAATACCACCACACTTTCATGTCCATTTTTTCCAACTGCTGCTACACCAAAAAAGAAATTATCAATCACTACTCCTTCTAACAAAAATTGAGATAGATCGCCAACATATCGACTGTTGTCCCAAGTTGGAGATGTAGTATCTCTCCAATATATTTTATAGCCTTTAGCGCCGCTTACTTTGTCCCATTGTAATTTTACGGAGGCTTCTACAATTCCGCCAATTCCCACATTTTTTGGGGCTGGTGGCGCTGAAGCCAGTCCTGCCATAGTAATGGCATTTACAGCGGTTAATTTTTTAGCATAGGCAACATTAACATGCTCAAAGGTATCTCCATATTTGATACCGTTTTCGGTTCTAATATTTTGATGTTGTTGTGTGTAGTTTTCATGTGCTTCCATAATTCTGATTCCTGCAAACCCTAAGTCATTAAACGGCCTATGGTGTCCACCACGCCCAAATCTATCTAATCGATAAATCATCATTGGATTCATTTCTGGCATATACGTTTTGGTCATTTTATGGGTATATCGCGCTAACTGTCGGGAAATTCCATCTACTTCACCACCATAAAAGCGACGCATCCTACGTTGTCTTTCTGTTTCGTTGGCCGGTACAGGTTCGGAGAAAATTCTAAATGAACGATTGTCAATAACGCCATCTACTCCAGTAATGTTTCCAATCATATCATTATTTAGAATCCCGATAATATCCCAGCCTTTCTCTTTTGCGTACTTTGCCAATCCCGCGCCTCCGAAAAGACCTTGTTCTTCGCCAGATAAGCCTACATAAATAATACTGTTTTCGAATTGGTGTTTTGATAATACTCGCGCAGCTTCGATGGTGCCAGCCATTCCAGAGGCATTGTCGTTTGCTCCGGGAGCATCTGTGGTAAAGTCCATGGTGTTGCTAGCTCTAGAATCAATATCTCCACTCATAATAATATACTTGTTAGGATATTTTGTGCCTTTTTGTATGGCCACCACATTTACAACCCAAGCATCGTGTGGTACTCTACGATTTCCTTTTTTTGTTACTAAATCTTTTTGATAAAAGACTTCAATACAGTTGTCACAATTGTTAGAAATAGTTTCAAATTCTGATTTTATCCAGCGTCTAGCAGCACCAATTCCCCGTGTATTAGAGAGGGTGTCACTAAAGGTATTTCGAGTTCCAAACTCAGTGAGGATTTTAATATCGTTTTTAATTCTATCTTCAGAAACGGCATCAATAATGTCATATATTGTTTGATCCGTTTGCGCTGTTAAAGTACTTACGATAAAAAGAAAAACAAGGGTTATTTTTTTCATATTAGTTATTTTTATAGTGCCAAAAAGGAATTTTCACCAATGCATATCGAACGGTGTCTTTTTTCTTTTTTTGTTTGTGTGTGATTTTTAAAAGGTGTTTGCCTTCTTGTAGCTCTTTGATGTTTACATAGGTCTCAAAACCAAATTTTTTGTTTTGATTGGTCGTTCCTATAAAATCGGTTATGTATTTTTTATCATCTATGTATACATCGTGTATCTCATTGAATGTTTTGAAGTACACTTTACGTAAACTATCTCTTTTTTTATAATTGATTCTTCTAGGAGAATTTGTGGTGAAATTTAATTCTGATTCTAGTCCTCTTAAGTCATTTAACGGTTTAAGACCTGTATTGAATTTAAATAATCTGTCTTCAATGTTTGCTTTAAATAGCATAAAAATTTTCAAATAGGGCGTTGTAATTACCTTTGAAGGTATGGCCGCAATTTTTACAAAATCACTGTTTTTTTGAAGCAGATCTTCATAATTATTGGGGTTTGCATAATTTAATGAAGAGTTTCTATCAACTGATAAATAATTAGAACTTCTATACTGGTAACTAGAGAAAAACAATACCGAAACAAATACAGGTACGAGAATAAAACTTAAGCGTTTTCCAAACTTGTTGTCTAGAAAATTGTACACTAAAGGTCTGTATAAAAAAGAAAATGTAATCACGCTGTAAAATCGGTAGAGCGGAAAATATAGTCTAGAAATCCATTTTTTCTTCTTTAGAAATCCTTGGGTGATAAAATCAATAAAAGTTAACAATGCTCCAAAAATAATGAACAGTATTAAAATCGCTCCAACGATGTTTTTAAAAGTATCTAAAGAGTTGTTTGTAAGTTCGGGATCTAAAATGAAAAAGACCGTTAAAAGGATAGAAACGATAAAAGTGATACAGGCTAAAAAGTAAAAGATCAATAAAAAAGAAATGGCAAATAAGATGCTACAATAATTTTCTAAGGTGGCTATATACTTATCAAAAGAACCAATTTTTTTTTGTAGAAATTTCGTGAATTTAGGTGAGTAGTTTAATTCGTTATAATCTATATCTCCAGAAACATATCGCAGGCCCAGAGCTCCAATCCAAAGTCCTCTTAGAATAACATGAATTAGAAGATTGAATATTAGTATCCAACAACAGATTTTAAGCGCAAACCAAAATAAAGTTTCCGTAATCCTATTGTCAAAATTTGCAACTAATAAATATTGTTCTACGTGTGGAATAGATGTGAATAAACCAAAAATTGCAAAACCAGAAATTAGTAGTTCTAATTGCCAGCTTTCTTGTTGTAGTTTATCTAAAAGCTCTTTGAAAACAGAGCTTTCATGATTGTTTTTCATCTGTGTTGATTTTGCTCTAAGATAGGCACTTTAGTAAAAACAAAAAAACCACTTCTGAAACAGAAGTGGTTTTTTAATTTTTTTTGTATAAAATTAGTTTTCTTTATCTAACTTTTTAGTTTGTTTAAAACCAATTAATAATGCTGCTCCAGCAGTTAAAAAGATAGATGAAGAATAGAATACTCCTTCATCAATATAGTTGTATGGTCTGTTTTCATAAGTACCACTATATCCAAAGAAATAGTTTAAAAGTGTTCCTAGTAAGATTCCAACTCCAATTCCCATTGCTAATAAAGCAATGTTTAATAAAAAAACTTGCGCAAAAGAGGTAGATCTCTTTTTTCTTTCTCCTTGCATGAATATTTTGGCATCGACACCTTTTTCAATCAAGGCCAACCTTTCTTTGTTTCTTGTTGAAAAGAATAAATAAAAGATTCCGAAAAATGTTCCAAAAATTACTGCTAATACTGCTACTGCGTCCATAATGATATTGTTTAATTTTTATGTTTATATTTAATGCGTTCATTCCATATGACTGATACTTTTAAATAAAGGTTACAAAAAAGATAAAAATAATTTTTCTTTTTCTTATTTCAATTTTTTTTTGCATAAAAATATGTTTTAATTGGGCATGCTTTTTGTCTATAAAAAGGGATTGAAGAAATTACTATGGTGCTTCGTATTATAAGATCTTTATATGTTGGTAGAGATTACAGCAGAATTCATAGCTGTTTATGTTGGTTATAAGCCGTTGTTTAAGGAGTCGTTAAAATCATTAAGATAAAAATTCTCATTGTGAGAGGCAGGGAGGATTAGGATCAGGTGATAATTTGTGTATTTTTTATAAAAAACTGTAACCTTTTTTATATATTATCAGTCAAAGATAATAATGGCCAACAAAACTGACGAAAACTACATTGAGTTAACCTTAAAGGGGGATGCGAATGCTTTTGCTTTTTTAGTAGAAAAGTATAAGGATATGGTATTTACCTTAGCGGTAAAAATGGTAAAGAGTAGGGAAGAAGCGGAAGAAGTTTCCCAAGATGCGTTTATAAAGGCGTATAAATACTTGCCCAAGTTTAAAGGCGATTCGAAATTTTCGACATGGTTATATAAAATAGCCTACAATACAAGTTTAGATGCCATTAAAAAGAAATCTAATTCGTATAATAATGTGGCCATTGATGAAATTACAGTAAATTACATATCCTCTGTAGAAACAGTATTGGATGGTATTGAAAGAGAAGAAAGAGCAGCAGTCATAAATAATTGTATGCAGCAATTACAGGAAGATGAACGTGCAATTTTACTGTTTTTCTATTTTAAAGAGTTAAGTTTGAAAGAAATTATAGAGGTAACTTCTATGAGTGAAGCAAATGTGAAAGTGAAGTTACATAGAGCTCGTAAGAAATTATTGAGCATTGTTAAAAATACAGTAGAACCAGAATTAATTAGTCATTATGGGAGAAAATAAACACATAGAAGAAATTCATGCTTTTACAAAAAAGTATGTGCAAGAAATTCCGGTAGAAACACCTTCTTTAGATTTTACATCTAATTTGATGCAAAAAATTGGAGAATTACAGCCCTTTAAAAGTGCAATTACCTACAAGCCATTAATTTCAAGAAAAGCATGGTTTATTGTTTTTGCAGCGATTATTGCAGCAGTTTTTATTCCTTTTAAATCCACTAAAGAAAGTATTTTTACAGTGCCTGAACTAAATTTTTCATTTTTGGAAAAACTCAATTTTAGTGGAATGTTAGAAAATATTAATGTTTCTAATACCACCCTATATTTTACAATAATTTTTTCTGTACTTGTTAGTATTCAAATATTTTATTTGAAAGGATATTTTGAAAAACAAATTAACAGGTAAACTATTCTGAAACTAAGGCCAATCGAGTTCCTTTCTTGTTTACAATAATTCTAGAGATGTTTTTGTGTGTGCGTCCTGAGAAGGCATGAAACACAGACCAATTTGTATCTGTTTTTGGGTTGAATTTCATCAGCGTATTTCCGTTAGCTAATAGTAATGTGCCATTTGGCAACCAGCAGATATCTTCTCTTTTATTAAGCGATTTTACTATTAATTTTGTTTCACCTGTTTTAGGGTTTAACGACTTTATTTCCCAAACATTAGTTGCTTTACTTACATAACTTACCAATTTAGAGTTCGGGATTTTATGAAGAGAACGTCCAACTTTTTTCTGTATTGTAGTGTGTTTTTGTGATTTAAGCTTTGTAATAATTAAATCTAGATTGTTTCCAACAATCACAATGTTTATAGCCGTATTTTTTTTATACCACATTGGATAGGCAACTTTTAAATCTGCAATAATCTCCTTGCTTTTTCCTGTTTTGGCATCGTATTTATAGAATCGTTGTAAGCCATCTGTATCTAATCTTACGGCAGAAACATCTTTAGATTTAGGAATACGTTGAGGGGAGTATTCCCCTCCATTTGGCGTGTCATTTAAAAAGCGAACCTTTCCCGTTTCTACATTGTATTTCGCAATGTCGGTTTGTTTATTTCTGGTAGAGGAAAAAATGATTGCCTTCTTTGAATAAAAGTGAGGTTGGCTATCGTATCCAGGGTTGTTTGAAATATTTTTTCCCTCAGTTATTTTATAATTTCCATTTGTGTTTGAAAGTTTGTATAAATAAATTTCGGTATTGGATTGTGCAAAAATACTACTGGTAGCAAATAGAAAGAAAAATAATTTTTTCATGGAGTATGTGTTAATTTAGAATTGTGTGTTGAGCTTTACTGTAAATTGTGTTGGTATATCTTTTTCAGATTCACCTAGGTTTTGTCTTAAATCTATTTCTATACCTCTAGATATTGTAGAAATAGGCACGTCATTGGCTGTTCCTTCAAAAGGATTTTCTCCAGTTCGTCCAATTCTTTCCATGGTGTGAAAAACCCACGACACTATGATGTAAAAAGGAATTGTAAACCAAATAAATAAATTACTAATTAGCGGATTCGAATCAGCAAAACTACGCCCAATTTCTGCAAATTGCGGAATTAAAGCCAGGGGTAAAAGAAGTACGAAAATCCACATAAAAAAGTGGTTTAAGGTTGCGAAATGTCTTGGATATGGAAAGTTCTTAATACGTTCACTTTTTCCCTGTAAAGTAAGTAGTTCTTTCAATACATTTTCTATCTCTAAAAAAGAAAACTCCCAAACAAGCCCTTTCTCTTTTAGGGATTGTAAGTGGTGCGATTGTAAGTACAATAAGGCCGTTTGTTTGTTGCTTTTACTCATTATGTACTTGAAATCAGCTTCCGAAATATAAGGTTCAATGTCTTTTTCTAAAGTAGATTTGAACTCGGGAGGGTTTAGGTCCCATTCTTTATTTGTTTTGTGTTTGGCTGCTGTTTCCCATGGTTTAAGTACTCTCATTGCATGTCGTAAGGCTGTCATCCAGGCGATATGACGATAGATAAGTGTTTTAATTTCAAAGTCTAATTCTTTTTTTGATATCGGGTTTTCTGCATGTTCATTATTTATCATATCTTGGGTAAACATGCCAAATGTCCTTGAGGTATTTACAATGCCTCCCCAAATTTTTCGGGCTTCCCAGATTCTTCCATATGCAGCGTTGTTCTGAAATCCAATTACAAATGCAACCGCCGTTCCGATTAAAGCGAGTGGAGTCCATGGTATTTTTAACCAAAATAAATCTAAGAAATAATAGATAGAAACCCAGGCGAGAATAATTATTGTAAAGAGTAATGTTTCAAAACGAGTCCATGAAGCCATTTGAAAAAAAGTGAATGTTTTTTTTGTATACATGTATTGATGTTTTTGAAGTACAACTTTTACCGAATCTACTCATTTTTTACTTAAATATCTTGCAGAACTATAAAGAAGTGTCTTTTTAATGAATTGAAGAAAATTATTGTGTCTTGTGAAGTAGATTTAAATGTTGGCAAGACTGATGAATATCATGCTTATTTATACGGGTATTTGTGCGGTTTTTGAAAAACACGTATAAATGCTCGCTTATAATTGAATAGTATTTCTGAAATTTATGATAGTAATAATACTATTATTATTTTTATTGATTGAATTGCATTATTATAAATTTTAGGGGTTATAATATGTTTGGTTGAGATAAAACGAATACTTGTTATTATTATAAATATTTAATCCACAACAGAAACGTTGTGGATTATTTATGTTAGAAAGAAAAGTTTTCTAGATTTTACAATTCTAAATGAAAGGTGTCTTATGGTTAGTCAAGAATAATACTTGCAATTTCTCTGGTCATCTTTGTTGGCGAAATACAATCGCAATTGGTCAATGTCACTACGTAAATATCTTTACTAGGAATGTAAACACCCATTGATTTGAATCCAAAAATACTTCCTCCATGCTCGTAAGAAGCATTGTTGTTAATAGTCTTGATATTCCAGCCATAGCCGTAGTTTATTTTCTCTCCGTTGTTTAACGTGTAATTTGTATGTGCTTTCTGTAGGGTTTCTTTTTTTAATAATTTGTTGTTTGTCAATGCTTGTTGCCAAGTATTTAGGTCGTCTACTGTAGACATTAATGAACCGCCGGCATATGGTAGGGTAAAACTTATGTAGGTAGCATTTTGATACCCATTTCTATTGCGATAACCAGTAGCCCTATTTTTTATTAATTTTGTGTGACTGGCATAGGTGGAGTTGGTCATTTTTAAAGTGTCAAAAATATTTTTTTGAACATATTCGGCATACGAAATACCTGAGGTGATTTCGATGATATACCCTAAAATTACGTAGGCTGAATTGTTGTATTTATACTTTTCTCCAGGATTAAAATCCATGGGTTCATCTCTAAAGAATTTAATTAATTCTAAAGGTTCCATATCGTTTCTAGCTACGGAAAATAATTTTCTCATGCTTGTATAACTTTTAATACCAGAGGTATGATTTAGTAAGTGATGTATCGTTATTTTATGACCTTGTGTTGGGTAATCGGGGATGAATTTTGTGATTTCATCTGTCAGCTTTATTTTTCCTTGTTCTATTAGCATTAAAATTGATACCGCCGTAAATTGCTTGGTCATAGAGCCAATCTCAAATACATTTTCTGGTGTCATGTTAACTCCGTGCTCAAGATTTGCTTGCCCGAAAGCCTTTCGGTAAACTGTTTTTCCTTTTTTAGTAATTAGGATTGCTGCGCCTGAGGTATTCGATTTGAATTTTTCGTGTAAGAGCTTGTCAATTTTTACTTCTTTAGTTTGTGATTGTCCCGTGAAAATAAATGCAATTGTAAATACTAATAGTATGCTTATTTTAAATTTCTGTGCCATTGTGTTTTTTAGTTTTTGTTTAGGGTAAGACGTTAGGAATTACATTAAGGTTACAGAAGATATGTTATCCTTCTTGTTTTTTGTAATTTGAATACTGTATTTTTTTATTTGCATAATTCAAAAATGTAAAGTATATTTGTCATATGGAAAAATATATTTTACATAATATAAAGCAAGTTTGTCAATTATGAATACAGAAAAACTTATTGAATGTGAACAAAAACGATTTGGAAAATTGATTAATTTTAGGTTGCATTCTAAATTTATGAACGTTGGAATTGCGATTGCAGCGATGTCTATTGTACTAATGGTTGTAAGAGCTTATGTAATAGAGGGAGATTCAAATTGGTTGAAATTGCTATTGCAAAAAGCACTTTTAATAGGACTGTTAGTTATGTCTATATCCAAAGATAAAGAAGAAGATGAAATGACAATATCGTTACGATCTCAATCATATGCCATCGCATTTGTTATTGGTGTGGTCTATGCGTTACTTATGCCTTATGTTGAGTTTGGCGTTGGTAGTGTAGTGAAATCGACTGCTTCTGAATTGAAAAATTTGGGCGATTTTCAAGTACTCCTATTTATGCTAATGATTCAATTATTGTTTTTCCATAATTTAAAACGCTTTAGATAATGGAGAATACCATAAAAGTAGAGCGTGCTATTCTAAGTCTCACCCAAGATGATTTGGCCAAGAAAATTGGTGTTTCTAGGCAAACGATTAACTCTATAGAAGCAAACAGGTATGTGCCTTCTACCGTGTTGGCTTTAAAATTATCGGCAGTATTTGGTAAGCCAGTAAATGATTTTTTTAGCCTCGGAGAAAATGAGTAAGCCATTATTTATTTTTTAAAAAAACAATAGTTATATCATCACTTTACTAACCTGTATTACGGGAGCAATATTTGTGTAATTAGGAATGTCTTCCATAATTTGTGCTGCATTTGGTCCAAATGAATTTTGAAAAGATTCCATGGTATCAAAATATAGATTCCCCATAGCAATAAAAGATGCTGGTTCACCTGGAGCTCCACCACCAAGGCCTTGTTCTACTGATGCGCCTTTAACAGCATCACCTAATAGTTTTGCAACCATTGGTATATGCTTATTACAATAATAATCCATGTCAAAAGACTTTCCTTCTTGGTTTGGATACAATACACTTACTTTAATCATTCCTAGTTTTATCATTATAATGGTTTAGACGGTTATAATTACTAAAGATATAAAAAAATATCCCTATTTCTACGAATGGTTTTGGTACCATTGATGCTATATATTGGTTGGTTTCTTGCGCATTGTATTAAAAAAATAAAGCCTCCTGTAAAAGAAGGCTTTATTTTTTTATATCTAAATGTTAAAATTCTAAATCAACAATTAAATCAAATTCATCATAAATAGCTTTGTCTTTTAATCCATCGAAAAAGCTAGTTGAACCATACCGTACGTTGTATTTTGTTCGGTCAATTTTTAAAGACGCATTTGCTTTGTTTCCATACACAGAAAGTGCAAAAGTAATGGCATGTGTACGTCCTTTAATGGTTAAGTTTCCGGTTATCTTGTAGGCGTTTTTTCCGGTTGATTTTACGTTGGTAAATAGTAAAGTGGCAGTAGGATGCTTTGCGACTCCAAAAAAGTCATCAGATTTTAAATGCCCTTCTAGTTTGCCTCTATAATTGGCATCAGATAAGTCTGTGTTGCCAAGACTAGTCATGTCAATTAGAAATGCACCATTCACTAATTTGTTGTTTTTAAACGTTAAAGAACCTTGTTTAATGTTAATGGTTCCTTGGTGAGAGCCGGTTACTTTATACCCTTTCCAGGTTATGATACTTTTCTCTGTTTTAATGATTTTTTTACCATCTAATATACTTGTAAAAGAGGCCGTTACCAGTGCGATAAGCACTACGGAGGTTAAGTGTTTAATTGTATTTTTCATGTTGTTTGCCTTATGATCCGTAATAAAATTTCTCGTTAATAATTTGTCCGTCTTTCCATGTTTGTACAGCTACTTGTGTGTAGTTTTTTATGCCCCAATCTTTATGGGTATAGTCCATATGCCACTCTACCATAGAAGTGTTGTTTTCGCCAATAGCAAGGCCGATTACTTTGGCAGCTCTAAATTCTGTTATGGCTCCAAAAAAATCTTCTTCTCTTTTTCTGTTGGCATCTTTACCAATAACTGCAGGTAAATCATTTTCTTGCATCACCACATCTGGGTGGTAAAATTTTTCAAATGCTTCTAGGGCCTTTCCTTGCAGGATTAAATCATTTACATTGCTTATGTTTTCTAATAATGTACTCATTCTATATTGTTTTATATATTATGATACAAAGGTCAAGAACTAAACGGTGCTTAAAAATGAAGTAGTTTATATAAAGAGGTTAATCTAGATTACTATTTATTGTTTTAAAATAAGTTGGCTCTTGATTTTACTTAAAAATTCTTTGGTAATTCCTAGGTAAGAGGCAATCATGTATTGTGGTATACGTTGTTCAATGGTTGGGTATTGTTCTTTAAAATGGAGATACCTTTCTTTAGCAGGTAAACTAAAGTTGCGCACTATTCTTTTTTGGGAGGCAACTAAGGCCTTTTCTAAAATGATTCTAAAGAAACGCTCCAATTTGGGGATTTTCTCAAATAATTCTTCTTGATTTTGGTACGAGAATTGAATGACTTTTGTAGGTTCTGTACACTGAATATTATAATCTGCTGGAGCCTGGGCAATGTAACTACCCAAATCTGAAGACCACCAATTCTCTTCAGAAAACATTACAATGTGTTCCAGTCCTTCAGCATCTGAATGAAACATTTTGGTGCATCCGGCAACAATAAAATTTGTAGTGGTACACACATCTCCCTGTTGTACCAAGTACTGTCCTTTTAAATAACTTCGAAATGTGATTTTTGATTGTAATAATAATCGTTCATCTTCGGTTAGGTTGATGTGATTTTCGATATAAGATAATAAAGGCTCAAAGTTCATCTGTTGCAATATAAATAATAGAACGAATTTACAGGTTTTTTATTCAATATAAATTCTTACACCCCATATTCTAGGTATAAAATATGATTCGGATTGCTGTGTGTTTCTGATATCCTGAAATCGTGTTTGCCAACAATTTGAAACCCCTGTTTTGTATAAAAGTTGATGGCACGTGTGTTTTCTATCCAAACAGCTAACCAAATTCCATGTTGTTGGTGTTGTTTAGAAATTTCGAGATTAAAATGAAACAGTTCTTTTCCTAAGTTTAGTCCATAAAATTCTTTTAATAAATACAGCCTACTCATATAGGTAATCTTGTTCCCAGTAATACTTTCAGTTGGTGTATTAAGTGTAATCTTCGAATAACCAGCCATTTTATTTTGATGGTAAATTATGTAATACTGGTTTTCTGGGTTTGACAATTCTTCTATAAAATGTGCTTCAGAAAAATTAGCAGCCACATAATTAGCGATGTCTGCGTTAGAGGCAGAATGCCCATGTGCGGTTAAAAAAGCTTCTTTGGCTAAGGGGGCCAATTGGTTAACGCTCTGCAATGTGGCTTTGGTGATTGTTGACAATTTTGGGAGTTTAGTTTATGGTTCTTAGAATTTGTAAAGAGCACTGTTTTGGTGTAAAAGCATCGATAATTTAAAAGAAACTCCCAATAGTAACAATATTGCAAGCGGCTAAGAGTATTAGACTCATCATCGTAAAAAAGGATTTCTTGTGATTCATTAACTGTTTTATGCCTATAACTAAAAATACGATTTGCCCAATTAGAAAAGGGATGGTAAATAATTCCCTAAAAACTCCAATTAAAGCCATGTCTATTTTATAGAAATTCAGTGCGTAGATAAGAATAAAATATAAGACAATTGTAAAATTTATTATGGTTAGGTTTCTATTGGTTATTATTTTTTTCATTGTTACTAAAGTATTTCTGGATAAAAACCTTCAGCAATTGCACCAACAGACAGTGCGATCCATAGAAGAAAAACAGCTAGTATTATTTTTAGTAGGTAATGCACTGAGATGCCAAATTTCTTTTTGATGAATTGATTTGTAGTTGGAACATATAAAAATGAAACCAACATAAATGCAATTCCTAAATACGGGTCATTTCCTCTTAAAATATTTAAAACACCGATAATGAAAATAACAAAACCAACAGCCCAGCTTATCGAATTAAAAAGTGATTTTTTGCTCATGTTTCTGTCTTTTTAGAAGTGTTTTTTACTGTTTCCATAGCTAGCGTTTTATGATATGGTTTATAAATATACCTTTTTTTATTTGATTAATTGTTAAAACTTCTTGGAGTTGAGCAAACAAAAAAGCCGTTTGAAATTAGTTGTTCCATTAGCGAAATCACCCTTTTTTGTCTTGTTGTTCTATGGTATGTTGATTCCCGAAAATAGATTTCTCTTCTTCGTTTATCGCATTGTACATTCCAAGCATTAATGCAGTAATAATTACTAGAATTTTTGTTTTTACCCAATATAAAGGGCGTTGTGACTGCTGTATACGCGTATTGATTTTTTTCTTATACATGTTAATAATGATAAATAGTGAAACATTAATGGTATCATTTTATGCTTTTTAAGCATTTGCAAAGAACAATTGTATGGTTCTATGCGAAGTATAAGCTGGGAACTGAATTGCTTGAAGTATTCTTTTTAAGTAAGAAAGTATGTCGAATATATAAGGAGGCAATTTTTTGAAACAATTGTTTTTGTAATTGAATCGTTTGTTTTTGAATGGCGCTTTTTAGGTTGATGCTGGGAAAGAAGAAAGCAACAAAATTGATGTTAGACAATATTCTATGATTGAAAAAAACCAGTTTGGGATTTGTAAAATGCTCCTTTTTATTATGTGCTACCGTAGAAGATTCAAAGTAATTAAAAGAATTTTCTTGGGTATTTGCATTGGATTCTGCAACTGAAATCGCTAAAACGGATAGGAAAACTAAAAGATGTTTAAGTTGCATTTAGCATCTGTTTATATGGGAAATGTGTTAATTTTTAATAAAAAAACCTCTTTGTGAAAACAAAGAGGTTTTTAAATTATTAAGAGATACTGAAACAAGTTCAGTACAATTTTTATTTAACCAATTCGTAACTACGTTTGATAAAGTTCGTCAACTCTTCACCATGTAACAGGTTTTGAGATAACTTAGCTAAATCAAAAGATTGTTTGATTAAACGCTCTTGTTTTTTAGCAGTTTTGGTATTTAAAATTTCACCAACTAATGGGTGATTTGTATTTACTACCAAATTGTACATGTCTGGGAAATTACCCATTCCCATCATACCGCCACCTCCAGAAGCTTGCATTTCTTTCATTCTACGCATAAATTCAGGCACCGTAATAATAAATGGTGAGGCATCAGAATCCATAGATTCTAATTGAACAGTGTATGTTTCTTTTGGAACAGCAGCTTCAATAATTGGCTTTAATGTTTCTTTCTCTTCATCTGTTAATTTAGAAATAACGGTATCGTCTTTCTTAATTAAATTATCGATATGATCAGAATCTACACGTGTAAATTTCAATTTATCGTTGCTTCCTTCTAACTTCTGAATTAAATGTCCTACAATTGGAGAGTCTAACAATAGCACTTCATATCCTTTTGCTTTAGCATCTTGAATATAGCTGTGTTGAGCATCTTTATGAGACGCATACAAAATGATTTGATTTCCATCTTTATCAGTTTGCGCATCTTTTGTTTTTGCAGTCAATTCTTCTAAGTTGAAAAAAGCGTTATCTACAGTTGGATACAATGCAAAATTCTTCGCTTTATCAAAGAACTTATCGTCAGATAACATTCCGTATTCGATAATTACTTTGATGTCGTTCCATTTTTGTTCAAAATCTTCACGATTGTTTTTGTACAAAGAGTTTAACTTATCAGCTACTTTCTTGGTAATGTAACCAGAGATTTTCTTTACAGCTCCATCTGCTTGTAAACCAGAACGTGAAACGTTTAATGGAATATCTGGAGAATCAATAACCCCTTTTAACATCTGTAAGAAATCTGGTACAATTCCCTCAACATTATCAGTAACAAAAACTTGATTCTGGTACAATTGAATCTTGTCTTTTTGCATGTCCATGTTTGCACTTAACTTAGGGAAATATAAAATTCCAGTTAAGTTAAATGGATAGTCTACATTTAAATGAATGTGAAACAAAGACTCTTCAAATTGCGTTGGATACAATTCTCTGTAGAAATTTTTATAATCTTCATCTTCTAATTCTGAAGGTTTTTTTGTCCAAGCTGGAACTGTATTGTTGATGATGTTATCAACATCTATTTGTTTGTGTGGTTCAGTTGTTTCTTTACCATCTTTATCTGTTGTTGTCTGTGGAGTAAACTCAGGGTCGTTTACTTGTTTGTTACCAAATTTAATTGGAATTTGGTTGAAACGATTGTACTTGTTTAACAACCCAGAAATTTTACTGTCTTCTAAGAAGTCCAAAGAGTCCTCAGCAATATGTAAAATAATTTCTGTTCCTCTGTCAGTTTTTGTGTCTTCTACTAATGTATATTCAGGAGAGCCATCACAGGTCCATTTTACTGCAGTTGTACCTTCTTTGAAAGATTTTGTAATGATGTCTACTTTTTCTGCAACCATAAATGCAGAATAAAAACCTAATCCGAAGTGACCAATTACACCCGTATCATTTTTATCATCCTTATATTTTTCTAAAAACTCTTCAGCTCCAGAAAAAGCAATTTGATTGATGTATTTTTCAACTTCATCACCAGTCATTCCTAAACCATTGTCTTTAATAGTCAATGTTTTGTTGTCTTTGTCGATGCTAATGTCAATTTTAGCATCTCCTAATTCTACCTTAGCTTCACCAATAGAAATTAAGTGTTTTAATTTTGTAGTTGCATCTGTTCCGTTAGAAATTAATTCACGTAAAAATATTTCGTGATCAGAATACAAGAATTTTTTAATTAACGGAAAAATATTTTCTACCGATACATTAATACTCCCTTTACTCATAAATATATATTTTAATGTTATTGTTAATTATTTGAAGATGTTATAGTCAAAAAAAATACCAAAAGAATAATTGTGACAAACTGACATAAAAAAACGCCAATGATAAAATCAATTGGCGTTAGGTTGTCTTGTGAAAATTACTTTAAATTTTCTAATTGTTTCTTTAGTTGAGGGAATGATGGTGGTTTTGCTTTAGATTCAATTATATTTCCTTCTTTGTCTAGTAAAATGAACCTGGGTATACTTTCTATATTAAAGAACTTAAAAAAGGCTGAATTCTTTTCGCCATATAATTGAAACCCTTTCAAATTTTTTGATTTGACGAAATTGTTCCAGTTTTTTGATGAATCATTCCATGCAATGCTAACAAAGTTGATCTTTTTGCTAAATTTTTTTTCGAGTTGCTGTAAATGAGGGATTTCCTTTATACAAGGTGAACACCAAGAAGCCCATACATCTATGTATATATATATTTCCCTTTAAAATCTTTTAAAGTATATGTTTTTTTATTAAAACCTATAAATTTAAAATCTGGAGAAGGCTTTCCTTTTTCAGTTTTCTTTTTTTGATATAATTTTTTAAACGCTACTTTGTATTTTTTTATGGTTGCAAATTTATAAAATATCTCATAAAATAGCTTAGGATTTTTTGAATATGAAAACCCATACTCAGCAATACTTACGCCTAGTTTATCAATGATTTTAGGGGCGAATTTTGAGTTCTTTAAATCTTGCATATACTGAATGAAAGCATCAGTATTTTTGTTGTTTTTTGCTTTTTGCACAGCCTTATTATTAAAGTAAGTATGAACAAGGTCTTTGTAGCCGTATGTGATTAATAACTTAGGGGTGTTAAGGTTTATGTTTTCAAATGGATTGGGGTATCTTTTTGATTTGACATACTTTTTATTGTCTGAAAATAGTCTTTTTTGTTCGGGGAATTGTGCTAGTCGAATTCCATTTTCAATGTTAATTGCGTTTAACTCTAAGTATTTAAATTCGGTGTTTAAAAACCTGTTTTTTAGCTTAAATAAATTTAAATATGATTGATGAACAGAGTCAGTTTGCTTTAGAAATTTCGCTTCATCAAGCATTACGTAGAAAGAGTAAAATCTTTTTTGTCTCGGAATTTTATTTGTCAATCTGTTTTTGTCTGCTAAATAATTATTTTCTTTTTCGCCTTTGCCTTCATAGTATAATGATGTTTGGAAGTTATTCGCATCAAAACTAATTTCTAAGTTGTCTTGTGGTTTTAAATAAATATGGGCAAAATTTTCTCCATAGCTAAAGAAATAATAACCGTCTTTTACACGTAAATTATTTTTCTTGTTTGATAATTGAATGGTGTCGATTGGTTCCCAATAATTATTTCGTAAAACAATGAAATTTGATTTTTTGTTTTTTATGCTGAAAGTTAAGCTTGTCTCTTTAGTTTGTGCGTAAAAACTAAATGATAGAATTAGGAGTAATAGCACTACTATATTTTTATTCATTTAAAACAGGTTAAGTACGTATGAAGCAAACGACTAATTTATTTTAATATTCCTTTTTGTGTAAAAAAAAACGCCAATGATAAAATCAATTGGCGTTAGGTTAAGTTTGGTTATAGTTGTTTGAATTTTTTTCTAACGACTACGTTGTTGTAAAGATATAAATAAATTAGTAAGTTTGAGTAGCAAATATTTAGAGACGAAAAAAGAGATATATGATGATGTATAATTCAAAAATAACAGGTTTAGGACATTACGTTCCAGAAAATGTGGTCACCAATGATGATTTAAAACAATGGATGGAAACGAGTGATGAATGGATTCAGGAGAGAACCGGAATTAAAGAGCGTAGATGGATTGATCCAAAAACAGGAGATACCACAGCAGTAATGGGAGCAAAAGCGTCAAGAATAGCTATTGAACGTGCAGGTTTAACAACAGATGATATTGACTTTATTGTCTTTGCAACCTTAAGTCCAGATATGTATTTTCCTGGAGGTGGAGTTCAGATACAAGACATGTTAGACATGCCAACTATTGGTGCTTTAGATGTGCGTAACCAATGTTCAGGGTTTATTTATGCCATGTCTGTAGCAGATCAGTTTATAAAAACGGGTATGTATAAGAATATTTTGGTCATTGGAGCAGAGAATCATTCAGGTGGCCTGGAGAAATCGACAAGAGGAAGAAATGTTTCGGTAATTTTTGGCGATGGAGCGGGGGCAGCGGTTTTGTCTAGGTCAGAAGAAGTAGGAAAAGGAATTTTATCTTCTCATCTGCACTCCGAAGGAAAACATGCCAAAGAATTGGTGTTAGAAGGACCTTCAACATCGCGTTGGGTTCCAGAAATTTTAGAAAAAAATGACCCAGAAGACGTTTCGTATTACCCATATATGAATGGGCAGTTTGTATTTAAGCACGCCATTGGTCGTTTTTCTGAAGCAATTATAGAAGGCTTACAGGCAAATAATTTAGAGAAAGATGATATTGATATGTTAATTCCGCATCAAGCAAATTTGCGTATCGCACAGTTTATTCAGCGGAAGTTTCAATTACCAGATGATAAGGTGTATAATAATATCATGAAATATGGAAATACCACAGCGGCATCGGTAATTATTGCCTTGACAGAAGCTTGGGAGCTAGGGAAAATTAAAGACAACGATTTGGTGGTCTTGGCTGCTTTTGGAAGTGGCTTTACTTGGGGCTCTGTAGTAATTCGTTGGTAGTAATAAAATAAGCATATATAAAAAAGCCGATGCAATTGCATCGGCTTTTTATATTCAAATAATATACTTGGTTAATAGCGTTGGTTATATAAAACCGCCACCGCCACGTTTTTCGTTATTATCTCTGTTTCTTCTACGTTTGGCTTTGTTTTTTCCTCCACCAAATCTGTAGTTGAATCCGATATATGCAGTTCTACTGTCTCCTCTAAATTGACCACTTTGCGTATACGGAGTGGTTGTGCTAAATCTAAACCTAGCCGTTCTAAAGATATCATTAGCTCTTAAGGTAATATTTCCCTTTCCTTTTAAGACTCTATAACTTGCACCAGTATTTACCATCCACATATCTTTTGCGTCAAACTGTAAACTTTTGTTAGCGCCTCTAAACATGGTAAACAATTGGAATCGTAAGTTTTTAGTTGCTGTAAAACTATTGCTTAAACGAATGTTGAAAGCGCTGTTGGTAACTTCGCTTTGTACATTAGCGACAAGACCTCTTTGTGTTTGAGAATAAAAATCTAAACTTGAGTTGATTCTCCACCATTTGGCAAGTCTATAGTTTAAAGAAGCTTCAAAACCATATCTATTGTTTGCGTCAAAATTATCATCAGACTTTATTTGTTTTGTGTCTGTAGGGTCATTTGGGTCTTTGTATAAAATGGTAGATATCTCATCATTCACTCTTCTAAAGAAAGTA
>Ga0209395_1003067_pt1 | contig 21119 bp, 18 predicted proteins | sample GOMGulsemesocosm_3_FD_184635 | JGI IMG/M metagenome (GOLD analysis project Ga0209395, IMG submission 184635) | Methane-oxidizing microbial communities from mesocosms in the Gulf of Mexico - GOM9D Gulf of Mexico (SPAdes) (version 2) | ecosystem: Environmental > Aquatic > Marine > Cold seeps... | reverse complement strand
GCGCCACTTGGGGCAGAAATAATATATAGAGTACCGAGCTGAGACATAATGACCGTTCCTAAAAAATATTGAAGCGCGGATTATCGCTTATTTTTTAGGTGATGTCTTTTATTACATCACTTTTTGTTGTTTGTTCATTACGTAAAAAATCTAATTGCTGATCGAAGTATTTATCATTCAACCACCCCTTGGCAACGGCAATATCTATATGTAAACCCATTAACCAGATTTGACGAATGGAGACTAAGCTATCGATTATTTTTAGGTCGTTATCAGCGAGAGGACGATGTTGCTGGTAGGTATTTAAGAAACTTTGCCAAACAGTATGCTCTTTTTTCCCTAGCTTTAATGCCCATTTAAAAATGGCCAGATCATAGACACGTAGTCCCATTGCACAACAGTCAAAATCAAAGCTATAAAGCTGTTCACCATTAATATGTGCATTGCCACCGTGTAGATCACCATGACAAAAACCAATATCTTGGGAGCTGTTCAGGGCACTTTGTAATTGCACTGCAAGTGTTTGTGCATAATCTGAAATAAATAACCAATCCTCTGCGCGTTGTTTCAAAAAAGGTTGTATACGTAATAAGGGTTCTGTTATTAGGTGCTTTACATCTAATTGAAAGCGTTGATGCTGGCTTTTAAAGCTTATCGATTTTTGATGAATCTGTGCCATGTGTTGTGCATATAAACTTGGGTTTTTAGGTAATGAAAAATCAAGCTCGTTACCCTCAATATAAGCCGTTAAGATGGCATAACGTTTCCCCTCCGGCGCAATTAAAGTGACAATATAATTTCCACTGTTAGTGGCAATCGGGTAAGCAATATCAGCATCATTATCTTTTAGATGTAGCAGGGCATCTAACTCAAATTTAATCTCTTCTAAGCAACGCCATTGATAACGGTAAATGCGTAATAAGTAAGTTTGCTTAGACGTTGTGACCTTATAAGAGTCATTTAACCCTTGGCACCAAAACTCACAAGCTAATACATTATCTATTTGAAACTGTGGAATCACTTCTATTAAAAGTGCCTCAGTGCAACTCACTGAGTAGGTGACTGGTAAAGATTGCATAATTCCTTCCTTTGTTATGCATATTATCTTTGCTGTATTGAATAAAGCAATGGGCGGGATGGTTATTACTGTGTAATAGGAAAGGTGTGCCGTATATGCTGTTGTGTCTAACACTCAAATAGTATGAAAAATTAAAGGCCAAGCTTATGGTTAGCTTGGCCTTTAAAATATCTTATTAATAATAGAGTGTTATGATTATTTTTCAGTTACAAAGAAAGAGGGAGAGAAAACCGATACGCGGCGATTTTTTGCTTGCCCCTGTTTAGTTTTGTTATCTGCAATTGGAGATAGCTCACCTTCACCTGAGTGTGTAATACGTGTTGGATCAATTGAAAACTCTTTGATTATGTAATTACTCACCGTTTTAGCACGTTGCTCAGAAAGTTTTTGGTTTCCTGCTTCGGAGCCACGAGAATCAGTATGACCAACTGCAATAATCGTTGCTGATGGATGATCTTTTAAGTGTTGAATAATTGGTTGTAATTGTTCGATTGAGGTAGCAGAAAGTGCATTACTCTTAGTATCAAAATATACTTCAGCAGTTTGATTTTCAATTTCAATATCTTGTTTTTCAGCGACAACTTCTTCTGTTGCTACAATCGTAGCTGCTTCTACAGCCTTAACTTCTTCAACAACTGGTTCCACTTGCTCTTCTGGGGCAGCAGTGATTGGTGCCTCTGCAACGATAATCTTCTCGCTTTTCCCCCAACTGTATACGAGCCCCAGTGCCACTAAATGAGTATCCCAGCCTGATTTAAAGGTTTCATCATTCAAAGTTAGGTTGTGATAAAACTGGTACTCTAAACGAGCAGAAAGATTATTAGTGAAGTGGTGCTCTACACCGAGTCCTAATGTACCATCAGCATCTTTCTCTTTAAGTCCTGCAAGTTGTTTTTTACCCTCTGTTTGATATGCAAAAGCACCCGCTTTCAGAAACAGATCTACAGACTCTGTCGCTTGCCAAGTAAACTTACCTACTAATTCCAAAGACTCATTGGTTATGTTGGCATGATCGTCGATTTCAATCTTACCTAGATAAGTATAACCACCCTCTAAAGCAAACCAGTCGCTGAGGTTGTAACCTAAGAATAAACCTCCAGCTAAGTTATCTTTATCTGTGTCAGCATTTACAAATAAGTTTTGCTCAAAATCACTGTAGTGGGTTGCACCAATTCTAGCACCTGCATACCAAGGATTATCTTGGTTGCTTGCAACTGAGTTTCCGGCAAATAATAGTGCGCCAATCAAAGCAATTTTTTTGTTCATTTTTTAAGTCCTTTCATACATTTATATGTCTAATGTTGCGGTTGAGCGGGACAATAAATTTTTATCACATACAAAGCAAGGTAATACTTAATTAATACTCTTTTGGGTGTGTGGTATTCGTTTGTAAATGAGTGCGACTAATTACATCATGCTATTTTTGGTTATACTATTAACCCTTATTCAGATATTTCAATGAGCCCATTAATGAATTACCTTGCCCACCTACATATTGCACAGCACTCCCAGACAAGCTTGCTGGGAAACTTTTTAGGCGATTTTGTTAAAGGAAACCCTGATGGAAAATTCAATAAGAGCATTGTGCAGGGGATTCGATTACATCGTTTTGTAGATAGTTATACCGATAATCATGCTCTAGTGAAGCTAGCGAAGCCATTTTTTCCGAAACCGCTACGTCGGTTTTCTCCGATTAGCTTAGATATGTTTTGGGATCACTGTTTAGCCAAACATTGGCTGAGCTTTCATGAAAACTCTTTAGCTCATTTTTCAGTGCAAGCGCAAAGCATTATTGCTGCCGAGAAAAGTGAGTTATTACTACCACTCCCTGAGCGCTTTGAAAAAATATCGAGCTTAGTTTGGCAAGGCAAGTGGTTTGAACACTATGAAAATATAGATAATATCGAGTTTGCATTGCAGCGTATTGCGGCGCGTAGTCCGCGTATGGGGCCATTGGCGGATACTTTTATGACCCTAAGTGAACATTATGAACCACTAACGGAGCTGTTCTTTGAGTTATATCCTGATGTACTTAAAGCGGTAATAGTAGAAACAAAAAAGGAGACTAATTAGTCTCCTTTTTGAGTTGTCTCAATCAAATCTGTTAATCTTTAAAGAGATGTTTGATGTTCTCGAAGTCGGTTTTTCCGTTAAGGATCTCTTCGATATCTAAACCAGAAACTTCATGTGGGAAAACTAACCACTCTTCAGATTCGTGAATAAAGTAATCAGGTACCATATCAACCGCTTTGTTTTTAGGCTTGTAATATGGTGTTGCGATGCGCACATCACGTGGCATGTTAAGGCGCATTAATTCAGAAAGTTTCTCTTTTAACGCCACAACACTACGCCCTGAATCAAATACATCATCAACGATTAATAGGCCATCATCAGCATTTGCATTTTCAATAATGTAATGTAAACCATGTACTTTGATTGTTTTACTTTGTTTACCAATACCGTAATAAGAAGAGGTACGAACGGCAATATGATCCGTTTCTACTTTTTTGTAATCAAAGTATTCCTGTACAGCGATACCGATCGGTGCACCACCACGCCAAATACCAACAATAAATTGTGGACGGAAACCACTATCGTAAACCTGTGCTGCTAAGCGGAATGAATCTTCAAGTAGCGTTTTCGCGGTGATAAATACTTTGTCTGACATAGGGCCTCTCCTGTTAATTGTGGGCAAAGTTTAGACTAACGTCACAAAAATTCAATGACTAATATCAATCCAAGCTCGCATCTGCGTATATGACCCGTTTTAGGTTAAACTAGCTAACTACTATATAGCCTCTCAAGGAAACTAATGTCTGCTCTCCCTCCCTATGAATCTTTTGACCAAGTACAGTTAAAATTGCAGAACTTACTCAAAGAGACTGTGACTAATACTTTGCTAGAGAACAGAATTCCACTTGCTGTGGCAGACAAATTAGCGCGCCAAGTTGCTAATAATCTTAATGTTGCACATTTTTATGAGTTAATTGAGCAGAACGTACAAGATACGCGTTTTCCTAAACAACGTATTTTAGATCGTACCATCGTACATATGTTTGAGGTGCTTTACCGTACTGTTAGTGTTCAAGTAGAAGGGGTTAATGGAGCGAACGAGAAAGAGTTTTTTAGTATCGTGCCACGTGGCGAGTGCTTAGATCTATTTTTACAGTTGGTAAAAGAGTATTGCATGGGAGACGCTGAGATAGAAAAGCACACTCAAAAAATAGGGCCTATGATAGCGACAAATCATCAAGGTAATAAAATTGATTGGGAAGCTATTTACGTCAGTGAAGAGTTTAAAGTCTACTTGGATGGCTTGTTAAAGTTGATTTTAAGCCGCTTGCGTAAAGATCAAAAACCAATTCCAGCACTAGAAAATAAGATGCCTCTCAAGTATCAACCTTATCGTATCAACTCATTTTTAAATCAAATATGTTTAATGTGGGAAAAGCAGCAATAGCACGATTGGTCAGTTCTGATAGGCCATTACATATTATGCTTACTCGCTTATAAAAAGGAGAAGCAGTGAAGACTCAGTTTCCAACCACCCTAAAACCGCTATTACAGGCCATTCGCTTAGATGCATTGGGTTTATTCTTTATAAACTTTATTATTCCTGTCATTGCCCATCAACAGTTTTCTGCCGATGGTATGCAGATGGGCATACTGTTCTCATTACAGGCGTTAGGTACTGGAATCAGTGCATTGCTCTTCTCTAAGCGAGTAAACAGTGGATTACATCGCGCATCACTTATTCAACTCGCCTCATTTATAAAAGTATTTGCTTACCTTTGTTTATATTGTTCGATTATTAATGAGTTATACGAGCTAATGATTATCGCCACCTTCTGCCTTGGTTTAGGCTCTGGGCTTTTCTGGCTGGTATGGCAAACCTGCTTTGCACAGCTATCTGTATATCAACATCGAGCAGAAGTTTTTGGTTATGCAAGTAAACAGATTGGTATAGGCATTATGATCGGTTCGTGTTTAGCATTTTCCTTGTTAGGGGCTGCAGAAGCATACCTGTGGCCAGATTATATAACCTATCTATCAATGCCCCTGTTTGCAATTGCTAGTTATATTTCTGGGGCTGTGGGATATAAAGTGGTTTCTGGAATGCAATTTCCACAATTAGAAGCAAACAAAAAAACGCAAGGTCATACATTCATCGCTCTATTTATTTTTTCAATGATATTTGTTGGCCAGTTATCTGGATCGCTTGTCGCACCATTTTTAGAGGTCTACCTGTTAGAAAATTTACAGGTACACTCAACCTCTGATCTATCCCTTGCATATATACCGGGTGGTATTGCTTCCATGTTGCTTGCACCTAGATTAGGTGTGTTAGCCGATAAAATAAATGCAGCTATATATTTAGCGGGCGCAGGTTTCATAGGAGCGCTAACAACGTGGTTAATATTACAAGCAACTGCGTTATGGCAGGTATCTTTACTGTTTGTCATTGATGCGAGTGTTATCACCTCGTCAGGCCTGGTATTGGCAAAGTTAATCAGTGGGCTTGCTGGTGATAAGGTAGGTAGTGCATTTGGTGTGCAAGGAGCCGTTGCAAATTTTGGGGCCATTTTTGGTCCCATTATAGGTGGTGTATTTTGGCAGTATCAAGGGAGTAAAGGGCCATTTATCTTTTCAATTTCGACAGAGCTAACACTGGCCTGTTGTTGCTTGTTTATCTTACTTCCCTTGATTAATCGCCGTCCTACTTTGCAAGCTTAACGCTTGAAACGTAGTAAGTTTTCCACACAAGCGGTTGCATCAAGCGCACTGTTCAAGTTGCCCTGAACCAAAGCTACATTAATAACCCCTTCTTTTAATAGGAAAATGGTGTCGATAAGAAACTGGCTCTTTTCTGGATTTTGTTCAAAGGAATCAACATGTCTTTTAATAATATTTTTAACGCTATTTTTATGGGATTGGCAGGTTTCATAAACAAGTTGGCTTGTTTGAGCGTATTCAGCACAACTGTTATTAAAATAATCACCTCTGAAATCACCTAAAGTCCCATCGCGATTATTAATAAAATCATCTAATAGTTCAAACAACACTAATAGTGCATCTTTACCAACTTCTGCGCTTGCTAACCGGAATTTTAAGTGGCTGATCTCTAACTGATCACGGTAGATAAGTGTTGCAACAATTAACTCATCTTTACTCACAAAGTGATTGTAAAGTGTTTTTTTGGCAACCGAGGCTGTTTTAATAATTTCATTGATACCCACAGCGTGAATACCTTTGTGGTAAAACAGTGAAAAGGCGACTTCAATAATGTGACGTTTTTTGTTATTCATATAAACTATCCCTCTGAATCAGCTAAGTAATCATAGACCATCTTGTCTACTTTGTATCTATTAAAAGGGAGTATTATGAAAATTGCTATTATTGGCTTAGGGGATATTGCACAAAAAGCATACCTGCCACTACTGACCCAGCTTGAAAACATTGAGTTAGTGTTTTGTACTCGCAATGAAACAACATTAAACAGGCTTGCTAAGCAGTATCGTATTAATGAGGTATATCAAGATTACCGGTTGTTAAATAAGACAAATATTGATGCAGTGATGATCCACAGCAGTACTGTTTCACACCCAACCATTGCTGGCTACTTTCTAAAGCAAGGCATTGCGACCTTTGTAGATAAGCCGTTAGCCGATAATGCCTTTGATTGTGAAAAACTGTATGAGTTAGCCGAGAAGTTCACTGTGCCCTTATATATGGGCTTTAATCGACGCTTTATCCCCCTTTACCAACAACACCTGCAGCAGAAAAACTTACTCTCTTTACGCTGGGAAAAAAATCGTTTTGACTTGCCGGGTGAATTACGTACCTTTGTTTTTGATGATTTTATTCACCCCTTAGATAGCGTCAATATATATGCAAAAAATAACATTGACGATATCAATATTGTTACCCAGTTTAAAGGTGATCAACTTGGCCGATTAGACCTTCAGTGGTTGCAGAATGGAACGTTGTTACATGCTTCGATGAACCGTTTATACGGCATTACCAATGAAGTGATCTCTTTTAACTATGAAAATTGCAGTTATCAGTTTGATAACTTTGTTGAGGGTAAAAAATGGCAGGCTAATCAACAGACGGCATTACGTTTAGCTGATTGGACCCCCATGTTAGCCAGTAAAGGTTTTGATGCCATGATAAATGATTGGTTGAAGGTGGTTTCGCTGGGTAAATTAGACTCTGCGGTGGTTAATCGTAACCTCGCAACTCATCAGCTAGCCGAGGACATTTGCCAAAAAATAGGAAAAAATTGATGCATTTATGTTTTTCAATCACTGCCCACGGTTTTGGCCATGGCGCTATATCATGTTCAGTTATCAACCGTGTCATGCAACACTACCCCGAAATTAAAATCTCAGTAATGACGCTGCTACCTAAAAGTTACCTTGATTCTAGGTTAACGGGTGAGTTTGATTATTATAATATTGGCTCTGATTTTGGTATGTTAATGTCATCACCAATAGGTATTGATGTTGAAAATAGCCGAATAAAATATCAGCTACTATTTGAAAACTGGCAACAGTTTGTTGATCAGGAGAAATTACTTTTAAACAGCATCAAGCCAGATATTTTAATTAGTAATATCTCACCAATAAGCTTAGATGCCGCACAACAGTTATCGATAAAAACAGCTTCGGTTGCTCCCTTTAATTGGGCGCAAATTTATCAAGCATATTGCCTTGATGGTAGTGCAGACACACAAGCTGTTTACCAAAAAATGAAAGCTGTATATCAAGCGGTTGATAAGGTATTTAAACCTTTACCATTTGTACCATTAAACCATGGTAGTGAGATAGCGATTGCGAGTATTAACGACCAACCTACGATTGATTTATCCGTATTATTAGAAAAGCTGCCTAGTAAAACACAAAAAATAGGTTTGATTGCCTTGGGTGGTTTGCCTTTTCCTCTAGACCTAGAAAACTGGCCTGAGATAGCAGGATGGCACTGGCTAGTGGACCAAGAAATACCAACATGGCGTACGGATATGAGCCAAATAGGGCATTTAAATACCCCCTTTTTGCAACTTGTTGCAGCCAGTGATCTTATTATTACCAAACCGGGTTATGGTACCTATTGTGAAATAGCCGCGCTCGCTAAATTTAAAAAAATTAGAGTGCTAAGCCTAGTACGACCTGATTGGCCAGAAACGGCCTATTTAAATACATTTCTATCTGATCGAGTTCCTTTTGTTGAGGTTGCTGAAGCCCAATTGATAGGGCAACAATTAAGTCATGTGATTAAAATAGTTAACCAACTTAAATACCCATTTGAGTTGCCTTGTGAAGACGGTGCAATGCAATTAGTTGAAAGGTTATTTTTTAAGAGTGTGAAACCTCTACAATAGTCAATTACGATATATAAATATCAACTCTGACTGAAGTGTGACTTGGCCTTGTTATTTTGTTGCGGATATTTTGTCTATTTACGCTATAATTTAGCCACTACGTTTACCCGTGTAATTATTTCATTCTTTCTCATTTTGATGTTTATATATTGTAGCTAGAAAAAGGCAAGTTAAGGGAAACCTTAATACGCAAAACCACCGGCCTGTCGACAACTGTCTATGGTAGCGGAGTTACCGAGGCGATAACCACTATTATATCCCTCCAATATTTTAAAAATGCAATATCACTAAGCACTAAATGATCACTTTTGTGGAGGCAAAAATGAGTCAAAAATTTACTAACTTTACCTGCTTATATCTTTTATCACTCTTCTTGTTCGTATTCAGCCCTGTGGTTTTCTCGAAAAGTTTACAGATTAACTGGACGGACAACGCTGATAATGAAGAAATGTTTATCGTTGAAAAACGATTATTACACAATGAAACTTTTCAGCAGGTTGTGACTCTTCCTGCTAATTCCCATACCTATACCGATGAAGATGTTAGTGCAGGTAAAACTTACTGTTATCGAATCAGTGCCTTTAATCAGATGGGACAAAGCCCCTCTGGTGAGGCATGTATTGAAGTTGAAGCAGAAGTAATACCTCCTGTTGAGCCAGCCCCTATTGAGCCCCCAAGTGACAAATTAATCTCTTATGAATTTACAGCAAAACCCGTTGATATTGAAATCGGTAGCAAAAAGATGTATTCATTTAAGAGTGGTGTAATGTATAACGAAAAATACACTGATGATGATATATACGATATAAATTTTTATGTAAATGAAGGGCAGGAACGTGCTCGTGACAGTGATTATTTTAGTTTTCAGCAACAGGGAGCAGAGTTAGATAATGGTTATGTCAGCACGGCATTTAATAGCAACAATAGTTTAGCGTTTATATTAAAAGGAAATGGGTCACAACAAGTCGCAACTTTATATATGAGTGCGGGGGCTTGGAGTAATGAAGCCTCGAGTATTATTGTTACCGTCGGTGAGGAAAGTGAAAAAATCACCTTGCCAGGAGGTTACACTTGGCATTATTTTTCAATAGATATTAAATTTGATAATACTGTACCAGTGACTATTACCATAGATAGTGATCGAGCTGGTTATAGCTCGGTTATGTTTGCAGGCGTTGTATTAAATGAAGCCAATGTTAATACATATGCAGCCATGGTGTCGGTTGAACACGTTGAAACGACGGTTGATGTAACAGATCTTAAATTCATGACCTCTCAGTGGGAGACTGGTAATGATGACTTATCAGGGGCACACGTAGAGTCATTATATTTCTATGGTGATAGCAAGCCATATTATAAACGTTTTGACTTTACCAATATGGCTGGTGATAGTTATTCTGGTTATAGAACCATGGGCTGGAATGAGCAGAACGGAGTTGATATAAAACTTCATAGTTCGGAGTCACAAATTGATACCGTCTCTCTCTATTTTAAGGCGGGTGTCTGGAGTCATGAGCCTGCTTTTGTTGAGCTTATAATTAACGGTAAGAGTGAGCTGATTGAATTAAGCTCTGGTTATTACTGGCATCATTTTAAAGTTGATATTGAGTTTGAAGGGGAGTTAGAGCTTAATCTACACCCAGTTGGTGAGTTTTTTAGTTACAGTGCGTTTGGTTTTGCCGGGTTAACATTTAACTAGCAACTAATTGAAATGCAAAAAAAGCCGAAGAATAACGCTTCGGCTTTTTTGTTTTTAATGTTTCTGGTTATGCTTTTTTGTTACGGCGAGTTGCACCAAAACCAACTAGTGCAAGACCTAATAGAGCAATTGTAGCTGGAGCAGGTACAGTAGCCGGTGATGCTGCTGTAGATGAGAATGCAAACGTACCGCTTTCAATGCCACCTACTTTGTCGCCAGACAAAGTCCAAGAACCTAGTGTAGCAGCGAAACCAGTGCCAGTACCAATATATCTGATTGTACCGTGACCCGCTAGACGAATGAAATCAGCGTCAGCATCATTTCGAGTGATATCTGTTAAATCAAATGCAAAGTCACCAACAGACCATAGCTCGGTTTTAGTTGTCTTTGGTCCAGTAACAGTGAAGTCTTTGAAAGTAACACCTGTAAATTGTGCAATAGAAGCATAATCATCTGTACCTGCCAGTACAATGCCACTTTCAAATGCAACCGATTCTGCTTGAGATTTATCAGTACTCAATACTATTGATGCTGTGCCAGCGAAAGAGATGTCTCCAGTAATCTGCTTAAGAGGTGTAGCAAATGTAGATGCTGAAGCAACTAGAAGAGTTGTTGCAGCTACAAGTTTTACGAATAAGTTTTTCATGTTAATCCTTGAATGTTTACCCATTGGGTTTAATTGTTATAGTTTAGCTAAATTGCATTGAAGTCCGATTGCTAACAAGCATTTACCGTGCCAATATTAAATAGCCCTTGTTATCAGTCTGTTACGGCTGGTTGGAGTGATGTTGGATGCTGTTGTGTAAATATATCCGACACTGTTGTCTTCGTTTTAATGATTTATAGTTCTCCAAATGATGAATGTTGTTACGAAGGAGCTGAGGCTTTAATATAAGTATTGCGTTTAGGCAATCCGTTTGCCAATCACCCGTGAGAAAATGACCTAAGAATAGTAAAGATTCAGCAAATGGTATTTGCTGGTTTCTGTGCCCTGATGGAAAAATGTTTTTGGTTCTTAGGGACTGCCATCGAGGAGTAAAAAAGCGGAGAATATGTATTCCTCTCGCTTTAATTTCATTGTTAACTGCTACGCTAGCAAATATTTTACCCCTGCTGGGTCGTTACATATTTTTTTGTGTATCTATCGATATCTCGCACTTATATTAAAGTTGCTTTCTGTTTGATATTTAAGCGACTATTGTTGTGTAAATGCTATGATGCATTATCAGCTTAATCGTGTTTAATTTTGGAGTTTGGATGTTAGCGGTGTTAGAGAAAGGGAAGATAATTGCACCAATTTTCTTCTCTATATATTTATCCGCATGTGGTGGAGGGGAAGCAGAGAGTAATTTATCTAATGACGATCTTACTACTGCTCTTGTTATAGAAGAACCGATATCAGGTGGACCTATAACAGGTGAGCCTATAACAGGTGAGCCTATAACAGGTGGACCTATAACAGGTGGACCTATAACAGGTGAACCTATAACAGGTGAACCTATAACAGGTGAGCCTATAACAGGTGAACCTATAACAGGTGAACCTATAACAGGTGAACCTATAACAGATGAGCCAGTAGTAGAGCTGTCGAGTGTTTTAATAGAGTGGCTTGATAACTCTGATAATGAAGATGGTTTTTATATTGAAAAAAGGAAAGTAGGTGATGCTGACTTTAGGGAACTGAACTACCTGCCTAGAAACACTGTTAATTACACTGATAAGTTGCCTATCGGTGACAGCTATTGTTACCAAGTAAGTGCTTTTAATGCCGCTGGGACATCTGTTTCAGGTGAAATATGTATTGATATCCCTTAGACCATATTTCTCTTTACACTTCATAAACGAGTAATGGGTTTAAGCAATGTTAATCCTTAAACCCATTACTGGCATCGATAATATTAAAGGTCTTTTACCTCTTGCCAGTGCTTGGTTATATCTGTGTTAGTCGGCGCTAGGTTATGTGCTTTCTCTATTAATGGCTTAGCCTCTGCTACTTTACCGGCTTTATATAAAATCCAACCGTAAGTATCTGCTATTGCTGCATTATCAGGTGACAGTGAGAAAGCTCTTTCCGCTAACACTTCAGCACGGCTATTATTTAATGTCGAGTAGAGCCATGCTGCATTATTTAAGCTAGTTAATTCATTAGGTCGTTGCTTTAATACTTTTTCGTACAACTCTAATGCACCTTTTGTATCTCCTTCTCTTTGTAAGAGCAATGCCTTACTGAGTGTTGCAGAAGCACTTTGTGGTGATTGTTTTTGCCACTGCACTAAAAACTCTTCTGCTTGTTGCTTGTCTTGTTGTAGATGCGTTAGATATAATTTTTGTGCGACCCTATCATCATGAGTTGCTTGCCATTTGTCATTTAAGATTTTAATTGCTTTGCTTGGGTTGTCTTCAGCTAAAGCAATTTCTGCTTTATAAATAGTGATGATTGGGTTGTTAGGTAATATTTTTTCAACCTGCGTCAGCACTTTATTTGCTTCTTCTAATTGCTTTGATTCAATTTCAATTTTTGTTAGTAACAGAAGGAGACTAGGTTGATCTTGATTAACCTGTAATGCAGTTAATGTTATCTGCCGAGCTTCATCAAACGCTTTATCGGAAAGCGCCAATATTGCACGTTGGTAATCTATCTTTTGCTGTAACTTATTTAAATAGGGTAAAAAGTTATTTGCGATACTTTCAGAGGCAATATCAGCCTGTTGTTTAGCCTGTTTTAGTTTGTTTTGTTGCAGTAGAGCATCTGCTAAAACGAGCGAGAAAATAGCGTGATTATAATTCTCTGGTAGCCTTTCCTGTGCTTGGTTAATATCGGCTTTACGTTGAATCTGGTTATAAATAAAACCTTGGTAGGCTTTTAGCTCTTTTGGGTGGAATAAAATAACGGTGCGATAAGTGCTTTGTGCTTCTGCCCAATTTTTGCTCTGTTGCTTGATTTGTGCAAGACCATACAAGGCGATGAGATTATTCTCTTGCTGCTTTAACACATTATTAAATATCTGTTCTGCGTGAGGGTGGTTATTATTATATAGCTGATAGGATGCCACGAGCAATTGAGTTTCAAGGCTACTGTTTTTATTCTTTTGTAGCTGCTCTATCAATTTACTTGCTTCGTCCTTCTTATTTAGCGAAACTAACTTCTTCAAATAGGCCGTTTGTACCTGGATACTTTCAGGGTAGTCATTAAATGCCTGATGTAGAATAGACAGTGCTTTGCCATGATCAACGGGGGATATCTTGCTGGAATAGCTAGCCGCTAGAAGTGCTGGCTTGTGACTATCTGGAAATAGTTTCTCGACTCTTGTTAAGGCCGCTTTTGCTTTCTCTGCTTGTTGTTGTTCAATGGCTGCTAAGAAGTATAATGTGAGTATCTCATCGTTCGTTTCCGTCGCGATAGTATGCTCTAACATCGTTAATACACCGTTGGCATTATTAAGTTTCAACTGTGTCATCGCATAGAGCTGAGTCAAACCCTTAGTATCATTTTCAGGATCTACATTACCGCTTAAATATTTTTGAGCGCCTTTGATATCTCCTTGTTTGTAAAGGATAACACCATATAAAGTCAGTGACTTTTTATGGTTTGGTGCAACTTTAAATATTTGTTCAAGTGTTTGTTTTGCTAGTCCGAACTCTTTATTTTGATACTGCTTAGTTGCTTGTGTATAGTTTTGATTAATTGAAGCCATTTCAGGGAATTCATCAGCTAAAATGCGAGAGTAAAGTAGTGCTTCTGAACTACGCCCTTGTAAAGTTAAGACTCTTGTTAGTGCTTGTAGTACCGTGATCCTGTCTGGCGTAAATATATCAGAAGAGGGGATGAGGGTTAGTGCGAGTGAAAGTGTTTCTTCTGCTTCGGCTAAATTATCATCACTGTTTATGAGCAAGAAGCTTTTTAAAATTAATGCTTCAACATTTTTATCATCATTAGCAATTGCACGCTTTAATATTTCAATTGCTTGCTGACTATCACTAGTAAAAGCCACACTACGAGCCTGCCCAATGAGTGCGTCAGTTTTAAAGGCCTCTACAGACTCAAGTTCTTTGAATAACTTGAATGCCTGTTCAACTTTTTTCTCGCGCAATAATAATGTGGCTTGTTGTTTTTTCAGTCTGTTAGGTTGCGCCTGCAAAAGCTCGCTTTGGGTTGTTATTAAGGTGCTCGCTGAAATGAGTTTATTTGCTTTTTGGTACGACTGTAATAGTAGAAAATAATACTCTGTATCTTTTTTATTTTTATATTTTTGCAATACAGCAATGGAAGCATCGGGTTGGCCAAGTTGCAGGTAAATTTTAGCAAGTATAAGGTAACCTTCAATCTCTTCTGGGTAAGCTATTAGCGCATTTTGAGCTGCTGTAATTGCCGCTTTGAACTGAAACTGCTCTAAGTAGGTGCTACCTTGTTGAGTGTATTGACTTAAAGGGGCTTTTGGTGGTTCACTAGGCTCACTACATGCGCTTAATAATACGCTACTAGCAAGCAACGCTACGGTTAATGTTTTTTTCTTGTTAAAGCGCTTATTGATTAACTTCATAATATTTCCATCTACCTATATTTTATAATGCGGCTACTATTTTATTTTACCTAGCTCATATTGTATTTTTTCATTAAATCGTACAATGTTGGGCGAGTAATACCGAGTGCTTTAGCTGCCGCTGATACGTTATTGTCATTTGCGGTAAGTGATTGTTTTAGTGCGCTTACCTCTGCATTCTTTCTTATTTCTTTTAAATTAAGAGCACCACTATCTTTATTACTCAAACCAAGGTCTAGTGCGCTGATATATTTGAGATCGCACATAATGGTTGCACGTTTAATTTTATTTTCCATCTCACGTACATTGCCTGGCCAGTTATGATTCTCAATGGCATTAACGGCATCTTCTGAGAAGCCAATAATGTTGAGTTTCTGTTTAGTAACGAACTTATTCAGTAGGTATTTCGCTAACAGTATCTTATCTGGGCCTCTGTCTTTAAGGGCGGGGATATCAATTTGTATCTCTGCAATACGATAAAAAAGATCTTCACGAAACTCTCCGCTTGCTACCATTTCGTCAAGGTTTTTGTGTGTTGCACAAACAATGCGTGTATCAATAGGGATCTGTTTACGTCCACCGACACGTTCAATAACACGTTCTTGTAAAAAGCGTAATAATTTTGCTTGTAGGTGTAATGGCATATCGCCAATTTCATCAAGGAAAAGTGTGCCTTTGTGAGCTTGTTCTATTTTACCAATGGTTGTTTTTATGGCTCCTGTAAATGCCCCTTTTTCATAACCAAATAGTTCACTTTCAATTAAGCTTTCTGGAATCGCAGCACAATTTATGGCAATTATTTCATGGCTATTTCGATGACTTAGTTGATGTAGTGAGTTTGCTAGTACTTCCTTACCGGTTCCGCTATCACCCAGTAGCAAGCAAGAAGTATCGGTTGGCGCTACTTTTTCGATCATTTTACAAATTTTAAGCATCTTCCCATCACTGGCAATAAGGCCGTTTAACATCGATTCCTGATGTTGGCTTAAGTGACGATTTTTCTCTTCTAAATGATGAATATGAAAAGCTCTTTGTACAATCAAATCAAGCGTGTCGGGATCCACGGGTTTTGCATAAAAGTCATAGGATCCAAGTTTAATAGCCTCCATTGCATGCTGGTTTCCTTCATTACCTGTCATTACAACTACCTTCATATGCGGGTTAAGGTGTAATGCTTGTTGCAATAGTTCAAAACCTTCGGTTACCCCATCTTCATCGGGTGGTAAACCAAGATCTTGAATCATGACCTTAGGTTCATGTAAACGAATCGCTGCAATTGCATCTTTTTGGTTGGCCGCGACGACCACTTGATAATCAGAAAAGTGCCACTTTAATTGAGTTTGTAGGCCTTTATCATCTTCGACAATTAGTAGTGTTTCTGCTTTGTTACTCATTTATTCTTCCATCCTAATGGCTGAGGCGAACATTAGCGATCAATCTGGTTTCATCGTAACCATTAACCAGTTCATTTTTTAGCTGTTCTGTATATTGTGCGGAAAGTGAAAATACAAGCTTAGGGCGAAAACGGTATGTGCTGGATAAACTTGCCCCCCACTCTTGCTTATCAATATTTTTTTCGATTTGTGTCTGACTGTATCGTGCTTTCAACGCTGTTGTGATAGTTGCTGTATGTTTCCACTTTACTGTACTCGATAGGCCTGCTCGTGGTTCTACTTCTCGGGTTAACAAAGGGGTTTCTTGTTGATAATAAATATTGTTGGTATTGCTAAACCGACCTTTTACTGCAAAAAAACTATGTGTGAGCGATGCCCTATCTATCCATAGAAGTTGAGTGCCATTAAAGTCAATATCACCACTGTCGGGTGTATCTTGACCTAAACCGAGAGAGGAGTCAGTTAACTCTCTTTGTGCGCTAAGAGCCAATTTGTTTTTGGGAAAATGATAGCTATAAGTAAATTGAAATATTCCCCCTTCTTCATAACGTTCTAAAACTGCCAATCGACTATAACCCGCTTGAGCTAAATAACTTCCATCTCGTAAGCGCCCAGTCAGTGACATATCAACATTAATTTGTTCATACGTTAAATCATAAGCTAAAAAGTCAACCTCACTATATTGAGTGCTTAATTGGTAAGTTGTTTTACTATTTAAGGCATGGTACCAAGCGATACTTAATCCATTACGGTTTGTATCTTGCTGTTCATCATCACTTAGCCTGACTGCGGTGAAGGTGTAGCGAGTATCAAACCCTGCTCTATCTGAATAGGGTAAACGCCACAATGGGCTCACAGTAAATACATCGCGATCACCGCTGTTTTCTGGCAGGTCTACAGCGCTTTGGTCTAGTAGGTAACTGTGTCTAAAATGGCTTAAGTCTAATTGCAAATTTTTACTAAAAAGGTGTTGATTTATACTTAAGCTACCCGCGATATCACTTTTATCTTCAATATCTTCTTCACTGTAATGTGAATAATATATGCCGTAGTCGATGAGGCTATAGTTGGTTGATGTTTGATTTTCATAAGCTAAAGCAAGATCTACACGTTGCTCATAACCTGATTTTTTATTATCACTACTTTTTTTAATATTATTACTTTGTGCATGTTCTATACCTAAAGCGATAGAGCCCTCACTGATAGAAGAGGGCAGCGTATCGGCTACGGTATAACCTGTAAATAGCACAAGTGTGATAACACATACTTGTGTAATAGAACGATTCATATCAGTATCTTTATGAGTGATTATTAAAAACTAAACCTGCTAATTTATCTCTACCGATAGTGTCAATACCAGCTTGAACTTGTGCGTTATTTGACTTGCTGTATGCGACAACAAGAACAGCCACATCACATATCGAAGCAAGGATTTGGCTTTCCGCATATAGGCCGATGGGTGGAGTATCTAATATAATAAAACGGTCAGGGTAACGCTCTTTTACGGAACGCATGAATGATTCCATATGTTCGGAAGAAAAGTGCTCCGCGGCATTGATGACATTATTACCAACGGGGATAATACGTATTCTTGGAATACCCGATGGATAGATAATATCAGTAATTGCATCGGTATCATTTTCTAAGAAGTTAGTCAGCCCTAGAGAGCAGGGGCCTTTTAGATACGAATCAATTTTTGGATCATAGATATTACAATCAATAACTAGTGCTGTTTTCTTTTGGTCTAGTGCAATACTAGCTGCTAAGTTCATTGCTACATGACTTGTGCCTGCACCAGAGCGAATACTGGTAACCATACAGATAAAGTTTTTGTTATCGGTTGCTTTTAATAAATTGGTGCGCAATTCTCGATAGGCGTTTAACGTATCTGCATCATCAAGACCAGGATAAATGATCTTCTTTTCATCAAGCTCTTTAGGTGATAATAGCGAGGTTTCTGCCATTCTTTTGATTGCACTAGGCATCGGTTTTTCGCTGTGAGCGACTTGATCTTCAATTTCAGTATTGGACATTTTAAAAGCCCCCTAGTTCAATAATCTGTGCTAATGAAAGCCCATACTTGTGTCTTATTGCGATGCCTGCGTAGATAAGAGATGCGACGATACAGAGTATCAGTAGTGACATATTAGCTGCGCGCTGTTTGTTTTTCTCTTTCTTAGTGATGGTACGAGGCAGGCTTGCAAGTACAGACACGCCCTCAATTGTCGCGAGCTGTGTTGCAAAGCGGATTCGACCATCAAGTATAATTTTAGCGGTAAACAATCCAACAACTAAGGCTAAAGCAAAGATTGGTCCTGCAATGAGGAAGTGGATGAAACGAGCGCCAGTTGGTGCATTAGGGTAACTCGCCGCCTCTTGAAGTTTAAAATTAACCCCCTGGCCTTGAATATCTAATACCATTGAAATTCTTGCTTTCTCTTTCTTGGCTAACATATCTTCGTATTGGGCCTGAAAAACGCTGTAATCACGGGTTAGCTCAGATAGTTCAGCTTTATTGTTTGCAATGCGTTTACGGCGGTCATAGGCTTCATCAAGCAATAAATTAAATGCTTTTAAGCGGTTAGTCAGCGTGCGTTTCTCAACGCGAGCGGTTGATAGTTTACTTCGTAACTCTTTGTAAAGAGGGTTAAAATCAGACTCTATCGCTTTTTTAGGCTTGGGTTTGCTATTTGCCTCCTGCATATTCTTTTTAATATCTGCGATCTGGTAAGTAAGCTCAATGATTTCTGGGTAGTCGTCTTGATAGCTCAGTTGTAGTGTTGCTTTTCTTTTTTGTAGTGTTTGTAGCTGTGAGTGGTAAATAGAAGCTTCAAAATCACTATTTGCAAAGCGGCTCTCTTTGGATAGTTGCGCTTTTAGAGACCATGTACGCGTATTGGTCTCTTCTATCTGTATATTCATCTCTTCAATTGAGGTACGAAGAGAAACGATACGTGCACTAACTTGTGCTTCAGTGCCATCAAAGTTGTTTGATTGAAACTCTTTTAATTTATCTTCTGCGGCTAATAATAATGTTTTATAGGATGCCGTTTGTTGATCGATAAAATTATAAGCATTACGGCTTTCCTCTCTTTTAGAGTTAGCACTATCTTCGATAAAGAGTGTGACTACTTTATTAACAGTAGTGAACGCTCTATCCGCATTACTGTCTTTATAGGTAAGCTTAATGTAGTTTTTACCTTTGCCATCAATCGTCAGGTTGGCACGTAAACGGCCCATCTTTAGATCTCTCGCTTGTGCACTTGAAAAAGCATCTTTACCGTAAATATCATCAACAACTTGGTTTAAAATGCGCGGTGAGTAGATAATATCTCTTACCTGCGCAGTTCTATTTTGTTTGATACCTGTTACTGATGTTTTACTGCCCAGTAATGGTTTAATAATATTTTGGTTATCGGCAAAAATAGTAACAGATGTAGTAAATGTGGAGGGTCTAAACATACCCATCACCATGACAACAAAACTAATCGCGATAATGGTTAACGCGACTTTAAACTTTCGTTTACAAAGCTCACGCCAAACAACACCGATATATTGAAGAATTTCATTAAAGTCCATAATTAAAATACACTCTCTGGGATGATTAAAATATCAGACGGACGTAATACGTAGTTTGTTGTTAAAATACCTTCGGTTAATATTTCATCTACGTTAACAGGGTAAGATTCAATGCCACTTGGTGTTTTTCGATATAAAATAGCGTCATCTGCATTGGCAAACTCAGTGAGGCCCCCAGCTTCTAAAACCAAGTCTAGTACAGTGATATCTTTATAAAACGGGATTGATAACTGTGCGTTTACGGCACCTGTTATACGTATTCTATTGCTGTAAATAGCACTGTTTGCCGCCAGAACAATCGTGGTTACATTTGGCGAACGGATATATTTACTTAATTTTTTTGATAGTGATTTAGAAAGTGCTTCAGGTGTTAATCCTTTAGCTTGTGCGTCGCCTACTAATGGCATCGATATTTGCCCATCTGGACGCACTGCAACAGAAAGAGATAGGTCTGGATTTTGCCAAACATTGATAGCTAACTGGTCACCATTGCCAATTGTATACTCTGCAATGCTGATATCATCCTCAAATGGAGTGACAGCTGTTGGTGGTTGGCTTGAGCACGCACTTAATAATGTCGCACATAAAATCATTGTTATTTTACTATTCATTATTTTCTCTCTGTATATTTGTTAAATTTAAACTGAATTGGTTTCATTTGGAATATGGATGGAAAACTTACTGCCTACATTAACGGTGCTTTCAACAAAAAACTGTCCACCAAGTGCATGGAAAATGTCACGTATTTGATATGCACCAAGGCCCATTCCTTTGTCATGTTTTGTACTGTTAAATGGTTGGAATAATTGATTGTTAATAAATGCTTGCGTCATGCCAACACCTGAGTCTTGAACTTCAAGCCAGGTTGCATTTTCTTGGTGACTAAGGGTAATGGTTATTAACCCGTTGTCATCCGTTGCATCCTGCGCATTTTTAATGAGGTGGTTAAGCGCCATTAATAATTTTTCTGCATCAGCTTTAAGGCTAATTGGCGGAGATGTTATCTTCAAAGAGGGCACCGGTAGTCCATTTTTATTCATCTCCACAGCTTGTGATAATAGTTGGTTAAGATTAACTAACTTACTTTCACTGCTATGCTTTCCTTGCAATTTAATCAGCAATTTATCCATTTTTTCAACGGAGTTTGCAATAGTATCAATAGCATCATCAACAAATTCTGGATGATGTTTAAATTTTTCTGCATTTTTAACCACTAACGCTTGTTGCGCAATGAGGTTTTTTATATCGTGGATAGCAAATGCAGTAATTTTGTTGAACACGTCAAACTGTTGGTTTTGAACAAGCTTCTCATGGGCTTGCTGATGACTAATGTAACTGGCAATTTGTCGACCCGTTAACTTCAAAATATCTAGGTCTTCCCAAGTAAGTTGAGTGCTAACACGTTGCTGTGCCAATACAACAAAACCAATAAGTTCTTTTTCTGTAT
>Ga0209395_1003066_pt1 | contig 21129 bp, 13 predicted proteins | sample GOMGulsemesocosm_3_FD_184635 | JGI IMG/M metagenome (GOLD analysis project Ga0209395, IMG submission 184635) | Methane-oxidizing microbial communities from mesocosms in the Gulf of Mexico - GOM9D Gulf of Mexico (SPAdes) (version 2) | ecosystem: Environmental > Aquatic > Marine > Cold seeps... | reverse complement strand
AATTTCAAATGGAAAAGTAGTATTAACAGAAGATGGTGCAAATCATGTAAATGGTGGTGGAACACTTCCAGAGATTGAAGTAAAATTAGCAGATGCTGATTATACAGATACAGCAAAAGCAACTCCAATAACAGATGTATTACCAGAAATTACTATCAATGATACTATATTAACAAATGACAATACTCCAACATTTAGTGGAACTTCTGAAAATACAGATGGCGACTTTACGTTAAATGTAAATGGAAAAGATTATACAGTTACACCCGCAGCAAATGGAACATGGAGCTTTACTATTCCAGAAGCAGATGCATTAGATGATGGAAATTATACAGCTACTATTTCAGGAAGTGATGCACAAGGAAACAATGTAAGTGCAAATGATGCTCTTACAGTAGATGCAGATGCACCAGATATCACGAAATTAGCAATAACAGATATTGTTGATACAAATGGAGATCACTCTGAGATAATTATGAGTGGTACAGCAGATGAAGCTGGCAATACAGTTAAACTTTATGATGAAGATGATAATTATTTAGGTTCAACAATTGTACAAGAAGATGGAACATGGAGTTTTGATATTACAAATTTAGAAAATACTCCACGAAATGATAATGAATTCTTTAAAGTAACAGAAACTGATGGTGCGGGTAATGTTACAGCTGAAACACCAGCGGTTCACTTTAATGCCTTTACTTGGAATAATGCACAAAGTGATGATTTTGATGATTATGCATTAGCAGGTAGTGGAAATGATACTTTTACTGTAAATAACAATGATGTTTCAAATAGAATTGTATTTGATGGGGGAGATGGAACAGATACTATTGTTTTAAATGGAAACAGAGCAAACTTTGATATTTCTGTAAATGAGAATGGTGATATTGTAATTGTTGACAATACAAATACTACTGGAGATACAGTAATTGTTAGAAATACAGAAGTCTTTAAATTTGATGATGGTGTATTTAATGATGAAACAGTACTTACGGGGAACTTACCTGAAATTACAATAAATGACACGGGATTAATTAATGATGATACACCGACATTTAATGGAACATCACAAAATACAGCTGGAGATTTTGTATTAAGTGTAAATGGAAAAGATTACAATGTTACACCTGAATCAAATGGAACGTGGAGCTTTACTATTCCAGCAGTAGATGCTTTAGATGATGGAAATTATACTGCAACTATAAAAGGAAGTGATGGACAAGGAAATCAAACATCTGCAAGTGATGGTTTAAGTATAGATGCAACTGCACCTGATATTAATGATTTAAAGATTACTGATATTGTTGATAATGAAGGGGATTATTCAAGTGTTACTATGAAAGGTACGGGAGCTGAAGGTGGAAATACTGTTACTCTTTATAATGAAGATGGAGATGCAGTAGGGACAACAGAAGTTCAAGCAGATGGTACTTGGAATCTTTCAATTGAAAATCAAAGTGGAACACCAATTAATGATAATGAATTTTACTCTGTGACAGAAACAGACAGTGTTGGAAATACAACAGCACAAACAAATAGCACACATTATTGGCATGGGTCTTCGTCTAATATTAATACTGAATCAAGTGATGATTATGTAATGACTGGATCTGGAAATGATAGAATTAATACTGATGATGTATTATCAGGAACGAATGAAAACGGATATGTAACTAGCACGAATGATGATACAAACGATTCTTTAGTAATAGATGCGGGAGATGGGACAGATACTGTTTCTTTTGGAAAAGATATTGAAGAATATACAATTACTACTGATTCAACTGGAAATGTAATTGTTACAGAATCGATTCAAAGTGATAGTAATGATGATGGAAAAGGCGATGTTACTGAGCTTAGAAATGTAGAAACAATTGAATTTAATGATGGTACTTATGATGTTCAAAGCGGTGTCTTTACGTCATATAATGTAGCACCTGTTGCAGTAGATGATACAGCAATGCAAGAGAATGTTTTCTTAGGAACAAAAGAAGAAGATGGAAGTATTTCTCAATGGGGAGCACAAAATACAGATGGTTCGTTAACGCACACAACAGAAAATGGACATGAGATTACAATAAGTGCAACAAGAAATGGCTCAAGTACAGCTATTGGATTTATGGATGATGATTTAGATGACCAAAAAGGTGTTGGAATAGGTGCCGTTGGTGGAAATGATGCACAACTTGAACTTAATGAAACATTAAGCATTGATTTTGCAGGAACAGTAGGTGCTGGGACTGAAATAGGGATAGCTGGATTAGGTGGTCATTTTGTTGATACTCATGCAGCAGATGCAAAAGCAACATGGAAAGCATACGATACAAATGGAACATTAGTTGCAAGTGGAGAACTACAACAAGATAATGATGATTCAGAAATGACGAATTCATTTATAGTTGATGTGGCATTTTCTAGTATTGAATTTGAAGTACTTGCAAATATCAACTCAAATTTCACCATTCAATACATCGAGGCAAATTACATAGATACAAATCTTGTAAATGATGAAGACAGTACCTTAATCATACAAGCACAGACATTATTGTCAAATGATACAGACAGTAATGATGATACTTTGACGATTGTAGATGTAAGTGCTACTGAAAATACGCATGGAGAAGTTAGTATCGATACAAATGGAAATGTTGTATTTGTACCTGATGAAAATTATTTTGGGGAAGCTAGTTTTACATATACTATAAGTGATGGCAATGGAAAAAGTGATACGGCTAGTGTTACTTTACAAATTAACAGTGTAAACGATGCTCCAATAATAGATTCTTTAGCTACACAAGTTGTATTAGAAGATGGAACATTAAGCGGTGAAATTATAGCAAATGATGTAGAAGGCGATGACATAACATTTATGATTGAACCTGGAGCTGTAATTCCAGAAGGTTTAGTTTTAAATAGTAATGGAACATATACGTTTGATGCAAGTTCATATGATTCTTTAGATTTTGGGCAAGCCCAAAATATTTTAGTACCTATTGTTGTTAGTGATGAGCATGGTGCAACAAGTACAACAACACTAAATATTAATGTAGAAGGTCTTAATAATGATCTTACTTTTGTAAGTGAAAGAGCTGGGTACGATAATGTGGTTGGGTACTACGAAGTTGATTTTGATGGTAATCCACTTAATCCAGCAGTAGTTGTAATTATTAATCAAAATACAACGAGTGCAGGTGAGCATTTAAGCGATTTAAATCCTGATACTAACTACGGTTTCTTTATAATTGCTGGATATGATGCAGATAAAACAGTGGATGAAAACAGTGTAATTACTTTTGATACAACAAGTGCAATCCCTGCATTATTAATTGATGGTACTAGCTCAACATATCCTGTATATTACGATAACCCAGCGTTTAATAGTGATGGAAAAGATCACTTCATCTTTACTTCTGATGGAGAAGGTGGAACGACAATTAAGATTGAAGATTTACCTAATTTAGGGGATGCTGATTTTGATGATTTAGTTTTACATCTTAATTATGAAATAAGTGATAAAACATTGGCTGATTTTGCAGGAAAAATTACTCTTGACATAGAAGTTGTAAGTTACAATGTTGAAAATGGAACTCAAGGTTCAAGTACTAATGTAGGAGATAAACCAGCAGGATTGGAAGACATTGAAAATATTACGAATAATCTAAATAATACAATTAATTTTAATGAATTTAATAATAAAAAAACATATGGAAATGGAGATGAAAATGTTCATATCTCTGGCAATATGAACAAAGAAATTAATCTTGGAAATGGAAATAATACCTTAGAAGTTGATGGTAACTCTGATAAAATTAAAGCGGGTTCAGGTGCAGATACTGTTAATATTGAGGGAAATCAAAACAAAGACATTAATTTAGGTTCGGGAGATAATAGAATTGATGTTGATGGGAATGCGGCAAAAATTGAAGTAGGTTCAGGGGACGATGAAGTAAGAGTAGGTGGAAACGCAAACAATACTATTTCTTTAGGTAGTGGAGATAATACTCTTGATATTAAAGGAAATGCTGAAAAAATTACAACTGGTTCAGGTGAGGATACTATTATTGTAGGTGGAAACACAGACAATGAAATTAAATCAGGTGGTGGAAACGATACTGTTTATATTGAAGGAAATACAAATCAGAAAATAAAGCTAGAATCTAGTGATGATACGATTACTATTAATGGATCAATTAATAAAGACATTGATGGTGGTTCTGGAACAGATTCAATTATACTTGGATCATATACAAAAGCAGATTATGACAATAATGTAAATGACATTAAAAATAAGCTTAAAAACTTCGAAAACTTTAAATTCTCTGATGGAGAAATTATTGGAGATAGCAGTGTTTTCCATGAATCTGAAGTAAATTATGAAACAACTATTTCTATTCTTGCTACACAAGAAGATGTAAATGAAACCTTATCAGAAGTAAGTATTCTTATTCCTGATAATGTAACTACAGTAAATGATGAAAATGGAAACGAATTAAGTATTGAAGATGGCAGAGTATCTTTACCAGTTCAAACGGGTGTGCAAGCATCGATTATACTGCTTAGCGAGAGTGCATTAAGCAGCAGTGATATTAATACAATTGAAGGAAGTGTTACTACAAGAGAAATAAATGGAGATACAAGCACTGCAACAGATTCGATTGAGAGTAGTACAACAACATTAGATGTTGTTAAAGAAGGTAATGATATTACAAATCTAGGGAATGATGGAGCTGGTTATGCTTATGGATATGCACCTGATGATATTGAAACACAAGTATTTGATTTTGGAGTATTAAACGCAGGAAAAACAGTTACTTTAAGCTTTGATTCTACTGCTACAGGTACGTGGGACAATGCTGAAATCAATTCTTCTATAACGGTTGATAAGTTTATTATTTCAATTAATGATGTAGAAGAAGAAACATTGACATACAATCATTATACAGATTCAAATAATACATGGAATGAATCCAAAACTTATACGGGTGTATTAAACGAAGAAGGTAAACTTGAGGTTTCATTTAATGTAAAAAGTACATACAATCAAGAAATTGTTAATATTACAGATATAGAAGTTGAGTTAAAAGATGCAATTGTTGATGGAACGTATTCAACACCAATCATTCTAGATTTAGATGGAGACGGCATTGAAACAATATCTTTAGCAAATGGTACAGAATTTGATATTGATAATGATGGAGATATTGATCTTACTGGTTGGGTTGGAGCTGATGATGGTTTATTGGTTCGAGATATTAATAATGATGGAATTATAAACGATGCATCTGAGTTATTTGGTGAAGAGACAATTAAAGAAGATGGAAAAACTGCTAGTGATGGATATGATGCATTAAGAGAACTTGATTCAAATGAAGATGGTGTAATTAATGAAGAGGATGATGCTTTTTCTGAACTTAAAATCTGGCAAGATGGAAATTCTGATGGTATTACTGATGAGGGTGAGTTATTGGGTCTAAAAGAAGCAAATGTTTCTGAAATATCTTTAGGCACTATTACTAGCAATGAAACATCAAATGGCAATGTTATTGGTCTTAAATCAACATACTTAGACAATGATGGAAAAGAACAAGAAGTAGCTGATGTTTGGTTTGAAATAGAAGCAAAAGATTTAGTTCTTGATGATGATATTGATTTGGTTTCTGCCAAAGTAGAACCTGAAGTTGACCAAGTGGCATTAAATAATCAAAATGTTGATTTAAAAGGTGTTTTATCAAGTGAAGAAGAAGAGTATATAATTTTTGGAGAAAAAGAAAACAGTATATCTTTACAAGAAAGTGATTTAAAATGGGTAAAACACGATGAAAATGAAATCATTGATGATGAAGAGTTTAAAGTCTTTGAGAGTACTTTCTCACCCAATTCACATATAAAAATATTTATTGACAGTGATATTGATGTAGATTTATAGAAGGCAGTGGCCTTCTGTAAATAACTTCACTTTTTAGGCATATTTTGGTATAATGCAAAAAAATATTCATAAATAGGATTCATATGTCTTTACTACAAAAACAAGCGGATACAATACTGCAAAAACAAGCTGATACCATTAGATTTTTAGCAGCTGATATGGTGCAAAAAGCAAACTCAGGACACCCAGGTGCACCTATGGGACTAGCTGATATTGCTACAGTATTAAGTACTCACTTAAATATCTCTCCAAGTAACTCAAAATGGTTAAACAGAGATAGATTAGTATTTTCAGGGGGACATGCTACAGGATTAGTATATTCATTATTGCACCTTTGGGGCTATGATGTAAGTATTGATGATATGAAACAATTCAGACAAACACACTCAATTACACCAGGTCATCCAGAATATGGACATACTCATGGAATTGAAATTACAACAGGACCATTGGGACAAGGAATTGCAAATGCGGTTGGTTTTTCAATGGCTTCACAATATGCAAAAAACGTATTAGGACAAGAGGCTATTTCACATAAAGTGTATTGTTTTTGTGGAGATGGGGATTTACAAGAAGGATTATCTTATGAAGCGTGTGCAACTGCAGGACATCAAAAATTAGACAATCTTGTAATTATTTATGATTCAAATAATATTACAATTGAAGGGGATACTTCAATTGCATGGGATGAAGATGTAGTAGCTCGTTTTAAAGCTATTGATTTTGAAGTAATTGAAATTGATGGCCATGACTTTTTTGAAATTGAAGCTGCTTTTGTTCAAGCTAAAAAAGCTTCTAAACCTGTATTAATTAAAGCAAATACTGCTATTGGTAAGGGTGCTGCTTCTATGGAAGGAAGTCACCATACTCATGGAGCACCTTTAGGTCATGATGAAATTTCTGCATCTAAAATAAAAGCTGGTTTTAATCCTGACGAAACATTCCATATTAGTGCTGAAGTAAAAGAAGCTTTTGATAAAAGCAAAACGGGTTCTGCTTTAGTTAACGCATGGGATGATTCTTTAAGTGCTTTGGTAAAAGAAAAAATTCAAACATATACAAATCCTGATTTTTCTAAGATTGAATATCCAGAATTTGAAGAAGATTCTTCTGTTGCAACAAGAGATTCAAATCACAAAATTTTAAATGCAATTGCACAAGCTGTTCCTGGTTTTATGGGAGGAAGCGCAGATTTAGCTCCTTCAAATAAAACAGAATTAAAAGGAATGGGTGATTTTCCAAATGGGAAAAACATGCATTTTGGTATTAAAGAACATGCAATGGCATCTATTTGTAATGCGATGAACTTATATGGTTTATTTAGAGTCTTTTCTGCAACATTTTTTGTATTTTCAGATTATTTAAAACCAGCAGCAAGAATCGCAGCGCTTGCATCTATTCCTCAACATTTTGTGTGGACGCATGATTCAATTGGTGTTGGAGAAGATGGACCTACACATCAACCTATTGAGCATTTATCTCAATTTAGAGCTTTACCAAATTTTTATGTTTTTAGACCAGCCGATGCTAGTGAAAATGTAGAATCATGGAAAAAAGCTTTAACATTACAAGCACCTAGTGCTTTTGTATGTTCACGTCAAGGACTAAAAGTTCTTAAAAATGAAAGAGCTTTTGGAAATGTTGAAAATGGGGCTTATTTACTTAAAAAAAGACAGAATGCAAGTATTACTATTATGGCTTCTGGAAGTGAATTGATGTTGGCTTTACAAACAGCTTGTGAATTAGAAAAAGAAGGTGTTTTAGCGAACGTTGTTTCTGTTCCTTGTTATGATTTATTTATTGAACAAGAGGCCGAGTATATTAATACAGTTATTGATAAAAACACAAAAGTATTTGCAATAGAAGCTGCACGTGGTTTAGAATACTACAGATTTGCTGATGTTGTATATGGAATGGACACCTTTGGTGCTTCTGGACCTGCTCCTGAGTTATTTGAACACTTTGGATTTACTATTCCTTCAATTAAAGCTAAAATATTAGCTGACTTAAAAGACTAGTCTTAAGAAAACAAGCTTTAGGCTTGTTTTCTTAACATGTACAATTTATCCTATCTATTGTAGCTTTTTGCTATTTTAATCGCCGTTTATTTCTTGTAAACTCTTTATAAGGAAATCAAATGAAACACTTATTACTTAAAATTACTTATTATTTTGTTTATGCAAATTATAACTTATCAAAAAAAATCTGTTTGTTTTTTGAACAATGGGAATATAATTTAATGACAAAACGTCTTCGTTCTTTGGATAAAGAATGAAAAGTTTAATTATTGAAAATATCTTTTTGGGAAAGATAAAAGATATAGAAGATAGTAAGGGCAAAAAATATCAAAGTTCTTATAGAAAAGAGCCAATTAAAGAAGACGTTTTTGTCACTTTTTTAGGTTTAAAAAATGATACTCAAACAGATAAAGGACATCATGGTGGATATGATAAGGCAATTTGTGTTTACCCGAAAAAACATTACAGCTATTTCAAAAACACCTATAATATTGATCTGCCCCTGTGTGCATTTGGTGAAAATATTAGTATTTCAAATATGGAAGATAAAAATATTTGTCTTGGGGATCAATATTCAAATGGAAGTTTGATTTTAGAAGTATCTCAACCCAGACAACCCTGTTGGAAAATATCTTCTATTCTAAATATTAAAAAACTTACATCTCTTGTTGTAAAAGAGGCCAAAACAGGATTTTATTTTCGGGTGATAAAAGAAGGTTATTTATACCAAAATAAACCCTTAGAACTCGTATTTAGACCCCATGAGGACATTAATATAGAGTTTATTAATCAAGCACACCTTAGAAGAAATGAAAAAGATATTGAGCGTATTTTAGAGTGTAAATCTTTAGCAGGTGCTTTTAGATTCTTTCTAGAGAAAAAAATTAAAAACAAGAAAAATATTGTACTTGAAAAGTGGCAAGAAGAGGCTTAGTAAATCTAAGTACAATTGTTCTTTTGATGCGTTTAAATGTTTTAATTAAGCAAGAGTGGACAAGGCAAATATTTTTTTCTAAACTATAATTTCCTTAATAAAATAAAAAGAATTAATAAAAGAAATTTATATACCGATAAAATAGGCATTGTATGCTTATTTTATAGAAACTGCATCTATATATCAACATATCTTGATATATACTAAATATTTTGATATACTTCTTTAAATTAAAAGGATGAATATGGATGTGTTTTTAAAAACTACTGCTGCACTAAACGATCCTACTCGAATAAAAATCCTTCAATTTATTAATCTTCATGGAAAACTTTGTGTCTGTGATTTAGAAATGTCTTTTGATATGATTCAATCACGCTTATCACGACACCTTAAAATCTTAAAAGAAGCAGGATTTTTAAGTGTAAAAAGAGAAGGCAGATGGGCTTTTTATGAAATACGTTCTCCTCAAGATCAATTTAGAAATGAATGTATAAAAGAAATAATGTATTTAGAATTAAACTTGCCTGCTTTACAAAAAGCATGTAAAAACACTTAAGGAAAAAAATGGAAGATTGTTTATTTGTATATGGAACACTAATGCCTAATTGTCCCAATGGTCATGTATTAGAAGAAGTTGTAGGAAAGTTTGTACCAGCAACAGTAAAAGGAAAATTAAAAGATCAGGGTTGGTCTGCTTCTATGGGTTATCCTGGGATTACGTTAGATGAGACTAGAGATACTATTCATGGTTTTTTATTTTATTCAAATAACTTAATAAATCACTGGGAAAAACTAGATATTTTTGAAGGTGATGAGTTCGAACGTCAAGAAGTTTGTGTTGAGCGTTATGATGAGTTTGAAGTGGATACTTATATTTATGTCTTAAAAAGTGTGGATACTTTTGAAGATGATAATGTATAAAACTCTTAAAGAAGGAATGCTATGATACTTGCTTCATCACTGTTTATAATAACACTTATTTTTGTTATTTGGCAACCAAGAGATCTTCAGATTGGAACAACAGCTGTTATTGGAGCTATTGTTGCTTTAGTATTAGGTGTGGTAACTTTTTCTGATGTGCTAGTTGTAAGTAATATAGTATGGGATGCAACTCTTAGTTTTATTGGAATCATTATTTTATCTATGGTTTTAGATGAAATTGGTTTTTTCGAATGGTGTGCTTTAAAAATGGCAAAACTTTCAGGTGGAAACGGTTTTAGAATGTTTGTTTATTCTATTTTATTAGGAGCTTTTGTTTCTGCTTTATTTGCAAATGATGGAGCTGCTTTAATCTTAACCCCTATTTTATTAGCAAAAATGCGAATCTTAAAACTTAATATGAAAAGTATTATTGCCTTTTTATTAGCAGGTGGATTTATTTCTGATTCGGCATCTTTACCTTTTGTATTCTCAAACCTTACAAATATTGTAACTGCAAACTATTTTTCAATTGGTTTTGCTCAATATCTCTCAAATATGTTAATACCTTTTATCGTATCTGTTTTTGTATCAATCGTTTTTTTATGGTTTTTATTAAAAAAAGATATTCCTAAACAAATAGATATTTCACTTTTACCTGAAGCTTCATCTGCAATAAAAAACAAAACTATGTTTTATATTTCTTGGGTATTTTTAGCTTTATTATTTGTGGCTTATTTTATTGGAGATATTTATAATCTTCCCATTAGCATATTTGCATTAGGTGGAGCATTAATATTTTTAATCATAGCTACAATGTTTAAAAGTGTTAAGCCTGTGCATATTATAAAAGAAGCTCCTTGGCAAGTCGTATGGTTTTCTATTGGTTTGTATATTGTAGTTTATGGGTTGAAAAATGCTGGTTTAACTGATTATCTATCTCTTGTTTTAAAAGATTTAAGTTTAAGAGGAGATACAATTGCAATTATAGGAACGGGATTTATTTCGGCTTTTTTATCTGCAATTATGAATAATATGCCAACCATTATGATTATGGATATTGCGCTACTTGGTATAGAAAATGAAGCCTTAGTATATGCAAATATAATTGGTTCAAATTTAGGGCCTAAAATGACACCTTTTGGTTCTCTTGCAACGTTATTATGGTTGCATGTTTTAGCAAAAAAAGGTGTTAAAATCTCATTTTTACAATATTCTAAATTTGGATTTATAATAACTCCTCCCGTGTTATTATTAGTATTATTAAGTTTAGCGTGGAGTTAATATTTATAGCTTTTGCACTTGCTATGGATAGTGTTGCTGTTTCAATTGCATCAGGATCTAAGTATAAAAGTATAAATTTTTTTGATGCACTAAAGATAGCTTTATTTTTTGGAATATTTCAAGGTTTAATGCCTCTTCTTGGGTATTTTGTAGGAAATGTGTTTGCATCATTTGTAGATGCTATTGATCATTATATTGCTTTTGTAATTTTACTGTTTCTTGGTTTTTCTATGATTAAAGAAGCCAGAGCAGGGAATTTTGAAGAAGAAATTAAAAATTTAAAGAATAAAACTCTTTTTATTTTAGCAATAGTTACTTCACTTGATGCCCTTGCTATTGGTATTACATTTTCATTTCAAGACATTGATATCATTTATGCAGTTTTTTTAATTACCTTAATTACTTTTGTTTTGTGTGTAATTGCTGTATATATTGGGAAGTTTTTAGGTGGCTTTTTAGAAGATAAAGCTGAATATTTAGGTGGAATTATATTAATCATTTTAGGATTTAAGATTTTACTTGAAGGTTTAAATTTAATTTAAAGGATAAAAAATGGATAAAAAGATATTAATTTTATGTACAGGTAACTCTTGTCGAAGTATTATTGCTGAGGCACTAATTAATGCAAAACTAGATGGCTATAGGGCTGATTCATCAGGTGTAAAAGCAAGCGGAAAAGTTAATGCAAATGCGATTAAACTCTTAAAAGAAAAAAATATTTGGTTGGACTCATATTATTCTAAAACAATAGATGTTGTTATTGATAATACCTATGATTTAGTAGTTACTGTATGTTCAAATGCTAAAGAAACTTGCCCTATGTTCCCAAGAGCTGTAAAAACAATTCATGTTGGTTTTGAAGATCCAGATGGGGCTAATTTTGATTCTTTTGTTAAAACATATAATGATATTGAAGAAGTATTATTGCCAAAAGTAATTGAAGCATTAAAATAATTATGAAAGCTAATAATACAGGTAAAACATTAAAAATATATGATCCTGCTATGTGCTGCCCAACAGGTGTATGCGGAACTGAGATTGATACTACACTCTTGCAATTAGCAAACTTTTTAAGTTCACTTAATAGAGACCTTTTTGACGTACATAGATATGGATTAACAACAGATCCACAAGAGTATGTTTTAAATAAAAAGGTTTCAAGACTCTTAGAAGAGGAAGGGGTCTCGTGCTTGCCACTATTTTTTTTGGATGATGAGCTAATCTTATCAAAAGACTATCCTAGTGTTCCACTTTTAAGTTCAAAACTTGGTTTGTCTTCTTTTGTAGCAAAGCTTTAATATGAAAGACTTATTAAAAAATATTCCAACGTTTGTTTTTTTTACAGGTAAAGGAGGCGTTGGAAAAACATCAATGTCTTGTGCTATTTCATTAGCTTTAAGTAAAATGAATAAAAAAGTATTATTAATTTCTACTGATCCTGCTTCAAACCTTGATGAGGTTTTGGATACTACATTAAGCTCAAGTCCTTCTTTAATTAATAATACTAAAAACTTATTTGCTATGAATATTAATCCAGTAATTGCTGCTAATGAATACAAAGAAAAAGTAGTAGGGCCTTATAGAAAGTTATTACCAAAAGAGGCAATAACACAAATGGAAGAACAGTTATCAGGTGCTTGTTCTGTTGAAATAGCTGGTTTTAATGAATTTTCAAAATATGTAGGTGATGTTGATATCATAAAAGAATATGATCATATTATTTTAGATACAGCTCCTACTGGTCATACCTTACGTTTATTAAATCTTCCCAGTGCTTGGAATGATTTTATTGCCAATAATCAAACAGGCTCTTCTTGTTTGGGACCAGTATCAGGATTGGTGGATCAAAAAGTACTTTATGAACAAGTAGTACATAATTTAAAAGATGCTTCAAAAACGCTATTAATTTTAGTTACAAGAGCTGAAAAATTATCCCTTTTAGAAGTAAATAAAGCAAGTATTGAATTAAAAGAGCAGGGCATGAAAAATCAACATTTAATAATTAATGGTGTTTTTAAAGAAGATGTTAATGATGAGATTGCGCAGGCTTTTTACCAAAAGTCTAAAGATGCTTTAGCCTCAATGCCAAAAGATTTAAAAAGTATAGCATCTAATGAAATTGGTTTTTATCCAAAAGGTGTTGTTGGATTAGAGTCTTTAAGAGCTGTTATTAATAATGAAACAATAAAAGAGGACAAGAATGAACTTATTTCTTTAGAAGAGAAAATAAATGAAGCCTTAGAAGGTACTATCGCTTGGAAAGATTTATTAAATGATATTCAAAAAGATAAGAGTGGATTAATTATGACTATGGGAAAAGGGGGTGTTGGTAAAACATCTATTGCATCTTTAATTGCCTATGAGCTTTCTTCTTTAGGACATAAGGTTACTTTATCTACAACGGATCCAGCTGCTCATTTAGCTTATATAAAAAACAATGATACTAAAGATTTAATCATTGAAAAAATTGATCCCAAATACGAAACACAAAAACATATTAAGCGCGTAATTAAACAAAATGAGACCAAACTTTCAAACGAAGACATGGCTTTATTGAAAGAAGAATTAAACTCACCTTGTATAGAAGAGATTGCAATTTTTGAAGCTTTTGCAACTACGGTTAATAAAGCAAAAGAGCGCTTTGTTGTTTTAGATACAGCACCAACTGGTCATACACTGATGTTATTAGATGCTTCAAATGCATATCACAAAGAACTTTCAAAAAACGTACAAGAAGAAAAGAGTGAAGAGCTAAGAGCATTAATTCCAGCCCTTAAAGATAAAAAGTTTACAAAAATACTTTTATTAGCACTTGCAGAAACAACGCCTACACATGAAGCAAAAGCTTTACAAGAAGATTTACAAAGAGCTTCCATACAACCTTATGCATGGGTAATTAATAGAAGTTTTGCTTTATGTAAAACGAATAATAATATATTAAAACACAAAGCCTTAAATGAACTAAAATATATTAATGAAATCAAAAATACTTTAAGTGAAAAAGTTGTAATATCTCCTTGGATTAAAGATGAAATTAACAACAGTGTTACACTAAAAAAGTTACTTCATTAAAAAATAAATTTGAATAAAGAGAAAAAAATGAAAGAAGAAAAGCTAGGTTATATATTTGCAGTTTTTGCATTTTTATTTTGGGGTGCGGTATCGCCTATTTACTTTAAAGAAGTAGGACAAGTTAGTGCGCTAGAAGTTCTAACACACAGAATTATTTGGTCCTTTATTATTTTAATACCTTTAGTATACCTTACTAAACAAACAGAAGTTTTGTCTTTATTATTGAAAAATAAAGCTAAACTAAAATACTTGTTATATTCTACTTTTTTTGTATCAATTAACTGGCTTATTTTTATTTGGGCAGTTGCAAATGAGCGAATAATGGAAGCATCTCTTGGTTATTACATTAATCCACTCATTAACATTGCTTTGGGATTTATATTTTTTGGTGAACGAATGACAAGAAATCAAAATATTGCGATTTTAATAGCATTTTTAGCTGTTTTATATCAAGTGATTACCTTAGGAACACTTCCTTTAGTTTCTTTATCTCTAGCTGTTTCTTTTGCTTTATATGGAATGATTAGAAAAAAGGTTGATGTAGGCTCAATAGTAGGTTTATTTGTTGAGACACTAATGTTAATGCCTTTAGCAATTGTTTATATACTGTATTTAATGAATACAAACAGTATGGCATTTTTAAATCAAAGTGATTATATTACTTTTATGTTAACCCTTGGAGGCTTAGCTACTATTATTCCTTTATTATTATTTAATGGAGCTGCTACAAGAATGAAACTTTCAACGCTTGGTTTTTTTCAATACATAGGGCCAACTTGTGCCTTTTTGCTTGCGGTTTTTGTATATAATGAAGAATTTAATTTTGATAAATTAATTACTTTTGCACTGATTTGGTTGGCTTTATTTATCTTTTCTTTGGATGCTATTTTGAAAAAGAAGAAAAGCTAGCTTAGAAGAAAATTATATTTTTTCTAAGAAAAATTATCATCATAAATATTAAAGCATGCTTTATGTAAAATATCCTTTTTAAGGACCTACATGAATATAAAACTTCTCAAATTTGCTTTCTTAGCAGTAATATTTTGTAATGTTGCTGTTGATATTTCGCATAAAATCTTACTTCAAAACATAGCTTTTAAAATCTTTGATGGCAGTGAACAAGTTGTATTAATTTCAATAATTAATGCATTAATACTGATACCTTTTTTATTATTTTTCTCAATATCCGCTTTTTTAAGTGATAAATATGATAGAAAAAATGTTTTGGTTTATGGTGCCGTTTCATCTTTTGCTTTGTCAATATTTATGGTAATTGCCTATGCTATAGGAAGCTTTAATTTAGCAATGTTTGGAATATTTTTATTGGCGATTCAAAGTGCTATTTATTCTCCTGCTAAGTTTGGAATTATTATAAGTATTTATAAAAAAGAGAACTTATCTCTAGGAAATTCTTTTGTTCAATCGATTTCAATGATTGCTATTTTATTTACAATGGGCTTATTCTCTTATGTTTTTGAAACCTTATATGGAATTAACTCTTATGATTTGATAAACTCGCAAGATGAGCTTTTAAACAAATTTTTGCCTTTGACTTATTATATTGTTGCTATTGCTTTACTTGAATTATGTGTTTCTTTTTTTATTTTAAAGAAAATTGATACAGGTTTTAAAGTAGATGAAAAAATTGTTTTTAACAGAGATAATTATTTCAAAGCCAAACTTTTAAAAAACAATATAAAAGAGATTACAAACACAAGAGTACTTTTATTATCCATTCTTGGAATTTCAATTTTTTGGGCAATTTCTCAAGGAATGTTGGCAGTATTTCCTGCTTATGCAAAAGAGTATTTAAATATTACCAGTGTATTTATAATTAATGCAATCCTTGGAGCTGCTGGTTTTGGAGTGGCTTTTGGATCTTTTTTATATACAAGAATTTCAAAGAATTATATTGAAACAGGAAGTATTCCAATAGCAGCAGCTGGCTTGTGCTTAATGATATATTTAAGTGTAAATGTTGATTCTTCTTTTTCCTTGGCACTTATCTTTTTTGGTTTTGGTGTATGCGGTGGTTTATTTGTTGTTCCTCTAAATTCTTTACTGCAATTTAATGCAAAATTTGAAAAACTAGGTACAGTTTTAGCGGGAAGTAACTATTTCCAATCCTTGTTTATGCTCTTAGTTTTAGTTCTTACTACCGTTGTTTCTTTTAATGGCTTAAATCCTAAAAGTACAATCTACTTATTATTGCTTTTAACTATTGCTGGGACAATTTATACAATAAGAAAACTTCCGTTATCAATGGTTCACTTTTTTGTTAAATTTGTTGTTGGATTAAAATATAAACTAGAAGTTACAGGGATTTCTAATATCCCTTCTACTGGGGGTTTACTACTTTTGGGGAACCATGTTTCTTGGTTGGACTGGGCGATTATTCAAATGGCAACACCTAGAAATATCAAGTTTGTAATGGATAAAGGAATTTATAATAAGTGGTATTTAAAATGGTTCTTAAACTTTTTTGAAGTGCTTCCTATTTCTTCAACGTCAAGTAAGAGTAGTATTAAACAAATTGCGCAAGAATTGGATGCAGGAAATGTAGTTGTTTTATTCCCAGAAGGTGCAATTACTAGAAATGGACATTTAGGAGAGTTTAAAAAGGGTTTTGAACTTATTTTAAAACAAACAAACTCTAATGTAAGTGTTCATGTTTTTTACATCAGAGGTTTATGGGAATCTATGTTTTCAAGGGCAAATAAAAAATTCATAGAATCGTACCGTACTAATATTGTTACGGTTTCTTTTTCAGAAAATATTCCTAAAGACTTAGCAAAAGCAGATTATGTAAAACACAGAGTGATGGATTTAACTATTGAGTCTTGGACTGAGCATATCAAAGTACTTAAAAGTATTCCCGAAGAAATATTTAATACAATGAAAGAAGTTAAAAATAACCTTATTCTTGCTGATTCTACAGGAATGGAATTATCAGGGTACAAGTTTTTGACGGTTGCTATTTTATTTAAGAATTTACTTAAAAAAAGAATTAAGGGACAAAATATTGGACTTCTCGTTCCTTCTTCAGCTGCGGGCGCTTTTATTAATACCTCTGTTTTAATGCTTGGAAAAACGGCTGTTAATATAAATTATACTGCTGATGTGGAATCCTTGATTAAATGTATTAATAGCGCAGAAATAAAATCTGTAGTGACCTCTAAAAGATTCATTGAAAAACTAAAAGATAGAGGACTGAATTTAGATCCCTTATTAGAAAAAGTAGAAGTGTTTTATTTAGAAGATTTAAAATCAGAAATTAAAAAAGTAAAAGGATTAATAACGTTAATAGCTGTTAAAATTCTTCCTACTAGCCTTTTAAAAGCCTTACACGTTAAAAAAGTACCTATTTCATCTAATGCTCTTATTATGTTCTCTTCAGGCTCTGAAGGTACGCCTAAAGGAATTGAACTCTCACATATGAATATTTTAGGAAATACCCAGCAAATAGCTTCGGTACTTAATGTAAATGATGATGATACTGTTGTTGGTTCCTTACCTTTATTTCATGCTTTTGGTATTTGTGTTACTACTTTTTTTCCTTTAATTGAGGGGATTAAATTAGTGGCTCATCCCGATCCAACTGATGGTTATGAGCTTGGGAAATTGGTTAATAAATATAAAGCTACGGTTATGTGTGGAACATCAACATTTTTTAGATTGTATATTATGAATAAAAAAGTGCATCCTTTAATGTTTGAATCTTTACGGTACAGTGTGGCAGGCGCTGAAAAATTATCTCAAAAAGTAAGAGATGATTTTAAAAGAAAATTCGGAAAAGTAATTATTGAAGGTTATGGAACTACAGAAACTTCACCTGTTGCTGCGTGTAACTTACCTGATATTCTGACACCGGAACTGGATTTGCAAGTGGGGAATAAACTTGGTACAGTGGGAATGCCACTTCCTGGTACCTCCATTAAAATAGTGGATCCACATACTTTTAAACCTTTAAGTATTGGGGAAGAAGGAATGGTATTAATTGGTGGCGTTCAAATAATGAAAGGTTACTTAAACAATGAAGCCAAAACAAACTCTGTTATAAAAAGTATTGATGGTAAATCTTGGTATGTTACAGGAGATAAGGGTAAGTTTGATAGTGATGGTTTTTTAAGTATCGTTGATAGGTATTCACGTTTTGCAAAACTTGCTGGCGAAATGGTTTCTTTAGGAGCCATTGAAGAAAAGTTATCTTTTATTATTGATAAAGAAGAAGTAGAATATGTAGCAACTACTGCTCCTGATGAAAAAAAAGGAGAAAAAGTTATTTTACTTATTTCTGGTTTTAATGAAGAAGAAATAAAAGAGCTAAAAATAAAAGTAATAAAAGCCTTTGATAATAAATTAATGATTCCTTCTTCTTATGAAATAGTAGATGAAATACCTAAATTAGGCTCAGGAAAAAAAGATTATGGGAAAGCCAAAAAACTTTTAATTTCGAAAACACAGTCTTATGACTCTTGCTTTAAGATGGATTTATAAATCTATCTTAAAGTAAAAGAATCTTTAAAAATCTTAAGAATGTATATAATTTAACTCGTTATAATTATTTTACTAACTATTAAAATATTTATAACAAGGAATAAGTATGCTTCCTCATACCTCTAACAACCACACATCAAAAGATATACTCTTAACAGGATTAAATGAATTTTTAGGAAAAAGTGTATTAGAAGAATTATTAATAAAGTTTCCAACTTCTAGAATTTTTTGTTTAATAGATTCTAAAACTCAAAAAATGTCATGTGAAAAACTTATTAATAATTGTGCTTATAAAAATGTAAAATTATTAGATGGAAAAACTTCTCTTCCTCAGTTGGGCTTATGTAAAGAAGATTATATGTTTTGTGTAGAGAGCATAAATTGTATTGTTCATTGTGAAGACTCTAGTTTTAAGCGTAAGATAAACAGTATTCAATCAAATATTCATATCTTAGATCTTATTAGAAATATTGAACAGCTTGGAAATAAAAAACCTGCCTTTATTTTTGTAAGTGCTGCCTTGCCAAATATTATCAAGGGTAAAGAAGAAAATTATACCTTTCGTAATGCGTATGAAGAAGATAAATACACTATTGAGAAGTTAATAAAAAGTTATGAAGACTATTGCCATTATTTTATTGTACGTCCTTCAACAATATTAGCCAAACATTCAGGAGAATATAATCCTAATGATGAAAATATTCAAGCATTAATAAATGTTAAAAAAGAAGCTAGTTTAATTAATATACTTAATAAGGACTCTTTATACGATTTTGTTACTGTTGAGTATGTTGCTAAGAATATTGTTGATATTTTAAGCAATGCAAAAACTATTCCTTCTTCAACCATTTTTAATATTACAGATCATAAGGGTGGGTTAACTCATGCTCATGCTTTAGAGATTATAAACACTATGTTTAATCTTAAACTTAAAGATGAAAGTGAAAATAAAGAAAAAAATACGCAGTATTCTTGTGAGAATATTCAAAAGTATGTTTATGAAAATGATATTTTGACATTAAACAGCTCAGAGATACTACGAAGAGTATCCCAACATTATCTTGATAAACAAAAAGATTAAAATAAAACTAGACTTTACTATTCACGCAAAGTAAGTTTAGAATATCAGTCGTATTTGAGGCAAAGTTACCATTTTTTTCAATAAGAAATAAATCTCTAACTTTTCCTCTACTGGTATACATTTTTGCACTCTCAATCTCAATATTATAATCATCTAAAATGTTTGTAATAAAAGCTAAGAGGCCTTTTTGATCCGCAGTTTTTACTTTTAATGAAGCTAAAAAAGAAGTGTGATTAAGATCAATAATTATATCATTCTTTTTAATAGTAGGAATAATTAATTTTGTTTTTTTACTCATATCAAAAGAGTTTTTAACGATTTCTTCTATATATAATAAGTCACTGTCATCAATTTTTTGAGTAAACTTGATTTCAAAACATTTTTTTTCATCATAGAGTTTAAAAATATTCATAGAGCCTATATCTAGAAATTCTAATTTGCCTAACATATATCCAATGTTTAAAGCTTTTGAACGAATAATTTGAATACTTAGTACTTCTTCATTTTTTATTTTATAAATGTAGTCTTTTACATCTTTTGCTTTAATCGCAAGATCTAAAATGTCCTGTGCTTTTAATTGTAGAAACAATTGAGAAGAAGCTATGTATGAAATTTTTCGTTTCATTAGGAGACTCAAGGTACTGTATTTGGGAAGTTTTTTTATGGTATTTAATTTTGAGAGTTTTCTTGCGCTCTCACTTAATAAATCTTTATTATCAAATGCTGGAAGTGCCTGATAATACAATTCTTTTAATAAAGCAGACGTAGCACTGGAATAAATATTTTTTCCAACGGCTGAGATATCACAATAGGTTAATACATATAACATATCTAAAAAGCGTTTGTTTTGAACAATCCCTATAAAGTTAAGAATTATTTTTTCAGAATAAATATCTTCATTGGTTGCATACATAGACATTTGATTGTGATATCTAATAAGTTTAGAGATAATTTGAATACTAGAAGGCTCAAAACCTAAAAATGAGCCAAAACTTTTGAAGAGTTTTTCTCCTGTTTCGTGATGATCTTTTTTTCTTCCTTTTCCAATATCATGAAATAAGGTAGCTATTTTTGCTAGTTTTATATCTGTTTTATTCATTTTGTCAAATACATTTTTAACAAAAGGGTCTTGGATATTTTCAAAATAAGTAATATTTAAAATAGAGTGTAAGTCTACTGGTAAATCATGATAGCCATCAAATTGTGGTTGATGAGTTATTTTCTTACAAACAGGTAATACTAATCTAAATAAACCCGCTTGATATAAGAGATTAAGAAGAACACTTAACGATTCTTTTAATAAAATACTTTTTATTAATTTTTTATGTTCCTTGGTGAGGAATGAAGGATGTTGTGTTTTTTTTATGTAATAAATATACGAAGGATCAAACTCTTGTAC
>Ga0209395_1003065_pt1 | contig 21130 bp, 11 predicted proteins | sample GOMGulsemesocosm_3_FD_184635 | JGI IMG/M metagenome (GOLD analysis project Ga0209395, IMG submission 184635) | Methane-oxidizing microbial communities from mesocosms in the Gulf of Mexico - GOM9D Gulf of Mexico (SPAdes) (version 2) | ecosystem: Environmental > Aquatic > Marine > Cold seeps... | reverse complement strand
CCTTCAGCAATGGTTGTAAGGTTGAAGTGTTCAGCAACGGCTAAAACAGATGCTATGATGGCACTGTCATCGGAGTCATTTGGCAAGCCTTTTACGAAAGCTCTGTCAATTTTTAGCTTATCTAAAGGAAAACGCTTTAGGTAGGATAAGCTTGAAAAACCTGTGCCAAAATCATCTAAGGCAATTTTAATACCCAATTGACGTAATTGCGTTAAAGTGTGAATAACATCCTCAGGGTTATGTACTAATATGCTCTCGGTAATTTCTAGCGTTAAGCAATGGCTCGGTAATTTGCTTTGTTTGAGGGCTTTAATAACTGTTGCGACTAGCATGTCATCAAACTGTCTCGCTGATAAATTGATTGCCATATCAATAGCTCTGCCATATTCATTTCTCCAGTTGGCAGCCTGCTGACAAGCTTCAAATAACACCCATTCACCAATATCATTAATCAAACCAGTTTCTTCAGCAAGGGGAATAAAGTCAATGGGTGAAACAAAGCCTTTAGTTGGGTGATGCCAACGTATAAGTGCCTCACAGCCAATAACCTGTTTATTATTTAAATCCACTTGAGGCTGATAATAGACTTCAAACTGATTACGCTTTAAAGCACGACGTAAATCATTTTCTAAAGATAGTTTTTTCATTGCATCACGATTTAGATTAGCAGTGAAAAACTGTACGTTGTTACGACCGCTTTCTTTTGCTTTATGCAATGCTGCATCGGCATTTTTTAGCAATATATTAGTCGTATCACCATCTTTTGGATAAAGCGTCACACCAAGACTGTGTGTGATAATAATTGAACGCCCGAGTATATCCATCGGCTTTTCAATACTTTGCATTAGCCCGTTACAAAACTGCTTTACAGCATGTTCGGATACAATATTTTGCAATAAAATAACAAATTCATCACCGCCAAGACGGCTTACAATTATATTATCGTTTTGATGCTCCAACAGACGTGATGCAATAACCTTAAGTACTTTGTCTCCCGCACTGTGACCAAGGCTATCATTGATATATTTAAACGAATCTAAGTCTAAAAACAGCAACGCTATCTTATTAATAGGTTCAGTGGGCTTCCTTTGTTTATCCAACTCAATAATACTATCAACTCTTTCTTTAAAGAATCGACGGTTAGGTAGGTTTGTTAATGGGTCATAATCGGCAAGGTGTTGTAACGTTTTTTCAGCATTTTTACGTTTACTAATATCAACTATTGTACCAATGTAATTAACAATTTTACCGCTAGCATCTTTACAAACATAGATAGACAACAACTCTGGAAATTGATGCCCATTTTTATGTTGGTTGATAACTTCACCTTGCCATGATCCTTTTGTTTTAAGTGAATCCCACATATCACTATACACTTTTGGATCTGTTAATCCTGACGCTAAAGCATTTGGCGTGAGACCGACAATCTCTTCTTTAGCATACCCTGTGATACGGCAAAATGAAGAATTACAGGTAATGATATTATTCCCTTCATCAGTAATCATTACACCTTCATAGGTACTGTCAAAAACACGTGACGATAACTCCAGTTCGGATTTGTTTTTTAGTAAAAGGTTATGTTGTTTTTGACTGTGGCTATGGTAACTATTAAAGATATTCCTCAGCCAAAATGCGACGCCAAGGGCGATAATCAAAGAAATCCCTGATAGCAGGGTAAAAGCAATTAACAAGCTTTTCATACTTTCTTTTTGGCTTGTTTTCAATAAGGATAATTGCGTTTCAGCGTTAGATAAAATATCGCTATTATTATAGCCTGCAACAATAGTCCAGCCCCACTGATCGACAGTATTAGTATATGAGAAACGGTAACTCTTGTTGTGAAGTGCCTTTTGCTTTTGAACTAAAGGCGTTCCTTGATTCTTTTGTATTTGAGTGACAAAACGTCTGACTGAATCTGGCTTCTGCAGTTTATCCATTAAGCTACTTGATAGTGTCTGAGTCTGATAAATAATTTTATCGTCTTTATTAAAGATGATAAAAATACTACTTTTATTTAACTCAAGTGATGCAAGTTGACGGATCGATTTTTGCTGAAAGTCACGTTCGACTTTTTGAATATAATCTCCTGTCCCAATGATCCAATTGAAGGGTTCAAATTGACGTATAAAGCTAATTTTATTCTTCATATTTTGCTCATTCTCTGGCTCATACCAGCGATATTCACTGTAGCCCTGTTTCGCATCATTCTGTACTACATCAATGATGCCTTGAATGATGTCATTGCCTTTATCATCATTATGACCATAGAAAGTCGTCCCTTCTAATTCAGCTTGGGTCGGTAAAAGTATGGTATGACCCTTCATATCATTGATAAAAAGATAACCACGATTAGAAAAAAAACGAATATCCCTAAACGCTTCTTTAATCGCTGACTTTACTTCAGCCTGAGATAAGATGGGGGTTAAATTTTTATAGAGAGAAGTGGCGATGGAATGAGCTTTATCAACTTGAACTTTTGATTCATTTTTGAGAAAAGGTATTGTTTGTAAACTAAAATTATTTAAATTCTCAACAACTTTAGCGCCATCATAGTGTATTTTTTGTTTCTGTTGAGCGATCAGGTTATCGATCAAAACTCTTCTTTGTTTTTCGCTTATATTCCCTTCACGAATAATAAGATAACCCATAATGCATGATATAGAACTGATGACAACGAACAACATGGCGAATGTTTGTTTTAAAGGAATTTGTGAAGGAGGAAGTAGCGTCATTCTTTACTCTAAGAAGAATAGTCCATATATAAAGCTGGTTTTATTTTGAATACCTAATTAAACCAACAGACTTAAATCACCTGACTGTCATCAAGTGTAAATACAAAGCACGATTATACTTTATATCATACACTTTCAAGCAACTTTCCTGACGATTTCATGACACTTAAACATACTATTGATTTAGATCATAAAAATCAGGCTAAATTAAATACACCTGCTAACTCAAATAGAAAATCGCCCTACCTATGTCTTGCTATTATTAAAAAAGTTAACATTACTAAGCTTGCTTACGGGGATTTTGGGGATTAGGTTTGTCTTAATTTTTCAGAGAATTCGCGTGTAAAATTACAATGAAATAGCAATGAGGCCGCTATAAAGCGACCTCATTGCTATTCTCATATCGAAAATGATCAATAGAGGTACACAGCACCAGAATCACTGGGCACTATAAAACTACCCGTGCCACTGCCATCTTCTAATGGAGCCCCAACAGCTAGGGTTTTTCCATCACCTGATATATCGATTGCTGCGCCAAAAGAATCATCTTTCCCCGTATTACTTGCCTTCACGTAAGCTTGCTGACTCCAAGAAAGAAAGTTCCTACGAAATACATATACAGCACCAGAATTGGTCAGGCTGTTATCAGCTTGATCTCCACCTAAACCTGTCACGTTACTTTTTTCGCCCTGAGCGCCAACGACTAGAGTATCGCCGTCAGATGATAACGCCAGACTGGTACCAAAACTATCTCCCACCTCCGTATTACTTGCTTTCACATAGGCCTGTTGGCTCCATGTATTACTGTCTCGGGTAAAGACATACACAGCACCGACAACATAAGGGCTTTTATCCGTTTGACTTCCATTGATACCTATTGCATTACCGTTTTCAGTTTTAGCTCCAACGGCTAAAGTATCGCCATCCGACGACAAAGCAAGACTCTCACCAAACAAATCACCTTCATCTGAATTGCTGGCTTTCACATAAGCCTGCTGACTCCAGTCTGAATCACGAGTGAAAACATAGACGGCACCGGAAAAATCACTGCTATTATTAGTTTGATCATCATTAATGCCAATTGCATTACTGGCTTCAGCTCGTGCTCCGACAGCGAGCGTCCCGCCATCCGCCGACAAAGAAAGGCTACTACCAAAGGTATCTTTTTCATCTGCATTACTTGCTTTCACATAGGCTATTTGGCTCCACTTGGCACTATCACGGGTAAAAACATACACAGCGCCAGAATCAGTGTAACTGTTATCCGCTTCGCTATCCGCATTACTGTCTTCCCCAGAGGCGCCTACCGCTAGCGTATCGCCATCAGACGATAAATCGAGACTAGAACCAAAATAATCAGTCGCTTGTGAATTACTGGCTTTCACATAGGCTTGCTGGCTCCAAACGTCACTGTCGTTACGAGTGAAGACATATACAGCACCGGAAAACGGATTGCTGTTATTGGTTTGAGTACCACCTATACCTGTTGCATCACTGCCTTCACCCCAAGCTCCGACGGCGAGAGTGTCGCCATCCGAAGATAAGACAAGACTGCTGCCAAAATAATCCGTCGCGCCAGAATTACTGGCTTTCAGATAGACTTGCTGGCTCCAGTTGTTACTCGTGTCAAGAGTGAATACATACACAGCACCGTAATTGTCATTAACATTGTTACTCGTTGAATGACCACCAATACCTTGTGCATTACTACTTTCCTTTGCAGCCGCAACCGCTAGCGTCTTACCATCCGATGATAAAGTAAGACTGGAACCAAATGAATCGAGATAACCAGGATTACTGGCCTTCACATAACCAATACTGTCTACTAGGTTACCACTGACTGAGATAGCCTCTGAATCAGTACAACCAAGATCATTACAGCTTTGCAAAATATATTGGGCATTCATCCGAGCATATAAGGGTACGATGTGACTCAGGGTATCAAGGCTAGCCTCGATATTGTCCACTACTGTAGTAAAGCCAGACTGTCCATCTTCATTTTCCAAAAGAGAGTAATGCGTCGCATCACTTGTCGCAGTCCAACTAAAATCGAAGCGCTTCACACTTGAGAAGGTCAATGCAAGACTAACAGCCTCCGGTGCAGCCGTACTTGTATCGGCATTATCGCCAATGCCATCACCATCGGTATCGACGGTTTCAGTATTATCCGTTGGAAATGCATCATCAAAGTCATTAACACCATCAGCATCCGTATCCGATAATAATGGGTTTGTGCCTTTTGTTGCTTCATCCACATCACTCAAACCATCGCCATCGTCATCCGTATCCACATAGTTAGCGATACCATCATCATCTGAATCTAATGGCTTTGTTATCGAAACAATTTCAGAAGACATAAGGCCTGGGTCTGTATCAGAAAACCCTCCAAATTGGTTCTCACGACTCAATACCTTAATCGCAAAATAAGACCCATTAGTTTCAGTTATCGATAAATAGTCGATCGCTGCAATTATGTTATCTTCTGCAACCGTGTCTGATTCATAAATCGTGGTTTTCAGAACGCCATTACTAACACTCCACGTCATTTCTAACTGTGTAGAGGCGTCACTAACTGTGGCATCAGTGATATAAAATCCCAGACCATTTTCAAGTAATATATAATTTTCATCGGGATCAGATGTGGAATAAATACTGACAGGGAGACGATCGAAAAAATCGTCACTGAACCAAGCGATATAACCAGAATCTGGCTGACAGCCTTCAATCGCGGCCACGTAATCCGCATAAGTACTAAATGTTAATGGCTCATCATTATTACTAAACGAATCATCACCGTCCTGACATGTAAGAAGTTCAATTTCGTCAGAGTCTGTGTAACGACTCGTCCACACTTCTTCATTCAACGTGTCATAGGTTACATAATCAGACTGGCCATTGTCGGTATTGATCAGCATAAATTTATCATGATGAGACGCATCACTATTAGTAATATCTAAGATACCATTATCATCTAACGTCCAGATATATTCTCTTGCGATACCGTTTCGGTAATAATCAACTAAACCACTGTCACCTAAAACAAAGTCATCTTCACTGCGTGTTGCATCCGTAAATCGATAACTACGCGTTTCCCCATTAGATTTAGTTCGAGAGATCAGTTTTTTATTCGACATTTGATCTTTTAACGATACAGCACAATCACCAATTAGATTATTAAAGTCGGCCAGTTCAAGAGCGTCACTGTCTAAATAACAGGATGTCGCCGCTGCAAGTTTGGCACGAAGAAGCGTACCACCTGTGCCAGTGTGATAAAATAAGGCATTCGTGTCATCACCTATCACTTTGCTCAATGAGGCAAACGCTGTCGAGTTATCGCCAGCTGTTTCAGTCCATTGTACCGTGCCAGAATCGTTAATTTTCCAATCGGATATGATGTTGGTTTCACTCCCAAACCCCATCTCACCCAAGCCATTTTCACCAAAGCTCAACGTAATTTCAGGGTCATTGTCATATCCATACCCACCTAATGGTGGATGAAGTATCCAATCTGTGGACTTCAGTTCATTTTCAGTAAATCCTTCTGCCCTTACGGCAGAGAGATTACCTAAATCGCCTAGATTCGAATCAATATCCGCAATATGAGTGCTAAAGTCACCAATACGAGAAAATGCAACAGGCACAGGATCTTTTACTTTATCAACAAACACAAAGGTGAGTTCACCCCATCGTTGCAGCGTTAATGACTCAACAACATGATCTAACTCTTCACGATTATAGAAACCACCCTCACCATCGGTATCTACCGTCACAGTGTCAAATTGGAAACCAGTATCATTCGTATAGGTACCAAATTCACCCGAAAGAGCCTGCGAAACTTCACCCACATAACTCTCCGTATTATCCCAATGTGCAATAACGTATTCATTGTCTGATAATAGGGTAAGCACATTGCCTTCTAACAGCCAGGCACCCACCATTTCATAAGTGCTATCACCCACACGAGAAAGATAAATTATCTCATTTTCATGCACAAAATTGAGCGCTAATGTCGTTTGATAAACCGTTAACGAGATCTCTCCCACATCAGAAAAACCGCCAGCGCCATCCGATTCAGATAGAACCGCAAAAGTTAATGCCCCTGTTTCAAGATCCCAAGTATAACTGCCATATTCAGCCGACCCTGCAGTTTGACCACCGTCATCCGCATACTCATGTATTACCACATAACGGCTAGCATCAATAAAGGTCAGTAGGCTACGTTTATTATCACCTTCTGAGTAAATCCATGAACCCTGAAGCTGTTCGACTTCGGGGCTATCAAATTCTGCACCGCGTGAACTTAACGTTGAATCATATGGAAATAAATCAGCGTTATCACCAATGCCATCACCATCTGAATCTAAGATTTCATTAGCATCAATGGGGAATGCATCATCAAGATCATTGATACCATCACCATCCGTATCAGAGAGTGCTGGATCTGTGCCAAGTATCACTTCATCCGCATCACTCAAACCATCACCGTCACTATCTAAAACATCCGTGTTATCTGTTCCACCACTGTGGGTTTCTGTATTTTGATCTATCGTAGCCACGGCAGAATAGATGACACCAAGAGCCGTATCAGAAAGCCCTCCCCAATCGGTTGAACGTTCGAACTTCTTATAGGAGAAATGGATACCATCTGTATCCGTTATCGCTAAATAGTCAATTGCAGCAGGATAATCTGTGGAAGCAGGGAAAATAGCCTCTAGTACACCATTACTAACAATCCAAGTTAGTGGGTATTCTTCAGGGCTTTCAGTGGATTCATCGGTATAAACACCTTCGCCATTTTCGAGCAGTGTATAGAAGCCTTCAAATCCAGAATGAATGTTAACGGGGAATCGATCAAAAAAATCATCGCTAAACTTAGTGGTATAACCAGATTCTGATTGGCAATTAGCGACTGCCGCTAAGAAGTCATCATAACTACTATATGTTTCAGGTATATCACCAACATTATCCCCATCTAGGTCATTCCAATCATCATCCGCAATATTACAAGCAACTAGGTCAGTTTCATCATAGTCCGTGTAACGACTTGTCCAGACTTCCTCATTGATAGTGTCATAGGTTACATAATCTGATTCGCCATTAACGCTGTAGATAAGGGCAAATTTATCATGATGAGAGTCATCGCTATTGGTAATGTCTAAGATGCCATTATCATCAAGGGCCCAGTTATATTCTCTTGCTATACCGTTTCGGTAATAATCAACTAAACCACTGTTACCTAAAACAAAGTCCTCATCACTGCGCGCTGTATTCGTAAAGCGATAACTGCGAGTCTCACCATTCGATTTAGTACGAGTGATCAATTTTTTATTTGTTATTTGATTTTGCAAAGAAACAGCGCAATCCCCAATCTGGCTATTAAAGTCAGCCAGTTCAAGAGCGTCACTGTCTAAATAACAGGATGTTTCTTTTTCAAGTTTGGCACGAAGAAGAATTCCCCCAACACTTGGATTATCATCAATACCCGTATGATTAAATAAGACATCCGAGGCACCGCCAGTCACTTTGGCAAGTGAGGCAAACGCTGTAGAGCCATCATCTGCAGTTTCCGTCCATTGCACCGAACCAGACGTGCTCACACGCCAATCAGAGATAGTATTGATCTCAGCATGTCCATCTGCATCAGTCCCAAAATCCATCGAGCCAGAGCCATTATCCGCAAAACGAAGTCTGATCGTAGGGCCGTAAGATCCCCCTTTGTAAAGCACGGTCGGGGGGGTGAGTATCCAATCTTTAGATGTCAGCTCATCATCGCTAAACTTTGATGTGCGTACAGCAGTAAGGTTACCTAAATTCGAACTCTCATGTGGCATCACCTGTGCCGTAAAGGCTCCCAGACGAGAAAGCCCCACAGGGTCAGGGTATTCATCTTTATCCACGAAGTTGAATGTAAGTTCACCCCATCGCTCCAGTGTTAATGACTCAACCGCTTGAGCATTTAGATCTGAAGCATCATATAGACCACCTTTACCATCGGTATCAACCGTCGCATTTGTGACCTGAAAAACGTCATTATTTGTGTAGCTTCCAAATTCACCCGAAAGAGCCTGTGTGGTCCCATCCTCATAATTTGTCATTGTATTTTGCCAATGTGTCACAACATATTCACTGTCTGACAATACGGTGAATACCGTGTCTTCAAAATACCAAGCGCCTATCATTTCATAGGTGCTATCACCCACACGAGAAAAGTGGATTTTCTCATTGTCATTCACAACATTAAACTCAAGTGTCTTTTGATAAACCGTTAACGAGATCTCGTCATCATTAGAAAAGCCACCAGAGCCATCCGATTGAGATTGAACAGTAAAGGTTAATGCCCCTGTTTCATGATTCCAAGCATAAGTACCGTATTCAACCGAGCCGGCTGCCTGATCATCGCTAGCGTGTTCATGTATCAAGGCATAACGGCTAGTATCAATAAAAGTCAGTACATTACGTTTATGGGTACCTTCTGAGTAAACCCATGAGCCAATGAGTTGTTCGGATTCGGGGCTATCAAACGCGGCTCCGTGTGTGTTCAGCCCTGAGTCGTGCGGGAACAAATCAGCGTTATCACCTATATTATCGCCATCTGAATCTAATGCTTCCGAGCCATCCACAGGGAAAGCATCGTCATTATCATTGACACCATCACCATCGGTATCCGATAACAATGAATCTGAGCCTATTGTCGCCTCTTCAACATCACTCAGGCCATCTCCATCGTCATCCGTATCCGCATTATTACCGATACCATCACTGTCCGTATCGATCGTTTCAGTGTCATCATTTGGCAAAGCATCATGACTGTCATTAACACCATCTCCATCCGTATCCGATAACAAGGGGTTTGACCCTTTAATCGCTTCATCTGCATCACTTAGGCCATCACCGTCGTCATCTAGATCGGCATTGTTCCCGGTACCGTCACTGTCCGAATCGAGCGTTTCTGTATCATCATTTGGAAAGCTATCAGTAAGATCATTGACACCATCGTCATCCGTATCCGATAGCAAGGGGTTTGACCCTTTAATCGCTTCATCTGCATCGCTCAGACCATCCCCATCATCATCTAGATCAGCATTGTTACCCAAACCGTCGCTATCCGTGTCTAAGGTTTCATTGGCATCAATGGGAAACGCATCATCGAGATCATTTACGCCATCGCCGTCCGTATCTGATAATAATGGATTAGTGTTTTTTTCAACTTCAAGGATATCGCTCAGGCCATCGCCATCATCGTCAAGATCCGCGTTATTACCGATTTGATCACCATCAGTATCTACAAATTCTGTCGCATCACCCGGGAAGGCGTCGTATTTATCAGGATAACCATCACTATCGCTGTCGATTTCAAAATCGTCGCCAGCATTATAAACAGGGGTATTAAAATCAGGGTTAACCTCTTCAACTACATTTTTAATTTCACGCGTGATAACACTGGTTTGTTGAATAAATTTATCTGCTTCTGCTTGAGTCGAATCAGTAATACTAAGTAAATCACGAGGATTAGCAGGTAAGACTTTGGCAGACACAATATTTTCAGCTGCAAAAATAACGTCTTTAGCATCTGATTTAATAAAATCACCCAGTACATCATCAGATTCAATCCCTAACTGCACAGAGACTTGAGTTATTGCACTTTGTTTCTTTTGGGCGACTTCTTCAGGTGCGTCCGTATCGTCTTGATTTCGTTTCAAAATAACATGGACTAGAGTTGATAGCGGGGTTACAGCCGTTTCACCTGCGGGTGCAGACATAACATAGCCTGTTGTTACAAGACCTTGGTCTTCGTCTTCTGTCTGGCCAACAATGGCTCTCACAACAACAGGATACTGCTCAGGATTAACAAGGTCACCAACTTCAAGATTGGCAACACCCCCCTCACCTGACAATGTATTGGGCTCGTTTACATCAAGTTCGAAGTTTTCATTCAGATCCAACCAAACTTCTGCGTTCTGTAAGTAACCATCGATTGCTGTGACACTGTATTTGCTACTACTCGAACTATCAGTACTGCTTTCACCACCACCACCGCCACAACCGGCTAATACAAGCGTTGTTGATATCGCCAATATATTGCGTTTCATTTTTATCATCCCTTATTCCTAGACCCTGTAATAAGTGCCACGTCCTTACCTTTCAGATGTTTTTTGAAAACCAAAGATTACAGAATTACAATTTATTTTTATTTTAAAGACAGGAAAATTGACCGCACCCCCCATATGGGGGATAAAGATAAAAAAAAGCTTTTAAAGGGATACAGAACGAGGTCGTAATTTACTATTTCAGATAACTAAGGCGTGAAGAAGCTGATCAGTAAGGGTTTAATTGGGTTCCGATTAACGGGAAATCGTATTTCTCGCATCTAAACTTTGACTTAAATAATAGTTTAAATGCGCTTTACCATTCTCTCCTCTAACAATTGCTGCTTAAGGTTTCTCGTCTACCGGGATATTGATTGATAACGCTAAACGGACAAGCTCAGTTTGCTGAAACGTTTTAGTTTTACTGAGTACTGACTTAATTTGGCCTCGGCTTGTTTCAATGGTCGTGCTTCTAATATCCGCAATATCATTTGATTTGCTACCTTGTGCTAATAACTGGCAAACTTCCTGCTCTGAAGGCGTCAAACCAAACAGTTCCGTAAAATGCGAAGTATCGATTATTGCCTTTTGATCAGGATCGGTCACTATAACTAAAGCGCCAACAGGCAGGTCGTAATGCATGAGGGCAGATACCTCCAACAATAAGCCCGAACTATTAGAAGGTCTTTGTGCAATTAATCTAGCGCGACGCGCGCCTTTAACTTGAGATGAACCTAACGTTACCTTATCAATAATATTATATAAGGTTTCATTTGCAGAACGTTCGGAAAGTTGCATGCGGTTTTTTACATCCAAGCTAAGACCGTCGTTCTGATCCAGTATATTTTTAGCGGCTTCATTTTTATCGATCAAATCGCCGCTATTGGACAACAAAAACACCCCTAATTTAAATCGATCCAAAACGTCCAAAACAGCGTTAAAACGAGCTTTAAGTAATAGGAATGGTCGTGACACATTAACTAGATTAGCAAGATGTGGCAGATAGAGGTTTCCCCTCTGTACAGTGCTAGCAAGATTAGTCTTGTTGTCTTGATGAAAACACACACAGATATGATCAGAATGACTGACGTGATGGTTAAGTGAGGATATAAATCGATCTGTTATTCCATCTTGCTCAAGAACCCATTGATTAACATAACTAAGGTCTAACTTATTATCCGATAGTTGATTGTGAGAGCGTTCAATCTCATCCACATGCACTAACCTTGACCCTTGAGATGTTTGGTGCAAAGTTTCAACCATTGGCATTTCGTGAAGATAAAGCTTTTTTTCCATGTAAATGGGCTTTTTTTCCATGTAAATGGGGAAATTTGATAACAAAGATTTGGATGTCCAACTATTTTGAAGTTCCGCTAACACCTTATCTGCTAGTAGCATATTAACACTAAATACATCTAAATCGTCAGTAAGACGATCCATCAAACTCCCCCACTTCTCGGGTGTTAAAATAGACTTGTAAAGCAGGTCTATTACTTCTATTTGCTTCTGATCAATCATAAACATCCTTGATATACATTTTTATTTGAAAGTGAATTAATATCGTTTAAAGGTTATTTTTAATCTTTTTGATCTACGGGTATGTTGACTGATAACGCTAAGCGGACAAGTTCCGTTTGCTTAAAAGTTTGAGTTTTAGTTAATACTGATTTAATTTGACCCCGACTTGTTTCAATCGTCGTATTTCTAATATCCGCAATATCATTTGATTTACTACCTTGTGCAAGTAATTGACAAACTTCCTGCTCTGAAGGCGTCAAACCAAACAGTTCCGTAAAATGCGAGGTATCGATTATCGCCTTTTGATCAGGGTCAGCCACTATGACCAAAGCGCCAATAGGAAGCTCATAATGCATAAGGGCAGATACTTCTAGTAGGATACTTGATGCCCCAGAGTCCTTTGGGGCTGCAAATCTCACATTTCGATTTTGTTTTGATAATGGCTCAGATGTAGTCAGTTTATTAATGGCATTATAGAGCTCAGCATTAGCAGCATGTGAAGTGAGTTGTAGTCGATTTTTTACATCTAAAGAGAGACCATCCCTTTGGTCTAAAACCCGCTGTGCCCCCGTATTCCTCTCAATAACATCACCTTTATTATCAAGCGTCGATTTTTTACATCTAAAGAGAGACCATCCCTTTGGTCTAAAATCCGCTGTGCCCCCGTATTCCTCTCAATAACATCACCTTTATTATCAAGCAAAAAAACGGCAAGTCTAAATCTATCAAGTACGTTAAGAACCGAGTTAAAGCGTGCTTTTAAAAGTAAAAACGGCCGTGATACCTTAACTAAATTTGCGATATGCGGGAGGTAAACATTACACCTTTGAACGGTTTCCTGACTGTAGTTTTGATTTTCTAAAAAACTTAAACACACGCTATCGAAATGACTAGCATGTTTATTAAGTGACGCAATGTAACGATCTTTTACACCATAATTGTCCAACAGCCATTTATTCAACAAGGTATAATCTACTTTATTATTAGATAACCTATTATGTGATTTCTCAACTAAATCTGTGTGCATCAAACCAACATTTTGTGTGCTTTGAACTAATGTTTCAGTCGTTGGCATTTCATGTTGAATAAAACCATTGTCCAAATAAGCCTGAAAAGAGGGTTTTAAGCTATTAGACATCCAACAGTTTTGCATTTCTGAAAGTACTTTATCTGCTGTCAGTAAATTAATGCCAAAGGCACCGATATCGTCGTTGATACGGTTCATTATTTCACCCCAGCTCTCGGGTGTGAGAATGCACTTATAAAGCTCATTAATGACGTCGATCTGTCGTTGGTCCATCACTACATCCTCCTTATTTTCTGAAATCAGTACGTTCTCATTCATTGAGCTGAATATAGGAACCTAGCACCTTCTACACAAAAAATTAAAAACAATTCTCTACGTAAAAATCATAAAACGCTTAAAATTAATATATATATTAGTGATCTAACTAAATAATAAAGACTAGCGGTTGATGGGGCCTCTTAATACAATTAAACGCTAATATAACAGCCTACCATTTATTTCCCTAGATAAATGAACTGCATTCAAAAACACACAAACATATACAAATAATGGCATTAAAACGATTGTTAATTTAAAAGAAGAGATTTCAAAGAGGCCCCTTGTTGATGCCAGAATTGTAGAAACTCCCTCATCAAATAATAGAAAACATTCCGATGAAAACTATTTTATAGAGCCTAATTAAGGCTAATTAATGCCATCAAATATGAATCGAAAAACTCCATTTTATTATCACGAAATTGTGACTATTGAGTCGTTAAGCTCAATGACTCAAAGTAACAGACTTCAATTAAGAGATAATTATGACTTTTAAACTTAAACCAATTTTGTTTAGCTCATTATTGGCTATATCAACATCTTTGACTTATGCACATTCAGACGAACACCACAATCTACCTGAAGCATCACAAAGTGGTGTTCAAATGACAACGTCAGCAACCGCTTTGATTAATAATTTAACTAAAGAGCAACAAGACACTCTGGTTTACAGGTTCATTGATGATGCAAACCGTACCTATTGGACAAATGCCCCCGTTGATTCACAAGCCCGAAATGGTTTACCAATAGGCAGGTTATCAATTGAACAGCGAGTATTGCTTCATAAGCTACTTATTTCATCAACCAGTTCACAGGGTTATCAAAAGATATGGGGCGCTGTAAGAGGTGATGATGAACTGAAATGGGAAGGTGAAGAAAGGGAGCTGGACAGTGAAAAGTTTTTTAATAAAAATCAAAGTTTAGGGGCAAATAACTATTGGGTCTCTTTTTACGGTGATCCAAGAATAGAAAAAAACTGGGGGTTTATGATTACAGGCCATCACCTCGCTGCCAATTTCACAGTGGTCGATGGTCAGGCAACATTTGTACCTATGTTTTATGGTTCCGATCCCGCATTTATTAGTCATGGCGCTCAAGCTGGACACGTATTTTTAGCACAAGAAAGAAACAGAGGTCTTGAGTTAATTCAAAGTTTTACAGAAAAGCAGCAATCGATTGCTGTCATTTCAGAAACAATTCCCATGAATAAATATGGCCCAACTGATTTCTTAGGGCCTGGAAAAAAAGATAAAATCATTGAAAAAAGAGGCATCAGTGCCGATCAACTGTCTGATGAACAGCAAATATTATTATGGGTATTAATTAAAGAATATATCAATAATGCTGATTTCGATGTTGCAGAAGCACAACTGGAAAAAATTGAAGATGATGGCTTAAGCAAGATACGATTTATGTGGATGGGGCCGACCGATGGCAGTGAGCAAATCTTTTTTAGGGTTTCATCCCCATCAATACTGATCGACTTTGTAGATCAACGCACTGGTTTTGACTGGAATACACACCCCCATACTATCGTGCGAGACCCTTCAAATGATTATGGTGAAAATTGGTTGGATAGACATATCGATGAATCTCATACACGCGGAGTAAGACCCATTAAAGAATAGCGACTACTATTTTGTGAAGCTCAGCTACCTTTCCTTAATATACTTTAGCACTTATTATAAACTAAGCTTCATATAATAAGTGCTAATTTTTAAACTTAAAAAATAAAGGGTTTATTCTTTTTGAAAATATTGATTGTTGAAGATGATTTGGATTTAGCCTGTTCAGTCATTGATTACTTATCTCAATCTGGATTAACACTGGATCATGCATTTAATGCAGTTCAAGCACTCAAATTATTAGATGAGTATAGTTACGACTTAATAATTTTGGATGTTATTTTACCAAAGGTGAATGGGTTTGAACTATGTGAAAAGCTGAGATTTAATGACAAATTCACATTACCTATCATATTCTTAACGGCAATGGATACTCTCGAAAATAAAATTTTAGGGTTTAATTCTGGGTGTGATGACTACCTTGTAAAACCATTTGATTTACCAGAACTGGAGTGTAGAATTTTTGCCTTAAATAAACGAGGGCAATCTACAAATGTAAATGAAATAATTTTTGGCGAGTTAATTCTATATCCTTTAGAAAGAAAAGTTTATAGGAATGACAATCAGATATTTTTAAATAAAAACCAGTTTAATATATTAATGGAATTAATCAAACAACACCCAAGAGCCGTGACGAGAGAAAAATTAATCGAATTAATTTGGGAAGATGATGTACCAGATACAGACTCCCTCAGAAGTCATATATATAGATTAAGAAACCTTATTGATAAACCATATTTATTTTCAATGATAGAAACCGTTAATAGAATAGGCTTTAGAATTCGTGATAAAAATCAATAGCTTTAGAGCAAAACTAATATTAACCATGTCAGCTTATACTGTCTTTATATCTATTTTAAATGCATTTCTTTTCTATGAAGGTTTATACATATCAGAAAATGCTTTTTTTGATGGTATTGTAGATCATCAATATGAGTTAACAATTAGAGAAGACTTACCTGCCCCCCTTCCCCAACGTATTAATAATACAAAACTGTACCTTCTATCAGACCCAGAGTTACCTCTTTATATAAAAGACAAAACAATAGGAAGCTATCAAGTAGACGATACAGAGATTCATTATCGTATAGCACAGCATCCTAGCGGTGTAAGTTTTGTGATAATTCTAGATGATATCCCTTTAATTTTAGATAAATATGAAAAAAGACTCGAATTTATTATTATAGCCCTTGTTATCTTATCGATAATAATCGGGGTTTTAATGGTTAGGTATTTGATTATTAAGCTTACAAAACGTTTTACTGTTTTATTTGAATCCGTTGTAGAAGCAAAGAATACACATAAAGCAATAAAGGGTAGATCAGCTTCCGAAAAGCGACTCAATGCAAAGAATGATGATGAATTAGAAGAATTAATGGATGTTTTTGCAGAGTACAGCCAACAACTAGTGTCGCATGTTGAACGAGAAAAATATTTTACACAACATGCTAGCCATGAACTTAGAACCCCCATCTCAATTATTAAAAATAGCTATCATGTATTGAACCGAACTAATTTAACCAATGAACAAAGCTTATCGGTTATTAGAATTGGTAAAGCGGCTGAAAAAGCAAAAAATTTAACGAATTGCTTTTTGATGCTAGCTCGTCATCACTCTGAAGGTTTGGAAGATACAAATTTAGAATTTTTGCTACTTACTGCGATCGGAGAATACAAACTTCAAATTGAAGCAAGTGAGATTCAGTTAAGTTACCAGACCTCAGCGTGCATAAAAGAAAGCCATTACTCAATGGTAGAGGTTTTACTTTCAAACTTACTAAGCAATAGTATTAAACATGGCATTAATACATTGGATATTATTTTATCTGATAATTCATTATCGTTTTCAAATGGTAGTAATGGGATGCCAAAAGAAAGAGGTTTTGGATTAGAAATATGTAAACGGATTTGTAAATATCATTCTTGGTCTCTAAAAACTTACATTAGCATTAATAGCTATACTGTCACTATTCACTTCTAACACGCTTAGTATGGGGAGCCTTCATGAAGTTTATTTTGAAATTATTAATATTATCTTTGTTCTCTGTCATTAAAGTAGCTGAGGCTGATACGAAAATCACGATAGTTTCAACAATTATCCCTCCTCTTTTAATGCCAAATCAAAAAAATATTGGATTTCTTTATGAACTTGTAAATGAAGTGAATTATCGTGTTTCTAAAAATACAAATAATAGTATCACTTTTGATGATAATATTGATTTCTTGCCTTGGCTTAGGGCTGTTAAAACAACATTGAATCACTCTGATAAAATTTTATTACCCCTTACACGCTTAGAAAATCGTGAAGATGATTTTGTTTGGATTATAAAATTAATGGAATATGATTTTTCATTTTTCACCATTAAAAATGAAGTCAATAGCATAGAATCAGCTCGACTATTGGAGTCTGTTGCTGTGTATCGAGGTACCAGTCATGAAACCTTCCTACTCAAAAATGCCTTTAATAATTTATCAAAAGCATCAAGCGTGACAAATGCAAGAATGTTGAATGCAGGAAGGGTTGAAGCTTGGTATTCAAGTATCCCAGAAGCCAAGTGGTTATGGAAATCATTAGCGTTTGAAAACAATTTAATTCCAGGAAAAATAATACATAAATCGTCACTTTGGATGGCTGGTTCGATCCATTTCGACAGAAAACTGATACCGTATTTTCAGAGTTCATTAAATGAAATACATAAAGATGGTACCTATAAAAACATTTTTGATAAATACTTTAGGTAAAAAGTACCTTTAAACGATTTTATTAATAATGGTTTTTATGTGATTTTTTAAATAAAATATAAAAAGGTCAAAGTAAAACCTTCAACCTTTTTGTATAAAAATAATTTATTTTGACACCGTAAATTGCCCCATCATTCCCGCATCTTCATGCTCAAGAATATGACAATGATACATAAATGGATATTCTTTTGTAGATATCACATTGAATTTTAATAAAACCTCTACAACACCTTCATTAATATCTACCGTATCTTTCCAACCTCTATCTTCAATTTTTGGCGGTTTTCCATTTTGAGATAATATTAAAAAGGATGTGCCATGCATATGAAACGGGTGTCGCATTTCTTCACTACGAATTCGCCATAACTCAAGTTGATTAGTTTTACCTGTATGATTAATCACCTTCATATCCATAGGGTTACCATTTATTGAAAACATCGCGTGAGGGTTTGATGACATGTTTTCTCCTTCATTTCCACCGTCGCCACCCATTTGAAGTTCAAAATTACGAGTAATAGCAACATCGTATGGATCATAATGCTCAATATTATTAAGAATTTTGGGAATTGAATTAATCGCGACTTTAGATGAATCGACTCTCAATTCCAAAGCGATTTGTGGTTCGTTAAATAATTGTGTGAATATATTGCCATCGCCTTCTACCGATTCAACGAGCATCGTATTGATATCCGTTTCAGCCATATTAATTAATATTTCATTTCGTTCACCAGGTCCCATCTCTAAGCTAGACAAAGCAATAGGCTTGCTTAAAAAGCCTCCTTCCGTTGCAATTTTAACGAATGAGTCGCCATTGCTTAAACTAAAACGTTGATACCTTGCATTTGAGCCATTTAACAAACGTAGCCTGATCCAGCCTGCAGGTACATATTGAAATGGGGCAATTGCACCATTAACAATAAACGTTTCCTCTTTCAAACCGTCCATAATCTGTTCCATGGTGACCTTATAGGGGGTCATTACACCATTTAAAAAGGTCCTATCCTGTATAGCTAACGGTATATCATCGACCCCATATGTGTTGGGAAGCCCTAAACTTAAAGAGTTTTCATCTTCAATTAAGATGAAACCTGCGAGACCAGCATGTACTTGCTCTGCAGTTTTTCCCATTAGGTGTGGATGGTACCAATTTGTACTCGCCTGTTGGATGATATTATATTTATAGGTTAATGATTCTTTAGCTTGTATCACATTTTGAGGCCCGCCATCCCATTTACCATCCACATGTAAACCATGGCCATGAATGGTCGTTTTTTCATTCAGGTGATTAGTAAACCTAAGCTCAGATTTCCCCCCTTTATATAAACGTATCGTTGGTCCTAAATAGCTGGCATCAAAACCTTTTGTATTACTTTTTATGCCGGGGAAAAATTCATGCGTTGCATTAATAATGTTTATATTTATTTTTTCAAGCACTTTTGTATCAAGCAATTTAGGGATTGGTAATTTCGTCTTTGAATTTGTAGCGTTTAAACTATTTGAATAAACCCCAACACCAGTCACACCAATACCAAAAACTGTGCTGCCTAATAAGAACTTTCTACGATCAATTTTCATTATCTAACCTTTAATTAAAACTATATTAATAACTATTAGGGCAATATTTTTCTGTCTTATTTTATAATATGATTATAAACATCACTTTTTTGTGATAAAAATATGAATTTTCAGAGATAGCAAAATGATAGCGATAATTTCAATCGACATTCATCCTTGCTATATATTTGTTTTACATAGGTTTTTTTTGAATATAGTGACAAGGAAAACTCGGCTAATAAGCTATAATTAAGTATGCTTTTGTAAATAACTGAGAGTTAATTGCCGCTACAGATGAAAAATTTTAAAGCTTTGTTTTTTGGCTCAATATTGATATTTTCACTTTCTGGTTTTTCTAATCCCTTAGTTTTTTCAACAATTGAAAGAAGTACGGCAACCAAAGTGGATATGAGTGAGAAAGTACTTAGAAAAGCATACGAAAAACTAGGGATCACAATTAGAGTATTACCCCTCCCTGGGAAAAGGTCATTAAGCACATCAAATTCAGGGAAAGTAGATGGTGAGTTACGTCGTAAAATTGGCGTTAGTCATAATTTCCCAAATCTAATAAGAATAAGTATTCCTGTAGAATTTTTAGACGTTTGTTTTCTGAAGTTTAACGGGCATAAAACCATTAAACAACAAGACCTTAGTCAATATACTGTCGGTATCATAAGAGGCGGAAGAACGTCAAAAAAAATAGCGAGTTCTGCGAAAAGTTCGATTGAGATCACCAAGGTTAAGCAACTGTTTGATATGATAAAATATAAACGAATTGATATAGCTGTTGCTAATTGTCGCGTTTTGAATGAAGCAATTTTAAAGACACAATTCAATGAATTTACAGTGCAATCGCCTCCAATAGTACGTACACCTCTATTCCATTATTTACATAAAAAACATTCAGCACTTGTCCCAAAAATCACTAAAGTGTTAGCAAAAATGCAGGATACGGGCGAGATTAAAAACATAATTTCAAATTTTAATGAATAGTGATGTCAGAGAAGCCCAGTCAGATCAAGAATAAAAATTCATACCCAGTTTGATCCCTTATACCCATGGGGACATCTCTTCATACACCTTGCCAGGCCCCGCCAGCTGTGTTTTATAGATTAAGTTAAACCTAATAAGCTTATTAGGTATTTTTAGAGGTTCTAAATAAATAGAAGCAGCACATTAGGAAGACAATGGGATAGAATGCTGCAGCCAAGTAATAAACAGCCGTCATTAACGCAAGGCTAAAGTTGGCTGTTTTATGTTAGTTTCTTGTTTTTAAAATGAGCCCATTAACCCGTGGCCATTCACTTGGAAATGACACGGGATAATTATCGCCTAATGCAGTGATTAGGGATAAAGGATTAGCAGCTAACTTTAATTTACAAAACAAACGGTTTTGGTCTGAGACATTTCTTGCATCGCAAACTTGACGCCTTCACGACCTAATCCTCCATATTTATAACCCCCAAATGGCATGGCATCGAATCGGTAGTCCGAGGAGTCATTAATCATAACGCCACTAAATTCCAATGC
>Ga0209395_1003064_pt1 | contig 21133 bp, 13 predicted proteins | sample GOMGulsemesocosm_3_FD_184635 | JGI IMG/M metagenome (GOLD analysis project Ga0209395, IMG submission 184635) | Methane-oxidizing microbial communities from mesocosms in the Gulf of Mexico - GOM9D Gulf of Mexico (SPAdes) (version 2) | ecosystem: Environmental > Aquatic > Marine > Cold seeps... | reverse complement strand
CAACAGATTTTCCCTATTGACACTTCAACACCTATACCAGCACCAGATTCTGGACAATGCAACAATGTAACTTTTGACTTTTCAACTATTGATGGCTTGAAAAACTGTCAAGCAGAAATAGAATGTAGTGCTAAATCACACACGGAAAGTGGCATTGAATATTTTACTATTACCAGTACCGGTTTATGTGACATTAATGGCGAGCAAACCTCACGTAGCATTGAAGTTAGAGCAAAAGGGTGATTTCCCTTTTATAGTGGATGATAGACCTTAAAAATTCCTTTAATTTGGCAAAGGTATTCTGTTTTTTCCTTGTTAGGCATAAAAAATTCATTTTTTCTTCATTTTTTATCAAAAGGAACAACACATAAGCATAATACTGGGTTATGATTAGCCGTTAAAAATAATTATTTTCAGGCTTGAGTAATGCATGCAAAATGCAATGAATTACTGAGGCCCCCACGTCACTTATAATTAAGTGAGTTGTAAAGGACATTTTCAACGTATGTTTAAAAAATTACGCGGCATGTTTTCTAATGATTTATCAATAGACTTGGGAACAGCTAACACGCTGATTTATGTTAAAGACCAAGGTATCGTATTAAACGAACCTTCTGTAGTGGCAATCAGACAAGATAGATCTGGTGGTTCTAAAAGTGTTGCAGCGGTAGGTTCTGCTGCAAAACAAATGTTAGGACGTACACCGGGTAATATTGAAGCGATTCGCCCAATGAAAGATGGTGTTATTGCTAACTTTTTCGTAACAGAAAAAATGTTACAGTATTTTATCAAGCAAATTCACAGTAATAACTTCTTACGCCCAAGCCCTCGTGTATTAGTTTGTGTGCCATGTGGTTCAACACAAGTGGAACGACGTGCGATCAAAGAGTCGGCTGAGGGAGCAGGTGCTCGTGAGGTTTTTTTAATTGACGAGCCAATGGCTGCTGCTATTGGTGCTGGTATGCCAGTTTCTGAAGCAACAGGTTCAATGGTTGTTGATATTGGTGGTGGTACCACAGAAGTAGGGATTATCTCATTAAACGGTGTTGTATATTCATCTTCAGTGCGTATTGGTGGTGATAAGTTTGATGAAGCAATTATCAATTATGTTCGAAGAAATTTTGGTAGTTTAATTGGTGAAGCGACTGCTGAGCGTATTAAGCATGAAATTGGTTCTGCTTACCCAGGTGAAGAATTAATTGAAATTGAAGTACGTGGCCGTAATCTTGCGGAAGGTGTTCCTCGTAGTTTTACCTTGAACAGCAACGAAATATTAGAAGCATTACAAGAACCATTAACGGGTATTGTCAGCGCTATTATGGTTGCTTTAGAGCAATCACCTCCTGAACTAGCTTCTGATATTTCAGAGCGTGGGATGGTATTAACGGGTGGTGGTGCTTTATTGAAAGATTTAGACCGTTTATTAATGGAAGAAACTGGCATTCCAGTTGTTGTTGCTGACGATCCATTAACCTGTGTTGCTCGTGGTGGCGGAAAAGCGCTTGAAATGGTTGATATGCATGGCGGGGATTTATTCGCTTACGAATAACGGTAATTTAAGAGCTTATCGAACTCATTGTTGGCAAAATAACAAACAATGGTCGGTGGTTCCTATTCCACATTAACCATTAAATTTTATAAGCGAATACAGAGCAATTGCTCTGCATGGTATTTATGAGCCCAATATTTAAACATGGACCATCTCCACAGCACCGACTATTGTTGGTGCTGTTTTGTTCTGGCCTATTAATTTTTTTTGACCATGCTATCGGTAGTTTTGAAACATCACGAGGTTATCTTCAATCTCTTGTAAGTCCGTTACAATATCTGGCTACAGCTCCTAAAAAAATGATGAGCTGGACCGGAGAAAACTTATCTTCGCGTAGTAAGTTAATTGAAGAAAACCAACAATATAAAATTGAAAAATTGCTATTAAAAGAGCAATTAATGAAGTTAGAAACGTTGGAAAAAGAAAACAATCGTCTTCGTCTACTTCTCTCATCCCCTCTACGCCAAAAAACTAAAAAAATGGTGGCAGAAGTTATTTCTGTAGACAGTGACCCTTATACTCATCAAATCGTTATTAATCGCGGTGCAAATGATGGAGTATATGAAGGACAACCCGTTATTGATGACCAAGGTATTGTTGGGCAGGTTCAAAATGTTGGAACCATTAGTAGCCGAGTCATATTAATCACTGATGTCACACATGCTGTTCCTGTGCGTATAAATAGAAATGGTGTTCGTTTAATCGCAAGCGGAATGGGGCAAGTTGATAAGCTAACCCATAATTTTGTACCTCATAGTTATGATGTTGAGGTAGGAGATAAATTGGTTACCTCTGGTTTAGGTGGTAAATATCCTGAAGGTTATCCTATCTCAGAAGTTTTGCATGTAAATAAAGACGAGACCCGTGCTTTTTCTCAAATTTACAGTAAGCCGGTCGCAAAAATAGATCGCTTACGTTATTTATTGTTGCTATGGACTAAAACAATTCCCGAAGTAGAAGCTAAAAATGAAGCGATTATTGACAGTGTAAAAGAGGGGAAAGAATAATGCTTGCTCATAATGGGATCATTATATTACTAACACTGTTATTGGCACTAATTGCTACCATCATTCCAATGCCACTCAGTGTCGATGCTTTTAGGCCTGATTGGGTTATGGTTGTTGTTGCTTATTGGTGTTTAGCTTGCCCTTCTAGAGTAAATATTATTACGGCTTGGATTGTTGGTTTTTTACTTGATGTTTTGCTGGGCTCAGTATTAGGTGTGCATGCTGCTTCTTTAGCTATAAGTGTTTACGTTATAGCGGACAATTTTCAAAAAATTCGTAATTTCTCCGTTTGGCAGCAATCGATTATCGTCGGATTAGTTACCGTGTTGTATCATTTATTGGTTTTTTGGATACAGAGATTTTTAAGCGATGCGGTCTTTTTACCTAGTTATATATATCCTGCGATTACTACAGCAATATTATGGCCTTGGGCGTTTTTATTACTTAGAAAAATACGTCGTCACTTTAAAATCAAATAGAAGTCACCATGAACTTATCTCTAATTTTAGCGTCTCAATCTCCACGTAGAAAAGAACTACTTACGCAATTAGGCTACATGTTTACCTGTATACCGGCAGACATTAATGAAGATGTTATTGATAATGAAAGCCCACTGGCTTATGTATCACGTTTAGCTGTTGAAAAAGCACAGGCTGCTTCTCGTAATCTTCAACGTGAAGATATTTTATCATCAGTTGTCTTGGGCTCTGATACTAGTGTTGTTTATCAAGATGAAATACTAGGAAAGCCTGAAGATCTCAACGATAGCATCAGACAATTACAGCTATTATCAGGAAATACTCACCAAGTGTTAACGTCTATTTCGGCAGTACTTGCGGATACTTGTATTACTAAAGTCGTGACTACAGATGTAACGTTTAAAACGTTAACCCTACTTGAAATTGAGCGATATTGGGCAACTGGAGAGCCGCAAGATAAGGCGGGGTCGTATGGTATTCAAGGTATTGGTGGTCAGTTTGTTAGCCACATATCTGGAAGTTACTCTGCAGTGGTTGGTTTACCTTTATACGAAACGTCTCAATTATTAGCCAAATTTGGTCTTGCTACTGCTGTTCAACAACTTAATAAGGATACCTCATGAGTGGTGAATTACTGGTCAATGTTACGCCAAGTGAAACAAGAGTCGCTTTAATTGAAAATGGTACATTACAAGAAGTACATGTTGAACGTGAAGCAAAACGTGGCATTGTCGGCAATATTTACCTAGGTAAAATTATTAGAGTTCTACCGGGGATGCAGGCTGCTTTTGTTGATATCAATCTAGATAAAGCCGCTTTTCTTCATGCATCAGACATAAATTCAAAGCTTATTCTCAATCAAGAGGATAATGGCAGTGATCAAGTGCCTGATATTCGTACTTTAGTACGTGAAGGCCAACGTTTGATGGTACAAGTTGTTAAAGATCCCCTTGGAACTAAAGGAGCTCGCTTAACTACTGATATCACGATTGCAGCCCGTTATTTGGTACTTATGCCTAAAGCTGGTCGTGCCGGTATTTCTCAGCGAATTGATGATGATAAAGAACGTCTTCGTTTAAAAAATATTATTTCGCCATTCTGTGATGATGAGCACGGCTTTATTGTTCGTACAGCCGCAGAAGGTGCGCTAGAACAAGAATTAAAACAAGATGCTGAATTTTTGCGGAGAGTATGGTCGAAAGTGGTAGACCGTAAACAACGTAAAGTCACTAAAACGGCTATATACCAAGATTTATCATTGATCTTTAGGGTATTAAGGGATTTTGTCGGCACCGATTTAGAACGTATTCGTATTGACTCTAAGTTAACTTACGATCAAGTGATAGAATTTACCAAAGAATTTGCTCCTAACCTTAGTCATGGTTTGGAATACTACCCAGGTGAACGTCCCATTTTCGATTTATTTGATGTTGAAAATGAAATTCAACGAGCGTTGCATCGACGAATAGAGCTAAAGTCAGGTGGTTATTTAATCATTGACCAAACGGAAGCAATGACCACGATAGACATCAATACCGGTGCATTTGTTGGTCATCGAAACCTAGAAGAAACCATTTTTAATACGAATATTGAAGCAACCCAAGCAATTGCTAGACAATTACGTTTAAGAAACTTGGGCGGGATAATCATTGTCGACTTTATCGACATGAACGATAAAGATCATCAACGTCGTGTGCTAACAAGTCTTGATCAAGCTATGATGAAAGATAACGTTAAGTATAGTATCAGTGGTTTTTCAGCATTAGGTTTAGTTGAAATGACCCGTAAACGTACCCGTGAAAGTTTAGAGCATATTTTATGTGGTGAATGTTCTGTGTGTGCAGGGCGTGGCCATCTTAAAACTTGCGAAAGTGTGTGTTATGAAATTTTGCGTGAAATTGTTAGAGTTAACCGCGCTCACGATGCAGATAAATTTATTGTTTATGCTTCGGCAGCGGTGAGTGAAGCGTTAATTAACGATGAATATCATAATTTGGCTGAGCTAGAAGTCTTTATTGGTAAAGACATTAAAATTCAGACCGAACTTATGTATAATCAAGAGCAGTTCGATGTTGTAATGATGTAGGCGGCCTAGTGTTATACATAGTTACAAAACGTGAGCCTACTAGAGGTTAGCTAGCTATACTAAATAGTATAGTGAATTGTTAAATTGGAGGTGTAGTAAAATTCAATGAGCACTTCTCGGGTTATTAACCGTTGGTTAAACAGAGTGTACAAAAGCCTTGCCATTTTTTTGGTGCTTTTTGCTGTGTTAATTAGTGGTTTACGTCTATTCTTACCTTATGCCCATCATTACAAGCAAGACGTTCAAAACTTCATTAATCGAAGTAATGAAAGTAAAATTATCATTGGCGAATTAGCCATGGGCTGGCAAGAGTCGGGTCCCACTCTTATCGTCAGAGACGTTTCTCTACTAGAAACAAAATCTACAGAAGTATTTATAGATCAAATTGATGTCCAAGTAGATTTTTGGCAAAGTTTACTTAAAGCTCGCCTTATTACTCAAGAAGTGACTTTAGAAGGGGTTGAGGTACTCGTTAAAAATACCGATCTTTCTGCTAATCTTGACGAAAATGAGCAAAGCTTAACGGAACACATTTCTGATATTTTTCTCGAACGTATTAGCCGTTTTACCTTGTTAAATAGCCAAGTCATTTTTCAAACCGATCACATCGAAAAAACCTTACTTATTAGTCAACTAAACTGGTTGAATAATGGTGACCGGCATCGTGCTAAAGGTTATGTGATTGTTGATGGCTTAACCTCAAATAATATTAAAGTATTATTAGATGTACGTGGCGATGAAGTTGCAGACTTTGATGGCCAGCTTTATTTCCAAGCGAATCAATTAAATATTACTCCATGGCTAGATACCGTCTTTGCCATTGATAATGAAGATACCCATTCATCTATTAATTTTGATGGTTGGTTAACGGTTAAAAAAGACTTACCTTTACAATTACAAATTGCGCTGGGTAATAACGAAGTTAGTTGGAAGCACCAGAAAAACAGTCAATTTTTTGGAGTAAACCACGGTCAGATTATCGCCCAAAGTTCACGTGACTTTACTCAGTTATCAGTTTTCACTAGCCCTCTATCTATAATTACTAATAATAATATTTGGGATGCAACTCAGCTAAAATTAAATAAGTCTGCGAACAGCTTCCACGCTTTTATTAATGAGATAAATATTGAGGGTGTGACAGATGTATTACCTCTTTTTTCATCCAACCCTGATTTAACAACTTCAATTGAGGCACTTAACCTTCGAGGCGAGATCAAAAATATACATGTGAAAATTGAGGACGAATTCCCCACCTTCTATGCAGAGCTCCTAAATGTAAATACTGTTGAATATTCAGGCATACCCGGTGTTAAAAACATTAATGGTAATGTTTCATTTTCTGATAATACATTAAATATTGATGTATTGGCATCCAATGGAGAATTGGATTTTTCGCAGCACTTTATTAAGCCAATTCCATATAATAATTTAAAGCTGGATGTTAACTTTACCACTGACGATAAGTCTTGGCAGTTAGCAAGCAACAGTATAGCAATAGATTCAGAAGAGTTGACTTTAGTTGCCGAGTTAATGGTGTCTAAATATGAAGATAGTGATGTAGAAATGGCACTGTTAACCAGTATTACTGATGTAAATGCGGAATTTGCCAATCATTATTATCCGCAATTATTAATGGGGTCTAGTCTCGTTGATTACTTAAATGGAGCCATAGTTGAGGGGCAGGTGACTCAAGCTCAAGTATTATTTAATGGCCCTTTAATTAAATTTCCATTTAACGATAACGAAGGGATCTTTAGTGTAAATGCCGAACTTGTTGACGGAGTGTTTAAGTTTGATCCACATTGGCCTGCAATTAACCATTTTAACGCTAATTTAAATTTTACTAATAGCAGTATGTTAATCACGGGTAGGGAAGGGTCTTTACATGGAGTGAATGTTAAAGGGGTCACCGCTGAAATTAAAGATTTACTCAGCGAACGAGTTTTACAGGTAGATGCTACATTTGATAATACATCACCGATACTTGTTACTCAACTAATGAACAAGAGTCCATTAGTTGATACGGTTGGTAGTACCTTAAATCAAATTAAAGTGAGTGAGGATATTTCGGGTGATTTTTCATTAACTCTACCTTTAACTGATACCGATAAAAGTATCGCCAAAGGCTCAGTTAATTTTAATAATAATCAAGTTGAATTACAGTCTCCGAATATGAAATTCACGGAAGTTTCTGGTGTGTTATCCTATAATAATCAAAAGATAAGCGCTGAAAAAGTGACACTCAATTGGCGTGGAATGCCTTTGTCTTTAGTTGTTGAAGCTGATAATAAAGAACTTTTTTATGATACTGATATTAAAATATCAGCGCAGTGGCACGATGAGGACTGGGGTAAACAGTTACCTACTGAGTTAACACGTTATGCCTCTGGCGATTTGTCGTGGACGGGATTACTGTCATTAAATATGTTCCGTGATGGAGGGTTTGCTTACGATTTAGATCTTGAGTCTAACCTTAATTCGATACAGTTACATTTGCCCTCACCGTATAAAAAATCTATCGACGTCATCAAGAATGCTGATATTAAAGTGAGTGGTCAAAAAGAAAGTAGTGTGATTAATGCTTCAATAGGGAGTGATTTACGGTTTTATGGTGAGCTGAATCATAATCTTATTACCTTTGATAAGGCGCATTTGCTTCTGGGTGAAGAAGAGATGTTGTTACCAACGAAAGGTTTTCATATCACGACTCAACTTGAACACGCAAACATAGAAGAGTGGCGTCCGTTTATTGTCGATATTGTTCAATCTCTGGAAAGTGACTCTGAAAGCGAGGCAAGCGGCGGCTTATTAGGAGCTCCTGAGCGTATCCGAGGTGAAGTAAAATCTGTTGGCTTTCAGGATTATGCCTTTTCCGATGTATCGTTCGATATCACGGGTACAGACCAAGCGTTATTATTAGATATCAATGCGAAAGAGCTGAGAAGCCAAGCAGTATTTTATCGAGATTGGTTAGGTCAAGGAATTGACATTAAAGCTGACTTTATTAACTTAACTAAAACTAACCCAGACACTTCTATCAATTCCAATTCACCTATCGATACTGATTCAACTGATGATTTACCTGATACGGATTCAAACGAATTGAACCAAACCCTATACAGTCAGCTACCTCCAATTCGAGTATTATGTGCACATTGTGTTATTGATCAAGTTGATTTAGGAAAGGTTGAACTTCAGATCAGCCGTAATGAAAAAAATGAAATTGAATTAAACCAATTTATCGCTTCAAGAGATAAATCGGTTATTAATCTTCAAGGCGTGTGGAATCAAACGGGTAACATCAATACAACCAAAATTTTTGGTGATCTTAATATTGATGATTTGGAGAAGGAAACTGAAAATTTAGGCTACGAACCTACTATTAAAGATAGTGGTTTAAAAAGTGATTTCTCCTTTAATTGGCAAAGCAGTCCGCATGAGTTTGCTATCGCCGATTTAAATGGTGTGTTTAATGCTAAATTGGATGACGGCTATTTAGCTGAGGTTCCCGATCAAGCACGTGTATTTTCAGTGTTGAGTTTACAGTCTTTGGTTAGAAAATTGAGTTTTGATTTTCGCGATATATTTAGTGATGGTATGTTTTACAGTAAAATTACCGGAGATTTTCAAATAAATAACGGCATCATGTATACCGATAATATGTTCATGAAAGGTGCCGCTGGCGACTTAGAAGTGAAAGGTAATACTGATTTAGGAAAAGAGCTACTTGATATTAGAATGTCTTATAAACCTAATGTTACCTCTAGCTTACCCGCATTAGCCTGGATAGCGACACTAAACCCGGTGACTTTTTTAGCTGGTATCGCACTTGAAGAGGTGATCACTTCTCAAGTGTATTATGAAATGAATTTTGAGCTTACCGGCTCGATGTCGCAGCCTATCTTTAAAGACGTTAATCGTAAAACACGAAATATTAGTGTAGGTCGTACTACGCCACCTAAGGTTGTTGATGAAATAACCACTCCTAAAGTTGAAGAACAACCTTCTAAGAAAGAGACTGAAAAATTGGATTTACAATTACATAAATTGAGAATTGATGGTTAATTTATCTGCAATACAACTGTGCTCACAGCCTAATGTTGAACATAATCTTTCAACAATCAATCGCTTGCTTGCCTCTTCGAATGTTTCGGGGGAGCATATTGTTGTTTTACCTGAATGTTGCTTATATTTTGGTGGTTCTGATCAAGATCAATTATTGTTAGCGAAAGAAAATAGCGTCACACAATATCTCCATTCTTCACTGAGTGATATCGCACAAAAACATCAAGTTTACCTTGTTGCGGGTAGTGTGCCGGTGTTAGCGTCTGATGGCGAAAAATTTACCAATACCTGTTTTGTATTTTCACCTAAGGGTAAAGTTATAGGTCGATACGATAAAATTCATTTGTTTGATGCTCAAGTAAATGATTCTGAAAAGTCGTATCTTGAATCGAAATATACTAAAGCAGGTAAACAGTTAGGCTTGGTGGCAACAGAAAGTACTAAACTTGGTTTAACGATCTGTTATGATTTACGTTTTCCAGAGTTATATCGTCAACTTCGAATGAAGGGTGTTGATATGATTACCGTGCCGAGTGCCTTTACTTCTAAAACGGGCAGCGCGCACTGGCAAGCGTTGTTACAAGCTAGAGCAATAGAAAATCAAGTATACGTTGTTGCTGCAAACCAGCAGGGAATACATAACAATGGCCGAGAAACTTGGGGACATAGCATGATTATTTCACCTTGGGGAGAGATTTTATCATCTATTCCAGAAGGTGAGAGCATGATCACGGCTCAATATGATAAAGATACACTAACAAGCATTAGACACGCTATGCCTGTAACTGAACATAATAAATTTGAATCAAAGTTGAATATATATGAATAATATTGAGCGTGAGCTCTTGGCCGATAGCCAATTAGATCAAGATTTTTTAAATAAAACCTTAAACAGCATGGTGCAGCGACAAGTTGACTTTGCTGATTTGTATTTCCAAGCCAGTAGTCATGAATCTTGGATGTTAGAAGATGGCATCGTAAAAGAGGGTTCATATAATATTGAGCGTGGTGTTGGTGTACGAGCAATTTCAGGAGAAAAAACAGGTTTTGCCTACTCTGATGATATTTCTCCAGAAGCCTTACAAAAAGCTGCCGATGCAGCGAAAGGTATCACTAAAGCCGAACAAAGTGGAACGGTAAAAGCGTTTACCCGTAAAACTCAGCCAGAAATATATCAAGGTATTGATCCCCTTGGTAGTTTAAGCCAAGAGCAAAAAATTAATTTGCTACATGAAGTTGAAGCACACGCACGCTCAATAGATAAACGTGTAAAACAAGTTATTGTCAGTTTGTCAGGTGTTTTTGAAAAAATACTTGTCGCAGCAACTGATGGTACGTTTGCAACGGATACTCGTCCTTTAATACGACTTAATTGTTCAGTTCTGGTTGAAGATAATGGTAAACGTGAGCGTGCAAGTTCTGGTGGAGGTGCAAGAACCGACTACAGCTACTTTTTTGAAGTAGAAGGAAAGCAAGCACGATACTTGAACTTTGCTGAAGAAGCGGTACGCCAAGCATTGGTAAACCTGGTTGCTATTGAAGCTCCTGCTGGCACCTTTCCGGTTGTTTTAGGTGCGGGTTGGCCTGGTGTTTTATTACATGAAGCTGTCGGGCATGGCTTAGAGGGTGACTTTAACCGCAAAGGTTCATCAGCATTTTCTGGCAAAGTGGGTCAGCAAGTTGCTTCAGAGCTGTGTACTATTGTTGATGACGGAACGATGGCGAATCGTCGAGGTTCAATTAACATTGATGACGAAGGAACACCTGGTCAATATAATGTACTGATTGAAAAAGGTATTCTAAAAGGGTACATGCAAGACAAACATAACGCATCGTTAATGGGAGTTAACCCTACGGGGAACGGCCGACGTGAGTCTTATGCGCATTTACCTATGCCTAGAATGACAAATACATATATGTTAGCGGGTGAACACGATCCTAAAGACATTATTAAGTCTGTGAAAAAAGGTATTTATGCACCTAATTTTGCAGGTGGACAAGTAGATATTACTTCAGGTAAATTTGTATTTACCAGTTCAGAAGCTTACTTAATTGAAAATGGTGAGATCACTTCTCCAGTCAAAGGTGCTACTTTGATTGGTAGTGGTCCAGAAGCAATGAAAAAAGTGAGTATGGTCGGAAACGATTTAGCGATCGATGGTGGCGTAGGCGTTTGTGGCAAAGATGGACAAAGTATACCCGTTGGTGTTGGTCAACCGACGTTAAAAGTTGATGAAATGACTATTGGTGGTACACAGTAAAGCAAGTAGAAAATCATCTGTTTCTATCAATAAAGGCGCTCCAAGCGCCTTTATTTTTAAGCCCAAATAACCCCTCTACTTTTTAAGTGTAATACCTTCAGGTGTTATAACTATTTTTCCTTTTTTAAGTAAGTTACCTACCGTTGCTTTAAAGGTTTTTTTACTTACACCAAGTGCATTTTTAATGAGCTCTGGAGAGCTTTTGTCATGAATCGGGCTAACACCATTATTCTCTGCAATAAAGTCTAATAGTTTATCGCTAAAGTCTCTTACTTTACCTTCACCAGGGCGAGACAAGCTTAAATCAATACGTTCATCAGCACGAACTTGCTTAATGTAGCCGGTAATTTTTTTACCGATACGTAATGGTTGGAAAATCTCATTATCGTACAATAAACCCCAATGAAGATTATTAATAATGGCTTTAAACCCTAGGTCTGTTTTACCACCAATAATTAAATCAACTTTATCCCACTTTTGATAATCAGCGGGCCAAACATCAATAAATTTATCAAGTTTGCTCGAAGACACAATACGCTCTGTACGTAAGTCTAGATATATACGAACTAAATAGTATTTACCTACTTCCATTTCAGTGTGTTGTTCATTATAAGGAACCAATAGATCTTTAGGTAAGCCCCAATCTAAAAACGCCCCCATTTTGTTGATTTCTACAACTTTCAACGATACAAAGTCGTCAACCTGTCCTTTGGGAGTCTGTGTTGTTGCAGTAACTCTGTCGGCAGAATCTTTGTATAAGAATACGTTAATTGTTGAACCTACTGTGCAGACTTCTGATTGCCATTTTTTGGGTAAAAGTACTTCCCCTAATTCTCCCGCATCGAGATATGTGCCGTTTTCATTTACCGCAATAACGGAAAGTTCGTTGAATTTACCTAAATCAGCCATGTATGTTCGCCGTGTTCAATATTTTATTAGCTATATAGCTTAATGATACACGATCCCCCGATTTTCTGGGAGTATTCGGTAGTAGATTGTGATGTTTATTTTGATCGTCTGGAGTGATGAACATGGTTTGTTTATTTCTTGTCATCATTTATGGCTCTGTAGCGATTCAAGACTTTTACTTTTGGTTGTCATATTTACATTGTCAGAGGTGTAAATATTTCGTGAGAAAATACACTTATTAGTAAAAACGACTAACTTAATAACAGTGATTGTTATTTTATAATGATTAAAACAGAAGGCAGGAGATCTAACTATTCTCCTAACCACTTGTTGTTTATATCTTATTTTTATATTTTAAATGCTGATAATTATGTTAGTGAATCTCGGCTCACTTCTTGTAACAAGCATTTACATCTTAATTAATTATTACAGTTAAAAATTGGTTATTATAACCACAATTAAAATGCTGTTATACATCCCTGTTAGAGGAATAACCTGTGATCCGTAAAAAACAAATATTATTACCAATTGTCATTATCACTGTTGGTGTACTCGCAATGATGGCTTTTACTAGTATGAAAAAGCCTCCTGAAGAAAAGCCGGAAGTGGACAATACACCTATAGTGGCCGTAGAAGAAATATCGGTTAAACCTATGACACTACAAGTTAGCTCATATGGTGTCGTGAAACCTAAATACGAAACAGAATTGGTCGCTCAAGTAAGTGGCCAGATTGTTGAGTTATCACCAACATTTGTTCGTGGTGGTTTCATAAAGAAAAACCAACTATTGGCACGTATTGATCCAAGTGACTATAAAGCAGCATTAATTGATGCCGAAGCTAACTTGGCTTCTGCTCAAGCCTCGCTTCAAAAAGAACGCGCACAAGGTAAAGTGGCTGAAAATGAGTGGAAAAGTATTACTAGCTCGTCGCCATCACAGTTAAGTTTACGTAAACCTCAGCTTGCGCAAGAGCTTGCTCGAGTTAAGTCAGCAGAGGCGTCAGTATTAAGGGCAAAACGTAATTTAGAGCGTACTGAAATTAAAGCACCTTACGATGCTATGATAGAAAGTCGCATGATTGGTTTAGGTTCATTTGTTGGTACCGGAAGTAAAGTCGGTAAAGTATTAGGTACTGCAGTTGCTGAAATACGTTTACCGGTTGCAGATAATCAATTGCGTTTTTTAAACGGAAATGGTGTTAATTCTGAAGTTACTCTTGAAGGTACTTATGCTGGGGATACAAAAATATGGCATGCAAAAATTAACCGTAGTGAAGGTGTTATCGATGAAAAAAGTCGTATGAGTTACCTTGTTGCTGAAATTAAAGATCCTTACGCATTAATCTCTGATAACAAAGTTCCTGTTCGATTCGGTTCATACATGAATGCGAAAGTTATTGGTTTTGAACTTGAACAAGCAAGCAGTATTCCACGTCACTTAGTGACTAATGGACGAGTGGCCATTCTAGATGTTGACTCTACGTTACATTACGCGAAAGTAGATGTGGCTAGGCAAGATGGTAAAAATGTTATTATTTCTAAAGGGTTATCTAATGGTGACCGCTTAATCACTTCTGCACTTGATTACCCTGTTGATGGTATGAAATTAGCGTTGATTGGTGATAAGTCTCAAGAGACCGATGAACCAGTTGATGACGCTGAAAGTGCAACACAAATAGCGGCTAATGATAGTGGTTCAGGGGAATAATAATGGACACTAGCACAGATAAAAAAGCATCTGAAATTGATCATACTATAGATACTAATACGGGTATTATTGCTTGGTTTGCTCGCAACAGTGTCGCAGCTAACTTATTAATGGTTTTCATTTTAATTGGTGGTTTATTAACGGTTCAAACCATTAATAAACAAATGTTTCCACAAGTTAAAATTAATTGGATCTCATACTCAGCCCCATATCCAGGGGCCGCGCCTCAAGAAGTGGAAGAAGGCATTACCATTAAAATTGAGGAGGCTCTCGAAACCGTTCAGGGTCTTAAGCGAGTCATTACTTATTCAAATCGAAACTACTCCAATGGTTGGTTTGAAGTTGAATTAGATTATGATCCGCAAGTGGTATTAGAAGAAGTTAAGTCAGCTATTGATTCTATTTCGAGTTTCCCTGATGGCATGGAACGGATAAAAGTAGAGCGAGAGAAGTTTCGTCAAGAAGTGATGTATATCAGCCTCTATGGAGATTTAACCAACGGAGAACTGAAAGAATTAGGTCGGTCAATTCACAATGAAATACAGCAATTACCTCAAATAAATATTTCCGATTTATACTCAGGTTTAGGGTATGAAATCTCAATTGAAGTCAGTAAAGATAAACTACGCGAGTATGGTTTAAGTTTTCAAGATATAGCAAATTCGGTGCGTAGTTATTCACGTAACATGTCAGCGGGGCAAATTCGTACCGAAAATGGTTATATAAATTTGCGTGTTGAAAATCAGGCTTATCGAGGCCATGAATTTGAACAAATTCCATTAGTGACTTTAGCTGACGGTACTAAGGTGGTGTTAGGCGAAGTAGCGACAATTGTTGATGGGTTTGAAGAAGGACTGCAGTACTCTAAATTTAACGGTCAAAACTCTGTTACTTTATTTATAGGTGCTGCTGATAATCAGAGTATTACCGGCGTAGCAGATACGGTAAAACGTTATGTTGAGGACAAAGCAAAAGTATTACCAGAAGGCGTTAAGTTAGAAACATGGGTTGATATGACTTACTACCTTGATGGCCGTTTGAATATGATGTTAGACAATATGCAAAGCGGCGCGGTATTAGTTTTTATCATGTTGGCTTTGTTTTTACGCATACGTTTAGCTTTTTGGGTGATGGTTGGTTTACCTGTGTGTTTCCTAGGTACTTTATTAATTATGCCGATGGAGTTTGTTAATGTAACCATTAATGTTATTAGTTTGTTTGCCTTTATTTTGGTGTTAGGTATTGTTGTTGATGATGCCATTGTGATGGGGGAAAGTGCCCATGAAGAAATAGAAGAGCATGGTCATACAACTGAAAATGTTATTCGTGGTGTTAAACGTGTTGCTATGCCAGCAACCTTCGGTGTTTTAACAACTATTGCGGTATTTTTACCCTTTTTGTTTGGAGAAGGGCCTTCTTCAGCATTCGGCAAGGCGATTGGCTCTGTTGTTATCCTCTGTTTAATTTTTTCATTAATTGAATCAAAACTTATCCTACCTGCGCATTTAGTTAAAATGAAAATTAAAGAATTTAACCCTAAAAATCCATTAGACAGATTAAGAGCTTGGATTGATGTTAAGTTAAAAGGCTTTATTCAAAAGTCTTACCGCCCAGCTTTAACGTTATTTTTAGAATATCGTTATGCCGTTTTGATGTTTTTTATTAGCTTAATGTTAATTAGTGCAGGTTTGTTTAATGGTGGTTTTGTGCGCTTTATCGGCCAGCCTAAAATTCCACATGATTTTCCACGTGTAACGGTAGAAATGAATGTTGATGCTTCTGAAAAAACAACCTTAGAAACACTTTTGAATATTCAAAGCCTTATCCAACGTATTGATAAAGATATTGTAGCAGAACACGGTAAGTCAATGATCTCTGATATGCAGGTTGATCTACGCGGTCGAACTCGTGGTGAAGTCATGGTGAAGTTGGTTGTTCCTGAAGAGCGCGTGATTAATACCTTTGAACTGGCTGATTTATGGCGCGCAGCGATTCCTAACTATCCAGGAGTAAAATCATTCACTGTGGGTGATAATTTATTTGGTGGTGGACGTGACGATGGTGATATTGCTTTTAGATTGGAAAGTCAAAATGATGCAGATTTATTAGCCGCAGCTAAAGAGTTAAAAGAAAAATTAAACTCATTTAAAGGTATTGGAGATGTAAATGATAGTCGTCAAACAAGTGCTAAAGAAGTACAGTTTGAACTGAAACCTTTAGCGTATAGCTTGAACCTAACACTCGCTGAGATTGCATCACAAGTAGGATATAGTTTCTACGGATTAGAGGCTCAGCGTATACTTCGAGACAGTGAAGAAGTGAAAGTTATGGTACGTTATCCTCTGGCTCAAAGAAGTTCTGTAGGCCATGTTGATGATGTCATGATTCAAGCACCTAATGGCGCGGAATTACCTTTGTCTGAATTAGCGACTATTACATTGCAAGAAGGTGTTACACGTATTCGTCGTGAAAATGGCAATCGTACGATTAACGTTTGGGCAAGTGTTGACGCTGAGCAAATTGAACCGTTTAAAGTAGCAACTGATATTAGAGATAACTTTATTCCTGAACTTTTAAGAAAATATCCTCAGGTGAAAAGTGAAGTATCTGGAAGCATCCAAGAAGAAATGGAAAGCGCAAACGATCAATTACGTGACTTTGTTATTTCAATCTTGCTTATATTTTCATTGTTGGCGATTCCATTAAAGTCTTATTCTCAAGCGGTAATGATACTTGTGGTTATTCCATTTGGTGTTATTGGTGCGGTAATGGGTCACTTTATTTTGGGAATGGATTTAAGTGCATTATCTATCATGGGGATTTTAGCAGCGTCTGGTGTAGTGGTTAATGACTCTCTTGTTATGGTTGACTATGTGAATAATGCGAGAAAACGTGGTGAGCGACTTAAAGACGCGGTTGTTCATGCCGGAACAAAACGTTTTAGAGCAATTATGCTTACCTCAATCACCACCTTTGTTGGTTTAGCGCCAATCATATTTTTTGAAGTGAGTGCACAGGCTAAAATAGTGATACCTATGGCGGTTTCATTAGGGTTTGGTGTTTTGTTTGCCACTATTGTGACGCTAGTGTTTATTCCATGTCTTTACATTATTATTGAAGATATTAAGGGTTTATTCAGAAGAGGTAAGTCTACTCCTGAGCAACAGTCTATATCATCAATAGCAGAACATAATGCTGTTAAAACCGAAATAGCGACCGATTAACCAATTTCAGCTCAAGGTATTGTAGACATTAAAAAGCCATCAATAATTGATGGCTTTTTTGATGGACAATGTAAGATCAGTTTATTGAGCCCAAAAAACAGAATGCACCACAGAGGGCACAGAAAACACAGAGAAGAATAATACGATCTACTTTCTCTGTGTAGCGCAGCGCCTTGATGTTCTTGGTGGTGTATTATCTAAGCACTGAATAGTTACCTTTATTTAACACCTAATTCTTTAAGACGCTCCAATAAATAGCTATTTTGTGTATGTTTTTCTGACAATACCACTTCACTTCGAGGATGAAGGAATAGCGGTAACGATACCCTAGATTTTGAAGTACCACTGCCCGTAGGATTGATAACCCTATGACTTGTTGATGGAAAGTATCCCCCTGATGCTTCTTGCAGCATATCACCAATATTAATGATTAAATGTCCAAAGTCAGCTGGTACATCAACCCATTTTCCATCTGTTCCTTGAACTTGTAAACCAGGCTCGTTTGCTGCGGGTAGGATAGTCAGTAAATTTATATCTTCATGAGCGGCGGCGCGTATTGCTCCTGGCTCTTCTGTCCCTTCAAAAGGAGGGTAGTGTAATATGCGTAATAAAGTATTAGGTGTATTAACAATCATATTAGACAGCGGTTCTGAGTAGTGTTGTGCTACATCAGCTGGACTGTGCTTTTCTACCCAATCTAAAAGTTCTTCGGCGAGTGATGAGGTTAATTCATAATAAGTTAATATTTCTTCCTTTAACTGAGGTGGAATACGTCCCCAAGGGTATACATGATAATATTCTTTAATATCTTTTTTAGCATGTCCTTTTGCTGTTTCTGAAACTTCACTAGAAAAAAAACCATCTTGTTTTTCTGGGTCAAAAGCATAATTTTCTTTTTCTACAGAGTTAAAGAATGCTTGCCAATTTTTATAAATTGACTCGACCAATGTTTGTTGAACAGGATGGTTTACCAGCACTCCAAAACCTGTGTTCTTTAAACTTTCAACGAACTTTTGTGGGGCATCTTCTGCCAAATAGTCAATAACCTGAACATCCATAATATTTTCCTGTGGACATGAATATAATATAGTTAAATATAACACGAGCAGGTCTCTATTTTATTAATAGCACTAAAAATTTAATGTTCATAATGTAAATAAATACGTGTTTTTTTATTTTAATCGTTTGATAAAAGAGGCAACACACTGGCTATTTTTCTCATTAACCGTCAAAATAAGATTATATGTTTGAATAACTTTGACGTGTAATGGATTTAATAACTCAAGATTTTGAAAACTTATCAGGTAGTGCAAGCGATGATAAAATGCTTGTGGCTGAAGCTCGTCAATTATTTATAAAATATCAAAAGTTACAAACACGTTACACGGCTTTATTTAAGCTAAATCAGCTATCAAATGAATGTTCTGATTTACCATCATTTTATCATCAAGCTCATCTTATTATCGCCTCATTAATGAAAGCAGATAACTTTTATGTTGCTATTTATGAGCCTACCTTTAATACCATTGAATTTGTCTATCATGTTGATGAGAAAGATAGCTTTCCTACGGGAGCTCTTGATATTCAAGAGTTTGAAGGAAGTTTAACCAAATACGTTATTGATACTAAACAGCCATTACTGGCCACACCTCAAACCGTTAAAGAGTTAGCAAAAGAAAAGCAGGTAAAAATTGTTGGTGCAACTGGAGTTGATTGGTTAGGTGTTCCGTTAATCCATGAAGGTTATGTTATTGGCGTAATGGCTATTCAGAGTTATTCAGAAAAAACTCGCTATTCAGAACAAGAGCTAGAGCTTCTTACTTATACAGCTCAGCATATTGTTTCAGCCATGTCACGATTACAAGATCATGCATATTTACAGCAAGCGGTTGACGCTCGTACTCGTGAGTTAATGCAGCAGATTAGAGATCGTGAAAAATCTGAATTGTTACAAGAGTCTTTATTTAAAATTTCCGAAATTACTAATGACAATACTATTGATATTTCAGAGTTTTATTCAAAAGTTCATAATATTGTTGGCCAACTGATTAATGCTTCTAATTTTTATATTGCTAAATTATCTAATGATAGCCAGTTAATAAACTTTGTTTATTATGTTGATCAAAACTCTCCTGATCTAAAACAAGAATTTCAACCACGTATTATGTCAAATAATCTTACTGAATTGGTTATTCGTAAAGGAGAAACCATACTGTTAAGTGCGCCTGATATTGATAAACTTTATAATGAAGGGATTATTTCTACGCCAAGAACTACAACTAAGACATGGTTAGGAGTTCCGCTTATTCATTCAGGGGTAACATTAGGTGTCGTTGTTATTCAAAGCTACAACAGCAAGTTAGTTTACTCAGATCAAGATGCTGAATTACTTAACTTTGTCTCAGAGCATATCGCATCTGCAATTAAGCGTCGTGAATTATTAGCTTTTGAACGTCAAACCCACGATATATTAGAACAACAAGTTCGATTAAGAACGTTAGCGCTTGAAGAAGAGATCTCTCAAAGAAAACAAGCAGAACAACAATTAACCCATACAGCTTCCCACGATAACTTAACAGGCTTAGCTAACCGATTAATTTTTATTGATTTACTGAATCATGCTATTGCGTCAAGCAAGCGCTTTCCCGATCGTTTATTTGCTATTCTATTTTTAGATCTCGACAGATTTAAAGTGGTTAACGACAGCCTTGGGCATCACGCTGGCGATACGTTACTCAAAATAGTAGCAAAAGAGTTGGTGAGTTTAGTTCGTGATAAAGATACCGTCGCACGTTTTGGCGGTGATGAGTTTGTTATATTGATCGAAGATCTTGAATCTATGCAGGAAGCTTACGATATAGCAGAAAGAATCACTGAGTTTCTTGCCACGCCATTCGTTATTGAAGAGCATCCTGTATACATAGGAACGAGTATCGGAGTGTTATTTAATAATGAACGTTACGACTCGGCAGACATTATGTTACGAGATGCAGATACTGCAATGTATCAAGCCAAAGAGAAAGGGCGAGGCCGTTACGAAGTTTTTGATTCGAGCATGCATAGCACTATTCAAAATGCCTTAATGTTAGAAGCAGATATTCGAGATGCTATTAGCGCGGAAGAATTTATTCCATATTATCAACCCATTGTATCATTAGAAAATAATAGTGTTATTGGTTTTGAAGCTTTGGCTCGTTGGGAAAGTAAAAAACGCGGTTTTGTTTTTCCTAATGACTTTATTCCATTGGCAGAAGAACGTAATCTGGTTATGCCTATTGATTTACAAATTTTAGAAAAGTCATGTTTGCAATTAAAACAATGGCAAAAAGAATATGGTTGTGATGATTTGTATATTAGCTGTAACTTGTATTGTGACCACTTTTTTAGCTTATCGTTAGCTGAAGATATTTCTAAAGTGCTTGATAGAGTAGGTATTTCGCCACAAAATTTACGTGTAGAGTTAACTGAAAGAGCACTTTTAGATAACAGTGACATCGTTCTAAAAAATATGAAGGATCTCAAAGACCTGGGCGTTAAAATCCTTTTAGATGACTTTGGTACTGGCTATTCAAGCCTTAGCTATTTACATCTTTTCCCTATTGATGTGTTGAAAATAGATCGATCATTTATCACGAATGTACATGATCATCAAAGCCATCAAGCTATTATTAAAACGATTATTGACCTTGCAACAAACTTGGGCATGGCAACTGTAGGTGAAGGTATGGAAAGCGAAAAGGATGCTGAAGTACTTAAACATATGGATTGTAAGTTTGGGCAGGGGTATTACTTTTCAAAGCCTTTAAAATCAAGCGAAGCAGAAAAGCAATTGATAAAATCTATT
>Ga0209395_1003063_pt1 | contig 21138 bp, 4 predicted proteins | sample GOMGulsemesocosm_3_FD_184635 | JGI IMG/M metagenome (GOLD analysis project Ga0209395, IMG submission 184635) | Methane-oxidizing microbial communities from mesocosms in the Gulf of Mexico - GOM9D Gulf of Mexico (SPAdes) (version 2) | ecosystem: Environmental > Aquatic > Marine > Cold seeps... | reverse complement strand
GAGGACTTTTACGAACTGGATGGTGTCTCGAATGGTTTTAACCGGCGTAAGGGGGAGTTAACGATAGTTTCGTTGCAGCAGGCACTTTCCTGGCAAAGCGTTACTTCTAATGTTTGGCTCGATTACACCCATTCCAGTTTTACCACCACCCCACAGCTAACGGCTCCAGGTGATTTGATGGCTATCAGCAATCCTTCCAGCAGCGACGCCATGTTTGCCCGCGCCAAATTTAACGATACCCGTGAAGCACGACTCTTATGGCATAACGACTGGGAGATTGATTTACATAGCAGCCTGCAGTTTGGCATGGAGCTGAGACAAATTGATGTGCCCGAGATCATCGCACATAATAATTTTGACATGAGAGACCTGGCCAACTCAAACTTTCCCATTCGTTACTACGGAAGCTTGCTGGCCACTACGCCAGTACAGGCTGAATCCAAGCGAGACATAGTTGGGGTGTATGGGCAGTACCAGCACAGCTTGTTTGAGAGCACCCACCTTACACTGGGTTTGCGCCATGACGACTTTTCTAATATTGGCGGGCAGCTCAGCCCCCGATTTGCATTGGTACATGAGATAAATACTCATCACAGTATTAAATTACTTTATGGAGAGGCGTTTCGAGCGCCGGCCGAAGGGGAGCTACATCTACTGAACAACCCGCTGATTTTAGGTAATCCTGACCTGGACCCAGAAACGGTACAAAGTAGTGAACTTATTTGGTTGGCGCAGTGGCCAAAAAGTGGTCTTTCGCTGGGGTATTTCGAGAGCCATTATAAGGATGCCATTGTGCAGATCGCCAGTGGTGATGATTTTATATTTGATAATGTGCACCAGGCCCCCAGTAAAGGTTTTGAGTTGGAAGTGACTCACCAGTGGACTGACGATTGGTTATTGCGCGGCACTTATACCCATATTACCGATTCCCCCGGGCAATCAGTTCGTGAATCGGATACTTTGGCGTCCTTAATGGCGAACTTCCAGCAGGCTAATTGGAATGCCAACCTGGTGGCTAGCTATCAAGGCAATAAAAACATGCCGGCCCGTGATGACAATGGGGAACGTCTTACTTTGGGCGGTTATTGGCAGTTGGCTGGCAAGTTACGTTATTACTTAAAATCGGATTTACAATTTTTTGTTCAGGGGAAAAATCTGTTGGATGAGGGGTATTTGAGCCCGGCCGTGAGTACCGATTTAACCAACGGCATTCCCAATCGCGGGCGGGAAATATTGGTGGGTGTTACCTTTGAATTTTAGCTGGTAAGAGCATTTAATTTACCTCCGCCATTTCCTAACTTGCATGACCACAGTGACTATACTTGAGAATATGAACAAGGAGCGCACATGAACAAACTTGTTATTTTTAGTTTTATAGCCCTGCTTTGCTCAGCTTGTGACCAGGCAACCGACATGAATGCCAAAAATATAAAGGGTTACCCGTTTAGCCTGTTTGAGGTGCAAAAGTACTGCACCGTCAAACGCCAGGGGGATCAATACCTGGCTGTGAATTGCGAGTTGGCCAAATTAAAACCCGTAAGCAATAGTTGTGAAGGCGTCATGTCGGCGGGCTTAAAAGACCCCAAGTTCTTTTGCACTGGCGGTGTATGGATGCTGAGCGATAAATGCTACGTTGAAATGCTTAATACCACTAAGGGTAATATTAAGTGCCGTAAGTAGTGGCGACACCATTTTATAGTAGGCACAAAAAAGCCCAATCTTTACAAATAGGTTGGGCTTTTTTGTGTCTGTTTTATAGGAGGGAAATAAGACTTTATTTTAATAAAAGAATATTTAGTAACTTCTAGCCTCATCAATTATGAAATGTGGTTAATGCATTCTTAAGACGATTTTTGTCTAATGCTTTAATTTGGCGATTTGAGTGTTACTGATTTTGGTAATTACGCTGTACGCGTAGAGTTGGGCTTCAATAAAAAAGCTGGCTGTTTATTGATCGGTTTTGTAGGGGAGGTATTTTTCGAATATTTATTCGTGAATAAATTCATTCGCATTACGGATAAAGATCAAATGTCAAGATTGCTTTAGGACAATTCACCAGTGATAAAAAGATTATGAGCAGAATATCTTATATATTTTAAAGTTATAAATTTACAATAGAAAGTTAGTCAACTAGCATACACTTTTTTATTTATCTAATTTTTAACTTTGTTATTGCAGATCACGTCACATAGATACCACTAAATTGGGTGTTTAGACCACAAGATTTTTGCAAGGCTCATAAGGATTGTGAACCCATGCCTTCCGTGCGTATTTTTAATGCGCTTGTATTGCTGAAATATAAGCCCAATAAACTCTTCACTTTAATCCTTTTTTCATTGTTTCTTAGTGCATGTAGCGGCGGCGGTAGTGGGTCTGAAGATAGCTCTGTCGTCAATAAATCCTCTGTTGCCGTGAGACAAGCCAATATTATCGCGGGTAGTTTGTGCCCGAATGGTGGCTCTGAAATAAACACCGGTATAGATAGTAACCAGAATGGGCTGCTTGATGACGATGAAATCTCCAATACCGAAAATGTTTGCCACGGTGTTGATGGCAGTATTAGCCTAATTGAGATTGTGGATGAGACTGCTGGCGAACAATGTAGTTACGGTGGTATTCGCTTTAATACCGGGGTTGATGCTAATTCAGACGGGAGCTTGTCCGGACTGGAGGTCACTCAATCGCAAATTATCTGTCATGCAATTGATAGCTCGGGTGGCAATACGTCTGCTGCTCTTTCAGATAAAGCGGTAATTACCGGCAATATTAACGTAAATAGCTTTACACCTCAGGTAAAGGTTGGTGTTCAAAGCAATAATATTAACAGCCGTAGTATTCTATCTCGCAGCATGCAAAGCCGAGCAATCAAACAAAGTTCAGGTGAGTTAAAACTTGTCCCGGGTGATATTACCGCCGCTATACAGCAACACCAGCAAGATCCCAATGCCGAGCAACCCGTTCCTGTCATTGCCCCAATTAGTATTGAACTAGATGAAGATGGTAACTACACCATAGAAGTCCCGGCCGGGTCTGATTATTCCTTGGTGCTTATCAATAATGACGGTACTAAGGGGATAAAACTAGAAGATATCGCCGTGGGGGCGGGTGAAACGGTTACTCACGATATTAATGATACTGATCTGTTGGCGACGGGTGAGATACGCTTCAATGTTGCCAGCCTGGCTTCTGGCATTGCGCTGGGTAATGTTGAGGTAAATCTGCTCGACTTAGGCACCAGTACCACCACAGAATCAGATGGTAGTGGCGGATTTGATAATGTACCCGAGGGCAGTTATGCCCTAGTGGTTAGCCGAGATGGCTTTGTTAGTAAATATGTAAGTTTAAAAGTGCTGGCAGGGCAGAGTACAGACCTGCAAACCATTGAACTGAATAATCAAAAGGGCAGTGCGGTAGGTCAGGTAAATGCACAAGGTTTAGGCAATCAGGCTAATTTGGTGGTGTATGCCCGTGCTGCAGATGACAGCATTTACAGCGCTATCACCAATGCCAGTGGCACCTTTCAGTTTCCTGCCCTACCGGTTGGCGAAGGTTACAGTTTCATTGTCACCGCTAACGATTTTGAAACCAGTAAAGTCGATAACATTCAAATAGCCAAAGGTGAATCCACCTCTCTGGGCACCATTCAATTACAACGTATCCCGTCCGACCTTGGTGCTATCTCGGGTTTTGCTCGTTTTGCCGAAAAAGCGGAGGCAAAACATGCTGGCATTATTGTTTCAGTAGAAGGGACCGATAAAGAAGCCATTACTTCCCGTGATGGCGCCTTTGTTATTAATGGCTTATTGGCGGGTGACTACACGTTAAATTACACCGAATCCAATCACGCGAGTGTAACGTTGGCGGCAATAACGGTGGTGGCCACCGTAACCAGTAATCTTGACCTTGTAGAAATGCAAGGTTTTACCGGTTCAGTAGCGGGTATCGTTCAACTAGCCGATGGCCAGGTATTAAGTGGCGTAACGGTGAGTGCAGCTAATGGCGAAGTCACTACCGACGCGCAAGGCCAATTTACACTATCTGGAGTATTAACCGGCGAGCAAAAACTCACTATCCATAAGACGGGTTATGTGACGCAAGAGCTCTATGTAGATGTATCTGTAAATGCAACGTTAACGCTGGCTGATGCTGTTCAGCTTGAACCGTATCGCTTTAGTGGGTCTATAGGTCTAGGGGATGGAGTAGAGGATAGTAGCGGTATTCAGGTGACACTGGATGGTTTAAGCAACCTAACCGTTTTCACGGATGAAAATGGTGATTTTGGTTTCTCTGGCGCCGTTGCAGGTAATTATCAGCTAAGCATTAGCAAGCAGGGTTTTTCTACTCAAAGCTTGTCTATTATCATTCCGGAAAATACTACCAGCTATGCACTGCCCTATAGCATTACCCTTAGCCGTTTGGAGGGTTTAGTAAAAGGTGTGGTCACGCTGGCGGATCGGTTAGACCATAGTGGTGTAAATATTGAAATATTGGGTACCGCTTTCACCACCAACACCAATGCGCTAGGTGAGTGGAGCCTGAAAATTCCAGTGGGCAACTATGATGGCATTGCTTACTCAAAAGATTATTACCAATCAGCGATAGCGAATACTACATTTACCGTAACCGATTACGGCAACCATGCCGCATCTGCCGTTAATCTGACACAAACCTCATCATTGGTTTCTTTTAATGCCACCGCTATTGGCGGCTGCCCTGCGGTTAATGTGATCCTTGCAGGCATCTCTGGTTCGGCACTGGGTTACAGCGCTAATTTAACCGTAGACCAACAGGGTAATTTACCCGCAACAGAACTGCTATTAGGTGATTACACCGTAACGGTTTCTTGCTCGAGTCCTGGGTGGGAAAGCTACACATTTGATGCATCCCTTAGTGCTGGTGTATTAAATTTTGAATTTTCCGCAGTAGAGCTACGTCAAAGCTTTGTAAATATTAATGAGCAAGATATCTACACCAATAATTATTTGGTAAGCCTAAATATAGGCAACACCGATGCCCTTGAAATGAGAATTGAAGAAGGGGTATTTGATAGTGATTGGGTAGCCTATTCAGAGTATTACACTTACGCCCTATCAGCCGGTGATGGCGATAAAACCGTTACCGTTCGTTTTCGCGATGTAATGGGAGTAGAGCTATCCTCCGTTCAAGATTCAATAAAATTAGATACCAGTCTTAATGCCATAAGTTTCATTGCAAACGGCGCCAATACCAAGGGTAACCTTTTACATTTTTCACTAGATTTAAATAATGAACTCAACGCAAGTGTTACAGCGTCGGTAGCCGGTTTAATTGACGGTTTACCGCTTCTTGATAATGGCTTTGGGGGGGATACCACTGCGCAAGATGGTATATATGAACGGGATTACTTAATTAGTTCTGCGGTTGATATTAACCAGCCAGCCATTGCCAATGCGATGGATGTTGCGGGCAATACCCTAACGGTTAATTCTGCCGAAAATGTAATACTAAATACCGCCCCCACTATTAAAAACTTAACATCCAGCTCAAATGTTGCCTCGGGTGAGATGACCATTCGTTTCTCTACCGATGAGCCAGCCTTAGCCCACATAGAGTACAGCGGCGACTTAGCAAATTTGGAAAACCTAATTGAAGTAAGTGCGGCATTGAGTACCTCGCACCAAATTACACTGAATGGTTTGGCTGCCGATAGCTTGACCTATTTCCGCATTACCGTGGCAGACAGTGCAGAAAATACTAGCCAGTTGGACGGGCAAGGAAAACTAGCCCCACCACCGGTAACAGGACTTGGTGCTTACCCGGGTAACAACGAGGTGGGTTTAATTTGGAATGTTACCGCTAATGCGCAGGGTTATCGCATCTACCGCTCAGCTGATGGCGGCAACTCTTTTACCCTGGCCAATCCCAGTGCATTAGAAGCCAATAAATACTATACCGACGAGCTGGTCAGTAACGGCACTGAATATATATACCGTGTAACCTCCGTTGATGTAGACGGCAATGAAAGCGAAGAAGGTGAGAGTGTATCGGTCACCCCAAGCTTGGAGCTGGCTGGCCCCACTGAAATTTCAGGCGGTGTAATTGACATTAATACCGTATGGTTAAAGTCCCGCTCCCCTTATGAAATAAGCGCCAATGTAAAGGTGCAGGCAGGTGTCGAGTTACTTTTATTGCCCGGCACGCAGGTAAACTTCACTCAGCCTAATGTGGGTATTTATCTATCTGGGGTGATCAAGGCTTTAGGTTTAGAAGAATCAAAAGTAGTGATAAGCGGTTATGAAGGTGGCGCTGTCAACGACCCTATGATGCCTAGTGAAAACAACTATTCCGGATCATTAGTTTACGATACAGCGAACCAGTCCCTAAGTGAGATTAATCATGCTGAATTGAATTATTTGAAGATTTATTATGATTACTCAGATGCTTTGACTAGGAGCGGCTACCTTGTTCCATTGGCTTTAAACTATACGAAGGTTAACGGTTTTAACAGCTTTCAGCCCGATTTTTATATAAAATCAGCCAGTAATAGTATCTTTAACGAATTCGGTTATGGTGGGTATTACAGTGATACTCTGCGGGTAGGCTCTGTTAATAATGTAACGTTTAATAAATTAGACAGCACTGGCAGTCCAGTGATAACCGACAGCACAATTGCTTATATCAATAGTGCAGTGAATAGCTCATTCAATGGCGCAAAATTTTACTTTAACAATGGAACCATAGATAACAGCCAATTTAATAACGCTAAGATTCAAGATGTCAGTTCTATTGTAAATAGCACCTTAAGCAATACATCTGTAACAGGGAGCTCTTCATTACGCATAACAGATAGCACACTCACCAATTCACAAATTAACCTAAGCAGTGATTATTCTCGCCTCACTATGCACTACAATGTGCTGGACGCTAATTCTACGGTCACCGCAAAATACCTGGATATATCTTACAACTACTGGGGCAGCACCGACCTCGTAGCGATTGCCACACAAACCGGTTACAGCCCAGACATGGCAAATAACACCCATCTTTACCCGATTATCACCAGTAGCTTACTTTATGAAGCCGATATAGATAATGACGGCCTGCCCGATTATCTGGATTACGATAACGACAACGACGGTTACAGCGACCTGCAAGAAGATTGGCAATCCGACCCTGCCTTTGGTGGAATTTTTAATCCACTCGATGATCAATCCCATCCAGAAACCCCAGCCGATAATGACATGGACGGTATAGTAGATGATGCCGATATTGATGATGACAACGATGGCTTAAGCGACACCGACGAATTAATTCGCCTTACCGATCCATTCCTGGCAGATAGTGATGGCGATGGTGTGAACGACGGGGATGAAGTGAGTTACAAGTACAATCCCATAGACAAAAATAACTATCCTCTAATGGGTAATATTTCTGGAAAAACCATTAATAGCAACAATGTGAATAATGATGGCGTTGTTTACATTGTTGGCTTTGAGGGTATGGACCCAATGAATATGTATGCTGGAAAGTATGTGTCACTAAACAATGTGACTGTTGTTGCTGGCACTATATTGATGATTGAAAAAGATACACAGGTTTCAATGAATGACAGTGTAGTTGAGGGAAGTGCTGCTAATGTCATTCGAATTCGTTCTACAGGTTCGGGCAATGGAAGTCTGTCAGTAAATAATACACGGATGGCCTACACTAATTTAAAGTTGGCCTTGCAGGTCACAACATCGAATGGCACAAGCATAACGCGTAGTGATCTAAGTTTTTCTAATGCACATTTCCAAGGGGTAATAAGCAATAGTTTAATTAGTTCAAATTCTAATTGGACAAACTATGCTGTAATTCAGAATTCCTTCATAGGCGGTAGTGGCTACAGTTTCGCAAATGAAGGTGTCATAAAATCTAGTTATGTAGATGTGATGGTCCACAATGGTGGGGATTTGATCGATAGTTATTCTGTTCAAGTTTCGCCTGGGCCTGGTGGTGTGGGTGGTTTAATTAATGGGACTGTAATCAACATACTGGAAAACTCATCTGATTATTCGGGAATTATTGATTCGGATGTTCATCTAGGTTATTCAGGTACAGCTAATTACTTCTTCGATAATTCATTTATTCAGTTGGGTTATGCTGATCATTACTATTCCGGCTATGGTGAGCCTGCAGATCAAAATGGAGATGGTGTAGCTGAAACCATATTCGAATCTGAGTATGAATCAGCAGGATTAAGCACCGGAACTTGGACCGTAGACGGCATAAACAATCCACGTTCCGCTCCCAATTTCCCAGGCTTAGTCTTTAAGCCCTATCTAGAAGCCGCTCCTATTTGGTCACCTAAAGGTGTAGGCGCTTGGTGGGATATGAACAATCCAAACACTTTTCCCGACACTGATCCAGCAAACAGCATGGGTACCATCTCTGGCCAAGTGTCATTAGCGGGTTATAGCGATCACTCTGGTGTGTTAGTTGAAATAAACAACACCTCACTCAATACCACCACAGATACAGCAGGTAACTGGTCTATTCGTTTACCAGCTCGTGATTACGCAGGCGGTATCAGCTTCACTAAGACGCATGTAGCCTCAGTATTAAAAAACCGCTCTTATACAGTTGAACCACAAACCGAAACCTCGGTAAGTTTAATTGATATGGCGCAAACCACTGCGCAGGTAACCGGTGTATTAACCATTGACGAAGGCACGGATTATACTCTGGCCAGCATTACCGCCACCAATGGCGGGCAGGTAACCACTATCCAAGCCAGTGCTGCGGGTGAGTTCGAATTCCCATCATTGCCACTGGGTGTTTACACCTTTGATATCACGTATCCAAATGGCAGCTGGGAAACCGTTAGCCATACGCTGGCGTTAGTGGCGGGGCAAACTGAATACCGCTTGCCACTTACTAGAGTGCGTAACAGCTTTGTATACATTAATGGCGGTACCACCTATACCAATAGCCGCGATGTAGCGTTGGCCATCACCAACGCTAATGCCAGTACTATGCAGATAAGCGAAGGTGGTGTACAACAAGGTGTCATTAGTTATGCAGCCTCAAGTGATTTAACCCTGAGTTCCGGCGACGGTGAGAAGGCGGTACAGGTAAGCTTTACCGGCAGTGAAAGTAATGCATTAACACCCGCTATCAGCACTATTATTTTGGATACTCAGCTTACCTTAAGCAGCTTTGATTTATCTTCAGTGTCTACCATGGGTGAAACCCTACACTTAACCTTAACCGCGAACGAAACCGGTGGTACTGCGCTGATCACGATTCCTGGTCTAGTAACCGATTTAGCCCTATACGATAACGGGCTATGGGGCGACACAAGTGCAGATGATGGTATTTACGAAACCGATTATTTAATCACTTCGGCCGAAGACATAACAACGGTGGTAACCGCTAACTTTGTTGACCGCGCGGGTAACGAGGCCACCATTAATAGTGCCAGCCAGCTGGCTATCAGTACCTCGCCAACCGTAAGTGAGTTGTTAACCCAATCGGTAGATGGGCAATTAAACATTAGTTTTTCCACCAATGAGTTAACCACGGCCATTATTGTGTATGGTACCGACCCAAATAATTTGGATCAGTCTGCTACTGTGTCTGTATCTGAAGTGACTGATCATTCAATATCACTCACCGTACAGGAAGGCCAGACGATTTATTTTAGTATTACCACGGATGACGGCGTAACGGTTGTGACTGTAACTCCGTCAGAAGGGGTTGTGAGTAATATTGCATTAACCGGCATAAACATTTCTGCAGGTAATCAAGAGATAGGCTTAGTGTGGAGTGAGCAAAGTGGCGCAACCCGTTATCGAGTATATCGCTCAACCGACAGTAATCATTTTACATTCCTGCAAGAGATTGCTGCCGATACTAAATACTATGTTGATAGTACCGTCGGTAACGACCAGACTTATTTTTACCGGGTAACCTGGTTGGATGAAACGCAAAAAGAAAGCGATAAAACCGTTTCGGTTTCAGCAGCAGCCTCGTTAAACAATGCAGGCCCCACCGAATTGAATGGGGGAGTTATTGCTATTAACGAACTTTGGCTGAAGTCACGTTCTCCTTACATCATTACCGGAGATATGTTGATTCGTGAAGGGGCCACCTTAAGCCTTATGCCGGGTACCGAAATTGAATTTAACGGTGCGAGCCGTCATATTATGACCCGCGGTAATATCATGGCGTACGGCTCAGAAACGGATTGGGTAACCATCTCTACCGACCCTACTTATATGTATTCAGCCAGTGATCAGTCGGCGATTATTTATGATACGTCTAATCAAACGGCCAGTGAGTTTAGCTTTACTGAGTTGAATTATTTGAAGGTTTATTATGATTATTCTGAGTGGAGTACCAGAGATAATTACTTAGTTCCATTGACGATTAACAACGGTATTATTAATGGATATAACTCATACCAGCCTGATTTTTTCATAAAATCAGTTGAAAATAGTGTATTTAATGAATTTGGAAGCGGGACCAGTGGCTACTATGAACTTAGGATAGGGAGTGTTACCGATAGCACTTTACGGAAGGTAGATGCTAATGGCAGTGCTAGCCAAACTACTAATTTTATTGCGCAAATCGACAACGCAAATAACTCTAACTTACTTGGCGCAGGCTTTAGGTTTACTAAGTATTCTTGGGATTATAGTCGTGGCTCTATTCAAGGAGGGTCAATTACAAATTCACGAATTGCCGGAATTAACGAAATTAAAAACATCACTATCACTGATAGTGAAATTGGATTTAATGATAGTAGCAACAATTCCTTAAGAATGACTGATAGCGTAATTAACAATAGTAAAATTAATTTAACCGGTGACAATACCCGTTTAACCATGCACTACAATGTGCTGGACAGTGACTCCACGGTAAGCGCCAAGTTGCTCGATATTTCGTACAACTACTGGGGTAGCACCGATCTAGCAGTCATTGCTATACAAACCGGTTACAGCCCAGAAGCTGAAAACGATACACACCTATATCCAATTATTACCAGCAGCCTGCTATATGAAGCCGACGGAGATAATGACGGTCTGCCCGATTACCTAGATTATGATAATGACAACGACGGCTACAGTGACCTGCAAGAGGATTGGGAGTCAGACCCTGTGTACGGCAGTATCTTTAATCCTTTAGACAGCGATTCACACCCATTAACGGCCGCCGATAACGACATGGATGGTCTAGCCGACGCTGACGATCTAGATGATGATAACGATGGCTTATTAGACGCAGACGAATCCACTTATGGTACCGATCCATTCCTAGCCGATAGCGATGGTGATGGCATAAATGATGGCGATGAAGTGAGTTATAAATATGACCCGCTAGACAAAGCCAATTATCCGCTAATGGGCAATATTTCCGGTAAGACCATAGATAGCAGTAACGTGAATAGCGATGGCGTGGTTTATATTGTGGGGTATGAAGAGTTAGGTGAAATGGCTGGCTATCTACGCGTATCCTTAAGCAATGTAACTGTATCGGCCGGAACGGCACTAATGATCGAGAAAGATACCAATGTCACTCTGACGGATAGTGTCATTGCAGGTGAAGTAGGGAATATCATTACCATTCGATCCATGGGTGCGGGTACTGGTGGACTTACTATTAATAGCTCTAAAGTGACTTTTACAAATATTAAACTCGCTTTGTCATTTAATGCGAGCAGTGACTCGTTTATTGACCGAAGTGACTTAAGTTTTACAAGCAGTAGTCTGTCTGGGGTTATTACTAACAGCTTTATTCGTGCAGGCTCGAACTGGAATAACTATGGAACAATTGTTCACAGTTATATGGTCGGAAATGGTCGCTTTTGGAATAATGGCGATATAAAATCTAGCAACCTAAGTATGAATTTAACTGCATTTAATGATGGTGAATTAATGGGTTGTTATGCCAAGTCAATTTATACTAGTTCGTTAAATAAAATTACTGGGTCGATACTTGATGATTTACAAGGCAACTCACCGGCTATAATATTGAACTCAGATGTTCGCTTATATTCAGGATTAAGAACTTTCTTTTTTGATAATAGCTACATCGGCAACTCAGCCGGCACCGCCTTCTATGATGGTTACGGTACCCCTGTTGACCAACTAGGAGATGGTGTAGCCGAAACTGTCTTCACTATCGACAGCACCACCTACACAGTGGACGGCATCAACAACCCAAGAAGCACCAAAAACTTCCTTAACGGTGTAGACGATCTATGGAACCCTGAAGGCGTAGGTGCCCTATGGAATCCAAACGCAGCCGATCCAACAATTTTCCCGGAACCGGCTCCATAAACAATAAGTAAAGTGCAATGAAAAGGGCTGAATATTCAGCCCTTTTTTATAGTCCATTTTAGTTATCACAGCTATCAATACCGTCAGCATTTAAAAATACGGATAACATTTTCCATGGCACTAACATTTACAAGTAACAGCATAGCTCTAATCTCATTATTATTGGTTTCAGCCAATTCGTTTTCTAATGAGCAAGAGCATCTTGCGCCTGCGACTAACATAGCCAAGATAAACTCAGCCTCACAAACCGCTGGAACTAAAGATCGATTTTGGCTGGGAGCCACAGCCCGTATTTCCCCCTGGATGGCCTCGTGGCAACAAACAAGCACCGCCGCCAAACGCTTTGGCGCTAACGCCCTAAACGTAGACTACGCCATAGAGCAAAGCATCATTCCTGCCGCGTCGTTAAGTGTACGTATACAATCATTTAGTTTTGATCTGGAAGTAATAGATAAAAAAGAATCCGCCGAACAAGGTGAAAAAGCACTCAATTATTTGTCCATGGGGGTCAATTACACAGGAATGAGCGATAACCTGGCTTTTGAGTTGGGTTACATGCAGGGCAGCTTCGATGGCTTTTTCAGCGCTCAAGCAAATAATGGCAGCGAAGGCGCGGCTTCTTTCTCGACCGAGTTAATCGTGCAAGATCTATTAGTCATACATAACTCGGGCTTTGGTGCGGGTTATCGCTACATGAGTTATGACCTGCCGCAAGATGTGTACTTAGTACATAAATCCAGCCCCAATACAGTTCTATTGTCCGGCTTCGAGAATTTTCAATATTCAGCACACATGGTGCAAGCATTGGTTCGATCAGATGATCGCATGGCTCAAGAAAACGCCATTGACTCCACAGGTGTTAATGTTAGCTACGAAGCCAGAGCAGGGATTGGCTTTATGACGCCGGGTGGCGAGTACTTATCAGCCGCAGAGAATGCAAACGGCAAGCTAATGGATACTGGTTCTGTGTATTTCTATGAGTTTGATGTAGCTATATATCGTAAGTTTGACTTCGCATCAAATAGAAATGCTCGCATTGATGTAGGTTATCGCGCCAGTTTCTTAAGTGCCAAATTTGATGCTGATACCGAATATGCATTGGTAACGGATTTTGAAACCAGCTTCAATGGGCCCTATGTCTCGCTAGCAGGCAGTTTCTAGTTTTTTTAATATTGGTAAGTGCAAAACCATATACTTCATATTGATAGTAAAGCCAAAGTAAACGTATTCTGTTTAGTTCCATCGCTATGTTTTGTGAAATGTATGCGTGCAGCTCTATTTTATAAATTAGCTGGATATCCTGTAATAAGTACGGATTAAAGAATTGCTGTTTATATAATTGTGAATGCACTTTAACTGCTTCGTTATGTGCCAAATGGACAGGGTAGTTAGTAGTCTTGGTTTTAATAAGTCGTTATTGGTACAGTGGTGCAGTATGCCTTCTAATAATTAGTATAGCTTTTACTGTAAATTGTACGGCTTGAACCAATAACAATAAAAAGGATTTTTGATGAGCCCCATATTTAAACTAGGCATAGTTGTCGGTGTTAGTTTCGCAATGGTTGGTTGTGGTGCTGAAGATGCTAATCAGGATGCCTTGTTACCTGTACTAACCCCTCATTCGTATAGCACTAATGAAGATCAGCCCCTAAACAGCAAGTTAACAGCGACCAGTATTGAGGGTAGTTATTTAGATTATTCTATGGTCTCTGCCACATCTAATGGCGCATTAGAGTTGTCTCAAGACGGTACCTTTAGCTATACCCCATCATTAAATTATTATGGCGAAGACAGTTTTACTGCCAGTGTTAGTGATGGTTTAGTTATCTCTGAAGAAGTTAACTTCACGATTCAAGTAGTAGCCATTAACGACTCACCTGTTTTAAGTTCCACTACATATACCGTCAATGAAGACCAGTTATTACAAGGCCAGTTAACAGCCGTCGACATTGAAGGCGATAACCTAATATTTTCAGTCGTATCCACCGCCTCTAATGGCGCATTAGAATTATCTGAAGATGGAATATTTTCATATAGCCCAGCGGCGAACTTCTCCGGTGAAGACAGTTTTACGGCTCGCGCAAGTGATGGGTCGCTGTTTTCTGAGGATGTGAACTTTACCATTCAAGTAGCGGCTATTAATGACTCACCTTTTTTAGATTCAGCTACCTATACAGGCACTGAAGACCAGTTATTAAAAGGCCAGTTAACAGCAGTCGACATTGAAAGCGATAACTTAATATTTTCAGTAGTATCCACTACCCATAATGGCTCATTAGAGTTATCACAAGACGGTGTATTTACCTATAACCCTGTAGGTAATTACTTTGGAGAAGACAGTTTTACTGCTCGTGTCGGTGATGGCTTTACTTTCTCTGCAGAAACTAACTTTAAAATCCAGGTAGGCGCAGTTAATGATTTACCTGTTTTAGGTACGGCTACATTTACAGTTAGTGAAGACCAGTCATTACAAGGCCAGTTAACAGGCGTAGATATTGAAGGTGACAGCTTAATGTTTTCAGTCGTATCCACCACGTCTAATGGTGCCTTAGAGTTATCTGAGGATGGTGCATTTTCCTATAGCCCTACGGTGAATTTCGCCGGTGAAGACAAGTTTACGGCCCGCGCAAGTGATGGGGCGCTGTTGTCTGAGGATGTGAACTTTACCATTCAAGTAGCGGCTATCAATGACTCGCCTGTTTTAGAATCCACTACATATACCGCCACTGAAGACCAGCTACTGCAAGGCCAGTTAACGGCAGTCGACATTGAGGGCGGTAACTTAATATTTTCAGTTGTATCCACTACCACTACTGGCTCATTAGAGTTGTCTGAAGATGGCATGTTTTCCTATAGCCCTGCGGCGAACTTCTCCGGTGAAGACAGTTTTACGGCTCGCGTAAGTGATGGGTCTTTATTCTCTGATAATGTGAACTTTACCATTCAAGTAGCCGCTATTAATGACGCACCTGTTTTAAATTCCGCTATTTATACCGTAAGTGAAGACCAGTTATTACAAAACCGGTTAACAGCCGTCGATATTGAAGGTGACAGCTTAACGTTTTCAGTAGTCTCCACCACGTCTAATGGTTCCTTAGAATTATCTGAGGATGGTGTGTTTTCCTATAGCCCGGCAGCAAACTTCTTCGGTGAAGACAGTTTTACGGCTCGAACTAGTGATGGGTCGCTGTTGTCTGAGGATGTGAACTTTACCATTCAAGTAGCGGCTAAAAATGATTCTCCTGTTTTAGTTTCCGCTACCTATACAGCCACTGAAGACCAGTTATTACAAGGCCAGTTAACGGCAGTCGACATTGAAGGCGATAACTTAATATTTGCAGTTGTATCCACCTCCTCTAATGGCTCATTAGAATTATCTGAAGATGGCATGTTTTCCTATAGCCCTGCGGCGAACTTCTCCGGTGAGGACAGTTTTACTGCCCGTGTTAATGACGGCGAAAATTATTCAGATGAACTCAGTTTTACAATTCAAATCCAAGGGATTAATGACGCGCCCACAGTACAGCCTATTTCAATGGTCACACGTCTAGATCAACCCAAAACTGCACTTATAGAAGCAAGTGACGCGGATGGTGACTTTTTGACATATAGAATAGTGAGTCAGCCCAACAACGGGGTGGCAAGTTTAACTGAAGGTAATCTTGTTAGTTATACGCCAAATGTTGATTCTATAGGGGTTGATAGTTTTGAAGTTGAAGTTTCTGATCAACAGTTGTCAGCGACGACCATTGTTACCATAGAAAATAATTTGTCCTTTAAAGGGGTAGTAACAGGTAATGCGCCGGATAATGTTGATGTAGTCCTTACCGGCAATGGAAAGTTAATTCATGCAAAGCCAGATTCAGAAGGGGGATTTAAGTTCTACGGGCTGGCAGATGGAGGTTATTCAGTAAAAGCTAGAAGTAAGGGCTATAAATCTTCGCCAGCGAAGGCATTTAATTTAAACATTGAAAACCCCATAAATGAAGAGCCAGAGTTTTTACTTGAATTATTGGATGGTACAAAATTCAGTTATCACTGGGAAGAAGATCAAAGTACAGCAGGTACTGACTATGCTGCTAGTGTAAACCAGCCTGTGTTAGTTTCATTTCTTGAAGAAGACGTTATGGTTGTTGATGAAACATCAGCCATTAAGTTACAGCATGACTTTAATATACTGCTTGTAGATAGTGATACTGGGGAATGGAAACAAGAGCATGCATATCGTTTATTGGAAATAATGAAAACGATACCTCAATTAATAAGAGACCCATATAAAGAGCAAACTCTTAAACCAAGTAAATGGGAAGTAACCAGTGATTTTATAGAAGATGATATTCAAATTACAGATACAGATGGTTTTAAATCAGTATTGGTATCAGAAGCCGCATTTGTTAATGCGCAGCCAAAGCTAGCAGAAATAGATGGCAAGCGAGGCACCTTCTACTCTCAACGACTGCACCACGCTTTAGTTCGTTTTGTTACTAATAACGGAACCGATGTCAGTGCTTATGAAAAAATATTGAATGAACGGTACAGTGTGTCGACAATAATACCTGATTATATTGCCTTAACTTCATCGACAACCTCTGAAGACGCTGGACGGTTTCAAAGTTTTCACGCTGAGGAAATTGTTCAGATAATTAATATGTTTGAAGAAATGCCTGTTGGCATGCATAAACTTCCTGAATTGAAATATTTAGTTCGCCGGTTAGATGGTACGCCACATCCGTTATATTTCAGTGCTCCAGCTGTTGCATGGTCCTCGCTAAGTAATGGCTATATAGAGTTTATGGAAACTGCGTTTACAGGGAGTAGTGTGGAGCACATGCACAGATTGATTATTCATGAAAAGTCCCATTTCCTGTGGGCCCACCAATTTGATGACCAGCTAAAATTTGATTGGATCGAACTAGGGGGCTGGTATCAAGACGGTGATGATTGGTATACAACAAATCAAACAGAGTTTGTTTCCGCTTATGCTCATTTAAAGAATCCAAATGAAGACATGGCCGAGTCCATTTCGTATTTTGTAATCAATCCAGATTTATTGAAGTCCAGAGCGCTTGTTAAATATGAGTTTATTAGAGATCGAATCATGCAAGGTAGTATTTATCTTTCGCAAATTCGAGATGACCTTACCTTTGATGTTTATAACTTATACCCTGACTACGTATTTCCCGGGAAAATAAAACGTGTAGACATATCAGTAGATGGTGCTCCAAATGAGGATAAAACCGTAAATATTGAAATTGAATTGCATGCGTTAAATGTTGAACTTGAAGGCGCTAAGAACGCCTACCTGAGGATTTTCAGCGACATAGGAACCTATGTGGAGGTTTATCTATATGCTGTGGATGAAAATGGATACCGAGTTGAGCAGGGAACCTTACTTAGTGGATCATTTAACTTAAGCCGATATGCTAAAAATGGTTACTGGCGACCAAGCCAAGTTGTAATTACGGATTTGGTTGGAAATAAACGTATGGAAGGCGCCAACGATTTTGGCTGGAAGTTATACATCGATAATCCGTTGGAGGATTTAATAGCGCCTGAGTATGTAGAAAACACTGCATCCTTATCTAAGACGATAGGGATATTAGAAGGGCAAGAAGTTCAATATATACACGCGCAGTGGGAAGTAAACGAAAATAGAGCCATGAAATCTAGCTGGCCGTGTTATGCCTCAATGAATGATGAGCTACTTTCAACTTATCGTGTACAGGAATATGGCGTATATGACTCAGCTCTAGGTGTATGTAAGGTAGATTTTATCATGCCGCACTATATGCCAAGCTCCAATTACTCTATGAATTACATAAAAATTATAGACGAAGCCTTAAACCCAAAAGGAGTATATTTCTCAAATAGTGGCGTAGGCTTGCGAGACGAAAATATTAATATAGATGAGGCCCCACAAGTAATTTCGCTGACGACGGAAAATCAAGATATTGAACTACCGGAACTGGATATTAATGATATTGCTATTATTGCAATCCCTACAAATCCGGATAACCCAAATGGGGAAACTCAAGTAACGATTACCTTTAAGGTGCGAGATAACATATCGGGTTATCGTATCGCGTCTCTATACTTGCGCGACCCTCAAGGAATAGCTCACCATTATTGGGCCTATAACGAAGGTACATGGAGTGTATTTCCAAGCAATGATCCTACACAGTGGCATACTTATACTAGAAATATCATTCTACCTCCTGGCTCCGCTCCAGGCACTTGGGGGCTATCAGAAATGACGATTTATGATAGAGCAGGTAATTTTAACGGCTATGACTTTACCGAAATTATCCACTTTGATGTTGATTAGTGCTCGTGATTTCAACCCGTTAGCCTAACAGGCTGACAGGCACCCAAGAGTATATAATTTGGTATTGAATAACCTAAATATATTCTTGGGTGCTTGTCTTCCCAATGCACTGCCAATCTGTAAATTCGCCAATTATTTATGGCAATAACTCCCAGGTCTAAGATCAACAGGCACAAAAAAGCCCAGTCCTTTGCAAACAAGGGCTGGGCTTTTTGATGGTTTTCGATGTGCTGAAAACCGGATTTTGGCTGGTTCAGTACAAGTACTGTCCCGTAGTGTCATCAAACTTCGCTTTCAAAAAATCTTAAAAGCAAGAATTTGGTGGAGACGGCGGGGTTGTGTATATGTACTAGTACACCCTTATTTACAGAGTGTGGCCGTATTTAACACTGTCTGATGTTACTTTGAGTGTTACATAGAATCGCTGCAGAAGAGGGGTTCGAACTCGCGCCTTTTAGCTTGCTTCTGTTCAACTAATAGTCGCATAATTAGTCACTTTTTTCACTCTACTTTGGCCTTTGCTAGATGGTAACCGCTAAATTAAAACACACATTAACTTCGTCACTCCTTTCAAAGCTGAGCTAATTAAAGCAACCAAATCCGGACATGACACTTTAAGTCTGCATGCCTTATATTAATATCTAGTCAATCGAACGTAGCCAAAAATGGAGTGAATAATTTGGCCAACCTTATGAGCCTCTCTGCTTTCATTAATCTTCATTTGGGCACTGCGCTATCCCTTGTACTTAAGCAGCAAAACAGGTGCTGAACTTATCTCCATCATGTTCCTAAAAGTGCCCGCGCTCTTGCTGTTATTTATAGCTATTAGAGTGAGAAAGTATGCGCTAGAGGATAAGGTCATTACTGCCCAGCGATTCTTGTAATCAATTCAGAAATAGCATTGTAAACATGAGGGTAAAGACTTTAGGTATACGGGCAAGACAAATAACCGTTCACAGAGTTTATGGCGCAAAACTTACTATAGGTAATATCCTCTTGCCCCTCTCAAAAAAATGGAAGTCTTATAAGGGGGTAGGTTTAACTCTTCTTAATAAAGCAGCAGGGCCTATTGCGATCCAAATAGGTGGCGCTTTACCCCTAATAATAAGTGCTCAAGTTTACTAAGCCGCTACATTCCGGCTTGAGGTATTGAGCTAACTAAGTTGGCTTACTTAATGCATTTTAAAACAGCGCTCTTGGCTGCGACATTTTACGAACAATGAATTGTAAATGTGAGATACGTGATAAAAAATAGTGCACATAATAAACAATTCTAATAGGGTGTGCTCTTAATTTTAGTGCTTGTTAATGTAAGTCGGGACGGCTTGCACATTAAAATGCTGACCTAGGGGGAAATATGGGGCAATTGACGAAACTCAGTAGCATCGCTTTAACTGTGATACTAACCGCTTGTGGTGGAGGTGGCGGTGGCGATTCATCAGGTGCGGTCGATCAGCCAAGTACCCCATTACCCTCAGTGGCGCTTGCCCGTACTATTATTAATCCTGGCAATACCTGCCCCATGGGTGGTTTCGAAGTTGACCTAGGTATCGATTCCAATACTAACGGTGTTTTAGATTCTGATGAAATCAATTCTACCGAGGTAATCTGTAACGGGTTAAACGGTACTGATGGCGCAAACGGCAGTGATGGCCAAAATGGGTCAGATGGTTTGGTGACCTTAGTGGCGTTAAGCCAGGTTTCCAACATTGAGCAGTGCCTAACACAGGGCGTTAAAATAGAGGCGGGTTTAGATACCAATCTTAATAACGTATTGGATTCTGCAGAGGTTACTGCCACCTCTTATTTATGTGATGGCACCACGTCTAATACTTCAAACCAAACCATTGAACTTTCCGGAAAGGGTAATATTAAGGGTAACCTGAATTTGTCCACCAACTTCCTTCCGCAAAGTCTCAGTCTAAATAATGCCACGGGCAGTAACGTCATGGCTCGTAAGGTCACGGTCCGTAAAGTCACCAGTCAAACTGGTGAATTGTGGTTAACTCCTAGCGACATCTTTTCCGCCATTCAGGCCGATCAAGCCGCCACCGATCAAGCCCAGCTAACGCCTGCAAGTGATGCCTTACTTCCCCCAATAGTGGAAGCAATTCAAGTGCCAGTGGCAAACGATGGTAGTTTTGAAATCTCAGTACCGGCCGGTACCGATTACGAACTTACTTATATCACTCCAGATGGCTCTCAAGGTGTTCAGGTTGCCAACTTAGCCGTAGAGCCTGGCACAGATACACCGGTAATTATCGAAGAAAACAGTCTACAGGCGACAGGTAGTGTACAGGTTGCCTTACAAAGCCTAACCAATGGCACCAATCTACAAGATGTGAGGGTAGTGTTATTAAACGGCGGTATCGATACCCAAACCGATGTTAGCGGTGTTGCCATGCTTGAAAATCTGGCCCCTGGTCAATATACATTGATGGCCCATATTGATGGTTACGTGAGTAAAACTTTTAGTTTTAACGTAGCAAGCGGAGTGAACACAGATCTTGG
>Ga0209395_1003060_pt1 | contig 21144 bp, 17 predicted proteins | sample GOMGulsemesocosm_3_FD_184635 | JGI IMG/M metagenome (GOLD analysis project Ga0209395, IMG submission 184635) | Methane-oxidizing microbial communities from mesocosms in the Gulf of Mexico - GOM9D Gulf of Mexico (SPAdes) (version 2) | ecosystem: Environmental > Aquatic > Marine > Cold seeps... | reverse complement strand
CGAGACTCGAGTGAACGCTCAAATCCTCGCCAACACCGACGTAGTGACCGACGTTTGTGATATGGACGCCGCACAAGAAAAAGGTGCGATGGCATTATTTGGTGAAAAGTATGGCGATGAAGTTCGCGTATTGTCGATGGGCGAAGGTTTTTCGGTAGAGCTTTGCGGTGGAACTCACGCCCAGCGCACCGGCGATATTGGTCAAATTCGTATTTTGTCTGAATCTGGCGTGGCTTCGGGGGTTCGACGCATTGAAGCGATTACCGGTGTTAAAGCGCTGCAGCAGTTTGATCATACCGAAGCACTGGTAACGGAAGTTAGCCAGTTGCTGAAAGCTCGCCCTGATACTTTGGCCGATAAGGTCGGTCAGCTGGTTTCACAAAATCGTCAGCTCGAAAAGGAGCTAACTCAGTTAAAAGCGAAGTTGGCTTCTGCGGCCAGTGGCGATATGGTGAATCAAGCGATTGAGGTTGATGGCATCAAAGTTTTAGCGGCTCAACTTGAAGGCGCTGATATGAAATCTTTGGATAATGCCGTGGCTCAACTAAGAGACAAACTCGGCTCTTGTGTTGTCCTGTTGGCGAGTCCGGCTGGCGCTAAGATCAACTTAATTGCCACTGTTTCAGCTGATGTGCAGTCTAAAGTCGCAGCCGGAAACTTAATTAAGTACTTCGCCCCACTCGTTGGTGGCAAGGGTGGTGGTAAGCCTGATAAAGCGAAAGGCGCCGGCACTGATGTGGCGGCTTTACCTCAAGCGCTCGAATCAGTCGCTAACTGGGTCAAAGAGCAGTTGGGCTAATAGGCTCTGTAACCTTATTGAGGTTTTAGGCTTTAGCGCTGAAATTTAACATTTGCGTCAATTTAGTGTTTAATTGGCGCCCATTTTTGTCTCCCATACCGTACTTGGTGTGGGATGCTCGATGAATACAGGTCGCAAATGAGTTTATTTGTACAGAAATACGGTGGCTCCTCGGTGGGCACCGTCGAAAAAATCCAAGCTGTTGCCGACAAAGTCGCCCGTTTCCGTCAAGACGGCCACGACATTGTTGTCGCAGTATCCGCCATGAGCGGCGAAACCAACCGTCTGATTGGCTTGGCCGGTTCGATTCAAGATGATCCAGATCCACGCGAAATGGACGTTTTGGTCTCAACCGGTGAGCAGGTCACTATTGCGCTGCTGTGCATGGCGCTGAAAAAACGCGGTTGTGATGCGCGCTCCTATACTGGCTCTCAAGTTAAGATCCTAACGGATAACTCCCACACTAAGGCACGAATTCAAGAAATCGATGTCTCAAATATGCGCACCGACCTTGAAGCTGGTCGTGTCGTGGTGGTCGCTGGGTTTCAAGGGGTTGATGAAGACGGCAATATCACGACTCTAGGTCGAGGTGGATCCGATACAACCGGTGTTGCATTGGCAGCAGCATTAAAGGCTGACGAATGCCAGATTTACACTGATGTGGATGGCGTTTACACCACCGACCCTCGGGTATGTGAAGGCGCGCGTCGTCTAGAAAAAATTACTTTTGAAGAAATGCTTGAGATGGCAAGTCAGGGCTCTAAAGTCCTGCAAATCCGCTCGGTAGAATTTGCAGGTAAATACAATGTACCCCTGCGTGTATTGCACAGCTTCCAGGATGGTCCTGGAACACTGATTACCCTCGATGAGGATTATTCCGATATGGAACAACCTGTAGTTTCCGGTATTGCGTTTAACCGCGATGAAGCAAAAATTACTGTCGCTGGAGTTCCTGATATTCCGGGTATTGCAGCGCGTATGTTGGCGCCCATTGGCGCGGCTAATATCGAAATCGATGTTATCGTGCAGAATATAGCCGCAGACGGCACCACTGACATTACCTTTACCGTACACCGTAACGATATCGAGAAAGCCCGAGCGGTATTAGAGAAGGCGTGCGCAGAAGTGAAAGCTCGTGAAGTGATTACTGACGACAAAATCGCCAAAGTGTCGATTGTTGGTGTTGGTATGCGCTCTCACGCGGGTGTAGCGTCTCAGATGTTTGAGGCACTAGCGACGGACAATATTAATATCCAGATGATTACTACTTCTGAAATTAAAATTGCTGTCATTATCGACGAACGTTATTTAGAGTTGGCTGTGCGCTGTTTGCACAAAGCCTTCGGACTGGATTCGGTCGAAGAATAAGCTGAAATTTAGAGAGTTTCCCGGCATTGGGACGGTACTTTTGCCATTTAAAGCCGTATTTTACAAATATTGCGTAAATAACAGCTTTAGGGTGCCAAAGGAATTTTTCTTTTTTGAAAAGCTGGACAATACTTACATAAGTTGTGGTATCGCCAAATAATAAAAGCAGAGGCGGTAAGGGCTAGGGTAAGAAACCGACAACGGTACCTAACCGGTATTTGTCCGTTGTACTCACAGGATGCTTTAAGGAGATTTAGAATGTTAATTTTGACCCGCCGTATCGGCGAGACCCTAATGGTTGGCGATGAAGTGACTGTTACGGTTCTGGGAGTGAAAGGCAATCAAGTGCGCATTGGTGTTAATGCACCAAAAGAGATTGCTGTGCATCGCGAAGAGATCTATCAGCGCATCCAGCGTGAAAAAGAAGGTCAACAGGATCAAGGCGATAATGATGGTCATGACAGTCACGACAGTCATGATAATCAAGGCAACCGTTGATAATCTGAGATCTTTGGATTGACGTCTCTGATTAAAGAGGCCGATAGGTTCGAGTCGAAAAACCTGCGCGAGCGGGTTTTTTGGTATTTGGCGTTCCATAAAAAACAAATTGAATAACAATTGCTCAGCTAGCCGTCTAATCGTATTTTTAAGAAATTATTTGCTTCCAAGTCTTTGATTCTCAGAAGAATATGGTATTATGCCGCTCCGTTGCCAATGAGTCTTTAGGGACTGATAGGGAGCTTGTGGAGAAGTGGCCGAGTGGCTGAAGGCGTGCCCCTGCTAAGGGTATATATGGGAAACTGTATCGAGGGTTCGAATCCCTCCTTCTCCGCCATTACATAGTTCAGGGACATCCCAGAACGTACGAAAAAGGCTGTAACCTCAAGGGGTTGCGGCCTTTTTTGTGTCTGTAACATTCGCAGACGGTTTGCGACATTCGCGTTTTAATGTAACACTCAATGTAACATTCAGGCCAAAACGTGATTTTTGGATTGTAACACTGGCCTAAACCTACAAATTTTGGGTTAAGGATATGGCCAGAACTACAAAACCACTCACCAATACCGAGGTGAAGCAGGCTAAACCGAAAGACAAAGAGTACAACCTTGCCGACGGCGCGGGCCTGTTTCTGCGCATAAAGCCCAATGGCACCAAGTCTTGGTTGTTTAATTTCTCGGCTCCCTACACCAAAAAACGCACCAACATCAGTTTTGGCGCCTATCCCGATGTATCGCTTGCCGAAGCACGCCGCCAAAAAGAAGAGGCTCGCGTGTTACTGGCTCAAATGATCGATCCCAAAGCGCATCGGGATGAATTACAGGGCAGTGAAGAAAAGAAAGCCGGCAACACCCTAGAGCGAATCACCTATCAATGGTTCGAGCTCAAAAAGAAGAAGGTTACGCCAGGTTACGCAGACAACATCATTCGCTCACTCGAAAATCACATCTTGCCAAAGCTTGGCCGTTACCCCATCACCGAGATAACCGCACCACGAGCCATTGCAGTGATGAAACCAATGGCAGATCAAAACAAGTTGGAGTCCGTCAAAAGGCTCAATCAACGCCTGAACGAAGTCATGGTCTACGCCGTCAATACTGGCTTGCTGACAGCGAATCCATTGGCGGGTATTCGCCACGCCTTTGATCATCCGCAAAAAGGTCACATGCCTTCAATCGCGCCGTCGGAATTACCGCAGCTGATGCTAGACCTGAATCACGCAAGCATTCAGCTCACCACACGCTGCTTGATCGAATGGCAGCTACACACCATGACTCGCCCTGGTGAAGCTGCCGGCACTCGTTGGGATGAAATCGACATGGATGAAGGCCTTTGGTCTATATCAGCCGAGCGTATGAAGATGCGTCGTGGTCACGTGATACCGCTAACATCGCAGGCGTTGGCTTTGCTAGAAGTTATGCGGCCCATCAGTAGTAACTCTGAATATGTTTTTCCGTCGGCCAGCACGCTAAAAAAACACATCAATGAATCAACAGCCAATGTCGCACTTAAACGCATGGGATACGGTGGCCGATTGGTCGCTCACGGAATGAGATCCATTGCCAGTACGGCGCTCAACGAGCAGGGCTTTGATGCCGATGTGATTGAATCAGCGTTAGCGCATGTGGACAAAAATGAAGTTCGGGCGGCGTATAACCGAGCTCAGTATTTGGAGCGGCGCAGGGCGGTGATGGAGTGGTGGAGCGACCGCATTGAGCTAAGTTCGCGAGGAAGCCTGAGCGTAGCGTCGCTCGGCGCTAGTCTAGAGGCATACAGCTAATGGAAGAGATAGTAAGCGTGCAGGACAAGCCTAAGTTTTTTGCGGACTGGGCATACAGCATCATCAAAGAGCCAAAATTGATCGAGCTAGAAAGCAAGAGCACGTGTGGAAGTTGCGAATGGTATGAGGAGAATTTTGTACTCATTCTTCGGTGGGAACTGGGGCTAGAGTTCATTCATTTACTTAGTTTAAAAGCATCCACCAGCGATATTGACAGTGGTGACGAAGATCGAAAATTTTATAGAGACTTGATAGAGCGAAAAAATATAGGGGCCTTGTTGCATGTGATTACGTTGATGCTGATGTATGCCCGTACCCCTATGCCTGGAGAGTATGGAACAACTGCTTCAAAGAAAAAGTTACATGCTGAAGTTCAGAGTACAGTTCAAAAGCTGGTATCTCTCATCAAAGATAACTCTCTAGATATAGTTGTTCCTGGGTATGGAAATGCCCCTAAAACATGGCGATCTTTCAAGCACTTAAATGTTGAAGTGCAGGAGGAAGGGGTGCACTTGACGGAGGTTTTGGCGTCACTGGTTGATGAGGTTGAGTTTATAAGGTTTTATCCGGCTTTGGGGACGCAAGATAACTTTCAACATAAAGAGGCATTCTTTGTTCGCAAGATGGAGCAAACTCTCTATGGTGAGTTAGGGGTCCCCGTGAATGAGGAGGTCGCAATGATTAGCAATTACTTCTTCGAAACTAACGTGTGGAATGCGAAATCGGTATACAACACCTGTGATGGAAACCGCAAGAAATTGAATCGCAATAGTGATATTAACAATTATGTTGGCAGTTTAGTCCTAAAAAAGCACGAATCATCGTCAAGTGTCACGGCCGCGAAATTAAGCGCATTGTGGAAACCCACTTCAAGATAGGGGGTCTGTCAAAAAGGGTGGTTTTCTTCATTTTTCTCAGATGGCTATAAAAGCGTTTCAATAGGCCCACACTCAACGCGAAGGTGCGCTTATGTCCCAACAAACTCAATACCGTATTACCCGTCGTCCAGACGTTCTCTCGATGTTTGCTTTTGGCAACACCAGTCTCCATGTCCGTATTAAAGATGGCTTGATGCCGCCTCCCATCCCCTTGGGGGCGCGTGCGGTTGGCTGGGTTCAAAGCGAACTTGATTCTGTGCTTTCGGCAATGATAGCCGGCTACTCAGACGCTCAGCTGCGTGAGCTGGTTGCCTCTTTGGTTGATCAGCGTAAGCAAGTCGCTTAGGGGTAACGGTATGAATAATGTTCTTCCCATCAAAATAGCTTCATATTCAAAGCATGAATTGACATTGCCCGCTCTAGTTCGAGTGGGCCTAGGGTGTAGCTTTCGTCTTAAACTCCAGCAACCAAAGTATGGACCTCGCTACGGGGGCACTACAGATTTTACTGGACGCTGGTTGGTCGATGATGCTGAGGTCAGCATTATTAATCGTTTGCGTAAAACGAAAGCGTTAAACCTCTGCGCAGGGCATCTATTGGACTACTGCGTTATGCCTTTCGGTGTAAAAGCAATCGCTTAAAGGGTAGATGAAGATGGCAGCCAGTTACACAAAATCGAAATCGCGCAGAGAGGGAGGGGCCTTTGTGCCTTTGCCTGCGGCCGTGCTCAATCATGCTAATTTTCAACGATTGAGTCATACCGCAAAAAGCCTGTTGCTGGATTTACTTTCGCAGCTAAGATTTGCTAAGGACGGTCCCAAAAATAATGGCGATCTATGCCCTACATGGAAATTGATGCGCGCCCGCGGTTGGCGCTCACAAGACACCTTAGATTCAGCCAAAAAAGAGCTGCTTCATTACGGCTTTATCGTCTTGACCCGACAGGGTGAAAAATTGCGCAGTGACAAGCCCAATCTCTACGCGATTACTTGGTGGGCTATTAACGATTGCGGTGGCAAGCTCGATGTTTTATCAACCGTTGCGCCAACCGGTGAGTGGAAGCACGAAGTAGCTCAATACATAAAGCCAAAGCGCCGATCTAATAAATCGCCTAATCCGGCAAACGTATTGAGCTACCCCGGTAAACGTATTAGTAGCGCCTAAAATGGCTAATTTTGGTCAGGGCATACGTACATTCAATACGTATGCCGTAGTGATATTGGCACTATTTCTAAACTGACCGCTACGGCAAACGTATAACTTCTTAGATCTACCATAGCCTTGCAGTTCAAGGGGCCATGCCGCCAGTAGCAGCTGTAGCATCTGACTAGTTCAAACAGTAAAAGCGTAACTTCATTAATGATTTCGTGAAAATAGATTGGGAGTGCATATTGGGGGGGTGGGGTTCTGGTCGAAGTACAAGCCGTTACAGAAGTACGGACAACACGAATAGTATTGATATTCGCTATCTCAAAAAGCAGGGCTGTCTAGTAAAGGGTTATCAGGGCAGTCTTAATTGGTCGGTGCGAGGTAAGTCCTGTGGCTCGGTCGGTTATCGCGTCTTGGATGATGCTTTGTTACTAACCTATAACCAAAAACGTGGGAATGAATGGCTACCCGTTCAGCAGCGTGTAAGTTTCGCTCGTACTGGCTGTCACTATGGGGGTGAACGGTTGTGGTTGGTATGCCCTGAGTGTGTCAAGCGGGTAGTGTGCTTGTATGGGGTGGGTACCTACTTTCTCTGTAGACATTGTTGTAAGTTGCCGTATGCCAGCCAGGGGGAGGATAAAGCTGATCGTTTGCGCCGAAAGGCAAGGAAGGTACGGGCAGAGCTGGGCGCCTCCAATAATCTATGCGAACCCTTACCCTACCGAAAGCCCAAGCATATGCGTTGGGCAAAGTATTATCAGTTGCGTGAGGCCGAGCAAGAGGCGAATAGAGCATCGCTGTTGATGATGCCAGCCAGCCTTAAAAAGCAGCTTGGGATTAGCTGATAACTGATCTTCTTCGGATATAGCCAGGAGATGAAGCTTTGAAAAACCCCTGCTTTCGTTCTTTGGGAGTTGATACCCCTGCGTCAAGCGTATGAGTATCGATTCGCTAGTTGGGTTTATCGAGGTCTTTGCACTATTTGTATAAGCCTCTAGGCAATTGCCATTTTAGTGTTTTCTTCTTTGATGCGTGATTCTTCAACCAGCCCCTGCAGGATGAAAGCGACAATTTGTTTCGACTTTGCTGTCGTTCGCTGGAAACCCATCAAAGACAGTGCTTCAGATATGGCATCCTCCTCCGACAGGCTGAATGCGGCCTCAATGGCGGCTAGCAGCGCGGCCTGAATTTCAAGCTTCGGCACTAGATCGATCTTTTTGACGCTAGCCGGCAAGTCTGAGCGGTCACGCACGTCGATCGCTTTCTCTTCGCTGAGATAGAGGTAGGCGTCTTCATAAAATAGGATGCCTGCCTTATGGCCAAATTCGTTGTGGAGCTAAAGCCCTCGAAGGTAAGCGCTATTCTGCTAACAACGGTAAGTTAAGTGAGGTTAAGGTTACCGGAGAAAATTAATGTGTAAAAACTGATCAAAGATAAGATTGTCATCACCTGATGGTTCCCTTTAAAAGTGAACCTGTCGTAGAGGGGAGTAACAAATGGAAGGAGGGAGATTAATGCGAAAAAGTTTAACGTCAGGAACGCTTGCCACTGAATACTCAAAATCGGCGCCAAAGGCTTCATTATCAGCTGTTGATCACAAGGCTGTAAATCAGAGTGAGGACAGTCAAAGTCGCGGCAGTAAAATCTCAAGTGATGAATTTCAAATAAAGCTCAGTGCGGTGCGTGCCGCACGTAAACTTCGCCCTCAAGCCGCGACAGAAGCAGGCTGGATTAACCACCTAAAGCAGGTCCTAGGCATCAAGTAAGTAAGTGAATATCACTAGATAGATGAAAGCCTCATATTCTCCACGGGGCTATTGCTAGGGATCGGCGCTACGGCTGTCCTTGAGCAAGGAAGCAGGCGGCTTTCTTGGTATTTCTATGGACTGGTGAGACGCCAGATACACGTTTTAGGCTATTTGTTTATATTGAATACAAACAAATTGTTTGTGCTTTTGTTTTTAGGCTGTATATTTACTTTCAAATAATACGTTGGGGTGTGAGATGAAAGTTAAATTGTCGGTCCATGAGCAGGCGTTGGATTCACTGCTGTTCGAATCGGAGATAAGTAACGGGCTAGAAGCTATACAGAAGCTCTTGGCGGTTTGTTATACCGGGGAAGACAGCGATAGCTGTGCAACCTTGGCCCCGAAGCATGGCTATCTTGGCCGAGTGATTCACAACGCTTATCGATACGCGGCGTTGGGAGAAACGCAGGCTCACACTTTTTCTACCGATGAGCTTCACGATTTGATTGCCTTCACCCTGTCGGCTCGTGTTAACGGCGAACTTTATTCCATTGGTGTACCGGTCAATCTTGAGCGTTTGCTTCATACGGTTGTGGCGCGCGCCAAGCTTGATCGTTATTTATCGCAGCCTGCCTATGAGGTCGAGCTGTACGAGCCGGCTTTTAGCTACAGTGACCAGCCGGAGCTGACCCTTTCCGAAATCACCTTGCTCTCGGGCATGTCTGAAATGGCTGTGCGTAACGCCAGCCGATCAGACGGTACTGATTACCTTGCAACGATTAAGAGGGATGGCCGAGTTTTTATCGAGCCCGCAGTGGCGGTTGAATGGTTAAAAGCGCGTCAGAATTTTGTACCGACGCAATCAACACAAGGTCTCGATGAAAAAACACAGGTGCTGGTGCCGTTCGCGAAAGACGGCAGCAATTTTTGCGGCAAATATTTACGTAAGCGTGGCTACCAAGTGGGTGCTAAGGGTGATGAGATTTATATCACCGATTTGTATGACGCTCTCAAGCATCTAAAGCAAATGGACAAGGCTCGCTGGCGCCGTCCTAATGTAAACGGTATACCCGGCATAGTGTCTGTGGCCGAGTGGCAAGCTATTAGCAAAGCTGATTTTGAGGCCGTGTAGTTTTTGTAGGTAGCCCAGCGGGCGGTGGCGCTAATAACACCCGCAGTCACGTCTAATTCCTGGCTTTGCCTCAAAGAGGATGAAGGGGAGGTTGCTGTGCTTGAGAGTCCCGAATGAGCTCTCGTAAGGGGACTGCAACCAAGGGTGAGTGATTGACGGCGGGAAAGACCGCACACGTTTAGATTAAAAAAACTGTGGGAGTTGAGTAATGGCTAGAGCCAAAGAAAATAGAATAGTGATCGAGTCGCCGGTTGCGCGACTATTAACACAGTGGATCAACAGTGAGGCCATTCATCAAAGTGATATAGCCAAGGTGCTAGGGTTGGCTAAGCCTAACGTCATTAGCATGTTTAAAAGTGGGCGATCGCCCTTACCTGCTAGGCATATTCTACCGCTGGCCCGATGTTTAGGGCGCGACCCTGAAGTACTACTTGATACCTGGCTGGCTGAATACCAACCCGCGTTGACCGAGGCCTTGTATCAGTGCAAAGGGGTCACAGTTGGCGCGTCTGGTGGGGGCGGGTAAACACAAACCCCATGAACTTCTGACAAAACCGAACTTAATGCGAGCTAAAGCCTGTGGTTCGGTCGGTGAATATACTGCGCGCGATACACCGTCGTTATCCTACCGGCAAGCTGAAAATTACCGGTATTTAACCAGTGCCAAGTGATGGGTTCTATTGTTATAGTAGGCTCAGATTTATCAGTACATGCCGTACGAAAATCGAACGGATTTCGAGCAGTAGTTAGCAGGCCATGCCAATGGGCTTATCCAGGCTCACCTTTTCTATTGGGCTCACTATTTTCAATAAAATGAATAAATAGTAGCGCCGCTCTCAATACCCTCATCGATCAACCCCGCATGTAAGATGTTTAACGGATGCAACTAAGCCGTCCGCAGCCAAGGCCATACCATTCCTATGAGCTCAAACGAAAACAATCAAGACTCTCCCAATACCCCCAACAACCTCGCCGCTTTCTGCTGGTCGATTGCCGATCTATTACGCGGTGACTTCAAGCAAAGCCAGTATGGCCGAATCATATTGCCGTTTACCCTGCTGCGTCGTTTGGAGGGAGTGCTGGAAGACAGTAAAGCCCAGGTGCTGGCCGAACAAGAAAAAGTACAAAAGATGAATCTGCCCGAAGAGGCACAGGAAAAATTGTTATTGCGGGCTACCAAGACCGCTGCCAATCCTAACGGCTTGTCGTTCTTCAATACCTCGAAGATGGACCTCTCCAAGCTGGGTGATACGGATACTAAGGCCAACCTCGAAAGCTACCTGCAGGGCTTCTCCAAGGACGCCCGCGAGATCTTCGAGTACTTTAACTTTGCCGAATTTATTGGCCAGCTCAACGATGCCAACCTGCTCTACAAAATCGTCCAGAAGGTGCGCAAAACCGACCTCAGCCCCAAGGCTATCTCCAACCACGACATGGGCCTCACTTTTGAAGAACTGATCCGCCGCTTTGCCGAGGGCTCCAACGAGACGGCTGGTGAACACTTTACCCCGCGCGACATAGTGCGCCTCACCACCGATCTGGTATTTTCTGACGACGCTGTGGATCTTACTGAAGATGGCATCATCCGCACCATCTACGACCCCACGGCGGGTACCGGCGGCTTCCTGTCCTCGGGTATGGAGTATGTCTACGAACTTAACCATCAAGCGTTGCTTCGCGCCTATGGTCAGGAGCTGAACCCTGAAAGCTACGCCATCTGTAAGGCCGATATGCTCATCAAGGGGCAGGATGTCAGCAACATCAAACTGGGCAATACCCTCTCCAACGATCAGCTCTACGCCGACAAGTTCGACTACATGCTCTCCAATCCGCCCTTTGGTGTCGATTGGAAAAAGATCGAAGGCGACATCAAAGACGAGCAGAGCCTCAAGGGTTTCGATGGCCGCTTCGGTCCGGGCCTACCGCGCGTATCCGACGGCTCACTGCTGTTCCTATTGCACCTAATCAGTAAATTAAGGGATTCAAAAGAGGGAGGCGGCCGTATCGGCATCATCCTCAATGGCTCGCCCTTGTTTACCGGCGGTGCCGGCAGTGGCGAGAGTGAGATCCGTCGCTACATTCTTGAAGCTGATCTACTAGAAAGCATCGTCGCGCTGCCCACCGACATGTTTTATAACACCGGTATCGCCACCTATGTGTGGGTGCTCTCCAACAAGAAAGTTAAAGAGCGCAAAGGCCAAGTACAATTGATTAACGGTGTGAATCTCTGCGGCAAGATGCGCAAATCCCTCGGCAGCAAGCGCAACGAGATGAGCGCGGACGACATCGCAACCATCATCCGCACCTTTGGTGCCTTCGAAGTAGTTGACGCGCGCGAGCTGGATAAACCGGCAGAACAGAAGAGCAAGCGTGGCCGTCAGTCAGCCAATCCCAAGGTTGAAGCACCAAAAACCTTTGCATCAAAAATCTTTGCTACCCACGAGTTTGGTTACCGCCGTATCACCATCGAGCGCCCGCTGCGCGAGAGTTATCAGTTCAACGATGAGCGCATCGACGAACTGCGCTTTGCCAACAAGCCGCTTAAGGCCCCCATGCAATGGATTTGGGCCGACCAAGCCAGCTCGCCTAATCGCACCTGGACAGACGAGCCAGACTGCGAAGCCTACGGCCAGCTGGCGCACCTAGAGGCGCCGATACGCCAGCATGTGAAGAAGCACTTCCCAGAGCTAAAAGAAAAGCACATCAAAGATCTGCTAAATCCGAAAGTTTGGAACGAGCAAAAGCAGGTGTTGCTGCAAGCCCGTCAGTTGCAGTCGGTTATAGGTACGCAGCAGTGCGACGACAAGAATGCTTACGAGGCTGCGTTAAAAGCCGCCTGCAATGAATTGAGTCTAAAGCTAGACACTAAAGTTAAAAAGGCAGTTGAAGTTGCCGTCAGCTGGATCAATCCAGAGGCCGAGAAGGTCATTAAAAAGGTTCACAAGAACGCTGAGTCGAATCCGGTTTACGGTTTGTTTAAAGCCGGTGATCAGACAGTCGAATACAAGCCAGATGGCAATCTGCGTGATAACGAGAATGTTGATTTAGACCCAAGCCAAACAGTGAACGCTCTAAACGAAGCCTACTTCGCTAAAGAGGTGCAACCCCATGTGCCGGATGCCTGGATAGATGCAAGTAAGACAGATGTTCAGGATGGTGAGATAGGTATAGTCGGTTACGAGATTCCGTTTAACCGCCATTTTTATCAGTATCAACCTCCGAGGGATCTGGTGGATATTGATGCGGATTTGGATGGGGTGTCGGCCGAGATTATGGCCCTCCTACAAGAGGTACATTCGTAGTGGTCTTTTTTGCCGATAGCGGCGTTGCCTCGGTGCTCGCTCAGTCACGTATTAATCATACGCTCCTTCGCTGTGCGTCTCGGCGCCTTGCTCTCAACAAAAAATCCTCACTACGAAGAGTACGGGAGTTGAGTGTATGAGTAAGTATGTGGCTTATCCTGAGTATAAAAATTCTGGTGTTGAATGGTTAGGGGAGGTGCCAGAGCATTGGCAGGTCACTCGTGTGAAGCATGTTGCTGAGCTTACGCCTCGAAAGCCGGCAATGGACCGTAACCTTGAATGTAGTTTCATCCCGATGGAGAAGCTTAAAACTGACTCCGTTATCTTGGATGAAACAAGAATAATAGATTCAGTTTACGACGGGTACACCTATTTTTCAGATGGCGATATTCTAATGGCGAAGGTTACGCCATGTTTCGAAAATAAGAATATTGCAATATCTACAAGGCTAAAAAATAAGGTCGGATTCGGTTCTTCTGAAATATATGTTATTCGGGCAGGTAAGAAGGTAAACAATAGGTTCCTTTTTTATCGTCTGCAAGAAGATGGTTTTATGGATTTAGCCATTGGTGCAATGACAGGGGCAGGGGGGCTTAAACGAGTTCCCTCTGAGACAGTTTCAAATTATTCCTATGCTTCGCCTGAACATGTTGAACAACAAAAAATCGCCAATTTCCTCGACCACGAAACCGCCAAAATCGACACCTTGATCGAAAAACAACAACAGCTGATCAAGCTGTTAAAAGAAAAGCGTCAGGCCGTCATCAGCCACGCCGTCACCAAAGGCCTGCCTTCCCCGACAGGACAAAGCGTCCCCATGCGCGACTCAGGTGTTGAGTGGTTAGGTGAAGTGCCGGAGCACTGGGAAGTGCGTGCAATATCGAAGTTGTCTCAAAAGATAACAAACGGTTACGTAGGGCCAACAAGGGATATTCTAGTGCCCGATGGTGTTCCGTATGTACAGGCTACGCACATCAAAAAAGGCAAAGTTAATTTTGATGATGCTTACTTTGTTAGGAGGTCGTGGAGTTACGCCCATAAAAAATCAATTTTAGTTAAAGGTGATGTCCTGATAGTGCAAACGGGTGCTGGGACTGGCGATATTGGATTAGTTACTGAGAGTGAAGAAGGCTTTAATTGCCATGCCTTGATAATTGTCCAGCCTAAAAAGGATGTCATAACGGGTGACTATTTGTCGATGGTGTTTCAGTCTCAATACGGATACTCAGTTTTATACTCAATTCGTACAGGTGGCATGCATCCTCACTTGAATTGTGGCGAAGTCCAGTTCGTAAAAATTCCAGTTCCACCGAAAGAAGAGCAAAATCAGATCACTGAATACATAGCTCAACAGATATGTAAGTTCGATACTTTGGTAGAGCGACAGCTAGCAGCGATTGAGTTGATGCAAGAACGCCGAACAGCCCTAATTTCCGCCGCCGTCACCGGCAAGATCGATGTGCGCGACTGGGTAGTGCCAGACTCGCCCAATAACCCTTAAGAAAAGTACAAGGATGTTACGTGAGCCGTGTTGTTAAGAGCTTGCCCTCAGAGGGTCATGCCGGGACAGCCACGTTAATAGGATTGCTGGCCGGGCTATCTTCTGTCCGAAATAACCCATTCTTTTTCGGACAGGTGAGGCTCTATAAAACCGCCTGAACCCCGTTAAAATACGGTGGCTGGTCGTGTTTATGGTCGTGCTAGGGGGGGGGCGTTTTCAAAAGTATTTTGGCGCTGCATAGAGGAGCCGAAGAATATTGATTTGACGTTCAATGGTTTGGCTAACGGGGGTTGCGAGTAGACCCAGGTGAATTACCCGATAGAGCCTGGCGGACGGCAGGCCTTGCTGGAGCGGCCACATTGGCTGCCCGTAGAGCTCGCTGAGTCATGCTAGGGGCAGCGGAAAGCGGCCAGATAACCGGCCAAATATCTAGGTTTATATTATTACCTGATATTAATGTCCTTTAGTATCAGTAAGTTATGGTGTTTTGTAAGTGGCCATTAAATCGGCCATAATGGTGTCTCGTGGCACCCACAAGGCGGGTTCCGGCCAGAGTTAGCGCGCTCAAGACCCTTGCGGTGGGTCGCTCAACAGACAGAGGTGTTTTGTGGGTACTTCCATTATGGCTGTGGCGCCGTTTATCCCCAGCGATAAAACGCTGAGTCAGTCTGATTTACCGGATAAAGCGGTGGCTCTTAGTGTGGCTTCCAGCACCTTGGCGGCGCAGTTGTCGCCCTTAACGCTGGCCACGCTTGAGCGCTACATGCGGGTGATCAACTCCTACTACTCGAACCTGATCGAAGGCAACACCACACGCCCTCATGAGATTCGCGCGGCGCAGCGGGGTGATTACAGTGATGATGCGGCCAAGCGTGATCTGCAGCAGGAGTCACTCGCCCATATGGCAGTGCAGGCGTGGCTGCGCGAGCAAGACCTCAGTATTGATCAAATATTTAGCCCGGCGTTTATCCAAGAGCTGCATTTGCAATTTTACCAGCGTATCCCCGAAAGCCTGTGGGTGATTAAAGACGAGCAGGGTAACGCCGTGGATAAGGTTGTACCAGGCCAGTGGCGTAAGCGCCGGGTTGAGGTGGGGCTGCATCTACCGCCGGACGATGATGATCTACAGCCATTGATGACGCGTTTTTGTGAAACCTATAACCCCAAAAACTATAAAGGCGACCGCAAGCTGGTGGCGGTGATGGCCGCCCATCATCGCTTTAGCTGGATACATCCATTTTTAGATGGCAATGGCCGTGTAGCTCGTTTGTTTACCGATGCAGCCTTAACCGCCGTAGGCCTAACAAGCTGCGGAGCTTGGAGCCTGAGCCGTGGTTTGGCTAAGAGTGCCAATCAGTATAAGGCTATGTTGGCGGCGGCCGACGCGCCGCGACAGGGCGATCGCGATGGCCGGGGTGCCCTCAGTGAAAAAGGCCTGTTGATTTTTTGTGATTACATGTTGGATACGGCTTGTGATCAGGCGTCTTATATCAGCGACTTACTTAGCCTAGTGCAATTGCGTAAACGCATTAATGCCTATGTGCAGGCGCGCAACGATTACCGCGTAGCGGGTATGAGTGAATCACTCAAACCGGCGGCGGCTTTGCTGCTGCATACCGCGTTTATGCAGGGGGAGATTGAGCGCGCACAGGCACTGGAGCTGTGTGCCATGCCCGAACGCAGCGCACGGCGCTTGCTAAGCCAGTTAAAAGCCGAGGGGCTGTTAAGTGAAACCAGCAGCAAGTCGCCATTGCGCTGGGAGATTCCCGAGCACGCGGAGCCCTGGTACTTTCCGCAGCTGGCCCCTTTGGCCTAGTTAATGGTGCGGGAAAGAGACTGAGCGGCTCGGCCAGGGCAATCAACAAACACAGCACGACAGAAAATAGACTTACAACGGAAGTAATAGTGATGGGTAAGGCAAACGAACTCGCGTTTCAAAACGACATGATCCAACAACTGCTGGATAACGGTTGGCTGCTGGGCAAGCCCGACGGTTACAACCGCGAGCTGGCACTCTATGAGGAAGATGTACTGGGGTTTGTTAAAGACACCCAAGACGAGCAATGGCAGAAGTTCTGCGCGCTATACCCTAATGGCACGGATCAAAAGTTTCTGGAGCGGGTGGCCAGCCAACTCAATAAAGCGGACCCTAATGCCGCCAATAAAGAGATGCGCACCTTCGGTACTCTGGGGGTGCTGCGTCACGAGCTGCGTGATCGCGGCACTCGCTTTAGCCTGTGCCAGTTTAAACCCGAGCACGATCTTAACCCCGATACCCTAGCGCGCTATAAACAAAACCGTTTACGGGTAGTGCCAGAGCTAGTCTATTCGCCCTGGTCTACCGAAGAACATGAAGCCGAGACAGGTACACGCGCCAAGAAGTGGCGGATAGATTTGGTGCTGTTTGTTAACGGTTTACCGATTGTGACCTTGGAGCTTAAAAGCGAGTTTAAGCAGCACGTACAGAACGCGGTTAAACAGTACAAAACCACCCGCTTTGCTATAGATCCGGCCACCAAGAAGCCCGAACCACTGCTGACCTTTAAACGCGGCGCACTGGTGCACTTTGCCGTGAGCCAGTTTGAGGTTTACATGGCCACGCGTTTAGAGGGGGCCGAGACTTTCTTTCTGCCGTTTAACAAAGGCACCAAGGCCGGCGGCGCCGGCAACGATGCGCCTGAGAATAAAGACCAGTACGCCACCGATTATTTGTGGAACCAGGTACTGCAGCCAGACAACCTCCTGAATATTCTCGCGCGCTTTGTGCACCTAGAGATTCAAGAAAAAGAAGACGCCACGGGTCGTAAATACAAAAAAGAAACGCTGATCTTCCCCCGCTACCATCAATGGGATGTAGTTACCAAGTTGGTAGAGGCTGCTCGCATCGAGGGCCCTGGCCAAAAGTATTTGATTCAGCACAGTGCGGGTTCGGGTAAATCCAACTCGATTGCCTGGTCGGCGCATCAGTTATCAAGCATTCATACTGAGGAGGGTAATAAGTTGTTTGATTCGGTGATTGTGGTCACCGACAGAACCGTTCTGGATGATCAGCTGCAGGAAACCATCTCGCAATTTACTTCCACCGAGGGGGTGGTCGGTCGTATCAATCGCAAAGAGGGTGATGGCTCCAAATCCGAGCAGCTGGCCAAAGCGCTGGAAGGCTCGCAGCCAATTATCATCGTCACCATTCAAACCTTCCCCTATGTACTCAAAGCGATTGAAAACAGCGTCAGCCTCAAAGAGCGCAACTATGTGGTGATTGCCGATGAGGCCCACAGCTCGCAAACCGGCAGCACCGCGCGCCAGTTAAAAGAAGTGCTGATGATTGATTCGAAAGAGGGCGATGAAGAACTCACCACCGACGATATTTTGGATGCCGCCGTGGCTTCACGCCGCGCCTCGAGTAACCTCAGTTATCTGGCGTTTACCGCGACCCCCAAAACCAAAACGCTTGAACTGTTTGGTCGCCTACCCAAACCCAATGAAGCACCATCGATAACCAACAAGCCCGAGGCCTACCATGTGTACAGCATGCGCCAAGCCATTGAAGAGGGTTTTATTTTAGATGTGCTGAAGAACTACACCAGCTACAAGGTGGCTTACAACTTGGCCATGAAGATGGAAAAGGCCGACCAAGAGGTCGAATCGAAGAAGGCCAAGGTCAAACTCAACCAGTGGATGCGTCTGCACGATTACAACATCAGCCAAAAAGTGCAGGTGATTGTTGAGCACTTTAAAGACAACGTAAAAGGTTTGCTCGGTGGCCAAGCCAAAGCGATGGTGGTGACCAGTTCACGTAAGGAGGCGGTGCGCTACAAGCTGGCGCTGGATAAATACATCGCGACCAAACAAAAAGAAAAAGGGCAGAAGGGGTATGCCCAGCTGACGGCGATGGTGGCCTTCTCTGGTGAGGTGGAATTTAACGAGCAAGACCCTAACGCGCAAGCGCTGGTCGACAATAAATTCACCGAAATCAATATGAATCCAGGTCTCAAAGGCCGTGATATGCGCAAGGCCTTCGACAGTGACGACTATCAAGTGATGATAGTGGCCAACAAGTTTCAGACGGGCTTTGACCAACCCAAACTCTGCGCCATGTACGTGGACAAAAAACTCGGCGGTGTGGAGTGTGTACAGACACTGTCGCGCCTAAATCGCACCTTTCCCGGCAAAAAAGAGAGCGGTACCTTTGTGTTGGATTTCTTTAATGACCCGCAGGATATTCTCGAATCTTTCCAGCCGTATTTCGAAACCGCCGAACTCAGTGATGTCACCGACCCAGATCAGGTATTTGATCTGAGCATCAAACTGCGCGCATCGGGAATTTTTCTCGGCTCAGAAGTTGAGCAGTTCTGTGATGCCTTTCTGATGAAGAGCAAAAGCAACGCCGCCATCGCCAATATCTGTAAGCCGGCGGTAGAGCGCTGGACGGTGCGTTATAAGTCCGCTGTCGAGGCTTACAAACAAGCTTTTGATATGTTCGAGCGCACCAAAAAGACCGGTGATCCGGTACTCATGGCCAACGCCGAGAACAGCCTCAAAGAGTGCAAGGCAGAGAAGGACACACTGGAGATTTTCAAGAAAGATCTCGGTACCTTTGTGCGCTTTTACGAGTTTATGTCGCAAATTGTCGACTACGACGATAAGGATTTAGAAAAACTCAGTCTCTACGCCCGCAACCTGCGCCCGATGCTGCGTGAATCTCTGGTGGACGAAGAGGACATAGATCTGGATGGCGTGGTGTTGAGCCACTACCGCTTGTCGAAGATCCGCCAGCAAGACCTCAAGCTTAAAGAGGACTCTGCCGAGTACCAACTGGAGCCAGGCGCGGGTGCCGGTACGGGCAAGGGCAAAGACCGCCAGGAAGAATTGCTGTCGCAGTTGATTAGTAAACTTAATGAAGTTTTCATCACTGATCAGCTCACTGATAAAGACCTGGTGAATTATGCCTACACGGTTCGCGATAAGATCCGTGAGAATGAAGTAGTCATGAAACAGATGGCCAACAACACAGCCGAGCAAGCGATGCTGGGTGACTTCCCTAAAGCCATTGATGACGCGGTGCTCGACAGCAGTGACGCCCATCAAAACCAGATGATGCAGTTGTTGAGCGATCCCGCGAAGGCACAGAGCTTTGCACGAGTGGTGTTTGATTTGTTGTCGACTAAATAGATCTCTGAGAGAAATGAAATGGAAGTTGTTAAAACGATTTTGGATTCAATTAAAGGCAACGTAAAAACCAAGTCTAGTGACCCGTTGATAGGGGCGTTTGTTTGTAGTTGGGTCCTGTGTAACTGGGACAAATTGGTGATCTTGTTCTGGGGAAAGAGTAGTTTAGAGGATCGTATTAATAATATGGTTCATGAAATGAGCTTTCTTACCAATCCAGCCTTGATTTGGTTTAACTATGACCTACTTCTTTTACCTTTGGCATTAGCGGCCTTTTATGTTTTTTTGATGCCTAAAATTTCCGTGAAGGTAGCTGAGTTATTGGCTGATACGGAGATAGCTCGCCATGCTGCAGCGGTATCTGTGGAAGTCGCACAGGCAAAGAAGCAGAGTGATCTTAGTGAAGAGAGGCTTTTAGGCGATCCGAATGAGGAGTATTTAAAGCAGCGAGTGGAAGGGAAGATAGCACTAGAGCAGGCTCAGTTGGAAGAAAAGCAAGCTGAGGCAGCTAAGGCTGTCTCACGGGAAAAATCTGAGGCTGCAAACGCTAAGAAGCGGGAGGCAAATAAGGCAACAGCTGAGTTAGAGCTGGAAGCTAAGAAGCGTCAAGACGAGCTAGGGAAAATGGAGTTTTCTGAAAGTGCTGCTGTTCATAAATCGGTAATGCAGGCGAATGCCTATACATCAAGCTATCAATTTATCAACCTTCTGGATCAGAGTGTTAATTCAGATGGCGTATCCTTGTCATTGAATGCTTTGAGTCAAACCATTAGTTCAGTATTTGGTTATGCTAATTACAGCTCGCTGTTAAGTGATAAGCATTTCAATAACGATGATCTGCGTTCGTTGAAATATGTCCTATGTGACGCAGATTATCTGACGGAGAGGTTTGAAGGGATACTTTTTGACGAGCATGTTGATGAAGAGCAATTTGGTAGCGAGTGGTTAATGGGGCATGTGGAGGTGGTATTTGAGAGCTTACCTTATGATCTGATCTATCCTGATGCGTTGGCCGAGAATGTTCAAGTGCAGCTTAGTGAGGATTCCGGTGCCATTTTTAATAGTGAAGAGTTCTCGGCAGCTCAAGCTGGAATGAACACCATCTTTGAGGATCTTGACCTGTCGGTTGAGGGCTTCGATCATAGCGATGTGTCATTTTCAGTGACTGTGTCCGGTAGCGCATCAGGCCATCACCGGAAGGAGTCTGATGTTCCTGGGCAGCCAATAAATGTACAGGTAATTGCTGATTTACCGGTTATGTTTGGTAAGTTTGGCTTACCAGGTGAGTATGACCTGAATGTCGAGGCTTCTCCTGAGTATTACGATGATGAAGAGAAGGGTCTTACTGCTGACGAGAGAGGAGACCCGGTTTTCTAGGTCTTCTACAGCTCGCTGTAATTAGACTAAATCAATAATGGTGTTTGGTTTTAGTAACACTGTAAGTAACATTAAGGTTTTTCTGTTTTTATTAATTGCTTTAATATCAGTGAGTTAGTGCTCTGGTTTTAATCCCTCCTTCCCGCCATTACACAGTTCAGGGACATCCCAGAACGTACGAAAAAGGCTGTAACCTCAAGGGGTTGCGGCCTTTTTTGTGTCTGTTGTTCCGTCCTGAAATAGGTTCACACATTGAAGACCTATGATGGACGCACCAGTAAATACTCGCCTTAAGCACACCCAGAGCGATTATACCTTGGGCTTCAAATCGAAGGTTGTTCAGATCGTTGAAAAGGCGACATGACCTACAAGCAGGCCCAGGACATCTAAGGAATACAAGACCAAAGTGTGCTGCTTACTTGACCGAGGACGCTCGGTAAAAT
>Ga0209395_1003059_pt1 | contig 21152 bp, 16 predicted proteins | sample GOMGulsemesocosm_3_FD_184635 | JGI IMG/M metagenome (GOLD analysis project Ga0209395, IMG submission 184635) | Methane-oxidizing microbial communities from mesocosms in the Gulf of Mexico - GOM9D Gulf of Mexico (SPAdes) (version 2) | ecosystem: Environmental > Aquatic > Marine > Cold seeps... | reverse complement strand
TTTCATTCGCTCCATGCCCGTTACTGTTGTTTTAGTACTGTTAGCTTCACTGATTATTGCTCTGACACTTACGCCATTACTTGCCAGTAAATTTTTTACAGTAAAGCCAGAAAAAATAAAAACATTACAACACTACGCTAATATCTTTGCAGAAAGAATTTATGTAACTTGCTTAGAAAAATTGATGCGATTTAAGTTTGTGGTTATTGTGATTGCGTTGTTGAGTTTATTAGGCATGTCTTCTCTGTTTGGCCAAGTAGGTTTAAGTTTGTTTCCAAAGGCTGAAAAAGCGATGCTTTTACTTGATGTCAAAACACCGCCCAATTCGTCACTGGCTTATACGGATTCGGTGATGCAAGAAATGACCAAAACGATTGAAAAATATCCATTGGTTAAAAAAGTAGCCTTAAATGTTGGCAGTGCCAATCCTCGAATTTATTATAACGAGGTGCCAAAACGTGGTGTGGTGACTTACGGACAAGTATTGGTGATATTAAAAGAATACGATGAAGATAAAATTTCAGCTTTGGTCTCAAAGCTTAGAACTGAGTTTTCCAAATGGCATCAGGCAAAAATAACAGTCAAGGAATTCACGCAAGGTCCAGTAACTGACCAACCGATAACCATTCGTTTATCAAGTGAGTCATTATCTGATTTGGAAAAAGTTGCTGGTGACTTAGCCGCCAAAATGGCATCACTTACAGGTATCATAAATTTAGATAATCCTATTGGTATTGCAAACACAGAACTAGCTTTACAAATTGACTATGATCGAGCAGGGCTAAGCAATATTGATATTAATACCTTAGATAATACCTTACAAACGGTATTGTCAGGGACCTATATTGGTCGATTTAATGATAGTAATGGCGAAGATTATCCTATACTAGTTCGTCGTAAAAAATCTGATCTTGAAGGATTATCGGATATAAATATTATTAACAGGCAAGGGCAGTCGATTCCGTTAGAGCAAATAGTTACTACGAAATTGCAAAAAGGTAGAACAGATTTTTTCCATTATCAAAAATTACGTATGGCGAAAATTTCTGCGGATGCGGATAAAGGCTATTCTGTACAAAAACTTACAGCTGAAGTTGTTGCGTACTTGGACAACTATGAGCTACCGACAGGTATGTATTACGACTTAGGAGGAGAAGAAGAATCTCGACAAGAATCCTTTGCGGGTTTATCGCAAATAATGATCATTACTGCTGTTGGTATATTTGCAATTTTAGTGCTGCAATTTAAATCATTTTTACAACCGTTAATTATTTTTAGTTCTATTCCTTTTGCTATGGCGGGATCTGTAATTGGTTTGTACTTTACGGGGTTATCTTTTTCTATGATGGCATTTATTGGCTTAATTAGCCTATTTGGAATTGTGGTTAATAATGCTATCATTTTGATTGATACAACTAACCGAAATCTTGCCGAATGTAAGGATAAGAAAAAAGCCATTCTTGATGCGAGTGCTACACGTTTTACTCCTATTTTATTAACAACGTTGACAACTATTGGTGGCTTATTGCCATTAACATTATTTGGCGGGAGCCTATGGCAACCACTGGGCGTAGTTATTATTTCTGGACTGTGCATTTCAGCCATTTCAAGTTTCTTATTGGTGCCAGTATTAACTGAATTACTTACTCGTCCTGACAATATCAAACATGATTTGGCAGAGTAAATTATGGACAATATTGGATTAGTTGGTTATTCACTCGCCTGTTCCGCCTACATTATCTTTGCGTTACTTATTTTTGCCGCACGAAATAATTCAATACTTGCTCGTTGGGTGTTGATTTCTGTATTGGTTACCGCCATCGCTAATGGTGTTGCCGCGTTGCAAATAGATATGGGTTACAGCTTACAATGGGTGATGTTTGCAGATGCTTTCAAAATAGCCTGTTGGTCGATATGGGTTTTATTATGTAACGCGAAAGATCGTTCGTTTGGAGCCTTATTAAATAACTATTATATTAAACAATATTTGGCTGTTTGGTCTATTTTAACGATTGTTTGCTGGGCTCTGACTTACTTTTTAAACTTTTCACATGAATACTTATTTTTACTCTTTATTATTTTAAACCTGTGGAGTTTAGTTTTACTGGAACAGTTATATCGAAGTGCAGATCCAAAAATTCGCTGGGCAATTTGGCCACTGGTTATAGCGATTGCTAGTATTTCACTTTTTGATTTTGTGCTTTATGCACAAGCTACTATGGTTGATGGCATTGATTTTGATTTTTGGTTTAGTCGGGGAGTTATCTCTTTAGCGGTTGTACCGTTATTATTGATCAGCACACGACGTATCAGAAATGGCAGTGTACGTATTTTTGTTTCTCGACATGTGGTTTTTTATAGCTCTATGTTGATGATCGCCGGTGTTTATCTATTGATTATGGCGTTAGCTGGCTACGTGATTAATTATTTTGGTGGGGAATGGGGGAAATTAGTTAGTATTGGTTTTTTAATTTTTGGTGGAGTTGTGCTTGCTGTTTTGTTGATGACTGAAACATTACGCCGTAAATTAAAAGTCTTTATAGCTAAAAACTTTTTTGCCAATAAGTATGAGTATAGAGATGAGTGGCTGAATTTAATTGGTAAAATTGAGACGAGTAACGCAGAAAACCACTATCAAATGGCAACACAATTTATGATGTCAAAAGTAGAAGCTAACTATGGTGCGATCATCAAGCAAGTTACTAATACTCAATTTGATGTTAAATATAACCAAGGGCTAGAATTCGAAGATATATTTACACCCCAACTTATTCATATGTGTCATTTTTGTAAGCGGGAGGGGTGGATTATCGATATTGCCGAATATTTGCAAACACCTAGTATCTATCCTGATTTATCACTCAATTTACTTCAGTGTGAAGAAAAAAATATTTCGGTGATTGTGCCTATATTTATAGGTAAGGCGTTTTATGGCTTGTTTGTCTTGGCCGTTGATCGAAAACTTCAAAAATTAAATTGGGAAGATAGAGATCTATTATTTGCTATTTCAAAGCAACTTGGCAATTTCATTTCTTTACATGAAGCCAATGATAAAATAGCGGAATCAAAACAATTTGATGCGTTTAATCGCATGTCGGCATTTTTGGTACATGATTTAAAAAATGTGCAGGCGCAACTTGCTTTAATCACAGCTAATGCGGATAAACATCGTAATAATCCAGAGTTTATAGATGATGTTTTTGAAACTGTTGAGTCAGCAACATCGCGACTTGAAAAGGTCTTAACACAACTTAGAAATAAACAAATTGCACAATCGAAGAGTAAAAAAATAGAATTATCTACATTGATTAAAAAAGTAGTTATGCAATGTAACGTGAGAGCACCTGTCGTTGAATTTAGTACTGTCCAAACGTGTACTATAGATGTTGACGATGAAACGTTGCTCTCTATCTTGAATCATTTAGTTCAAAATGCACAGGAAGCGACAAGTAGCTCTGGTTGGGTTAAAGTAGCAATGCAAGTGGATGACTTAAATGTCATCATTACCATAGAAGATAACGGTAGTGGCATGTCACAACAATTCATTGAAAAAAGGCTGTTTAAGCCGTTTGATACCACCAAAGGTAATGCCGGTATGGGCATTGGTGTTTATGAAGCAAAACAATTTATTGAGGGTATTGCAGGCTCTATAAAAGTGGTTAGTGAAGAAAACCAAGGCACTCAATTTATTGTAAATTTGCCAATAAATCCCATTTTTGAATAATAATAAACTAGTGATGGTAAAGGATTTTATTTGTATGGAAAAATTGTTAATTGTTGATGATGACAAAGGAATACAAAAACAACTTAAATGGAGTTTTTCGGATTATGAAGCCATATTGGCATCTGATCGAGAAAGTGCTATAGCCGCAGTGCGTCGGTTTGAGCCAAAAGTTGTCACACTTGACTTAGGTTTACCACCTGATGAGGCTAATGCTTCAGAAGGGTTAGCCGCTTTACAGGAGATTCTAACCATTGCTCCTCATACAAAAGTTATAGTGATTACAGGTAATGATGACCGTACCAATGCGTTAAAAGCTATTTCTGCTGGTGCATATGATTTTTATCAAAAACCGATTGAGCCAGAAGTAATCAATGTCATTGTCGCTCGCGCCTATAGTGTTGCAGCGATTGAAGAAGAAAATAGACATATGCGCGCCGTAGCAGGCAGTGATATTGGCATTATTGGCAATAGTGAAAGCATCGACCGATTACGTATGATGGTAAAACGCATTGCACCGACACAAATTACGGCGTTATTACTAGGTGAGAGTGGTACAGGGAAAGAAGTTGCGGCTAACGCGGTGCATTTGGCAAGTGATAGGAAAAAGAAACCGTTCATTGCAATTAATTGTGCATCTATCCCTGAAGCGTTGTTAGAAAGCGAGCTATTTGGTTATGAAAAAGGCGCATTTACAGGGGCGCATAAAGCCACAAAAGGCAAAATTGAATGTGCAGAAGGAGGCACATTATTCCTTGATGAAATTGGTGATATGCCATTTAGTTTACAAGCTAAATTACTTCGCTTTTTACAGGAGAAAAAAATCGAACGCCTTGGTGGCCGTCAAGAGATAGCCGTGGATGTTCGTGTTGTATGTGCAACAAACCAAAACCTAGAAGAGATGGTCAAAGAAAAAACATTTCGAGAAGACTTATATTATCGAGTGAGTGAGATTACACTTAATATCCCGCCTCTTCGAGACAGAGACGAAGATGTTATTATTTTGGCTCAGTATTTTCTGCAGCGTTATGCCGCTGAATATAAAAGTAACGTGAAAAGCTTTTCAGAAGATGGTTTAGGTGCAATTAAAATACATCAATGGCCTGGTAATATTCGGGAATTACAGAATAAAGTAAAAAGCTCGGTGATTATGTGCACTGGAACACAAATTACAGCAATGGATCTTGGTCTATTTGATCATGAAGGTAGTGAATATGAATTGTCATTAAATTTACGTGCGGTACGTGAACATGCTGAATCATTAGCAATTAACAAGGCGTATTCACTTGCTGACAAAAATATGTCAAAGGCTGCGGAATTGTTAGGTATTACTAGGCCTACTTTATATTCTTTGATAGAAAAGTATTCATTAATACTAACGGAGTAAAAGCGGCGAATAACTTGTTTTATAGTATGTGAATCATAATTTGTAACAATAATGACAAATTTGATACATACTAGTTTTATCATTTTAACGAAACAGGCCTTATAGTAGGCTTGTTGATAATATACTCAAAGGTTCATTATGGGAAACGAAACACCTAAAGTCTTGGTTGTAGATGACGATATGCGTTTACGAGCATTGCTTGAACGTTATTTAGTAGAGCAAGGTTTTGTTGTGCGTTGTGCTGCAAATTCTGAACAAATGGATCGTTTGTTAGAACGAGAAAATTTTCATTTATTAGTTTTGGATCTAATGCTGCCTGGTGAAGATGGTTTAACTATTTGCCGTCGCTTGCGTCAAAATTCAAATAACATTCCTATTGTTATGCTTACGGCTAAAGGAGACGAGGTTGACCGGATTATTGGTTTGGAGCTAGGTGCAGATGATTATATGCCGAAGCCTTTTAATCCACGTGAGCTGTTAGCAAGAATCAAAGCGGTATTAAGACGCAAGGTACAAGAAGCACCTGGCGCTCCAAGTTTAGAAGAAAATCTCATTTCATTTGGTGAATATGAATTAAATCTTGCGACTCGTGAAATGCAAAAAGGCGATATAAATATGCCACTTACTAGTGGTGAATTTGCCGTTCTAAAAGCCTTAGTGACTCACCCAAGAGAGCCACTATCTCGCGATAAGTTAATGAATTTAGCACGAGGAAGAGATTATTCAGCGCTAGAACGTAGTATTGATGTACAAGTATCACGGTTACGACGTATGCTTGAAGAAGACCCAGCCAAACCTCGTTATATTCAAACGGTTTGGGGATTAGGTTATGTATTTGTTCCAGAAGGAAAATCTGCGGCATAATCCATAGATCTATCGCTAATGTTTTCTGACATTAGCGATACCTTATCAATCAGGATATCTCTCTGTATATTCATCATGTTTTTATGTTTCTTACCAAAAATGATTATTAATGAAAATATTACCTCGTAGTGCATTTGGTCAAACCGTTCTTTTAATTGGCGTATTGTTGCTGATTAACCAAGTGGTTTCCTATATTTCTATTGCCGTTTATATCCTTCAACCAAACTCACAACAAATTAATCAGTTATTAGCCAAGCAAATTCGTGCTGTTTTTATTGATGTGGATGATCCTACTCTTCGACCTGCTATGGCAGAAGCTTTTCATCGGGAAACGGGTATTGGAGTTTATCGTGAAAAAAAGGCGCTGCAGTTAGGATTAAGTGAAGCCGTTTATTATCCATTTAAGTCAAATGAGATGTCGGCTCTATTAGGTGGACCTGCTGAGGTGAGGATTTCTCAAGGTGATGAATATTTATTTTGGATAAGGCCGCCCCAAGCACCCAATTGGTGGGTGAAAATTCCACTGTTAGGTTTAGAAGAAGAAAATTTCTCGCCTTTGGTCGTCGTGTTAATCATTCTCGGCGTCTTAAGCGTAGCGGGTGGTTGGTTATTTGTCCGACAACTCAATCGACCTTTAAAGTCACTCCAACGTGCTGCTGAGGATGTTGGCCGCGGGGATTTTCCTGAGCCGCTATTGGAGCGAGGAACTACAGAAATTGTCTCGGTAACTCAGGCATTTAATCATATGTCGAAAGGCATTATGCAGTTGGAAGATGACCGAAATCTATTAATGGCAGGTATTTCTCATGATCTAAGAACACCATTAACAAGAATACGTTTGGCGACTGAGATGATGTCAAAACAAGATGAGTTTCTCAAAGAAGGTATTGAAAGTGATATCGATGATATGAACAATATTATTGATCAGTTTATTGACTATATTCGTCATAATAATAAGGATAAAGCCGAATTAGGTGATTTAAATGTATTACTACAAGACGTTTTACAAACAGAAACGCCTACCGGTCAAAATATTACCTATACCAGTGAAACAATCCCTGAAATCCCACTTCGTTATGTAGCAATGAAACGAGTTGCAGCAAACCTAATACAAAATGCTTTACGTTATGGCGAAGGAAATATTAGTGTTAATGTTGGCCTAGAAAAGAAGGTTGTGTTTTTTACTATTAATGATGAAGGTCCAGGTATCCCAGAAGCGGACATGGAGAGGCTTTTTCAACCCTTTACTCAGGGAGACAAAGCGAGAGGCGGAGAAGGTAGCGGTTTAGGTTTAGCTATTATTAAGCGTATTGTCGATAGCCATGGGGGACGAGTAACGTTAACAAATAGAAGTGAAGGTGGATTACAAGCAAAAGTACTACTGCCTTTAACGTGATCTTAATTTATAAACGTTTTAGAGCCAAGAACTGGAAAATGGAATATTGATCAAGTACTGCTTACTCCCGAGCTCAGGTATTTAGTTTTAAAAATAAAAAAACCGCTATTATGCAGTTTTTATGTTCAGGATGAACGGTATGTTGCGGTGTCATGGATGGCATAGAGCACCGATGTTCAGGATATATGATATATCGTGACGCCATGGCTAATAAATAGCGTCATTATTAATAAAGTAAGACGCTCAGCTTTGATCTTTGGGTAAAAACTGAGTGCCTACCAGTAGTAATAATGTCCTTTATAATTGAGGTCCAGCAGCAACAAGAGATTTACCGTTATCTGTATCAGTAAACTTATCAAAGTTATTGACAAAACGCTTGGCTAAGTCAGCTGCTTTATTATCCCATTGTGATGGATCAGTATAAGTATTCCTAGGGTCTAAAATATCACCTTCAACACCAGGTATTGAATTAGGAACTTCCAGATTGAACATTGGAATAACAGTTGTTTCAGCGTTATCAATTGAACCATCTAAAATAGCATCAATAATGGCACGAGTTGCTTTAATAGAAATACGTTTACCTGTACCGTTCCAGCCGGTATTTACTAGGTAAGCTTCAGCACCTGCGGCTTGCATACGTTTTTGCAATACTTCTGCATATTGAGTTGGATGTAAACTTAAAAAAGCAGCACCAAAACAACTTGAAAATGTTGGAGTAGGTTCCGTTATACCACGTTCTGTACCTGCCAATTTAGCCGTAAAGCCGGAAAGGAAATAATACTCAGTTTGTTCTGGAGTTAATTTGGCTACAGGCGGTAATACACCAAAAGCATCTGCTGTTAAAAAGATAACCTTTTTTGCATGTCCAGCACGAGATACCGGTTTAACAATATTATTAATATGATGAATAGGGTAGGAAACACGAGTATTTTCTGTGTTGGAATTATCATCAAAATCAATTTTACCGTCAGCATCAACAGTGACATTTTCCAATAAAGCATCTCGACGAATTGCATTATAAATATCAGGCTCGTTTTCTTTACTTAAGTTGATTGTTTTAGCATAACAACCACCCTCGAAGTTAAATACACCGTTATCATCCCAGCCGTGTTCATCGTCGCCGATAAGTTGACGTTTTGGATCTGTTGATAGTGTTGTTTTTCCAGTGCCGGAAAGACCAAAGAAAATAGCGGTATCGCCATCTTTACCAACATTAGCACTACAATGCATTGATGCAATCCCTTGTAGTGGAAGATAGTAGTTCATCATTGAGAACATACCTTTTTTCATCTCACCGCCGTACCAAGTACCACCAATCAATTGCACTTTTTCAGTTAAGTTAAAGGCAACAAAATTTTCAGAGTTTAGCTCTTGTTCCTGCCATTTATCATTTACTGTCTTAGCACCATTCATAACAATGAAATCAGGTTGATAACTTTTCAGCTCTTCATCACTTGGACGGATAAACATATTCTTAACAAAGTGTGCTTGCCACGCAACTTCCGTAATAAAACGCACTTTCAAACGTGTATTGTCATTAGCACCACAATACGTATCAATAACAAATAATCGTTTACCTGATAATTGTGTGGTTACCAAACCTTTTAGATGAGCCCAAGTTTCTTGAGTCATAGGTTTGTTATCATTTTTACCTTGATCTGACCACCAAACAGTATCACGAGATACGTCATCGCGAACGATATATTTGTCTTTCGGAGAACGGCCAGTGAAAATACCGGTATCAACATTGACAGCACCTAGCTCAGTTTCTACGCCTTTATCAAAGCCTTCAAGGCCTGCTTTTGTTTCTTCTGTAAACAGTAGCTCATAAGATGGATTGTAAACAATTTCTGCTGCGTTATTAATGCCGTATTGAGACAGGTCAATTGAGTTTTCCAAAGTGGTCATAGCTGATGCTCTCCTGAGGTGTGACAGGTTAAAATAAAATGGATGCTTAGTTACGGCGACATTCTAGGTGAATATCAACCAAAACGAAAGTTAAATTTCTTTCGTTGTGAAAGTTTTCATGTTGAATTTCATAAGGGGTAGTGCTGAGATTAAAGTATTAACAAAAAAAAGTGGGAGAAATATAGTTTGTTTTGTTAAACACTTAAAATTAATGATAATAAAACAAAGCGTTAGAGAGTTAGTCGCTAAGAGAGAGGCGGCATTATTTTATAATGGTAAACAGACAAAAAAACATAGATAAATATGGAATTATTTATACCTTAATTGATCAATACAACGAATATCAGTAAAAAAGTCTATATCGAAACTTAATTCTATTACTCAATACAAACTAAATAACAATATACTTAACCACTTAAAATATTTCTTCTTCTATCGTTTCTTCGCCGTCAAGTATAGTGCCGCTGTTATCTGTAGTGACATATTCTGTAGGTGCTGTTCCTACAGTGAAATACTCAAATAGACTTGTTTTATCTGTTTTATTTGTAAGTTTTCCTGTTGCTTTATCAATACGAACAGATAATAGTCCATCAGGTTGTACAAAAGCTTCAACAGGATAATCTTGTAGGGCTTCTGTCATATAACTTATCCACGCGGGTTGTGCCGATTTTGCACCAGCTTCCCCTTGAGTAACTTGATTTTTCCCTAAATTACTATTGCTGGTTGTTCTGCCCAATTCTCTACCTGGATTATCAAAGCCAATCCAGGTGGTGGTAACTAACCTACGACTGAAGCCTGAAAACCAAGCATCTTTAGCATTGTTTGTTGTGCCTGTTTTACCTGCAATATCCCTTCGTTTTAAAGAGCGGGCTCTAAAGCCAGTACCTTGCCAGTAAGGTTTAAACCGCCAATCGGCTCCCCAGATCACCGAATTCATCGCTTGAGTTGTTAAGAACGCATTTTGTGAACTAATAACTCGCTCCGCTTTGTTTATGTTAACCATTTCATAAACTGAATTATCGATTGGTTCCGCTGGGGTCTGAGCGATTAACCTTGGAATTTTCTGTAGGATATTTTCACTACAGTTTTCACATGCAATTTTCGGATTTTGTACAAAAAGAACCTTACCAAATGAATCTTCTATCTTATCAATTAAAAATGGCTCAATTAGGAAACCACCATTTGCAAAAGTAGCGTAGCCTGTTGCGACCTCTAATGGTGTAAGTGAGGCGGAACCTAAAGCAAGGGATTCATTTTTAGGCAGTTCATTAGGAGAAAAACCAAAATTTGCTAAATGATCAATAACTTTGCTTAAGCCTACTTCTCGAAATAGCCTGACAGCTATTACGTTTTTTGATTGAGCAAGTGCTAAACGTACACGTATAGGCCCAGAATAATTTGCGGGAGAATTTTTAGGGCGCCAAATCACACCCGTGCTTTTATCCCATTGATTGATTGGAGCGTCATTAACTAATGATGCTAAGGTATAGCCATTATCAAGTGCCGCGGAATATACAAAAGGTTTAATATTTGAACCGACTTGTCGTTTGGCTTGAGTGACACGATTAAATTGACTTTGTTTAAAGCTAAAGCCACCAACGGCGGCTTTAATCGAACCGTTATCGGTTGATAAAGATATTAAAGATGCGCTTGCTTGAGGCAACTGACTCAGACGAAAATTATCATCAACTTTAGTTACTAAAATAACATCACCATAAGTTAATATATCATGTGCCGTTTTGGGTGCGACACCTTGTTTTTTATCATTGATAAACTCTCTTGCCCAAGATAAATCTTGCCAAAAAATATTGCCTTCAATGTCATCTTTGAGTCGAATAGAGACCATGTTATCTTCCACACGAGTAACTACAGCGGCTAGCAGGTTTTGATATGTGCTTGTCTGGGCTAACGCTTTATCTATTTCTTCGTTACTTAATGGTGCAGTAAATTCCGAGTTGTTTATATCCATTGATGTATCATTAGATATCAATTCTGGACGCAGCTGTTTAACCGGTCCGCGATAACCGTGTCTTTGATCGTAATTAATGAGGTTTGTCGATACTGCTTTTTGAGCTGCACGTTGTAAACTAGCAGATACAGTAGTGAAAACCTTATAGCCGCCAGTGTATGCCTGTTCTTTGCCATACAATGAAATCATCTCTTGATGTGCCATTTCAGCAATATAGGGGGCGTTTAATTCAATTTCTGCACCGTGATGTTTTCCGGTAATAGCAGCTTTATTGGCTAACTCCAAATCTTGTGAACTGATATAGCCAGAAACAAACATACGTTGTAGAACTATAGCTCTTCTATCTTTCGCACGTTTAGGTGAGCGAATAGGATTTATTGTTGATGGAGCTTTTGGCAAACCAGCGAGTACGGCCATTTGAGCGAGTGTTAAATCTTTAACATGCTTGCCATAATAAACTTGCGCTGCTGCACCAAAGCCAAATGAGCGATGCCCAAGAGAGATCTTATTTATATACAATAATAAAATTTCATCTTTAGTTAATAAGCTTTCAATATGAAAAGCGAGAAATACTTCTCTTATTTTACGGGTATAAGTAACTTCAGGGCTCAAAAAGAAATTTCTCGCCACTTGTTGTGTAATCGTACTCGCCCCACCTTTACTTTTACCAATAAGTTTTGCGAATACAGCACGAGCAATACCTATAGGGTCAATACCAAAATGATGATAAAAGCGATTATCTTCAGTGGCCAATATGGCATTAATTAGTGATTGTGGTATTTCATCCAACGTTAAAGGAATACGCTTTTTTTCACCAAACTGAGAGATCAGTTTACCTTCCGCGCTATATATCATCATGGGTGTTTGCCATTTGATGTCTTTTAATGCAACAACACTGGGCAACTCACTACGCATGGATATATATAATCCGGCTAGAGATAAAACTGCTACTAAAATCAGATACATGCCTATTTTAAATAGGCGCTTTAATGAAAACACAAAAAAAAACTCGATAAATTCTAAAATCGTCTAATATTACTAGTATATCCTGTAAAAGCATGTAATAAATGTATTTATAATAAATTTATGCCTATTATCTCTATAATAAAATTACCTAGTTGGATTTTATGTTAAGCAGTCTGTGGAAAAAGAAAGCCTCTTTAATTGTAGGAATCGATATTGGTTCCCATAGTATTAAAGCCGTCTTGTTACATCAAACAAATGACGGATATCGACTTGAAGCGCTAGTTGAAGAAACTATGCCAAGGGGGGCTATTGTCGACCGCGAAATTCAAGATATTGAAGCTGTTGGTAAAGTTATTGCTAAGTTAAGAGCAAAAGTACCTACTGCGGTTATCGATGCCGCTGTTGCAGTATCTGGACAAACCGTAATCACTAAAGTGATTTATATGGATGTAGCGTTAAATGAGCAGGAGCTTGCAAGCCAAATTGAAATCGAAGCGGATAGTTTGATTCCTTATCCCCTTGATGAAGTTAGTCTCGATTTTGAATCTTTAGATATCAATGAATCAGATCCCACCAAAATTAACGTATTATTGAGCGCAGCACGAACTGAGTCAGTTGAAGCGCGAGTTTCAGCATTAGAGCAGGGGGGGTTTAACACTAAGGTGGTAGATGTTGAGTCTTACGCAGTTAGTCGACCATTTGATCTTCTTTTATCCTCATTACCAGATGATGCTATAGATAAAGTCGTCGCAACAGTGGATATAGGCGCTGTAATGACATTGTTTTCAGTGACAGATGCAGGTGAACATGTTTATAGTAGAGATCAGATATTTGGCAGTGAACAATATACACGGTCAATTGTTTCCTACTATAACAAATCATTTGAAGAGGCAGAATTAGCAAAAGTCGCTAACGATCTTCCTCCAAATTACACCTTTGAGGTGCTTGCGCCTTATCATACTATTCTAGTACAACAAATCCGCCGTGCGATACAAATGTTTCTAACCTCTAGTGGCAAAGAAAAAGTTGATTATCTCGTAGTTTCTGGTGGAACAGCTTTAGTTGAAGATGTGCAAAAATTATTAACGGAGGAGTTAGGTATCCATACGATAATTGCGAATCCCTTCACTAATATGAAAATGGGAAAAATGATAAATAGCGATGAAGTTGAACGTAACGCGCCTAAATTTATGGTTGCCACGGGATTAGCGTTAAGGAGCTTTAATTCATGGCATATATAAATTTACTTCCATGGCGTGAAGAAGCCGAGAAAGTCAAACAACGAGAGTTTTTTACAATTCTTGCAGCCGCTGCTTTAATTGCTTTTGCTATCGTATTTATTGTCAGCCAATTTTTTCAGGCACAAATTGATGGTCAAAATGCCCGAAATCAATTTCTGCAAAATGAAATTAAGCTGTTAGATATACGTATTGGTGAAATTAAAACGTTAAATGCCAAGAAAAAAGCATTGCAAGAAAGAACCAATGTTGTGGAACAATTGCAGCGTAGCCGCAATGTGGGAACACAGGTACTCGACGAATTAGCGAAAATCGTACCTAATGGTATTTATTTAACACAATTAAAAAAACAAAATAACATCATTAGACTTAATGGGAAAAGTGAATCGAACAATCACTTGGCCAATATGATTAGAGCAATCGAGCGTTCCGACCTATTAACTGAGGCAACATTAGAGTCAATTACATCTAACGATGAACAAAGTAAATTACTTAGTGACTTTAAAATGCGTGTACGTATCAAAGGTTTGAATGCAGAGTTAGAAGTCGTAGACAAAGGAGATAAAAAATGAATGTAGACTTCTCCCAATTTGAAAACTTAGAACTTGATAACATTGGTGAATGGCCTCCGTTTGCCAAGTTAGTACTGACTATTTGTTTAGCTGTTTTGGTGATGGTGGCAGGTTTTTTTACATTAGTTAGTGAAAAAATTGAATTATTAGATAGTGTTAAAGCTGAAGAAACAACGCTTAAGCAAAAATATGCAGCTAAATATAATGTAGCGGCTAATCTAGAATTATTTCAGGCGCAAATGGTTGAGGCAGAAGCCTTGTTTGCTCAGCAATTAAAAAGTTTGCCCGACAGCCATGAAATTCCAGGTTTACTCGATGACATAACTTTTGTTGGTACAACAAGTGGTTTGAATTTTTCCAAATTAAATTGGCAACCAGAGATCACACAAGAGATTTATATTGAATTGCCAATTGATATTGAAGTTATTGGTAAATATCATGATTTTGGTCAATTTGTAAGTAAAATCGCGGGACTCCCTCGTATCGTTACGTTACATGATTTTGAAATAGATTTATCTAAAGGGAATGGTGAGCAATTAAAACTAAAGCTTCAGGCAAAAACTTATCGTTACCGGGAGACTGAAGTAAAATGAAGAAATATGCGATTATCTTAACGGTGATATTGTCAGGGTGTTTTGATGATACTAGCGAGCTAAAAGAACACATTGCAAAGGTACAAGCTAATACGAAAAGTTATATACAGCCAATAGAAGAAGTGCCAGTGTTTAATCACTTTTCATATGATGCTAAGTCACTACGTAGTCCATTTGATTTACCAAAACCTGAAGCTATTCAAGAAAAAATACAACAGATGTCAGGTTGTTTAAGTCCAGATCCACGACGAAGAAAACAACCCCTTGAAAAATATGCTATTAGCGATTTAACTATGCGTGGTACCTTAGGAGAGCTTGGCGTCACATGGGCGTTAGTAGAAGCGTCTGATGCCACTTTACATCGTGTTGCCGTAGGTAATTATTTGGGGTTATTTAATGGTAGGATCACTACAGTCGGTCTAAAAAATGTAAAATTAATTGAATTGATTCCAGATGGTGCTGGTTGTTGGGCGGAACGCGAAACAAATATTACGATAACAGAATCGAATTCAGAGGGGTAAGGGAGCTAATGTTACTATTTAAAAAAGTGAAAGAGTATATGATATTGAGTTCTCATCCAAGTTTGAGATGGATTGCATCTATTGTTTTGTGTATAGCCACAACTTCTGCGTATTCTGCAAGCTTAACTGCAGTTCAGTACAATACAATGCAAAATAATGAAATTGAGCTGGTATTTCATTTGTCAGAAAAAATCAATGAGCAACCCATTGTAAAAACATCAATGAATCCCGCCCAAATTGATATCACTTTTTCTGTTGTTGACTTTAATACGCAACTACATGAAACCATTATTGAACATGCTGGTGTTAATCGTGTAACAGTAAAGAAATTTGCAGGTGAGGTTGTTGCCTCTGTCCATTTAGATAGTTTGTCAGTTTTTGATGTTAGTCAAAATGGATCACAATTTTCCCTTATATTGAATAAAGATTTATCTAATTCAGCAATGACTAAAGTGAATGTATTAGATAATGAATTTATTAATAATATTCAGTCATTAGACTTTCGCAAAGGACACAATGATGATGCCCAAATAATTGTTAATCTCGATGATAGTATGGTGGCTGTAGATGTTAGTGATAAATTAGGAAAACTATATGTTGAGTTTCACAATACCCAAATTATAGAAGACTTATTATATAAGCTAGATGTTACTGATTTTGCCACGTTAGTTTCAGGTATTGAAACCTTTAGAGAAGGACGAAATGCTCGCTTAGTTATTGATATCGATTCTGAATTCACGTTTGAACATCAACAACTTAATAATGTATTTTCAGTTACCGTAAGTAAGAAAGTAAAAACACCTGGGTATCTGGGAGAGATAGACGATTTTAGCGGCCGTGCAATATCATTGAATTTTCAAGACATTCCAGTACGTACAGTCTTACAAATTATTGCTGACTATAATGGTTTCAATCTAGTTACCAGTGATACCGTTGCGGGCAACATCACCCTAAGACTTGATGGTGTGCCTTGGGATCAAGCTCTTGATATTATACTAAAAGTTAAAGGGTTAGATAAACGCATGGAAGGCAACATTTTGATGGTTGCTCCAAGCGATGAATTAGCCGCTCGTGAAGCTAGAGATTTACAAGCATTACAGCAAGTGGAAGAATTAGCCCCATTATACTCAGAGTTTGTACAAGTTAATTATGCAAAAGCATCTGAATTAGCTGGCCTTGTCAAAACTGAAGATAACAGTATTTTATCTGCACGAGGTAGCGTCAGTGTTGATGAAAGAACCAATACCTTATTAATACGTGATACGGCAAAGAGTATTGAAGATATTAAACGTATGGTAACCGTTTTAGATATACCTATTCGTCAAGTTGTCATTGAAGCTAGAATGGTGACCGTTAAGGACAACATCAACGAAGAGCTTGGTATTCGTTGGGGCGTAACAGATACTGACGGTGAGTTTTCCACTGCCGGCACATTGCAAGGCGCCGATATTGCCTCTGGAGGAATTGTTCCATCACTCGCCGATCGGCTTAATGTTAACCTTCCTGCTGCGACTCCTGCGGGCAGTATTGCTTTTCAAGTTGCTCGACTAGCAGATGGTACAATATTAGATCTAGAATTAAGCGCGATGGAAAAAGAAAATAAAGGTGAAATAATCGCAAGTCCACGTATTACTACCTCTAATCAAAAAGAAGCATATATTGAGCAAGGTGTTGAAATACCTTATCAAGAAGCGGCTTCTAGTGGTGCAACCACAACACAATTCAAGAAAGCGGTATTGAGTTTAACAGTGACACCACACATTACTCCTGACAATCGAATAATTCTTGACCTAGTTGTTACTCAAGATACTGTTTCGGCCGTACAAAACGGGCAAGCGCCAGCAATAGATACGCAACGAATAGGTACGCAGGTTTTGGTTAATAATGGCGAGACCATTGTACTCGGAGGTATTTATCAACAATCGATCATAAATACTATTTCTAAAGTTCCGGTATTGGGAGATATTCCCTATTTTGGTTGGTTATTTAGAAACAGTTCAAATTTTAATGAGAAAAAAGAATTACTGATTTTTGTTACACCACGCATAGTTACAGAGCGTTTTTAAGTTAATTTGCAAGTAAGTGACGACTTTTCGCATCACTTACTTGCATTATGCATAGAACAATTGCGATAATTACGCCCTTGAAATTTCCGAGGGGGTCTCCTTTACCCTATTTAACGTAATTTATTTAAAACGAGTTTAAGTTAGTCTAATGGCAGAAAAACGTAATATTTTCCTTGTAGGCCCGATGGGCGCAGGCAAAAGCACTATTGGTAGAGAGTTAGCTGATAAGCTACATCTTGAGTTTTTTGATTCTGACCAAGAAATCGAACGCCGTACTGGTGCTGATATCGCATGGGTTTTTGATTTAGAAGGCGAAGATGGCTTCCGTCTTCGCGAAGAATCAGTAATTGAAGATTTAACTGAGAAACAAGGTATTGTTTTAGCTACAGGTGGTGGCTCAGTTATTAGTCCACAAGTTCGTAATCGATTATCAGCGCGCGGCATTGTTGTTTATCTTGAAACAACCATTGATAAACAAGTAGCGCGTACTCAAAGAGATCGACGTCGTCCATTGTTACAAACCTCAGAAGAACCACGTACAGTTCTCGAAAATTTAGCTGTAGAGCGGAATCCGTTATACGAAGAAATTGCAGACGTAATTGTTCAAACTGACGATCAAAGTGCTAAAGTTGTCGCCCACAAAATTGTGGAACGTTTAGATTTTTAAGGTTGTAAAATAGCAGTATGACCACTCTTCATGTTGATTTAGATAGTCGAAGTTACCCAATTTATATAGACAGCGGATTATTAAAGAATAATCTGTTGTCTAGTCATATCCGTGGTAAACGTGTTTGTATTGTTTCTAACAACATTGTACATCCTTTATATTTTCAAAAACTTAAAGAAAATCTCAACGGCTACAATATTGATGAAATCATTTTAGCTGATGGTGAAGCAGAAAAAAGCTTAGCTAATTTTGATAAAATCATCTCTCATTTACTTGCTAATGAACATGGTAGAGATACCACTTTGATTGCACTTGGTGGTGGTGTTATTGGTGATATTACTGGTTTTGCTGCAGCATGTTATCAACGGGGCATCGATTTCATTCAAGTGCCGACGACCTTATTATCACAAGTAGACTCTTCCGTCGGTGGAAAAACCGCAATTAATCATCCTTTAGGTAAAAATATGGTAGGTGCTTTTTATCAGCCTATCGCCGTAGTTATTGATATTGATAGTTTAACTACGTTACCTGTAAGAGAGTTTAATGCAGGTATGGCAGAGGTTATCAAATATGGTATTTTGGGAGACCATGCTTTTTTTCATTGGTTAGAAGATAATATTGAGCTCATAAAATCTGGCGACCAAATCACATTAAGTAAAATGATCGAAGCCTGTTGCCAATGTAAAGCGGAGATTGTCGCAGAAGATGAAAAAGAAAGCGGGATCAGAGCATCATTAAACCTTGGTCATACTTTTGGTCATGCGATTGAAGCAGAGCAAGGTTATGGGAAATGGCTTCATGGCGAGGCCGTAGCTACTGGCATGGTACTTGCTGCAAAACTAGCAGTAGCTATGAATTTGCTAGAAGTGTCAGATCTTCGTCGAATTGAGTCGTTAATCGCCGCATTTGATCTCCCATTAGCGTCACCAGAAAATATGGGTTTTGATGAGTACATCCGTCATATGCGTCGAGATAAGAAAAACTTAGCGGGTAATTTACGCTTTATCGTGCCGACAGCAATTGGAAAATCTGAAATTCGTGACGATGTCACTGAGGAAATACTTCAGCAAATTCTGTAAAACAAAATGCAGAAAGGTGAAGTATGTCCGCACTAGCGTATTCAACAAATAAATCAGATAGCCCTCCTAGTGTTACTACAATTAGTGCCAGCGCACGAATAGATTATATTTTTAGGTTTTCTAAACAAACTATTCTTGTTGTTGATGACAACGCTGAAACTTTTTCTCAAATTGGCAGCCAATTTATTGCGTCGTTGCCAGAAGATCAAAATACTGCTTTTATCAGTGTATCCCCAAAATTAAATAATATTCAAATGCGTTGTCGAATTATTGAACAACTTTTTGGTAATAGTTTATTTGATCCTGAACGATCGCTTGCCGTGAGTATTATAAATTTAGCAAAGGCAAATAATGATGCGATCAGCATAGTTATCGAAAATGCCGATTTATTGTCACTACAATTACTACATGAGTTATGTCAACTGTCCGAGATAGCCAAGAAAATCAAAAAAGATATCAATGTATTATTACTCGGTGCTATTGATACAGGCTCTGTGATGGCAAAAAATAGGAGTCTATTTGATAATAAAGTTTCTGTTTTATCGGCTGATTCTGGTCAATTGCTTAGTTTAGGTTCAAAGAAATTAAAAAAGAATGGTTCATCTTTTTCATTGTTTAAAGCAAAAAAAATATGGTTAAGCATTTTGATGGGGTTAGGTATTATTATAGCTTCACTTGCTGTATTGCAACAACGTGAATCCATTGATTTTTCAGCACTCATTGAGAAGAATTTTAATGAAAAAAATGAAGTTATTAGTAACTTTGTATTAACTAAAAAAGATAACGTACAAAATACAAAGACAGAAAATGGATTAGTAGATGGTAAAGTGCAAGTAGCCAGCAACGAAGATATCTTAAAGGCTATCAGTTTTGTTTCTGATGACAAAAATATTGATAATCAGCAGGCGGTGGCTTCAATTGCTGATGTGGCTGAAAGTATACAAAGTATAAAAGACACAATAATAGCTAAGAATGATAAAGTTAACAAAAATGAATTGGCTGAAGAAATAACATATACACTAGAAAATAATAGTAACGAAAATACCACTCAAGTAGTCGTTGAACCAGTGATTAAAGAGGTAGCTTTCACAGAAAGTAAAATTGAGCCAATTATAACGAATAAAGTACCACGGACTATTGCTGATATAGCATCTTATAAACAAATTGATAGTAAACATTACCAAGGGGAAAACCGTGGATTTCTAGTGCAAATAGCCGGATTTACACAGATTTCTGTTTTTGAAGAGTTTATTGCTGAATATACAAATCTTGACTATTTGGGATATTACCGAAATCTTAATCAACAAAAGTTCTTAGTGATAACTTCCATTATCTTTTCGACAAGAAGTGAAGCAGAACAAGCATTATTATCATTACCGATCAAATTACAAGAAAATGGTGCTTGGGTTAAATCGCTAGAAGCTGTTAATAGTGAAATAGAGCAGTATCAACAAAGCGATTAATTCGATACAATTCCGTTTCAATTTTAAAGCACATCATAATGTGTGAAATTAATGGTTAAGGTTACTAGGCGGAATGATAAAAAAGCATCGAGCGTTTCTTAAATGGGCTGGCGGTAAATATGCTCTAAGCGATGTTATCAATAAAACCCTACCGAACGGTGAACGGTTGATCGAACCTTTTGTAGGAGCGGGTTCAGTATTTTTAAATAGCGAATATGAACACTATTTGCTAAATGATATTAATCAAGATCTCATTAATTTATATAAGATAGTCCAGCGTAAGCCTGCCAAGTTTATTCTTGATGCCAAAAAGCTATTTTCCCCCGAAAATAATAATGCAGAAAGTTATTATCAATTTCGTAAAGAGTTTAATCAAACGACGGATAAATATACACGGTCGCTTTTATTTTTATATATGAACCGGCATGGTTACAACGGCTTGTGTCGATATAATAAGTCAGGAGGCTATAATGTACCCTTTGGCAAATATAAAAAACCTTACTTCCCTGAAGCTGAACTAGAGTTTTTTGCAGACAAAGCACAGAAAGCAACATTTGTTTGCGAAGGTTATCGTCAAACTTTCGCCAGAGCGGAAAAAAACGATGTTATCTACTGCGATCCACCGTATGTTCCATTAAGTAAAACGGCAAGCTTTACTAGCTATTCAGGTAATGGCTTTGGTTTAGATGAACAAGCCGACTTAGCCAATGCAGCCGAAGAAATATTAATAGAAAAAGGGATA
>Ga0209395_1003057_pt1 | contig 21163 bp, 19 predicted proteins | sample GOMGulsemesocosm_3_FD_184635 | JGI IMG/M metagenome (GOLD analysis project Ga0209395, IMG submission 184635) | Methane-oxidizing microbial communities from mesocosms in the Gulf of Mexico - GOM9D Gulf of Mexico (SPAdes) (version 2) | ecosystem: Environmental > Aquatic > Marine > Cold seeps... | reverse complement strand
TACTTTTTTATTTGCGCATTTATCGTTAGTATAAGTTCTTTTTTGAAATTGTTTAGTGTTATCTGTACTTTTATAGAAAGTTAAATGCAAAGTTTAATTTAAAGTTAAATTTTAAAGGTAACATCACAATTTTTAAGTTTTTTAATTGGGGGAATTCTCCAATTGTATTGTTTAAGTGGAGATATTAATGAAATTGTTTAAGCCTACCCTAATAGCCCTTGCGCTAGTTGCCGTTGTTGGTTGTAATGAAAAAGCTGTTGAAGAAGTTAAAGCGCCAGTATTAGATACTGAAGTGCAAAAACAAGCCTACGGTTTAGGTGCCTCAATTGGCATGTACATGCAACGTAACTTAGAAGAGCATGACAAACTAGGTTTAACATTAGATAAAGAGCTTATCGTACGTGGTTTTGTAGACAGCATCGACGGTAAAGCTGTTATCGAAAAAGAAGAAATTCAAGCATTATTGATGAATCTTGATGCAAGCATGAAAGAGAAACAACAAGCTGCAGCAATTGCCGCTGCTGAAGCTAGCTTAGCTGATGGTGCTAAGTTTCTTGCAGATAATGCTAAAAAAGAAGGCGTACTTGTTACTGAATCTGGTATTCAATACGAAATATTAACTGCTGGCGAAGGCGATACACCTTTAGCAACAGATACCGTTAAAGTACATTACACTGGTACTTTTTTAAATGGCGAGACTTTTGATAGCTCATATAATGGTGAAGGTAAACCAGTAGTTTTTCCACTTAACCGTGTAATTAAAGGTTGGACTGAAGGCGTACAATTAATGCCTGTAGGCGCTAAATACAAATTCACTATCCCTTCAGATTTAGCGTACGGTCCTAACGGTAACCCACCAAGTATTCCGGGTAACTCAGTACTACAATTTGAGATTGAATTATTAGAAATTCAAAAAGCAGCAGAAGCACCAAAAGCTGACGGTCATGACCACGCTGCTCACTAGTTAATGTTTGTGTTAGTTAAGTCTTTTTAGCTTATACATCGCATACTAGAAAAATTAAAAGCCATCAGTAATTATTTACTGGTGGCTTTTTTATTTTTCAGAATTCTTGTTGAAAAGTCTGATTTAGCATGGCGCTATGTAGCGCGCCTTTAATTATCATCAGCAATTCAATGAGAATAAATTTTCAAGAACAAGGCGTTTGATTGAGCAATATTAATACCAAGTCCATTAAGTTAGTTCCCGCTCAGAGCTTGTCAGCGGTTTGAGAATAAATATAATTTTTTGTATATAGTCACTCTATATTAAATAAGTTCTGTGTGATTATCATATCGCTGAAAAGCTCCCAAAGGGCGAGTTTAAGAGGTTCACAGTCTTCGTTATTGATTTTGACAAGGGAATAACCATTCTCTTCAATCAATAACTTGCCTCTTAGCCTTTTAATTCTCGCTGAGTGTGAAGAAGCTTATTGGAATTGGTATAATCTATTGTGATTGAAAGCAACGATGTTATTGGATATTTAGTCCATTGAAATATAATATAGCCCAATGAAAAAACTTCTTATCATTGGCTATGTATGGCCTGAGCCTAACTCTTCTGCGGCAGGTAGCCGTATGATGCAGTTAATCCATTTCTTTAAAACGCAAAGTTATCAGATTACCTTTGCCAGTCCCGCGCAACAAACCGAACATATGGTTGATTTAACTGCGCTTGATATTGCTGTAGAAAATATTCAGCTAAACTGCACAAGCTTTGACGACTTCATCAAAAACCTACAGCCAAGTACTGTCATGTTTGACCGTTTTATGATGGAAGAGCAGTTTGGTTGGCGTGTCAGTGAGCAATGTCCACAGGCATTACGAATTTTAGATACCGAAGACTTGTTTTGTCTGCGTAATGCTCGCCATCAAGCTTATAAACAACAGCGTAATATCACCGATGAAGATTTACTAACCAGTGATATGGCTAAGCGTGAAGTAGCGTCGATATTTCGTTCTGATATCAGTTTAATGATTTCAAGTATTGAAGTGGACTTATTACAACGTTTATTTAATGTTGATTCCAGCTTAATTCACTACTGCCCCTTTATGTTAAGTGAAGATCAATTAACACAAGAGAACCCAGGTTATCAGCAACGTGAAGATTTTATGGCGATAGGTAATTTTCGTCATGCACCTAACTGGGATGCAGTATTGTGGCTCAAACAAAAAATATGGCCACTAATACGCAAGCAGCTGCCTAATGCCAAACTGAACATCTATGGTGCTTATCCGCCACCGAAAGCGACTGACTTGCATGATGAAAAATCTGGATTTCTTGTTAAGGGCTGGGTTGATGATGCGGTACTTGCCATGCAAAGTACCAAAGTCTGTTTAGCACCTTTACGTTTTGGTGCGGGTATTAAAGGCAAGTTAGCCGAAGCGATGTACTGTTCAACGCCATCAGTGACTACCGATATTGGCGCAGAAAGCATGCAAACTGATTTACCTTGGGCTGGCGCAATAGAAAATGAACCACAAGTGATTGCTGATAGTGCAGTTAAACTGTACCAAGATGAGTTAGCGTGGCAAATAGCGAGTGAATTAGGGCAGAAAAATGCCCTGATAATGTATCAACAAGAAGAAATTTTGGCTAAGTTAGCTGATTCTCTATTAACATTAGCAACTAATATTGAGCAACATAGACAAAACAATTTTATTGGTAGTATGTTGAATCATCACCACCATAAAAGTACTCAATATATGGCGCAGTGGATCGATGTTAAAACGCAGTTGAAAGTGTTGATAGAAGATGACAATGACAAAAACTAGTAAAAGTAATTAATTACTTCTGTTGTTACTTAAAGTACTGGAGATTGAGCCAGTAATACTGGCCTCTAACGCTAATAATTAACAGCAAGTGGGCCATATAATTAAAGCCGACTACTTACCAAAGTAGAGCTCGGTTGGCTCAATAGTAAAATTTAATTAAATAACATCGACCAGAACGGCTTAGTTCACATATATACCCGTCCATTCAAAGTGCCAAGCACTCAAAACATGCATATTGAATGAAAACGGGTATAAAATTAACTCTAATCGACAAAAATCTGCATCTCTTCACCAATCTGTTTACGCATTTCCATAAGTTTTACTGCAGATGCATGTTGCTTCAAGTCAGCTTCTGTTTCTGGCTGCCATTGTGGAACACGTTCGGACTGGCCATTTTGATCAACGGCAACCATGATAACAATGCAATGTGTAGTCAAACGGCGGTTTAAGGATTTAGGATCGCATGCATTAACTTCAAGGGCTATATGCATTGATGAGTTACCGGTATAAATAACTTTAGCTTCTACTTCGACTAAACTACCAACATGAATAGGGGCAATAAAGCGAATGCCACCAGCGTAGGCTGTAACACAATACCGACCACTCCAACCAGCAGCACAAGCATAAGCGGCTAAATCTATCCATTTCATCACAGCGCCACCATGGACTTTACCACCAAAGTTTACATCTTGTGGTTCAGCTAAAAATCTTAAAGTAATGTCGCGTTGTGGTGCATTCATAAGTGAGCTCTTTATCGTTAATGACTTGTATTCAGTGGAATCTGAAGCAGATTCCCAAAATATAGTGTTAACGGTTAATTAGCAAATAATATCTTTACAGAACCGATAAAATTTATTAGAATGAGAATCGTTATCATTTGTGTTGGTGGTTTATGGAAGTTTGGCAATTGCTGTTAATAAAGGGCAACGATAGTTTTAATAAGTTCGAATTGCCATTAGCTGAGGAATATTATCATCAAGCTATTGAGTGTTTAGAGCATCAGTGGGCGGCTGACATTGAAGATAGTAACTTGCTAATGGCATGGATCAGCGCTTTTCATAACCTAGCGGTTTTGTATGAAGAGCAAGGACAGCCAAAAATGGCTTTTCGCTATTTACAAATACCCCATCAACGTATGTATGAGATATCCCAACAGACGCAATACAGTGATGATCTAAAGTTTATTGCATTACGTACATTAAAGATGACGTTAATGCCTTTGCTAGCGTTTAGCAAAAAGTACCCAGCTTGTGATGGTTGTTTGTCATCACTAAAAAAAATGGAAACTGTAATAAATGCTAACCAACCGGTAATGCATTAGGTTATTAACTATTAAGGATATTACGATGAAAAAAACAGCTTATTTTTTTGCTTTATCGGCATCACTACTAAGTAACCCATTGTTTGCACATCCAGGACATGACCATAGTGATCCTGGCTCAGGTCTAGTGCATCTATTATGGTTAGTACCAATTATTGTTGCAGCCATTGTTGTGGTATTTAAAGAGATTACTGCTCCAAAAAACTGAAGCTAAAATTAATAAAGGAGAGAACCATGCTTTACAATTTCATTGCCAAATTAGACAGAAAACTTCACTTTCCTGTAGTTAAGGGACACTGCGATATTCCTTGTAAAATTTATGATCCTATTAGTGCCCAAATTGCGGCGTTGACCATCATTCGTATGGTGGATTTACTCAATGAACTAAAAGAAAAACCATCGCTTACTTTCGATGAACAAGCTGAATTTTTGCGACTAGTTAACCAAAAAGAAATACATGGTGTAAAAGTTAAAGAAGAGATCAGCATAATCTGGGGTGATTATATTAAAGCACCTCAATTAGGGCAATATCCTGAGTTACATGAATTAGTGCATAACATTATGTTAGCAAGTTCACAGGCAAAGCAGCATATAAGTCGAGATGCAGCGATGACATTACTTGAAAAAGTAAATCGCTTTGCTGAAATATTCTGGGCAACTAAGCAAGTGACTACTTTTACCGCTACGTGTCCTTATCCACCCGCAGAACAGTTAGTTTATCCTAATCTTAAAGATTAGTTAGCAGCTTTATATCGGAGTGTATTATGTTTGGTTTTCATTTCTGTAAAGTGTCAGGCATGAGTATGTCGCCGCGTATACCAGAGAACAGTTATGTTTTTGTTGTGCCTTGGCTAAAAATATTTAACTTGAAAGAGGGCTGCGTACTTAAAGTCTTGCATCCTCGTTATGGTTTTATTGTTAAGTCATTAGCACAGGTAGATAGAAATGGATTATTTTGGCTTAAGGGTCATCATAAAACAAGCGTACCGATTGAGAAATTAGGGCCTGTGGGGAAATCGCAAATACAGGGAAAGGTATTGTGGGTTTTTCCGCCTAAGTAGCGAACGTTAATGCAGACAAGGAGGGATATTTATAGTCAGGACTTTATTGTCGTGACTATATACCCAAACGACTTCAAAATGCTCGTTTCAGGACGCCTGAGCAATTCATGATCAAGGCGTGTATTTCATCAATGGTTGTTCCCTTAATGAACTACATAACGATGAACGTGATTTGCTCAGACGTACCATAATGGCTGGTTTAGAAACGCTTTATACAGCGTTATAGATTTCGACAATAGAATAACTATTATCATCAATCAATGCCTTGCCTAAAGGCGTTTATAATTCCAGCTGAATCCTGCATTTTGAGGTGGCTTGGGTATAAACGTTTTAAGCAGGATTAAAGCTGTCTTAAAGCAAGCTTAGGCCCTGTTTTAATGCAGCAGCAGCTTGTTTATAGCCATTATTATCTAAATAGGCAGTAAAGCTGTTGATTAAACCTGGAATTTGTTCACTAGATAGACCCAACTTTTCAAAAGCAGAATTTAGATAATCTAAACTCTCTGCTTTTTTACCCACGTCGCCCGCACTTGAAAATAAAGAGCTCATTGATGATTTAGTTATTTTAGGGGCTTTATCTACATAGCTTTGTGCATCAGGTACCGCTTTACTGATTAGAGCAAAGTTTTCTTGAGTTAAGTTGTCTTTTGCTACTTTTAATAGTGATCCCAAACTTGCTGAGACAGTTCCTTCTGATAAGTTTAACTGCTTTGCAGCATACTTGATCATTGCATTAGTTTCTAACGGGACAGCTACCTCTTTAACAGCAGCTTTAAGCTGATCAGATGAAGATTTAGTAATAGCACCTAAATCGATAGCAAAAACAGGTAGTGAGGTTAAACTCGTCAGCGCAATTGAGGTTGATAGACAGATAATTGATAATTTCATAGTGGACTCGATGTTAAAATTTTGTAATAAACTACTTTAGCACCTTTACTGAAAATATTTAGGGAAATTATTCTTTGGTATTGTTTATTGGCATTAATTTAAGAATATTTTCTTTGCACAAATAAAAAGGCCTTTCTCAAAGAGAAAGGCCTGAAATGCTCGCATTATGGTCTTGTTACCAAGCTTCTTATTATTAATTTCTAGCTACTATTTTTTATTATTATTAGTTTAAGCTATATTTATTTTTGTTTTTATTCTTATTTTTGTTATTGGTTTTCTTTAGCGCAGGCATTTTATACCAAAGCATTTTTACCATCGCAACAACTTTAGTAGAGCATAAACTCCACGAGTTTTTTCGTACTAAACTGGTCGAACAAGTCAATGCCGCTAAGCTGTTGATTCAAAGTCTATTGATAAAAATCAAGTGTAAATCACCCACTTAAAAAAAAAGTTAAATAAATGGAACTTTTACGTTGCAGTCTATTTTTTTGTTGATTTCACTATAGGATTTTTTATAGGGCTGTTGATTTAGCGCATAGATCAAAAGGCTGGTCGATGGTAAACTTCGCAGCATAAAATAGATTAACGAAGTATTTTTCAAATTACTGTCGTTAAATCACTAAATTAAATGAGTTATGCTGATATTATTGCCAAGAAATAAGTAATTTGTCTGTATGACTATAAAGCATAAGCTAAGAGGAACTATTGGTGACAGAATTAAAAAATGATACCTATTTACGTGCGCTATTAAAGCAACCAGTAGATTACACGCCGGTATGGATGATGCGCCAAGCGGGTCGTTATTTACCTGAGTATCGTGAAGTACGTAAAAATGCTGGCGATTTTATGTCGGTATGTAGAGATGCTGATTTAGCTTGTGAAGTAACTATTCAACCGTTACGTCGCTTTCCGTTAGATGCTGCCATTTTGTTTAGTGATATTTTAACTATTCCTGATGCAATGGGCTTAGGTCTGTACTTTGAAACAGGTGAAGGTCCAAAATTTACTAATCCAATCACTTGTAAAGCAGATGTCGATAAAATTGGCATTCCTGATCCAGAAGATGAATTAGGTTATGTAATGAATGCCGTGCGTACTATTCGCAAAGAATTAAAGGGTGAAGTACCTTTAATTGGTTTTTCTGGTAGCCCGTGGACATTAGCTACTTATATGATTGAAGGTGGTAGTTCTAAAGCTTTCACTAAGATCAAGAAGATGATGTTTGCAGAGCCTCAAACCTTGCACTTATTACTTGATAAGTTAGCTGACTCAGTCATTAGTTACTTAAACGCTCAGATTGCTGCAGGCGCACAATCTGTGATGGTATTTGATACTTGGGGCGGCGTATTGTCTCCACGTGATTATAATGAATTTTCATTACAGTATATGGCAAAAATCGTTGATGGTTTAACACGCCATAATGAAGGTCGTAAAGTTCCAGTTACTTTATTCACTAAAAATGGTGGTATGTGGTTAGAGTCTATCGCAGCAACCGGTTGTGATGCTGTTGGCCTTGATTGGACTATTGATATTGAAAACGCGAAAGCGCGTGTTGGTGATAAAGTTGCCCTGCAAGGTAATATGGATCCATCAATGCTTTATGCTCCATTGCCACGTATAGAGCAAGAGGTTTCTAAAATACTTGCTGGTTTTGGTGAGGGTGGTACAGGTCATGTATTTAACTTAGGTCATGGTATTCACCCAGATGTGAACCCTGAACATGCTGGTCACTTTATTGAATCAGTACACCGTTTAAGTAAGCCTTATCATAAGTAAGACTGAATAAGGATGCAGTAGGCTTAAAACTACTAGCCGCTATCAAATTATAAAACCGCCGATACTTAATTAAGGTCTCGGCGGTTTTTTTATGGGCGGTTACCGTTTTTATTTGTAAAATCAGCTGTGCTGCTTCACCAATACAATCCCTCGCTATTAAATATTAATACTTTGTTACACACCTGAAAAATAAATCAGGAGTATTGTCATACCATGAAATTATCTATAATTATCAACCGATTGGTTTTGTTGTCAGCCATTGACCAATCTACATATTCACTATCTTAGCTAAAAAAGATTAAAACTGTCCTTGTGTTATGGTGTGCTGGTGGTGTATAACACTACTATCTTTTTGGTATTATTTAAGGAAAGGGCATGACACCACAATGGGATCCAGATAAACCGATATACCTACAACTGTATCAGCAAGTAGTCACACGCATATTAGACGGTTATATAAAAGAAGGTGAGGCGTTACCTTCAGTAAGGAAAGTGGCCGCTGAATATCAGCTTAATCCAATCACCATTTCAAAGGCGTATCAGATGTTACAGGATGAACAAATAGTAGAGAAGCAACGTGGTAAAGGTTTATTTGTTATTCCTGGAGCGCAAGAGCTAATGCTAGATAGAGAGCGAGAAAGCTTCTTATCTCATCAGTGGCCTGAAATTTTGACGCAAATTTCACGGTTAAAACTGTCAGCAGAGCAGTTATTGTCAGCTAATTTGAATAACCCAGTGGAGGGCTAACGATGAGTTCACTTATTTCAGTTTCAGGTGTAAGTAAATCATATGGTAGTAAAAAAGTACTATCAGGGGTTAACTTATCACTGCATGCCGGACAAATTGTTGGTTTGGTTGGTCCTAACGGCGCAGGCAAGACAACCTGTTTACAAGCTATTTTAGGTCTAACTGATTTTGATGGTGATATCAGTGTATTAGGTCATCACCCAAGAAAAGACCGCGTTAAAATGCTTAATGATGTTGCTTATATTTCTGATGTTGCCATTTTACCTAAGTGGTTAAAAGTATCGCAAGCATTGAGCTACATGAAAGATATTCATCCCAATTTTGATATCGAAAAAGCGCAAGAGTTTTTAGCTAAAACTAACATTGAAGCTAACGATAAAGTTAAAGCTTTATCAAAAGGTATGGTAGCACAATTACACCTAGCACTTATTTTAGCCATTGATGCCAAAGTATTGATACTTGATGAACCGACTTTGGGTTTAGATATTTTAACTCGTCGTCAATTTTATAGTCACTTACTTGAAGACTTTTATAATGAAGAAAAGTGCATCGTTGTGACAACCCACCAAATTGAAGAGATTGAGCATATCTTAACTGATGTTGCCTTTATTCAGCAGGGTAAAATTGTACTGGCGCAAAGTACAGATGATATAAAAGAGCGCTTTAATTTAGTTGCTGTAAGCAATGAACAAGTACCGCAAGCGGACGAGCTGCAACCGTTATTTAAAAATAGCATGATGGGGTTAACGACAATGTTATTTGATAATCAAGATAAAGAAATGTTGCAGAGTTTGGGTAAAGTGACTGTACCTAGCTTAGCTGACGTATTTGTTGGAATAATGAATAAGGAGACTTGCTAATGAACACTTCGATAATGAAAGCTTCAATTAGAAAAGAGTTATGGGAATTTAACGGCATGCTTAAGTGGGTACCTATCACCCTTGCAGGTGTTTTTATCTTCATTCCGTTACTTACTCTGATTTTAAACGGTATTGATACGCAAGCCGTTTTGGCAGAGCTTAAAGGAATAGCGGCAGAGGTTGCAAAACTTACTGAGCTGCAACAATCTGATCGTATGAGTGAAATATTCTTTGTTTCTGCAATGGCGTTGTTTACACCATTTATTGCCATAGGTTTTATTGTACAAGTTTATTACTTCGTTACTTGTTTATTCGATGAAAGGCGTGATCAATCGGTAATGTTCTGGCGTTCATTACCTGTTTCTGATGAGATGACTATTGCGAGTAAGTTGTTAACGGGCGCTATTGTTATCCCTGTGATCTTCTTTGCTGCCGCAACTGCGTTAATGGTGCTAATGGTCGGGCTTGCTATTGTTGCTTGTGTGGTATTATCAGTCGGCTTTGATATCTCTTTATGGGGCATGATTGCCAGCGCAAACATACTAAGCGGCGTAGGTTATATTTGGTTAACGTTAGTGCCTATCGCAATTTGGTTATTACCTCTATACAGCTGGTTAATGTTGGCATCAATCTATGCGAATAAAGCACCTTTTTTATGGGCAGTTTTACCTATCGTTGCTTTATTGGTTATTGAGGCAATAGTCGTGCACTATTTACACCTATCACAACCGTTCTTTGGACATTTTTTGATGGATTATTTTTCAATTACTCCAGATAACCTTGCTGAAGTCTCTATAGGTCAAGAGAAGTCACGCTCAGCAGCATTGCTGATGTTAATTTCTCAAATTGATTACCGAACAGTATTGGTTTCTGTAGGGCTGTTATGCACAACTTATTGGTTTAGAGTGAATAAGCAAGAGTCGTAATGAGAAATTGCTAATTAAATAAACAAGTTAATCATTAGTTAGCTAAGTTGTAAGCAGAAAATGCCAATATACTCGTTACCATGTATATTGGCATTTTTATAAGTAAGACACTTTATTTCTGCCTGAATTTTTGGCTTGATATAAGGCTTTATCGGCACGAGAAAAGAGGACGTCAAACGCTTCATCGTCGACATGAAAGCCTGAAACACCAATGCTTACCGATAAGGTTATCTCTCCTTGCCACTCTCCTGTTATATGTAACTTGGCTTGCTCTGCTCTAATACGTTCGGCAAAAACCATTGCAGACTCTGCAGTTGTCTCAGGTAAAAGAATAGAAAATTCTTCACCGCCTATTCGCGCAAGAACATCTGTTTGTCTTAAGCTATCTTGAAGCTGTTTGGTGACGGCAACTAATACTTTATCTCCTGCAGGGTGGCCGTAGTTATCATTAATACTTTTGAAATGGTCAATATCAATTGAAATAAGCGCCATAGATAATTTGTAACGCTTGGCTCGGATAAATTCTTTATCGGCTTGCTCGGTAAAATAACGACGGTTGAATAACTTTGTCAAAGGGTCAATCGTTGCGAGTTTTTTGAATTCTTCCTTTAATAGAAATAATTCAGTAACCTCGGTTGAAAAACCAATGAGCGCCGAGCGCTTGTCAGGGGACAAAAAGGGTATTTTTGTACTGATATAATGATGAATGTTACCCTCATCATCAGTGGCGGTTTCTTCAATAACTTGCCTTTCTTGTGTCTTGAAAACCACACTGTCAGATTGATAAAAATGATCGGCCATTTCTTTGGGCAAAACCTCGGTATCTTTTTTACCAATAATGTTCGCTGCCTCATCACCAAAGAGCTCAGCAACTTGACTATTTACATAAAGGAAGGTTCGATCAGAGTCTTTCATATAAACGTGGGCATTTATATTATTTAAAATGGTATCAAGCAAATGTTTTTGTTCTGATACTTGTGTTTGTAGTATTTTTTCTGCGGTAATATCAGTGGATATACCACACATACCAGTAATATTGCCTTGTTCATCAAAAAGTGGTTTTTTTACTGATCTATAGGTACGAGTTTCATTAAGAACTTTAATATAATTAGTTTCTTCACTTTCTACGCGGATCCCTAACGTCATCACTTTTTGATCATTTTTTTGTAGCTGAACAGAGAGTTTCAAATCAAAGAAAACTTCATCACTTTGCCCGACCACTTCATCCAGTCTTTTGTCAAATAAGTCTAAAACAGCTTGATTAGCATAGGTGTATTTACCCGATAAGTCTTTGGTAAAAATGAAGGAATCAATACTATCCAACACTTGATTTTTTATATTGTCAAAGGCAGTACCTGTATTTTTTTGGGGGCTCAAAATAGTCGCCTAAGCTAGGGGAATTAATATATAGGTAAGTTACATATTAGCACATATAGATAAGTAACATATAAAATCACCGGGGATAACTAGGCAAGGGATGAAGGTTAAATGAAGCTAATTATCTAAGTTGTTATCTCGTTGATAGGCTAAACTTTGACTTAAATTTTGATTTGTAGAACAAGTTTATGGAGGAGGGACGGGTTTTCTCATAAAAAAGGCACTCAATAGGTGCCTTTTATTGTATATATTTTAGTCTCTAAAATTACTCGTCATCAACTTCATAAGCACTAAAATCGGTTATGCCTTTAGATTCTAGCAAACGCCTTACACTGGCTGGTAGTTTTTCATTATTATCTTTGGCCAAGTCTTCGTCGTCAGGCAGAGGCTGCCCACTGAAGGCATGTAAAAATGCTTCGCATAACAATTCACTATTCGTTGCATGACGTAGATTGTTTACTTGACGTCTAGTTCGTTCGTCGGTTAACACTTTTAAAACACGTAAAGGAATAGAAACAGTAATTTTCTTTACCTGTTCGCTTTTTTTACCGTGTTCAGCATAGGGATTTATGTACTCGTCATTCCACTGAGCCATGGATATTCCTCTGTATTATTAAGATAGCAAACGGCACAATTATTGAAGTGATAAATCCGTTTGGCATAACGTATTCTAATTTGTAATAGTGTAGATTTTACCTGTTGCAAAAAAGCAGTCAAGTAGAAGTTTAGATGTCTAAAAATACTTGACCCTAATAATGAAAGTGTTTAGAGTTATAGACGTCCAAACATCTAAACGTAAAAGTTGCTATTTATTGCTGCATTGATTGATACCTTTGTTGATAAATAGGGCAAAAAATAATAATGTTTATGTGCTAAATAATTAACGGAGAGAACGCAATGTCGATTGAAAAAATAAGTAATATTACTACTTCAGCAGTAAGAGCTGGTATTAATACTGATGAACATCATGGCGCTGTGGTTGCTCCGATCCACTTATCTAGTACCTATTCGTTAAAAGGTTTCAATGACAAACGTCAGTTTGATTATTCTCGTACGGGTAACCCAACCCGAGCAACTTTTGCTGAGGCAATTGCTGGATTAGAGCAAGGTAGTGTAGGCATAGTGACTAGTACCGGTATGGCGGCAGTACATTTAATATGTCAGCTGTTATCTACTGATGATACTGTCGTTATTCCACATGACTGTTACGGCGGCAGCTTTAGATTATTTACTCATTTAGCTAAACGTGGCCAATTTAATTTAGTTGTTGTAGATCAAAATGACAAACCAGCACTTGCTACAGCATTGGCCAAGAAACCTAAGTTGGTATTACTTGAAAGCCCAAGTAATCCATTATTACGTTTAGTCGATATAGAAGAGGTTACTACAGCCTGTCATGCCGTAGGCGCTCTTGTTGCAGTAGATAACACTTTTTTATCCCCAGCCCTTCAGCAACCTTTAACTTTAGGTGCAGATATTGTTTTTCACTCAACCACTAAATATATAAATGGCCACAGTGATGTTGTGGGTGGTGTGTTAGTCACAAAAACTCAAGAATTAGGTGAAAAGTTAGCATGGTGGGCAAACTGCATAGGTATTACTGGTAGTGCTTTTGACAGCTTTTTAGCCTTACGAGGTTTGAAGACTTTACCGGTTCGTATGAAGCAACATCAAGAGAATGCTCTGCAAGTTGCTGACTTTTTGAAAAACCACGATGCAATTAATGCTGTCTACTTCCCTGGCTTTAACGATCATCCAGGACACGAAATAGCTAAAAAGCAGCAAGCTGGTTTTGGTGCTATGTTAAGTTTTGAAGTCAAAGGTGGTGTTGAAGCCGTTAAGAAATTATTTGATAACTTAGCTTTGTTCACCCTAGCACAATCACTAGGTGGTGTTGAAAGTCTTATCAGTCACCCTTCAACTATGACGCATGCAGGCATGGAAATAGCTGATCAGTTAGAAGCGGGCATTACTCAATCCTTAGTACGAATATCTGTAGGTATTGAAGATATTGACGATATATTGACTGATTTAGCGAATGGCTTAAGCCAAAGCCAAGGGTAATTGATATATCTTGTATATTCAGATGTTGATGTTACTTTGATGAAAGATAAGCGGATAAAGCTTACGCTTCAGCGTAAAGCTTACAGTAAGATATAAATAGACCATTGTGTGAATAACTAGCGTTGAGCGGGCAGAGATATGAAACAAGAAAATATTATTTTAAATAAGGCTAACGAAAGCAAAAATGAACCAAGCTCTGCGGTTGCTGAGCATGACTTTGTCGCTGACGCTATCACAGAAAATAAATTGGCTAAGCATGCTATTCAAGTACATAAATTTGGTGGTAGTTCATTAGCAACGCCACAATGCATTAAACGTGCGCTTGAAATTATCCGTGAAAATTGTCAGTTAAACGATATTGTTGTTGTCTCAGCTAACGGAAAGACTACCGATAGTTTATTCGCAATCTATTCGCTTGTCGAAAGCACAATAGCAGAACAAACAATGCAATCAAGTGATGAATTATCACAAGCGATTGCAGATTTAGCACAAGAACAAGCGAAACTCATTACTGAGTTACTAAATACTAATAACACAAAACAATTGTTGCTGCGATTAAATGAAGATATTAAGCAATTAACTAGCTGGTTAGCGACTGATATTGTTCGGTATCACAATGATATTCTAGCCTTAGGCGAAGTGTGGTCAGCACGGTTGTTGTCGGCGCTACTTAATGAACAGGTCTGCCCAAGTAACAGTATTGATTCTCGTGACTTTCTTGTTATCGATAATGAACAAAGTTGTATCGTTGATACCGCGATAAGTGCTGCGCAATTGAGAGAAAGACGTCAGTTTGGTAAATTGGCAGTCATTACGGGTTATATCAGTAAAGATACGCGTGGTAAAAGCTGCACATTAGGTCGTAATGGCAGTGACTATTCGGCCACTATTATTGCTTCGTTAGTTGCTGCGGGTAATGTTACGTTATGGACTGATGTTGACGGTATTTATAGTGCCGACCCTCGTGTAGTACCAAACGCTAGAAAATTACACCGTTTACCCAACGGTGTTGCAAAGGAGTTAGGGCGTTTAGGTAATCCCGTTTTACATGCTAAAACACTATTGCCACTGATTAACCCATTAAGCGAACATCACACTCATTTACATGTTGCTAGTAGTTTTGACCCAGAAGTCATAGGCACTGAAATTGGTAAGTTTGGGCAGATAGCAAAACAAGAATTATCGGTGACCTATCTAAATGATTTGCTGTTAGCGCAATCTGTGAGTTTTACCGGAAAGGCAGCAGCTAAAGCGAAAGCAACATTTTCCCCTATTTGTATGGATGACCAAAATGGCTTTATGGTTATTACGCAAGCGCAACAGAAGTCTGTTAGTCAGTGGTTAGCGAGTCATGATGTTGAAGTTAGCTTTAAACCAGTTGCGATTATTGCCACCGTTGGTCACCGGGTAGCAGAACGTGGTGATATTAAAGCACGCTTTAAGCGATCATTAATAACGGCTAAACCATTAAATTTAGTGGGTAGTGATAATGGCCATAGCGTTGTTGCTATTTTACCTGAAGCTTGCTCAATTGAGCTATTAAATACCGTGCATCATGAAATGACTAAAGATGCTCGCCATATTGGTTTAGTGGTCGCGGGCATGGGTAATATAGGAGAGCGCTTTTTAGAACTCTTACCGGCACAGCTTAATAAAGTGTATGCCTTAGAAAACTTACACTTAGTTGGTTTACTCTCATCGAAAAAAGCCTTGATAAATAATGATGGTATTGACGTTAACCTAGCCACAACATTATTTGCTCAAGACGCCCAAAGTTATGACAGTGCTCAGCTTATTTCTTGGTTAACTCAGAACCCATATGATGATTTAATTGTTGTAGATATCACGCCAAGTGAAGACTTTAGTTTATTGTATGAACAGATGTTTTCTTTAGGTGTACATGTTATTGGCGCAAATAAATGGGCCGCTTCAAGCAGTACAGCTAATTATAACAATTTGGTAAATACTGCAGATAGAAATAACAGTTTATGGCTCGGTAATACTACGGTAGGAGCCGGCTTACCAATAAACTATGCTATTGATGACTTACGTCAAAGTGGCGACAGTATTAGTGAAATATCAGGCATTTTCTCAGGTACCCTTTCTTGGTTATTTGAAACCTACGATGGTAGTTCAAAATTTTCAGAGCTGTTATTGGATGCTTTAGCACAAGGCATTACAGAGCCTGACCCTCGTGAAGACTTATCAGGTCGAGATGTACAACGAAAATTATTAATTTTAGCGCGAAAAGCGGGTTTTGAATTAGCGTTAGAAGATATTGATTGTCAGAATTTAGTACCAGAAGCATTGCAAACATTAACCACTAATGACTTTTTGGCAAGAGCTAATGAGTTAGATGAATACTTTGCTACAGCACTATCTGATGCGAATAGTAACGGTGAATGCATTCGTTACGTTGCTCGTTTCCTGAATAATGAAGCGACAGGTGTTAGTGCAAAAGTGAGTTTGGAAGTGTTACCTCAAAATGACGCTTTTGCCAATTTGACACCCTGTGATAACATTTTTAAAATCCGTAGTCATTGGTATCAAGAAAACCCATTAATTATTAGTGGCCCTGGAGCTGGGCGAGATGTTACCGCTGGTGGTTTACATTCAGATCTCGTTAAGCTTTGTCAGCAACTGACTCATAAGCAAAATCAAGTGAAAATTAAAGGCATAAACTAACGAGTTCGTTTTAGATTATATACCCAAGCAACATGAATATGCCGGATTCAGCTGGAATTAAAAACGTATTTAGGCAAGGCTTTGATTGAAGAGAATGGTTGTTCCATTGTCGAAATCAATAACGCTGTATAAATCGTTTTTAAACCAGCCCTGCGGGGATGTCTGAGCTAACCATGTACTTCGTTGTCTCCTTTTTTAAGGGAGTAACCATTAATAAAAGTAGACGTCTTGGTCATGATTAGCTCAGGCACCCTGAAACGAGCATCTTCAAATTACTTGGGTATATGCATTAATACCTAAGCTTGCGGTTATTGAAAAATAGGATAGTAGTACTGCTAAATATTATCAGTAACCCTTCTACTTCTACTTCTACTTCCTCTTGCACTTTACTAGGTTGGAAATCGAGCCTTATTGAGGCTGAAGATTTGCTGCTTCGTTGACACTTTGTATTTTTAGAATACTAACCATTATTAATTCTTTTATGTAAATAGACAGATCGAGAGAAGCCTAAAAACATAGTTTTTACTATATTGAATAGCATAGGTCTTGTTGTATTGATTTTATAATATAAATAATGGATTAATTGTGATGCTGTTTATAATTTATTGTTTTACTAGCCTAGATTAGAGCAGCTAATTAATGAATTAGCTTTGATACGCATCAAAGGTTGATTTATTACACTATTACTCGCATTATTCATTATTGTTTATATTTTTCATCTCTAATGGTTCAATGGCTAAAGACTCTCCTCACCAAACACATTACACACGACAAATTCATTATTTGTTAGCCAAAGTCTACGGGAAAAGTGCAGTTAAAGACTCTCTGCTAGACCGTGCTATCGGATATTTTGAACATGAAGAGTTCCGCCCTTCAGATGAAAAGACATCCACTGATGAATCTAGCTTAGAGTTAATGGAGCGTACTGCACGTTATTCTAATTTGTTATCAATTGCGCTAACTATTTTAGAGTTAACGGAAGGGGATAGCTTTACTGAAACCAATCGTAAGTCTGCACAATTTCTCGGAACGATTCAATTATTAAGTCCTACTGAAGGTAAACGAGTTGCTCAAAGTAACGAGCAAAGTAAGCCGATCTATAAAGCGGTACTATCGGTAAGATTACTCGACCAATTAATTCTTGATGGTAAGATGGTTGAGCCCTACATAAATAAACACTTAACCAATATTTCTGCACAACAATATATTGATTTTGCTAGTCATGATAATGAAGCTCATCAACGGTTTGTTGCGCAAGTCAAAGTCCCACTGATTATAGCGGCACTATTACAAGATGTTGGGAATTATCACCCTAAAGCCCAAAATATACTGCTGGGTAGCGACGGTAAGTTAGATCCCTTTCGCACGTTAGACATTAAACATCGAAAAGAATTACTACAAATTAATTATCGTGAAACGATTAAATATCTCGCTGATGGCATAGGAATGCCCGCTTTTGTTGGTAACACTAAGGCAGAGAGAGAGCAGTTTTTGATTGATGAACAAGATAAGTTAACTTTTATTAAATTGCTTTTAAAAACAAGTGTCAACCCGAAAAATACCATTGGTAATGTACTGAAAGTCCCACAAATTTATACCTCTATAATCTTGTCAACTAAGTCGAGTTACAATTACAAGTTATTACCTCAGGTCTTTCAGGTATTAAACAAAAATGCTCAGCTTGGTGCCTGTGCTCAAGGAGTCGTTGATGCATTATATACAATCACCGGCATGTTCCCGCAGGGTTTTGGTATTGTTTATATGCCATTAGGGGAGTTTGGTGAGCAAGGTGATTGTTATGAATATGCTATTGTTAATAACCTTTATCCAGAAAAATCGGAACATCCTAATTGCCGTTTGACCACTCGAAAACTTACCTTTATAGGTTATGGTCAAAATATTACTATAAACAATACCAGCAACCTTTATTTCACACAAACGGCAAAGAAATTAGCAACCTTGAGTAAAGATCGTTTGAATGAAATATTAGAGCTATTAAGTTCAAACTCTCAGGAACGAAAAGAATTAGATTTATTACCCCGCTGCTGGTATGCCAATGAGTTTTTCTCAATAAAAGCAAATCAAAATTTATGGAACAAAACGGATTAATATGGTCATTATGTAAGAATTGATTGGCTATTTTTATAAGGAAATTAATAAATGACAGCTCAAGTAAAAAGCAAACGTATTGCCGCAATCGATTGGATGCGCGGTTTTGTTATGATCATCATGGTACTTGACCATGTTTCAATGGTTTATAACAAAGATCATTTGTCGAACGACTCTGCGGCTAACTACATTTTAGGCTCACCACTGCCTGCTTTTGAATTCTTTACTCGTTGGATAAGCCATATTTGTGCACCTGTTTTTGTTTTCCTTGCCGGTACTGCATTAGCAATCAGTGTAGAACGCAAAATATCTAGGGGCTTTGACAGCAAAGGTATAGATAAAGATATCTTAATTCGAGGCGCTTTTATTGCCTTATTAGACCCAACAATTACTTCTTTTTTCGGAGGAAAACTTACTTTTCAAGTACTCTATGCTATCGGTGTGGCCATGATGTGTATGGCCTTCTTTAGGCGTTTATCTACAACACAGTTACTTATTATCGCTATGGCGTGGATACTAGGCGGAGAGTTAGTTACCGCGCAATTTTGGTTTACTGGCGGGCAAGAGCAATCGATAATTGCAGGACTATTGGTGGGTAAGTATTCATCGGCTAATTTAAGCATTTCATATGCTTTAGTGCCCTGGTTATCAGTGATGATTTTAGGCTGGGTTTTCGGTAGATATATTCTCAATTATGGTGACGGTAAAGTATCTGTTAGCCCTGCTAGGTTACTCTTTCGTTTAGGTTTTTCCGCATTAGCTGTATTTATTGCTATCCGTTATTTTAATGATTATGGCAATATGTTCTTATTGAAAGATGATAACAGCTGGCAACAATGGCTGCATGTTAGTAAATACCCACCATCAGCGAGCTTTATCATGCTGGAGTTAGGACTTATGGCTGTTATTTTAGGGTTAATGATTAAAGTTGAACAGCGCATAGGGATTAGACCTAATGGGGTATTACTTGTTTTTGGTCAAACATCAATGATGTTTTATTTAGTCCATCGTATCTTCTTAACAGGCACAGGTACTTTCGGCGGCATGAGGGATATAACTGACCTGACAAATACTTATATTATTAGTGGGGTTATATTACTTGTACTATACCCTTTTTGCTTGTGGTACCGCGGTTTCAAAGCTAAAAACCCAGATTCTATTTATTTGAAATACCTTTAAAGTAAAAGAAATAAAAAGACCATCATAATTATCAATGACGGTCTTTTTTGATTTTTCTCTAAATTACTTATAACTATAAACAGTAATGCTGAACCATTCTGGTAAGTAGTTTTTCGGTTTTATCAATTTCGCTGTGAGCCAAGAACTCATTAGGTTGATGGGCTTGCTCAATAGAGCCTGGACCTAACACTATAGTTTGACAACCGAGTTGTTGAATATATGGTGCTTCAGTGGCGTAATTAACTGCACAACAATGATGACCACTGATCTCTTCAGCAATGCTTATCAGGGTACTGGGCTTCTTTTGTTCAAAGCTGGGAGAGCTTGGATGCATTTCGGCAAAGCTAATTCTACCAGGGAATAGTTCAGCTAAAGGTTTTAAGGCCTCGCTTAACCAATTAATCAATTCATCATCACTCATACCGGGCAATGAACGTAAATCAATGTCTAAATTACAATGACCACAAATTCTATTGGCATTATCACCACCTGAGATAGCCCCTAAATTTAAGGTCGGCGCTGGAACATCAAAGGCATTGTTCTCATAATTAAGTTGAAATTTTTCTTTCAGCTCAATTAACTGACCAATAACCTTATGCATAATCTCTATGGCATTAATGCCAAGATTTGGTTTGCTTGAATGACCAGATTTACCTTTAACGCTAATTCGATGTGACATATGACCTTTATGCATAACCACAGGTACTAAATTGGTTGGCTCACCGATAATGGCAACATCGGGTTTTATTGCTTGGCTTTTGGCAAAAAAACGTGCGCCAGCCATCGTTGTTTCTTCATCCGCGGTAGCAAGAATGTATAGTGGTTTTTTAAGCTGTGAAACAGGTAGATTTTTACATACTTGTAAAATAAACGCGAAAAAACCCTTCATATCACAAGTACCTAAACCAAAAAATTTATCATCTTGATTAATTACTTTATGTGGATCAGATTGCCAACTGTTTTCATCGAAGGGGACAGTGTCGCTGTGGCCTGCCAATAATAACCCTCCTTCACCACTACCTAACTTGGCGAGTAGGTTAAATTTATTGCTAGTATCAGGTACTGCTTGAATTTCAATACTAAAACCTAGTTGCTCAAACCAAGTCGCTAAAAGTTGAATAACTTCTTTGTTTCCTTGATCCCAGCTTGGTTGCGTAGAGCTAATAGAAGAGCAAGCGATTAACTGGGTTAAGCTTTGACTGAAATCAGGCAGTTGTGTCATATATGACCTATAAATTATTGAATAAATACTTAAATAGTTATGCTGATATGTTGCATAACTACCCATGCGGTGTTACCTTACCTTTATAGTGTAAATAACCTGCTTTAATAAGGCTACTTCAAAAATGACAAAGGCTATACCAGATTCGAATAACAGTATGCAAAAAGTGGCGATTA
>Ga0209395_1003056_pt1 | contig 21164 bp, 19 predicted proteins | sample GOMGulsemesocosm_3_FD_184635 | JGI IMG/M metagenome (GOLD analysis project Ga0209395, IMG submission 184635) | Methane-oxidizing microbial communities from mesocosms in the Gulf of Mexico - GOM9D Gulf of Mexico (SPAdes) (version 2) | ecosystem: Environmental > Aquatic > Marine > Cold seeps... | reverse complement strand
CACTGCCAACAATGCCTTCTTCAAGACAGCGAGCCAGCTCGGTGGCCATCGGAATCATCATGCGTGCGATAACTTCCTCTTTATCAAACTCTTTGCTGTCGGCTACAACCGGCTTCAGCAGTTCGTAAGAAGTTTCGGTAACTGTCTTTTTCGGCTTGCCGCGCTTATCGGCAACGTAGCTGTAAAAACCTTCGCCGGTTTTTTGTCCATAGCGGCCGTTTTCGAACATCACGTCGCCACAGGTTTTGAAGTCTTTGGTCATGCGCTCAGGGAAACCCTGCGCCATCACTTCTTCAGCGTGCGCACCTGTGTCGATGCCCACAACGTCCATCAAGTAAGCCGGACCCATAGGCCAGCCCCAGCGCTCCATCACCTTGTCGACCTTCTGGAAATCTGCGCCATCACGTACCAGGCCAGCAAAACCAGCAAAGTATGGAAACAGCACTCGATTCACAAGGAAGCCAGGGCAATCATTGACAACAATCGCTTTTTTACCCATTGCGTTGGCGTAAGCAACCGTGCGGGCAATGGCCGTGTCAGATGACTTCTCACCACGAATGACTTCAACCAATGGCATGGCGTGTACAGGGTTGAAGAAGTGCATGCCACAGAAGTTTTCTGGGCGCTCCAGTGCTTCAGCCAAGTAGGTGATAGAGATGGTGGAAGTGTTTGATGCCAGAACGGCATCAGCTGAAATGTGCTTTTCCGTCTCGGCCAGCACTGCGTGCTTAACCTTAGGGTTTTCAACTACCGCCTCAACGATAACGTCGAGATTTTCAAAGCCTTCGTATGACAGGCTTGGCTCAATGCTTGATAGAATTTGACCCATCTTAGCTGGCTTCATGCGGCCTTTGTCTACACGCTTGCTGAGCAGCTTTGTGGCTTCGTTCATACCAAGATCAAGGCCCGCCTGAGCGATGTCTTTCATCTTGATTGGCGTACCTTTTAAAGCCGACTGGTAAGCGATGCCGCCACCCATGATGCCAGCACCCAATACAGCGGCGCGCTCAACTTTCTTGTCTGCTTTCTTTTCCCAGCCTTTAGCTTTCTTGGCCAGCAGTTGATCACTCAGGAACAGGCCGATCAAAGACTGTGCAGCATCGGTGCTTGCCAATTTCGCGAAGCCTTCCTGCTCAACCTTCAAGCCCGCTTCGCGGTCTAGGGTGGCGTTCTTTTGCATGCACTTAACAGCGGTTACTGGCGCTGGGTAGTTTGGCCCAGCTTGCCCACCAATGAAGGCCTTTGATGTTTCGAATGCCATCATCGACTCGGTGCCATTCATCTTGATTGGGCCGCGCTTCTGGGTGCGACGAGTTTCGTAATCAAGTGTTCCATCAATACATTGACCCAGCACCTGCAGTGACACTTCGCGAAGCACCTCCGGTGCTACAACACCGTCCACAGCACCTGTTTTTAAGGCATTGTCTGGGCGCTGCTCTTTACCGCTGCCCACCCACTCAATAGCAGTATCAGTACCTACTACGCGAGGCAGGCGAACCGTGCCACCCCAACCAGGGATCAGGCCAAGCTTCACTTCAGGCAAACCAATCTTGGCTGCTGAGCTCATGATACGGAAGTCACACGCCAGACAAAGCTCAAAACCGCCACCTAGCGCAAAACCGTTAATGGCAACAACAACTGGCACCTTGAGGTCTTCTAAACGGTTAAAGCTTTCGTTGTTTAAACCTAGGTTAGGACCATCAGTAGCAGCTTCAGCCCCAGCCTTAAACATGTCTTCGAACTCGGAGATGTCAGCGCCAACGATAAAAACAGGCTTGCCACTGGTTACCAGCACACCCTTAAGGTCCGTTGTGTTTTCTAGGGCGGTGACCGCCTCTGACAGTTCACCAACGGTCTTAGCGTCGAATTTATTGACTGATTCAGCCTGAGCATCGAAGCACAGTTCAGCGATGCCTGAATCCAGCTGCTGCACAGTAAGCGTATTGCCTTTAAATATCATGTCTAACCTCTCATTTCGTCGGTGCACGACCGAAGATGTATTGTTCTTACCTGAACTATCAAACCAAGCTTGGTACTGTAATAGCGCATGAATATGATAACGGGCGCTAGTATAAGCACTTGAAACGGTCGTTTGAAACATTTTCTGTGACTGGATCGTCACAACCGTATTATTAAAGTGCTCGAACCAGCGGTGAAGAAATAGAAGAATAGATAACAATTGTTGCGTGGGCGAAATAAAAGCGGTCGCTTAAGTGGATAAACACCCCACCACCCAGTGACTTGAAACATCACTTGAACTGACAAGGCACAGTGCCATGGCCGGCAACTGCAATGACTGCCCTGTCAACAAGGTTACCTCACTGTGCAGGCTTGATAGCGTCAAAGAGCCGGACACGACAAGAATGAGAGACTCATGCTTAAGCAGTAATGTTTGGGGCTGTCGACCTGACTCGGCCGAGTAAGCGGTAAGGGACAGTGCTAGGCCCGTTGCTGCCGAAGTTGAAGGAGACCGCTCGTGCAACTCAGAGGGGCTCAGCTCAATTGAAAAAAAGTCGCAAACAGCAAGAGGGAATCCCGTCAGCACCTTGCCCAGTGACGCCACCGAAGGGCTCACTGAGTCCTGCTCCATAACGGATATGGCACTGTTCGCCACACCCGCGCGCTTGGCCAGCTCTCGCTGTGAAAAGCCGTAGAGCTTACGGATCATCTTTAAACGCTGGCCAATTTTTTCTGGCATCTTGCCCTCATTAACGGATCGTTCCATCGTTGACGCGTGAACTGCAGGTGTCATGACTCACAAAGGTAAAACAAACACTATACAAGCTGGCCTACAAATAAAAGTCGTATAAAAAAGCCCGCATCAGCGGGCTTCGTCAACTCAATCAAGCATGTCGTTATAACGACTCTCGGTTTTAAAACTCACAGGTTGAGTAAATCCAGGAATATGAATCCCCTTAGAAGAGAGATCGAGGTCGGCGTCATCGATCATATCTTTCCCGAAATTGTAGATGATATCGAAATCCCCCTTCAGGGCACGCTCATTATAAGCATCGGCTTTGACAATGGTTGCTTGGCGTTTTATCTGGTAGGCATCCATTAACGCTTGCCCATGCCGTTTATAAAGCATGGACTCAACAACACGCGGCGCCAATATAACACCGGTGGCATTGTTGCCGCCAAAACCTTTGGAGTTGATAAAGGCAACATCCAGGCCTTGCCCTGAGACGTCCAGGTCTACCAGCGGAATGTTTATGTTCTTTTGGTGCACGTCTTCGGCAATTGAATCAATGGTTTTGATTCCTGGGACCAGGTTGTATTTAAACGAACCCAGCGCTGAAATAAGCTGGTCGCCACTGGCCGGACCAATTGAGTGCCCAACGTAGGATTTGACCGCGGTCACAGGCCAGTCAGAAATACCGAAAGCCTCCCCCACCCGATCAAATAAATCTGATTCGGTTACGCGGTTAGCGGGTGTGCTAGAGCCGTGGGCATGCACAAAGCTGCGTTGGCGAATACCTTCATCACCGACCAGCTCACGCGCTGCGGCAACAGCCTTAGCTAAGGTGATGTAATTACCCGGACCTGGCGCCGAAATAGACTTTTTATAGCCGTCTGCATTAATAAAGACATCAGTGGCCGCACCGTGAATGTCCGCCCCTAACTCCAGGGCCAATTCATCATCCATTAAAATAATATACTGGCTCGATTCGGCAATGGTGAAACCACAGTTTTGACCAAAGGGGCGGCTGGAGCGACGCAGATCCGGTGTCTCAACACCGTCGAGCTTTTTCAAGCCCTCGGCTGTTGCCAGAGCGCTCATGGCCGCAAAACCGTCGACTATCTCAGGCGTAACCGGCGCTTCACTGTTGCCTATGATCGCCACCCTGCATTTACCCGCTTGAATATCGTCAATACCCACTCTTAGGTTGTATAAAAACGAAGCGCAGGCGCCGGTCGACGAACCGGTTGTCCCGACACTGCCCAGTACGTAGGCATTAATGAAATCCGCCGGCATGGTGTTGAGGCCCAAGGGCAGCTGCTTGGCGGAGACTCGGCTGCCTCGCAAGCGCGACTGCATCATGCCCCCAAGACCATTAGCATCCAGTTGGCTCATCACGCAGCCAGAGAAGACCGCTATTTCATCGGGTTCCACCTTGGCGACCACATCCTGCCAGTCGATGCCCATCGAGCGAATGGCATCGGTCACACCAACGATGGTCATCTGTAAGCCGCGCGGGTGAAAGCGAGAGGTGTAGAGCTCGGCTGGATCAAAGCCGGTGGGCAATTGCCCTGCGGACTTAACCGGCATCTCGCGGGTCGCATCAATCTTCACCGACAGCTCACCATTCATTGTTACCCGGACCTCTTTGTCCGAAAGCTCTTCAACGCTCCAGGACTCAGGCACAGGGTGCGGCAGCTGTCTGCGACTCAAGGTGAATTGTGTGGCCTCACCGCTGAGATCAACAGCCTGATGCCAGTGGGCATTATCAATATCAAAGCGCTCAACCTCAATGCGGCGAATCAGTGTCGCCTCCAGCACCTGTTGTCCAAAACGCTGTTCAATCGCCTCAAGAGTGAGCGACTGTTGCTGCGTATCAACATACTGCCCCTGCTCCACAGCAACGAGTTTCATCATTACGGCAAGACCCGCAATGGTCTCTTGGCGGGATAGGTCATCGATAGACTCAATCACCATCCGACGAAAGCCCTGATGGAAAGAACTGCGACCCGCAGCGTTGTAACCCCCAAAACCAACTATGACCGGCAAACCTGACATACTTTACAACCCTTAAATAAGACGCTTTTACATATGAAGCCATCTTAGGCGCAGCAAATCGCCAGGGTTATCGGTATAGTGGACGCTAATAACGCCATTGTGGCCACCATGACCAATAAGTCAGAAAACCATGAAAGCAGCACCACGCATCAGCTTTATCCTTCTTGAACATATGCTTGCAACCAGCGTGACACTGCCAACGGAGATGATGCGGGCGGCGGAAAGCGCAGCCAAAAGCCGAGACCGCACAGCGCGGCAACTTGAAATATCAATGGTGGCAACAACACTTGAGCCGATCACCACCCAGGCGGGCTTTCAGCTAATACCCTCTCATACCTTTGCCGATATAGAGGCAACCGATATCATATTGGTGCCCGCTCTGTGGCGAAACCCAAGGCCAATCATTAAGCGCAACCGGGAACTGGTCACATGGCTGGCAAAAATGCATCAGCAAAACAGTATCATCATTGGGGTTTGTACCGGCAGTGGCTTTCTTGCTGAGGCAGGCATACTGGATGGGAAACCCGCGACAACTCACTGGTCTTACTTCGATCAGTTTCAGCGTGACTACCCGAAAACCGAATTAAAGCGGCAGTACTTCATCACCCAAAGTGGCAATACTTATTGTGCCGGCAGCGTTAATTCTGCCGCGGATCTGGTCGTCCACCTAATCCAAGACATTTTTGACCACAGTATTGCCAGCCATGTGGAGCGAAGCTTTTCCCATGAAATTCGACGCACCTATGAAGCCACTAGCTACCTAGAAAGCCAGCATCGAAACCACCCAGATGAAGATATTATTCAGGCACAAGAGTGGCTGCAAGAAAATTGTCAGAGTGAGATCCTTCTGAAGGACGTCGCCGAACGCTTTGATATGAGTGTCAGAACGTTTAATCGACGTTTCAAAGAAGCCACTGGCACACCACCTCTGCAATACTTACAAGCGCTGCGCATAGACATGGCTAAAGAACTGTTACAGACCAGCAACCTTTCGATCAGCGAAATTGCCTACAAGGTGGGCTATCAAGACATGGGACACTTCGCTGGATTATTCAAAAAACTTCTTGCCACAACCCCCAGTCAATACCGAGCTACCGTACGCGCAAAACTATTTACCGCAGAGGACACATCAACTAGGTCTTCTTTCTGAATAAAACCACGTCAGTTGACACGGTTGTTAACTCAGCGTTCCATTTTTCAGCCAAAAATTCAAACGTTTCTATTGAGAAAAAGCACACGTGTGTGGGGTCGTTTTTATAGTGCCAAGACTCAAACGCCTCAAGCGAGATGACACGCTTGGTCATGATGCCAAGTACACCTTCTGGGGCCAAATGTGACCAAAGGCGCTGCAGCTCAAAAGAAGGCTCGTACAGGTGCTCGACCACTTCTGTCGCGGTGATGAAGTCGTATTCAATGCTTTCAGCAAAACACGTTAAATCTGGGGCGTAATACACATCATAGATATCTTGCTTAACCCCTTCTTCTGAAAACATGCACTGCAATACTGGTTCTGGCCCTGAGCCAAAGTCCAAGCCTGATATGCATGCCTTATCTCTACCCGCAAGGGCTTCTAACATAGGGTCGAGCATTCGAGATAAAAAAACGCGATAGCCTAAATCTTCGGGATTGTTTTCATGTTTGTCATATTCGGATTTTTCTTCGCTTGACGATAAGCGTTGATGTTCAGGCACCTGAACCAGTGAGCACAGAGTGCACTGCAGATAACTCCTGAGCCTGTCTTGCGTATAACTGACGAGGTTGCCGCCACATAAAACACAAACGTCCATACTCCAACCCAACATATTTATTCACAAACAAAAACGGCTGCCAAGGCAGCCGTTTTTCTTCCATTAGACAATCAAGCTGCGCGAGTGACCGAGGCGGCTGAGCCTGCCTGCACACTATTGGTAATGGTGATGTTGCGCGGCTTCATCGCCTCCGGAATTTCTCGACGTAGATCAACATGCAGCAGTCCATTTTCAAGATTTGCCGACTCAACCTTTACGTGGTCAGCAAGTTGAAAGCGGCGCTCAAAATTGCGCCCAGCAATGCCTTGATGTAAAAAAGTTCTGTCGGCGACGACCTCTTCTTTTTTTCCAGCAATCGTTAGGGTCCCCTGCTCTGTCTGTATCGACAATTCACGATCATTAAAGCCTGCAATGGCCATCGTGATACGGTACTGATCTTGATCAATCAGCTCGATATTGTAGGGCGGGTAGCTCGGCTGCGTTTGCTCTGAGCGGGTGAGCGAGTCAACAATGTTAGCCATGCGATCAAAGCCAATGGCGCTGCGGTAGAGAGGGGAAACATCAAAATTACGCATATCTATATCCTTAATATAAAGCAATATATAAAAGTTGGTTGACCTAAGTCCAACCAAGTTAAAGATTCATTAAGCCGGATTAAAACGGGCTTAAATTCTCCACAAGCTCCTTAGCAGGCCGCCTGTAAATAAGATATAGGGGCTCATTTTTTTGTTTCAAGGGAGGCCGTTAATATTTAATCTACAAAGCAACCGCTTGCCAATCTAAATGAGTGTTGAGCGTACAAAGGTACGGACAATAAAAAAGGCGCGTCCCGTTAGGAAGGCGCCTTTTTTGGTGTTTCATAAACTTCAAGTCATCTAACAATTAATGATTTCTTATACATCACCAATCGAGGGCGACTTGGACGCTTTGCATCGAGAATAAACACATAAGCTTGCCCATCATCGGCTGCAGGAATAGTGCGGCGAAACTTGTGCCCAGCTACTTCAAACAACTGACGTCCCTTGATGACAACGGCCTCTGTGCGGTACTGCCTACGCCCGAGAAATTCAAATTCGTTGCCCTCAATCTGATCACCCCGCAAGATCAGTCGATTGAATATGGGTCGCCCGCCCTTCCCTGACGCCAGCAAATCATCCAGTCGCTGCACTTCTTTACGTGCAAAGGCCAAGGCCTCCATGTCCAATTCGGGTAGCTCGGCGGCCACAGGTGCTTGCGTAAGTAGAGCCTGCTTAGCGATCTGGGCAGCGTTTTTTTCCGCTAGCCGCTGGGCGACCATCGCTGCATTTTTACTCGCCTGCTGCTCTGCTTTGGCCGCATGTTTTGCCTGCTCTGCCTTGGCTAACAAAGCCGTCTGCTGTTCGGCAGCCTGCTGAGCTTCAACGATTCGTGCTTGCTGCTTGACTATGCGTTGTCTGTCACTGTCCAGCTGAGTTTGTAATTCAATTTTTGAGGTTTGCAGTGCTAGTTCACTCGCCTCAAGTCGCTCAAGCCGCTTGGTTCGACTGCGCACACCACGCTCACTCATCTTCAGCGCGTGGCTAGTGAGCCTAACTGCTCGCTTGTTATCATCTGTTTTTGAGCCGGCCATCTTAATGGCGGCCGCACTGTTACGTGCTCGCGCTGCTTCTAGATCGGCAGTCGCGTTAATCACAGCCTGACGCGCTTCCAGTAATTTGGCTTCTAAACCGAAGAGATCATTCTCGACGTCTTCAAATTCTGTCATGCGATTGTCGAGGGATTGCTCATAACGCGCTAGGCGCTCTTGCTCTTGTGTCACACTGGCCGAGAAAACAACAGAACTGCCAAGTAACAGCAATAATGGCAGAACACGAATAAAAGACTTCATTATTATAACTTCTTATTAGTACGTATCGTTAATATAGCAACGCGAAATATACCTTATTTGGTCCCGCGGACCAACCGCCGCTTCATCCCCACAAGCGTCTAAACTGGAGTTATGAGTGCCCACACGCCGCCCCTTTCAACGAGCCCTAACCATGTCAGCCTACAAAACAATCCTCTGCGCCATTGATTTTAGTGATGACAATCATCGTATTATTGAGGCAGCCCTAGACCTCACCAGCGCCGAGCATGTGCATCTAGCCCACGCCTGTGAGCATCCGATAACCGGTTATGGCGAGCTTACAGGTCGTAACCATCAGACAACTGAGCACCAAATTCGACAAGTAGCCTATCCTCAGCTCGTCAAACTGGCGGATCGCTATGGCATACAAGCCAAACAAGCCCACATAGCGTTTGGCCGACCAGCGGATGTTATTGAAGCGATTGCAGACACCATGGAGGTGAATTTACTGGTGATTGGCAGCCATGGGCACTCAGGGTTACGCGTACTGCTCGGCTCAACGGCCAACAGCATCATCCATTCTGCAGCCTGTAATGTGCTGACAGTCCGTATCAATCAATGACTTAGCGATGAGCTTTAAAGGGCCAACTAACCTTTCTCGGTATTAATTTTCATTTGAAGGTAAAAAAGCCTTGAAAAATGATCTCGGCGAGGCAATATAGATTTTAAGGGTGGCCACCTTTCTGACCCTCCAAGTAGCCAACAAAGCCACTTGGATAACCGCAGATTCCATAGCGAGTACCGTGCAAGCGTAATGCACGCATTCGTTAATGAGAGTTCCTGAGTGTGAACGACACACGCAGGCTGCACACACATCAGAAATGATAAGAAAGGAATGGACTATGCCTGCAACAAGCACAGTGGTTTATCGCGACCTTGACTTCTCACCTGCCCTGACCGAATCCATAGAAAAGAAACTCAATAAGCTCAATCGCTTCTCCAGTCGTATATTTAGCAGCCGTGTCGTGCTTGATACCCCACGCCAACACAGCCTGCCCAAAAATTTCAAAGGCAAAGTCTTTAGCGCCCACCTCGACATTGACGTCAATGGTAAGCCTGTCAGCATTCATAAAGACAGCAGCTCGATCCACCTAGCGGTGAAAGAAGCCTTCAAGGCCGCCGAGACAAAACTTAAAACGATTAATGACAAGACCAAGAACCCTCGGCATACGCCGCTTACTTTCACTGACCCCAGTGATGATTTCGACGATCTAGCGGAAGATTAAATCTGACGTAAGCCCGGCCTGAGCCGGGCTTACCCCTTTCCAGCCTCTCTGTATTTCTCAACTCAGTTGCCCAGCCTGTGTTCTGCAATCGACAGGAGCGTTATAATCGCTCCAACTCGTTAAGCAGTGATGAAATTGAATCCCGTGTCCTCTTTTGATTTAGACTCCTCGGCCCATATTGAACGTTTTGTAAAAGCCTTCTACGCGCGGGTCTTAAGCGACTCAGAGCTAGCCCCCATATTCCTTGAAGTGGCCAAGATTGACTTGGATAAACATCTGCCGCTCATTTGCAGTTACTGGGAAAAACTGTTGCTAGGAGACCCCAGTTATCAGCGCCACACCATGAATATCCATCGTCAAGTACACGCACAACAGCCCTTCACCGACGATCATTTCAGCCGCTGGCTGAAACTCTTCATCGAGACTTGTGATCAGCTATGCGACGGCCCCTACGCTGAAAAGGCCAAGCGCACCGCTACCCGCATAGCCGGCAATATGGCACGTAATGTTACCCCGCCCGACCACGCCTGAGCCCTCAAAGTATCCAATCAATACAAGTTATTGTTTTGGTTATAAAAAGCTCAATACTCACACTAATTACGAATAAAGGTTATAAAAACCGACATTGATAAGATCTTAATGCTATAAGGTTTCAATCTTTTACTTCATGCCCCGCACAAGACATAACGATCGCCTATGAAACCTTTTATGCAAGTCTTGAGTGTTCTCACCCTGGTGTGTTTAACGGTTATAGCCACCCTCTATAGCAAAGAAAGATTCGAGCTAAGCTTTCTCAAGGGAGAGCTGTTTGGTAAGGGCGAGCAAAATGACCTCACCCTTGTTCCAAGTGACCCATACGCGAGTTATGAAAATTGCACATCACTGATCGAAGCAAAGGTCGGCGATCGCATTGTGTCCATTGAAAATGATGCTCGAAATACGCGCTACGATAAGTATGAGAAGGAGTACAAACTGTTCTTTAATATCGACATAGTGCCGACAAAAAGTCAGTACTTGTCGATGACTCGCTCTACCTACCAGGCGCTTGCCATATGCACCGCCAAGGCTTACAACCCTGCAAATGTGAAGGTGAAACTGATTGGTTTTGATCAGTATGATAACGGCAGTGTCGGACGACTCGCCGATGGTGTCGGCACGATTCGAAAACTCTAAGCATTGCAAGGCCCTCAGGCTGGCTAATTAGCACGCCAGCCCTTACACTGCGCCCGCAAGAGCGCCACCCATTCTGACAAGCACCACCCCGTAATCTGAGGACAGGAACCACCATGGTTAAAATCGGCAAAGTAAATCGTCTAACCGCTATCAAACAGGTCGACTTCGGTGTGTTTCTTGATGGTGGTGACCTAGGCAATATTTTGCTGCCTAGCCGCTACGTGCCAGATGATGTGAACTACGGGTCAGAAATCGATGTTTTTATCTACGCCGATTCAGAAGATCAGCTCATCGCCACGACCTTAAAACCCAATATTATGGTCGGACAAACTGCCTACCTAAAATGTATAGCGGTCAACGATGTGGGCGCCTTCCTCGATTGGGGCCTCGCTAAAGACTTACTTGTACCCTATAGCGAGCAGCACACACCGATGGAAGAAGGCAAGAGCTACGTGGTGCACGCGTTTCTCGACCCTTATGCACACCGTATTTTGGCCAGCTCAAAGCTGAATCGTTATCTCACTGAGGTAAACGAAGATTTTGAAGTCAATCAACGCGTCGACCTGCTGATCAGCGGCCGCAGCGACATGGGCTACAAAGCAGTCATTAATCACACCCACCTGGGTCTGATTTTTAAGGATGATGCCTTCAAACCACTCAAATACGGTAAGTCTCTACCCGGCTACATCAAAGCCATACGCAGCGATCAAAAAATTGATTTGAGCTTACAACTGCCCCGCGCAGAAGGCAGCGACGAGCTGTCCGAAAAAATACTGCGTCACCTGCACCTCAATGGCGGCACCAGCCCGCTGACCGACAAGAGTGCGCCAGATGACATCTACCACATCTTCAATGTCAGTAAAAAGAACTACAAGAAGGCCATCGGCAGCCTCTACAAAGCCAAAAAGATTTTAATCGAGCGCGATAAAATCACCCTGCTTTGATTCCAGATCAACCTTCAGCACAGCCGCCAGGGTGTGTATGGCGGCCAGCACTTCCAGAAAGACGCTTCTAAGTAGGTAAATAAGGGAACAGGCTGCGCCTCTGCGCCTCCGACAATGCACTGACCCGGCGTATATTATTTTCAGGAATTGATTCCGGGTCCGGGTAGCGAGCCAACACGTCAGCCATCGAAGCTTCTCGAATCAAGTGAAAAATGGGAAATGGCCCGCGGTTGGTAAGATTCTCCGCGTCTTCAGGTTCAGCGCCGGCAAAACAATAGTTGGGGTGAAAGGTCGCCAATTGATAGACCCCCTGCCAACCGCTGCGGCTGATTAAAGCCTCAACCCATCCGATGAATTGATTGTAATCCCAAAAGTCAGCGAGCATATACGGAGCAATGACCAGCGTGGTCTCCAGTATGGTTGCAGGTTCCGCATGCAAGCGCTGTAACTCCACCTCTATATCGCTCAGTAACACCTCCTCACTGAGCGCCTCACTCACGCGCAAGCGCACCTGACCGGCTCGGGTCGGCTTGTTGGCAAAGGGGCATAGATTTAAGCCAATAACGACATCCTGCAGCCACTGCATGACGCGCTGCTCTACGAGCTGATTGTCAGGGTTATCACTTGCCATAAAAATCAAACCTCATTACACCCGCTAGCCCTGGGCCAACAGGTGCTGATTAATCACCTCGAGAAACGCCTCGCCAAACTTTTCCAGTTTCTTCTCGCCAACGCCACTGATTTGCAGCAACTCGCCGTCATTGCTGGGGTGCATCTCCATCATTTCCATCAACGTCGCATCGTGAAAGACTTGATATGGTGGTATGCCACTTTCATCGGCCAATGTCTTTCGGCAGGCCCGCAACTGATCCCAGAGACTCGCATCTTCATCGCTAACATGTGCATGTTTGCGAATTTTTTTGTGCTTTAACAGCGACTCGCGGGAGTCCTCACGTAAAGACAGGGACACCTCACCGCGCAAGAGCGGTCGAGCGCTGTCGGTCAAACGCAGCGCGCCGTATCTTTCGGCGTCGGCGATGAGAAAGCCCCGAACCAGCAATTGCCGAATGATCGAGCTGCAACGCTCCGGGGTTAAATCCTCCCCAACACCAAAACAACTCAGCTGTTGGTGCTCATGCTGCTGAACCTTGTCTGTCTCCTTGCCCCGCAACACATCGATCACCTGCCCGGCGCCGAAGCGTTGTCCGGTGCGGTAGACACATGAGAGCAGCTTGCGTGCGGCTTCGGTGGCATCCCAGGTATTAGGCGGGGTTAAGCACGTATCGCAGTTACCGCATGGCTCATGACCATTCTCACCAAAATAAGCCAGTAAAGGTTGCCGGCGACACTGCGTGACTTCGCACCAACCGAGCAATGCATCGAGTTTTTGCCGTTCATTGCGTTTGTGGTCTTCAGTGGCGGTCGAACGGTCGACCATCTGGCTGAGCTGTACCACGTCGTTAAGGCCGTAAATCATCCAAGCATCGGCGGGCTCGCCATCGCGCCCCGCTCGCCCTGTTTCTTGATAGTAAGCCTCCATCGACTTGGGGAGATCCAGGTGTGCAACAAAGCGTACATCCGGCTTATCAATGCCCATACCAAAGGCCACCGTCGCGACCATGATGATGCCGTCTTCACGCAGGAAGCGCTCAAGGTTTTCTGCCCGCTGCTCAATCGGTAATCCGGCGTGGTAAGGCAAGGCCGTAAGCCCGCGAGTAACCAGCCAGGCGGCGGTTGATTCGACCTTTTTACGCGATAGGCAATACACCACCCCGCACTCTTCCTTGTGCTGAGCAATGAAGCGAATCAGCTGTTTTCGAGCATCACTTTTAAGCGCCACCGTGTAGCGAATATTGGGGCGGTCAAAGCTGTTAATGAATGTTTTTGGCTGCTGTAATTGGAGATTTTCAACAATGTCCAGCTGCGATCGAGGGGTTGCCGTCGCGGTTAAGGCCATGCGTGGCACGCTGGGGAAGGCGGCGCGCAATTGATGCAAGAGCAGATAGTCTCTGCGGAAGTCATGCCCCCATTGGGACACGCAGTGGGCCTCATCAATCGCCACCAAAGAGATCTCGAAGCGCTGCAACCACTGCAGGGTTTGCGGCTGCATGAGTCGCTCAGGTGCAATGTACAACAACTGCAGCTCGCGCCTTTCCATGGAATCAGCCAGTGCTGACTTTTGCTCGTGACTCAACGTTGAGTTGAGAAAAGCGGCCTTGACACCCAACTGATTTAAGCTCGAAACCTGATCTTGCATCAATGCAATCAAGGGCGAGATGACGAGGCCAATACCTGGTCGCACTAATGCAGGAATTTGATAACAGAGTGATTTGCCGCCGCCAGTGGGCATCAACACCAGTACATCGTCGCCATTGAGCGCAGCCGTGATAATTTCTTGCTGGCCGGGACGAAACGCGTCGTAACCGTAGGTCTGAGTGAGAAGAGCTTGTGCCTGTTGCAGCATAATCGCCTTAGTGGGGGGCCGTCTGACCACCGAGAGAATAGAAAAGGCAATATACGGACAGAGAGGGTTAACTGCAAAGCACGGGGCGAAATTCTACTCGCTAATCACAGTGAAAAGGGTCAATACCGTAGCCTACACCTTGATCGAGTTTTACTTGGCGGAATGCCGCATCAAGACTCACTTGTTTGTCATGCTTTAGTGGACTCAGGTAAATAAACAGAGAGGCCTCTTGTGGTGTTGGTATCATTCGGAAGGTAACGCCTTTAAGCGACATCGCCAGGTGATTCACCAGTGGCTGAAATTTGGAGATGACGAACATAGCCTCAACAACGTCCTCCTCGACCAGGCGCACCATCTCCGGCACACCACGGGCAGCCATTGAGCCAGGACCAAAAAAACCACCGGCCACCAATCGGTCAAACCCTAGAAAACCAGGAAGGTAGGTAACATTACGCCCCTTGAGGTGCCCAAAGGTGGTCACCTCAGAGCCTCCCTCTTTTAGGTAAGCAGACATAGGGTCACGTATTTGAGAGTGCTCAACGGTCAGTAGTTGTGGTATGTGGTGCCCTAAAGCCGCACTGACGTAGTAGAGCCCGTCAGCCTCCCCCGCCAGCGTTAGTGCCAAAGCCTCTTCGGCAGAGTAGTAAAACAGAGCAATATCACGTTGCTGAGCCTGGGCAACCTGCTCCATAAAACGCCAGTCACACACAGCCGCATCGATCAAAGACGCGTATTCACGATACACCAATAGCTTTAATGGCTCTGCCCGTACCTGGTCCACGCCGAGGGTAATGTGTGTCCTGGGGCCTGCATCACCCCGTGCCGCCGTCAGTCCATAGGCTCGAGCAGTTGAGCTAAGCAGTAACACAGCCAACAACCCGACTATGAAGAAATCGGCAGTCCTTTGCACATGACGATGGTAAAACAGCACCTGAAGCAACTCCTGTAAATAGCGCGGCACCTTTCATTCTAGCCAACTGACTAGCCAATGGTGTAACTAAACATAACTAAATGTCTTTTGTAGCGAACTTATACCACATCATTTTGCGCGCAGAGCGCCTTAATCTGTTCAAACATCGGCTTCGGGTTGCTGTAATCAACACTGATGAAATCTGTAAGTAACTCTTCTGCGTCCATACTTTGCAAGGTGTCCGCCGGTGTGACTGGCACAGGTCGTTGGTCAGTTGAGGCGCGCCTTACCAGCACCAACGATGGAAAGCCCTGTATGGGCAGGCGACGAACCAGCCTAAAGGTATCGCGCAGTGACACCTGCAGCGCACGGCTCGATAATGCTTCTCGGAAGGCCTGTGCATCCAAGCCCATATCAACGGCCAGCTGCGCCAGGGTATCCGTGTCCGAAGGGTTCAGCGCTCGCAGGTAATAAGCCTCTTGAATCAGCAGGAGCATTTTGTTGCCCCCGCCCTGCACTTGATTTTCGGCAGCCAAGACCGCTCGGCAACTCATGTAAGTTGAACGGCGCGGCGTATTTTTGGCCCAAAAGTCGAAATTAAACTCGGTGCCTAACTGTTGTGCAATTGTATGCCAGGTGCTGGTGATGGTGGTCTGTTGCTCTACGGGCATGATCGACTCTGTATCTGGGGCCAACCCCCCTACCAGCGGCTCTATCCGCAACTGATTGGGGAGCGCTTTGCTTAGCTGGCGCTGCAACTCATCCCAGCAGGGCTTAAAACCCCAACACCAGCTGCACATAGGGTCGTGCACATAATAAAGAATCGCGGAGCTGGGCATAAAATTTCTCTAAGAGCTTCAAAATTTACGGGGGAATACAAGCCCCCAGATAGGTGGCAAACCAAACATCTACGCCTAGGTGTTAGGCAACTGATCTTGATGAAACAACAGCGGCGCATCATTTGGCTGCCAGGGTTTGAGTTTGATCATGATCGAACGAAAAATATCGCTCTTTAAAAGCTCGTTGAGCCAATCAATTAATGTTGGGTAGGGAGACTGCTCAAACCAAGTTTTATCGACATGGGCAAACTGACGAACAAACGGGAATATCGCCATATCGGCCAGCGATAAGCTCTGCCCCATTAAGTAACCTCGACGACCAGCACCGCTGTGGGCCAGAAGATGCGCCTCCAGCTTGGTCAAAAATACCTCGCCACGCTGACGGTACACCTCAGCGCGTTGCTCGGGAAACCGATCAGCGTATTTATAGTGGTCCAGGTGCGTTTTAAAAACCCGATCGTTCTCTTCCACCAACGCTTGCGACTCTTTTCCCCAAGCCGCAAGCCAATGCTCTGGGTCAGACTGAGCCAGGGCCCACTGCATGATGTCAAAACTTTCATCGATGACAGCAGCCACTGATGCGGACTCTGCAGTCAACTGCAGCACAGGCACGGTGGCTTTGGGGGAGATATCCAACATTGCTTGGGGTTTATTTTTTAAAATAATTTCACGCAACTCCAGCGCCAAACCGCTCACCCGCAGAGCCAAACGTGCTCGCATGGCATAGGGGCAGCGACGAAAGGAATATAAAATGGGCAGCGACACGTTTAGTACCTGTTTAGTGCAAGTTCAATTGCTTATCAGCGAATGATTTTGGCCAAAATACCCGACATTATCGCATGAAGCGCGTAACATTCAGTCATGAAACCCAACAGCAATCCGTATAAGTATTTAAATGGTTATTCCGAGCAGCTGCAGCAGCAAGCTCGCGGTCTGGTCGCCGATGGCCGCCTGAGTGACATACTTAAGCAGCGTTACCCCGTGCGCCATGACATTCGCAGTGATGCGGCACTGTATGAATACACCCAGCGAATGAAAAGCCAGTATTTAAAAAAATCAGATCCAATCAGCAAGGTTTGCTTCGACAACAAACTCAAAGTCATGCAACACGCATTGGGGCAACACGCTTATATCAATCGAGTTCAGGGCGGAAAACTAAAAAGTAAAAATGAAATTCGCGTGGCGAGCTTGTTCAAACAAACACCCGAGGCGTTCTTGCGCATGATTGTTGTACATGAACTTGCACACCTGCGCGAGAAGGAGCACAACAAATCCTTCTATAAGCTGTGCCAGCATATGGAACCCGACTACCACCAGCTCGAGCTCGACACGCGGCTCTATCTCTTGCACCTCGATACGCTCGGCAGCTTGTACTAACGCACCTCTAAAAAAGACACTCGAACAAATACAGACCTGAGCCCCGCTCAGGCCAGCAGGGGTAGCGCGCCGCTTTGACTTGCTTAAAAGTAATGCCTGGGTGAACTTACTGGGCCGCAATTACCGCAGCAATGGCCAGCGTGCGCTGCGCTTCATCAACGTGCAGGTTTTCCACCAGCTTACCGTCGACCACTACCACCCCAAGGCCTTGAGATTGCGCTTCGTTAAAAGCCGCAATGATTTTTTCAGCCTGAATCACAGCCGCAGGCGAAGGCCCGAATACCTCATTGGCCGGCGCCAATTGTTTAGGGTGAATCAAGGTTTTACCATCAAAGCCCAGCGCACGACCCTGCTCGCAGATGGCTTGGTAGCCCGCCTCATCACTGAGGTCCAGATACACGCCGTCGAGAATGTCGAGATTGTGCGCGCGCGCCGCCAACACACACAGACTCAGCGAAGTTATAAAACCGAGGCGCTCTGGGGTATGCGGCACACGCAATTCTTTAGCAAGATCCGAGGTGCCCATAATTAATACCCGCAAGCGCGGGTGTGCACCGGCAATGGCGTTGACATTGAGCACACCCAAGGGCGTCTCGATCATCGCCCAAATTTGCATTGCGGCAGGCGCACCGGCAGCGTCCATAATGCGTGCTATTTCTAGTACCTCAGCAGCGGACTCAACCTTAGGCACACACACGGCATCCGCGCGGCTACTGGCCACCGATATCAAATCAGCTTCCCCCCAACTTGTTGCCAAACTGTTGATACGGATGGCCATTTCACGTTTGCCATAGCCGCCAGCGTTAACCGCGGCAACCACCGCCTCACGGGCCGCGTTTTTTTGCGCCGGCGCTACGGCATCTTCTAAGTCTAAAACCAAGGCGTCGGCATCAAGTCCACGGGCTTTTTCAAGTGCTCGGTCATTAGAGCCGGGCATATAAAGCACCGAGCGTCGGGGGCGAAGTGCTACAGAGCTTGAGGCAGTTGTAGTGGCGATGGCGGTCATAGATTACTCACACAATTAAGCGGAAACAGGGGCTTTAAAGCCGCGCAGTATACACCCACGGGCTCTGCTTTTCGGCAAGACGGCTAGCTTTTTCCTGTCTTAAGCCCCGCTTTTTTCGCCCCACTCTTACTGCGTTTTGTAGAATTAGCCTTGGGGGCCGATTGGCCTCCCGCTTTCTTGCCCGCTGTTTTACGCTTGGCAAAACGTGACCTGGGCGCGGGTAATTTGGCGAGCGCGTGGGGCATGACGTTCACGCTTGTTGCCACCAGCGCCTGCAATTGTTCTATCAACGGCCCCATCAGGTCATCGTACTTGGCTTGCCGCTCGCAGATCGCTGCCATGGTCACCTCCCAGCGCGCGGTCATGTCCGGCCATGTGATCGCCTCTGGCAGGGCCTCAATAAACGCACGCCCTGCCTGTGTCGCCCGTACACTTTTTCCCTGACGACACAAAAAGTTACGCTTAAATAGCAATTCGATGATGCCCGCTCGAGTCGCTTCGGTGCCCAGGCCATCGGTATCCTTTAATATTTTTTGCAGGCTGGGATCGGCAACATGCTTGTTGATGCCCGTCATGGCCGCCAGCAAGCTCGCATCGGTAAAGGGTTTGGGTGGGGACGTTTGTTTGCGCTCGACCTCCGCCCGAGCTGAATGCAGTCGGTCTCCCTTCACCAGACCGGGAAGCTGAGGGTTGCGAAAACGCTCACTTGTGTCGTCAGTGGCCCGCGCGTTCTTTTCTGGCAGCAAGGCTTTCCAGCCCAGGCATTCAAGCTGATTGGCCCGGGCCACAAAACGACCCTGCTCTATTTCCACTGTGACCGTTGTCTGCCAGCGCTCGTGAGGCAGCAAGAATTGGCCTAGGTAATTTCGCGCCACCAAGCTGTATATTTTGGCTTCTTCAGTGCTTAAACGTGCCGGCGACTTTGCCGTTGGAACAATGGCGTGGTGGGCGTCGACCTTGGCGTCATTCCAAGCCGCGCTTTTTCGACTCTGATCTAAGTCGATTCCCGCCAGCAGACCAACACTCAGAACCCCCGTCGATGCACTTTTAACATTGGCATTAATGGCCGCCAATACACCCGCCCGCAGGGCAAAGTGCTCTGCGGGTAAGTGCCGTGAATCAGAGCGAGGGTAGGTAATCAACTTATGGCGTTCGTAGAGGGTCTGACAGACATCCAACACCTGCTTTGCGCTCATGCCAAACACCTTACCCGCCTCAATCTGTAAGCTGGAAAGGCTGTGGGGCAAGGGCGCGTGCTCGCGTTTTTTGTTACGCTCTGAGGCAATAACAAGCGCAGGTTTATCACTTATACGCCCCACTACATGCGTGGCCAGCGCCAAGGACAGGTTGCGACCACTGTCATCGAGCTGCGCCGCGCAAGCCTCGCTGGGTTGCCACTTGGCCCAAAAGACGGGCATGTCAGGCGCGCTTGAGGCGGGGCTGTCACTGAGGCTCAAGCGCGCCCAGACTTCAAAAAAATCACGGCTGTTGAAGGCCTCAACGTCAAGGTCACGGCGCACCACCAAACCCAGTAGCGGTGTTTGTACACGGCCAACAGACAGGACACCGCTATAACCGACTTTTCGACCCTGCAAGGTGTAGGCGCGGGTTAGATTAAGGCCAAACAGCCAGTCGGCCCTTGAGCGCGCAAGCGCTGAAGTCGACAAAGGAATAAACTCTCGGTTGCTGCGCAGCTGTTGCAAGGCGCGGGTGACTGCGGGCCGGTTGAGGTCGCTTATCAGTAGGCGCTCAATGCTGTCTCGTTTTCTGCCACTCACCCCTAAAAAGCTAATCACTTCATCAACCAACAATTGGCCTTCTCGGTCAGGGTCGCCGGCGTGCACAAGGCTGTCGGCCTGCTTCACTAACCTACGCAGCACTGCCAGCTGCTTCGCTGTCTTGGGTTTGGCTTGCAACCGCCACTGCTCTGGGATGATGGGCAGGTGCTCGTGAGACCAACGCTTGAACTTGGGGTCGTAAGCGTCTGGTTCGGCTTGTTCCAGCAAATGCCCAATACACCAGCTGACCACATCGCCATTGGCCGCGGTTATGTAGCCTTCACCTTTTTTGCAAGGCTGCGGCATGGCATCGGCTATTGCTCTGGCCAAACTTGGTTTCTCGGCTATGTAGAGTTTCATTTATGCGAACCGACAACTGTATATCTGAACAGTATATGTGTTTTATCAATGCCTGCAAGCCGCGTATTTTTATCCTTTGAATAACACACAGCAAAATTACAACAAATGCTTGAGTTTGTAGCGTCTAACTTCTGGAAAGGACCTTGCCATTATGGTAATTTCGCCGCCCTTTTTAGCTCAAGCGCACTGCCTAACCAGTGCAGCTTCGTTTGCTGCCCTTTTAGAATACCGTTTAAAGACACAAGGTTTTATATGTTTGCCGGCTTTGATTATGGAACGTCCAACTGCGCCATGGGTGTTATCTCGGATGACGCGGCGGTTAGATTGCTGCCCATTGAAGAGGGGCAGCCATTCATGCCGTCAACCCTCTACGCAATAGAGCGTGAGTTGATTTGCGAGGACGTTGGCCAGCGAATCAAGGATCCAACACTGCGTCAGACTTTTATAAATCAACGGGGCAATCAGCTTGCACAGGCACGGCGAGTTCGTTCAGAGGAAGGCATAGCCGCCGATGAACAGAGTCTATTTGTCGGACGCGAGGCGTTTGAGCAGTACTTGGCTCTGCCAGAAGATGGGTATTTTGTAAAATCACCTAAGTCTTTTCTTGGCGCTAGCGGCCTCAGACCTGAATTCGTGGCCTTCTTTGAAGACCTCGTGACCGCCATGATGCAGCAGGTGAAGAAGCGGGCCGAAACCAGCCTCGGCTGCAACATAGA
>Ga0209395_1003052_pt1 | contig 21175 bp, 19 predicted proteins | sample GOMGulsemesocosm_3_FD_184635 | JGI IMG/M metagenome (GOLD analysis project Ga0209395, IMG submission 184635) | Methane-oxidizing microbial communities from mesocosms in the Gulf of Mexico - GOM9D Gulf of Mexico (SPAdes) (version 2) | ecosystem: Environmental > Aquatic > Marine > Cold seeps... | reverse complement strand
ACTAAGTTACATTTTTTTTAATAAAACACACTTGCATAAATATATTTGATGAATAATATTTAAAAAAAATTACTTAAAACGTCTTTTTCTAAAGGATACTACTATTATAATCAAACCTACTATGAATAATAGCACAATAGGAATTATCCAATTAAATCCACTTTCAATGTCAATTACATTAGCATCACCAATTAATACAAATGAACTCCAATAAAACGGTGAGGCCATTGAACCTTGATGAGTAGATAAATATGCTAATTTAGATTGGTGTAATGCATCAGATTTTGTTTGTCCCTTTTTTATATTAGTGTAAAAAGAATGCATTAATTCCTGAGTAGTTTTGTCATTAATATTCCATAACGTAGAAATCACACTGTTGGTACCAGAAAAGAAAAAACCTCTTGCCAAACTCATAACTCCTTCTCCTGTTTTTAATTCACCTTGTGAAGTTTTACATGCACTAAGCACTACTAAATCAGCTTGATTATGTGTCCCATAAATTTCATTTAAGTTAACCTTTTCGTCATTAAAAGCTAACCAAGGTTTTTCTGTATTACTTGAACCCGAGTGTGTAGCTAGGTGAACTATTTTAAAGTTTTCAAAATTTGATTTAAAATTTTCCTTCGTAGCATTTTCATTTATAAAAACAGTATCTGAAAATATTGAATTTATACTTGATACTTCATTTATGGAATTAGACAAAATCGCTAACGATTTATCTTTAAAAGTTTGCGGCGCAAAGCCCAAGAAAGTATGCTCTGGATTACGTTTCTTTTTAGCATTAGACAATAAGTATGAAAACGAATACACATAACTTATCTCATTTGTTTTTATAAAGTACGATGAACTATCCTTAGCGTTACTTAGTAACGCTTCAAAAGGTATATTTTGCAAGTTTCCATCTGCAGCAATAATAAGTTTTTTTCCTTTAATTTCGTTATACACATCATCAGGTACCAAGTGTTTAAAAATAGTACTTGAGTTTTTAACAAATACTTTAATATCTTTATTTGTATTAAACGGATGCTGTAATTGATCAATTAAACTATCAACTTCCTTTTCCAATGATGCCACATCATTTATAGGATATAAATAGGATTTATTTTTTGTTATTACTAATCCATATCCTTTATCCTCATGCATTATAAACTGTATACTCGCCCTAGTTTCGCTTATAAATTGAGTACTATGTTCTTGTTTACTTAATACCGGTAATGATTTTCTTAACTTTGAATAGGCTGGGTAATTGGTTGACAAGGAATCTTTAAACTGCTCGTAATTTCTTTTTATTTCAAATAATTCATCATTATTTCTGAATACCTTTTCTTCTATTTCAATAATTTGTTGCTTGAATAAAAAAACTCGTTCTATGAGCTGTTGTGGTAAATTACTTACTACTTGTGCTTGCTGATCATTTAATTCCTCCAACAACAACAAAGCTTTGTTTTTTTCCATAAAATAATAAGCCTTATCCGTATCCTTAAGTAAATAACAAACTTCAACAGCTTGAGCATATAAGGCTGCTCCTTTTTCCCTCCAGTACATTTTTGATACATTTTCACTTGTATCAAAACGTATAATATCAATCAATTGATCTGCCAGTTCTAAATCAGTTAAAGCTTTTTTTAAATGACTTTCATTTCCTTCAAATTCATATCTATCATACCAATAGGTTGCTTTATCAAGCATTAATTCAAATAAAAGTAATTTGTGAAGTGAATTGGATGCATCTACAAGTCGTGGAGACACAAATTTTTTATTTATTTTTCCATATACCAATAATTCAACTCCCTTTTGATAATAATCTCTAGTTTTATTAAACTCGTTTAATTGCTGGTAATACTTAGCATAATTGCCATAAATAATTGCTGTTAATCGATTATCATTATTTGCATACTTCAAACTTAAATCAAGAGATTCTTTTGTCTTAACAAGCAATGAGTCTTTTACATATAAATAACCAATATTATTATATAATCTAGAAATAGCTAATGAATCTTTTAACTCTCTATTAATTTCTAAAGCTTTATAGTAATGAGATAGTGCTCTTTCATTTTTATTAACACTTCTATATACAATACCCAATCTAGAATTAATAATAGCATCGTCTTTTTTATTTATTTTCGTGAATGCTCTTAAAGAATCAACTTTTGATAGATAATTAATTATAACATCGCTGTATTTTTCAGTATCCATAGAAACATATACTCTAGATATACGTATATATATACCCGACAATTCTTTATATTTTTTATTTCTAATATAATACCCCTCTGCTTTTTGAAAGTAACTAACACTCTTTTCAAAGTCTCCAATCTTTTCATTTAAATAAATCAATGAAGTATATGCCTTCATTCTCAAGCGATCTTCTTCAGGTAACTCCGCTAACTCATTAAATACATCTATTGCCCTCAAGTATTTACCATTAACTCTTAAATTATAACCTAAATTAAATAGACTCTTTTTTAAGGAAACTAAATCATTGTGTTGATTTTTTTTACGGATTGTAATCGCTTTATTTAAATATTGAAGATTGATCTTTCTCTCTCCACTATTAAACAAATAACGAGCATATGCATGGTATAAATAAGATATCTTCTCTTCTGGATAATCGTTCAATTGAGCTATTGAGTCTACAAACTGTTGTTTTTCTAGATTCGATATTTTTGATTTTAGCATCTTATCAAAATCTTTGTTTTCAAGGATTTGTGACACGCCTAAATAAGAAATCAGCAGAAATAAAATTAATAAAGTTCGCTTATAAAATAAATACATTATGACAGATCGCTAGTTATTACCAAAAATAGGTTTTATTCCTTACAGATGCAAAAACTAGAAACCTGTTTTAGCGATATTTACCTACTACAATCGATTTACAACTTCACCACCTTCTCCACCTGTTTTTTCTTGCTCATCATCCTTAACCTCATCATCTTCTCCTCCAGTTCTTTCTTGCTCATCATCCTTAACCTCATCATCTTCTCCTCCAGTTCTTTCTTGCTTTTCCATCAAATCATTAAAAACAATTTCACCTTCTGCAACCTGAACACTTACAACTTCATCTGACAAAGCTATTAACTCCTCTAAAATAACCGTTGATTCATTCCCTTTCAACAACCAAACTTCAGAGTTTTTGCTTTGAACAAATGATTTTTGTACATTTAACTCTGTCCTTAAATTATCCTTAGCTGTAATTTCTATTGTTAAATCATACGTTACTACAGCTGTTTTAAAATTATTTTCTGTTTTGGTAACCTCTTGGTTATTGAAGTAATATTCTTCGTTTTCCAAACTACAACTTGTGAATACGAATAATACTGTTAACACTAAAAATGAGATAAAATGTTTCATGATTTTCTTTTTTTTTGGTTCAAAAAATAAACGAGAGACAATTATTGAGTCCCCACTTTATAGTTCCTATAAAGTGAAAAACGTTACCCATTTATTTTCATTTTTTTATCAACATTATTTTAAAAAAAATATTTAGATTTGAATAAAACCCACACAAGCTTTACAGCATGGCGGAAAACAAAAATTTATTCAATTCGTTAATAACTGGAGATTCCAAAGGAATTTTAGAAATTTACGAATTAGTTTACCCTTCAGTCCTCAAACACATTAGGAATAATAGTGGTAATCAGGAAGATGCTGAAGATGTTTTTCAAAAAGCACTCTTACACACAACCACTAAAGCCAAAGTAAAAAATTATGAACCTGTTGAAAATTTTGAATGGTATCTTTATGGTATTTGCAAAAATTTATGGCTTAAGGAATTAAGTTTCAGAAAAAAATGGGCAACAAAAGCTGAGGTTAAAGAGATTACCGATGAGGGCAATGCCAAAATGATGGCTTTGCAAATATTAGAAAATGACCGTAGGGAAGTTTATTTAAGAAACTTTAACCTATTATCAGATAATTGTAAAAAAGTTATGTCTTTATTTTTAAAAAAGAGAAAACAAAAAGAAATTGCTGAGGAACTTGGTTACAGTTCAGAAACAGTTGTTAGGCAACGTGTTTTTAAATGCAAAAGCAAGTTAATCAAGTTGATAAAAAAAGATGTCTCCTACGAAAAACTGAGAAATATATAAACCCAAAACACTATAAATTAGCGTTTTGCAAATTTATTTAATAAATAAAACAAAAAAACGGGTAACAAAAACGGAAAAAAGGGAATATATAAATGAACAACAGCTTTAGTTACAATCTTTCTTTTTTATAAATCAAAGATTACCCCTTTAACATTAAAATTAACACCTATGGATGATGCAACCAAAAACCAGCTAATTGACGATTACCTTAACGGGGAATTATCTAGAGAAGCACTCATTGCTTTTAAAAAGCAAATGTTTATGGACCCGAAATTAGCAGAAGAAGTAGCAATAAATAAAAATTTATTCGCACTACATGAAACTGATACATGGGATGATATAACAGTACTTAACAAAGATGGTATTGCTTATCAAGAATACTTATTAAGCGACGATGCAAAAAATATAAAATCAGCTATTAATAGTGCTAACAAGAAGTATAAACATCATTCTATCACCCCACTAAAACGATACAAATGGTACGGTGTTGCTGCAAGTTTAGTATTATTAATAGCTTTTAGTTATACATTTACAAGTAATCAGAATTCCCCAGAAAGCTTGTACGCAGATTTTAGTAACTTATCAGAATTACCATCATTAACCCAAAGAAGCGACGCTGATAAGTTACTGTCTGATGCAGAGCAATTGTTTCTTAACAAAGAGTATTTAGGAGCAGTTAGATCACTAGAATTATATGATGAAAAATATAACAACAAATCTGCAAATACAATTTTATACAGAGGGATTTGTAATTTAGAACTAGAACAATACACCAAAGCAGAGAGCCTTTTTAACGAGCTCAAAGAAAGTAACTTACTAGATAAAAATAAAGCGTATTGGTATTTAGCATTGAACTCTTTAAAGCAACAGGATATTACTAAAACAAAAAAAATATTGCACGTGATTGTTAAAAACTCATATTACAACCACAAACAAGCTAACCAATTATTAACTAAACTCAATTAAACCCCAATAATTCAGTTTATTAAAGCGCATCTTTTTAAGATGCGCTTATTTTTTTTATACTTTAACATTTATACTAAAAAGTAAGCACTTAATAAATAGTGCACTATTGCATTCAAAAAACTTACTAACAATACTCACTTAAAAAAACTTCTAAAAATGGGTAACTCTTAATAGAACTATATAAAAAAAATATACAAACAGCTACAAACAAGCATCTTAAACAACTTTCATATGCTTGATAGGTCACAATATTTTATTAACATCAATAAAGTATATAATTTTACCATTTAACATGTTTTCAAACCTCCAATAACTAATAATCAGTACATTTGATCTGAACTTATACTAACTATATTATGATTAAAAAAATCCTGCCAGTAGTAGCCTTTGCAGCTATTATGGCGTGTAAACCTACACAAACCCCAGAAGCTACAACAGAAACTACCACTATAGTGGAAAAAACTGTTACGGAAAAATTAATTCCTGATGATCCAGCAGTTAAAACTGGAATTTTGAGTAACGGATTAAAATACTACATTCAAAACAATGGTAAACCTGCCGATAAAGTTGAATTACGTTTAGTTATAAACGCTGGTTCAATTTTAGAGGACGACGATCAACAAGGATTAGCACATTTTATGGAACACATGTGTTTTAATGGAACTAAAAACTTTCAAAAAAACGAATTAGTAGATTACCTACAAAGTATAGGTGTAAAATTTGGAGCTCATTTAAATGCTTACACAAGTTTTGATGAAACTGTTTATATTTTACCTATTCCAAGTGATGATCCTGAAAAACTAGAGAAAGGATTTCAAATTCTTGAAGACTGGGCTTTTAATGCTTTACTTACAGATGAAGACATTAATAATGAGCGTGGGGTTATTTTAGAAGAATACCGCTCTAGAGAATTAAGTGCCGGCACTCGTATGCGTAACAACTATTTCCCTAAATTATTAAATAACTCTAAACACGTAGAGCGCTTACCAATCGGTAAAAAAGAAATTATTGAAAACTTCAATCCTGAAGCTATTCGTAGATTTTATAAAGATTGGTACCGTCCAGATTTAATGGCAGTAGTTGCTGTTGGAGATGTTGACGTAGCTACATTAGAAGCAAAAATAAAATCACATTTTGGAAAGCAACCTAAGGTAGAAAAACCTAGAAAGCGTGACATTTTTAATGTTGAAAATCACGAAGAAACGTTAATCTCTATTGAATCTGATAAAGAAGCTACTCGTAATCAAGTTCAACTATACTACAAATCTCAAGGAGGTGCTACTCCTGAACGTACTATAACTGACGCTAGAAACACACTTGTTGAAGGTTTATTTTCACAAATGATTAATGCTCGTTTGGGAGAATTACGCAACAGTGCAACACCACCATTTGTATACGGATATTCGTTTAGCGGATCTACAGGAGTAAGAACAAAAGAAGCATATCAATCAGTAGCAATGGTTGCTGGAGAAAATCATATAACTGCTTTAAAAGCTTTAGTAGAAGAAAATGAACGCGTTAAACGTTATGGTTTTCAAAAAGGTGAATTAGCACGTGCTAAAAAAGCAATGCTTGCTTATTATCAAAAAGCTTTTGACAATAAAGATAAAATGGAATCTAAGCAATTCGTTCAAGCTTATATAGATAATTTCTTGAAAAATGAATCTATGCAAAGTATTGATTGGGGATATAATTTTTCTAAAGCACAATACCCAACAATTACTTTAACAGAAGTAAACGCATTAATTAGCACCTATATTAATGAAAAAAACAGAGTTGTTGTTATTACTGGAAAAGAAAAAACTACTACTAACCAAGAAGTTTTAGCTCTTTTAGAAACTGTTAAGTCTGATACAAATATTAAAGCTTATGTTGATGAAACTGTACAAGAATCATTATTCACTAGCCTTCCTAAAAAAGGAACAATTACTAATGAAACATCAAATGACAAGTTAGGTATCAAAACATTAACCCTTAGTAACGGTGCAAAAGTAAGTTATAAAAAAACTGACTTCAAAAATGACGAAGTATTGTTTAGTTGTCAAAGCTACGGAGGTACTTCATTAATGAGTACTGAAAACTATTTAGCTTCTCATTTAGCAATAAATGCTGTTACTGAAGCAGGAATTGCTGGTTTAAACAAAAATGAGTTACAAAAGTTCATGACAGGTAAAATCGCTCATGTTCGTCCTTATATTGGGAATGACTCAGAAGGAATGAGCGGTAGTGCAACACCAAAAGATCTAGAAACTTTATTTCAACTAATATATTTAAACTTTACAGCTGTAAACAAAGACAAAACCTCTTTTGATTCATATGCTACTAAGAGAAAAGCGATGTTAGGAAACCTTCTAGCTAATCCGCAATACTATTTCAGGAATGAGTTCGGTAAATTTCAATATAGTAAAAACCCAAGATACACAGGTTTCCCAACTTCAGAAGCATATGATGCTACAAACTATAATTTAGCATACGACACCTTTAAGGAACGTTTTAGTAACGCAGGAGACTTCAACTTCTATTTTGTTGGCGCAATAGACGAGGCTAAATTAAAAGATTTTGCTACTCAATACATTGCTAGTTTACCAGCTACAAGTAATCGTGAAAACTTTAAGGATTCAGGATTCAGACCTCTTTCTGGTAGTCATACCAAAACTGTATTAAAAGGTTCAGACCCTAAAAGTCAAGTTTCAATTATTTATAAAGGAGAAACAACTTATGACGCTAAAGAAGCATTAGCAATGAAAACTTTAGGAGATATTTTATCTATTAAAATGGTAGAAAAATTACGTGAGGAAGCTCAAGGAGTATATTCTCCAAGAGTTTCTGCAAGAATGAGTGATGGTATTTATGATTCTTTCTCATTAAATATTTCTTTCGGATGTGGGCCAGAAAATACTGAGAAATTAAAAACCATTGCATTGCAAGAGGTAGCAAATTTAATTGCTAATGGACCATCTGAAAAAGATTTAAACAAAGCTAAAGAAGGACATTTGGTAAGCAGAAAAGAACAGCTTAAAAAGAATAGATTCTGGTTGAGTAAAATTGGAGATGCCGATTTTGATAAAAAAGACATCAATAAAATTTTAGAATTCGAATCAGCTGTAAAAGCAATGACCGTTAAAGAAATTCAAGATTTAGCTAAAAAATATTTATCTAAGGGTGCTATAATTGGTACTTTATTACCAGAAAATAGCTAAAAAAAACAGTAACATTTTTCTTTTAAAGGCTACCTATTTAGGTAGCCTTTTTACTTTAAACCATGGTTAACAACTTTCCCTTGAATAAATCATAAATTAGTGTATTTTTACATCTTACTACAAATTTCTAATTAATGGGAAAAATCATTGCAATTGCAAATCAAAAAGGTGGTGTTGGAAAAACAACGACATCGGTAAACTTAGCAGCATCCTTAGGGGTATTAGAAAAAAAAGTGCTTTTAATTGATGCCGACCCACAAGCAAATGCTACGTCAGGCCTAGGTATTGATGTAGAAGCTGTTGAAATTGGTACCTATCAAATATTAGAACACTCTAATACAGCTAAAGAAGCTATTTTAAAAACAAGTTCTCCTAATGTAGATATCATTTCTTCCCATATAGATTTAGTAGCTATAGAAATTGAATTAGTAGATAAAGAAAATCGTGAATACATGCTAAAAACAATATTAGCAGATGTAATTGATGATTATGACTATATCCTTATTGATTGCGCACCTTCACTTGGTTTATTAACACTGAACGCACTAACTGCTGCTCATTCTGTTCTTATACCAATACAGTGTGAATATTTTGCTTTGGAAGGATTAGGGAAGTTATTAAATACCATAAAAAGTATTCAAAAAATACATAACAAAGACTTAGATATTGAAGGGCTGTTACTGACTATGTACGATTCTCGTTTAAGATTATCAAATCAGGTAGTTGAAGAGGTACAAAAACATTTTAACGAAATGGTTTTTGAAACCATCATTCAAAGGAACGTTCGTTTAAGTGAGGCTCCAAGTTTTGGAGAAAGTATTATAAGTTACGACGCAAGTAGTAAAGGCGCCAATAATTATTTAAGTTTAGCTGAAGAAATCATCCATAAAAACAAATAGCAGACTATGGCAAAGGCAATGAAGAAGCAAGCATTAGGAAGAGGATTATCTGCCCTATTAAAAGACCCTGAACAAGATATTAACTCAGCAACTGATGCTAATGCAGACAAAGTTGTAGGTAATATTATTGATTTAGATATTGATGCTATTGAGGTAAACCCGTTTCAACCTCGAACAACTTTTAATGAGGAAGCATTACGTGAACTATCTACTTCTATAAAGGAGTTAGGTATTATTCAACCTATTACTGTTCGTAAAACAGGAGTAAATAAATTTCAATTAATCTCAGGTGAGCGTCGTTTTAGAGCTTCCAAAATTGCTGGATTAAAAACTATTCCTGCATACGTACGATTAGCAAATGATCAGGAATCACTAGAAATGGCCTTGGTTGAAAATATTCAACGCCAAGATCTAGATCCTATTGAAGTAGCTTTATCCTATCAGCGGTTGATTGACGAAATAAACCTTACACAGGAACAAATGAGTGAGCGTGTGGGTAAAAAACGATCTACAATTGCTAATTACTTACGTTTACTAAAACTTGACCCTATCATTCAAACAGGAATGAAAGATGGTTTTATTTCTATGGGTCATGGTAGAGCTATCATAAATATTTCTGACTTATCCGATCAGTTGGACATTTACGAACAAATACTAACCAAGAAACTTTCTGTTAGAGATACTGAAAAAATTGTCCAACAATATAAAACGACTAAAATAGTTACTCCCGTAGAACCTACGACTACACCAAAATCTGTTAAAAAAGGAATCAAAGATTTTTCTGATTTTTTTGGCGCTAAAATTGGCGTTAATATAAGTAAATCAGGAAGTGGAAAAATCACAATACCTTTTTCGTCAGAAGAAGACTTTAATAGAATCCAAAAGCTTTTAGATCGTGAAAAATAATTTCTTAATTGTTATCATTATCAGCTTATTTACTTTAAATTCTTTCGCTCAACAAAGCGGAGAGTTAAAAGTCAAGGCAAAGGATTCAATCACTACTAAACCCATAACCATTGACCCACTTTCTCCAGCAAAAGCAGCATTTTATTCAGCTGTCCTTCCTGGACTAGGGCAATTACACAATAAACAGTATTGGAAAATACCCGTTATTTACGCAAGTATGGGGGCAGGAATTTACTTTTACTCATTCCAAAATAAAGAATACAATCGTTATAGAGATGCCTACAAAAGAAGATTAGCTGGCTTTACAGATGATGAGTTTTTTGCTAAAGGTATTACCGACGCAACTTTAATTGACGCACAGCGATTTCATAAAAAAAATAGAGATCTTGCCGTTTTATCTACAGCTTTAATTTACATTCTAAATATTGTTGAAGCAAATGTAGCTGCTCATTTAAAACAGTTTAATGTAAATGAAAACCTAACTTTTAACCCTAGTTTTTATCAAGACGAGTTTACTTACAAACCAAAATTAGGAGTAACCCTTAACTATCAATTTTAATGAACATTGCATTATTAGGCTACGGAAAAATGGGCAAAACCATTGAACGCATTGCTTTAGAAAGAGGACATACTATTGTATTTAAATCAAGTAGAAACACAACCGATATTGATTTATCAAATACTGATGTAGCTATTGATTTTAGCATTCCAAATGCTGCTGTAAACAATATCACCACTTGCTTTAACAGTAACACTCCTATTATATCAGGAACAACAGGTTGGCTAGAGGACTATGACAATATGGTAGCTTTATGTAATCAAAAAAACGGTGCTTTCATTTATGGATCTAATTTTAGTTTAGGTGTAAATGTATTTTTTGAGCTTAACAACTATTTAGCTAAAATGATGAATACACTTGAGCAATATAACATCAGTCTTGAAGAAATTCATCATACTCAAAAATTGGATGCACCTAGTGGTACCGCTATTTCTTTAGCTGAAGGTATTATTGATAATTCTGACAAAACTGCTTGGAAACTAGACAGCACTACTAACAACCGTGAAATACCTATTGTAGCAAAAAGAATAGATGATGTTCCAGGAACACATACTATTGATTACACCAGCGAGGTAGATAGCATTAAAATAGAACATATTGCACACAGTAGAAATGGTTTCGCTTTAGGAGCTGTAATAGCTGCTGAGTGGATTATAAACAAAAAAGGAGTCTTTACTATGAAGGACGTCCTTGGTTTATAAACGTTAAAAAAACTATAAAACAGTAACAATTTATGCTTAGTAAATACTAATCATACCATAAACATAACACTATTCAATTTTAAAAAATTGAATCTTAAAAAAAATATTTTATGACACTAATGCAATGGTTTATCTTTTTCTTACTTCTTCAAGTGATTCACGGATTAAGTACTTGGAAACTATATATAAAAGCCGGCAGACAAGCTTGGGAAGCATTTGTACCAGTATATAATGCAGTTATTTTAATGCAAATTGTAAATAGACCAAAATGGTGGGTTATATTATTCTTTGTACCAATAATTAACCTGATCATGATTCCTGTAACATGGGTAGAAACCTGTAGAAGTTTTGGAAAAAACACATACACAGATACTGCTTTGGCTATATTAAGTTGTGGATTATACATTACTTATTTAAACTATACTCAAGACCTCACACATATTAAAGACCGAAGTATTGACCCGAAAAGTAGTTCAGGAGAATGGACTAGTTCTATTTTATTTGCAATTGTTGCGGCTACTTTAGTGCATACTTATTTTATGCAACCTTTTGTAATACCTACTTCCTCTTTAGAAAAAACCTTATTAAAAGGAGACTTCTTATTAGTAAGTAAATTTCATTACGGAGCACGTTTACCCATGACAGCTGTTGCAGCACCAATGGTACATGATACGTTACCCAAATTTAATGTCCCTTCATATTTAAAAAAGCCACAAATACCATACTTACGTATTCCCGGGTTTCAAAAAATTAAACGTAACGATATTGTCGTATTTAACTGGCCTGCTGATACATTATTTAACATGTACAAACAGGCTGATAAAAAATATGAAAAACCAATTGACAAAAAAACGAACTATGTAAAACGTTGTGTTGGTATTGCAGGAGATTCTTTAGAAATTAGAGACGGTTATGTTTTTATCGACGGAAAACAAACTCAATTACCAGATAGAGCTAAAACTCAATTTTACTACACCGTAATTTCAAAAAAATATTTGACAGCAAAGTACCTAAAAGAAGAAATTGGGACTACAGAGTTTAATCAATTTTACAAAGTAAATAAAGTAGCAGCCCAACGTTATAATTTAAGAAATTCAAAGCCTTTTCCTAATGATTCAACAAGCTATTTAATTGAATTACCAGGAAGTATACAATTAAATAAAGATTTCAAGACTACAGACAGATATTCAATAAATATGTCTGTTGAAGAAAAAGAAAAACTTAGCAAAAACCCTAGTGTCGTTTCTATTACTAGAAACATTAAGCCTAAAGGAGAAAGAGAAGGAAATATCTTCCCTAAATACAGTGATTACAAATGGAATGGTGATAATTTCGGACCAATATATATTCCTGAAGCTGGAAAAACTGTTGTACTAAACAAGCAAGTATTACCACTATATAAAGATATTATTACAGAGTATGAAGGAAACAAACTAAATACTGATGGTGATAACATTTACATTAATAGTGCATTAGCAACTACATACACCTTTAAACAAGACTATTATTGGATGATGGGAGACAACAGACAAAACTCATTAGATGCGAGGTATTGGGGTTATGTACCTTTTGATCACGTAGTAGGAAAACCCGTATTTGTCTGGATGAGTATCAGTGGTGTTGAATTAGGGTTTGCTAACTTTAAAAACTGGGTTTTTAATAAGGATCGTATTTTTACTACCGTTGGAGGAAGTGGAAAACCAGTTTCTTATTTACCTTATTTCCTAGCAGTATTAATATTGTGGCAAGGGTTTAAATTTTATAAGAAAAAGAAGAAAGCTAAAGAAGAATAAACGTTTATTTGTTGATATGTATATTTATTCATTTGAAAAATTATCTGTTTGGATTGAAGCAAAAGATTTAACTAAAATCATTTACAGCTTGAGTAAAAACTTTCCTTCTGATGAAAAGTATGGAATTTCATCTCAATTAAAAAGAGCTTCCATATCAATATGTTCAAATGTTGCTGAAGGATCAGTAAGGAATACTGGAAAAGATAAAGCTCATTTTACTACAATGGCATTTAGCTCAGCCGTTGAAGTACTCAATCAATTAATTGTTTGTCATGAATTAAGTTTCATTTCAAAAACAGAATACAACAACACTAGGAAAGCTATCGGAAAGTATCACAAACAAACTTAATGCGTTAAGAAAACATCAAATCAACAACTAAACGCATCAACAAATGAATATACTTATACACCCAACATATTTTCCTTCCATTGCACATTTTGTTGCCATAGCAAATGCAACTACGATTACTTTTGAAAAAGAAGACAACTTTCAAAAGCAAACGTATAGGAATAGAATGTTCATATATGGCGCTAACGGAAAATTATTACTGAACATACCGACAAAACACAACAAAAAAGAAAACAAAACAAGTTACCAAAGCACGGAGATAGAAAACATTGAAGATTGGCAAAAACAACATTGGAAGTCAATCGTTTCTGCTTATAAATCTTCACCATTTTTTGAGTATTATGAAGATGAATTTAAAGACTTGTTTTTTACTCCACAAACTTCTTTATACCAACTAAACATTACTATCTTTAAGATAATTTGTGAATGTATTGAGCTGGACATTAATATTGAATATACGGAAGATTTTATAAAAAAATATAAATCTGATGATTACACTGATTTAAGGAGTTTAGTAATTGCGAAAAAAGAAGTAATTCCTCAGTTTGAAAACTACACTCAAGTATTTGGAGATAAACACGGGCACCTAAACAATTTAAGTATATTAGATTTACTCTTTAACGAAGGTCCAAACACTTTGAATTACTTAGAATCACAAGCTAGTTTCTGGTAATGCAAACATTCATCCATTATTTCCTTCATTTTGGAGCGCCACTGCTAATTTCATGTTTTTTTTTCAGAAAAGAGTGGAAAAAAACTTACTTAGTTTTTGCGCTTTCAATGTTAGTAGATTTAGATCATTTATTAGCAAACCCAATTTTTGACCCTAATAGATGTAGCCTCAACTTTCATCCTCTTCATAGTTATTATGCTATAATACTTTACTTAATATTATTAGTCCCTAAGAAAACAAGAATCCTTGCTTTTGCATTACTATTTCATATGTTCACAGATTGGATTGATTGTTATATGACTATACAAAATTGGTAGCATAAAAAGTAAAGAAGTTCCACTAAACGAAATCATATCATGACTAAAAACATCATTACAACCCTTCTAATTATTTTTGCAAACTTTTGTTTTTCACAAACAACTATTGAAGGACAGGTTTATGACATCAAAACCAATGAACCTTTAGAATCAGTAAGTATTTATATCGAAAACACACATTACGGAACAGTTACCAATAGTGAAGGGAAATACAAATTCACCTTTTCAGCAGAGACTCCTATAATAACTTTTAGTTACCTAGGTTATGAAACAAAGGCTATTAATAATTTAGAAATCCCTAAGCAGATTTTTTTATCTGAATATGAAAACGTATTAGAAGAAGTTCTAATCACCAATAATAATGTTGGTGATATTTTAAAAGACGTATTAAAAGCAACAAAAAAAGCTTTAAAAAAACCATTATTACAAGAAACTTACAACAGAGAGTTTTCAAAAATAAATGGGGAGTTCAATTATTTCGCAGATGGAATAGTTGAATATCATTTAAAAAATAGTGGTAAAAAAATAAAATCTGACACCTATTTAAAACAAAGTAGAGTGCTTACAACATCCAAAGAGAATTCTGAAGTTACAGAAGCTATACCTGTAAAATATGATGTTAGGGATCAAATTAAAGAAGGTTTTGGTGATTATGAATTATTAAAACATTTATACAAACAGGAAGATAGGTATGACTTCATATTGAAAACAAAGAGTTACAATAAAAGCTTAACATATAATATTGTTGAGTTTAAACCAAAAGATACGATCTTAAATAAAAATCATGAAGGAAAACATTTGAGTGGTAATTTCTTATTTAAAGGAAAAGTAGTTTATGACAATGAAACCAAGCTAATACTTGACATGGAATTGCAAAAAGCTTCCAATACAGACGAAGATGCCTTATACATGAAAAACTTTTTGGTGACTTTTAAGTATTTTGACGTAAGGCAAAAGGCGAGTTACAGAATTGATGGCGATCATTATATTTTAGTCTATAAAAAAGAGTTCCATAAACTTCATATATATAAAGTGCTTGGAAAAGAATATGATACTGAATATGAGTTCTACACTAGTTTAAACACTTTATCCTACAAAGAATTTGATGACAAGTTAGATCGTAATAAACGTTACAGAAACACTACCATATACAAAAACGGGAATCAACACACTTATGAATTTTGGGATAACAATGCCATATTAAGTACTGAAGAAGAAGAAAAGTTTATCAAGTCCACAAAAGAAGAAGCTACCAAGAAACTGTAGCTTTTACTGGGTAATGATCCGAATATTGATGACTGTAATTTGAAAACTGAGCTACTCCCAGTTTTTCGTCTACAAGGATAAAATCAATTCGTAATGGAAAAAATTTAAAGTCAAACGTTTTACCAAAACCATTCCCCGCTAATTCAAAAGCATCTTGATACCCATCATTTTTAAACTGTTTATAAATATAGGAGTATGCGGTATTATTAAAATCACCCAAAACAATTTTTTTATAGGGACATAGTTTTTGATGTTTTAACACTTGCTCTGACTGACTTTGTTGCATTTCAAACCGCTGCCCTATTCGCTTTACCAAACGTTCCGTATCCTGCTCTGACAAATTCGCTACATTAGGGTTTATATGTAATGATTCAAAATGTACATTATAAACTCGTATGGTATCTTGTTCTTTTAAAACATCAACATAAATAGCTTTATTATCCGTTTCTATAAATTTAATTTCTCCCTTATTGATAATAGGATATTTTGAAAAAATGGCCTGACCATATTTATGTTTACCTCCCGAAAGGCTTTCATATTTATGTGGATACAGGGATAAGTTTATATTCTTATGAGGATGGAACTCCTGAAAAGCAATTACATCTGTATCTTCTGTTAATACAAACTCTTGAATAGCACTTTCAATATTCGGTGTATCAATCCATTCATAAACATTAAACAATCTAACATTGTAACTCATTACTGACAAACTACTATTGGTATTTTTATCTACTGAAGAGAATTTGTACAAAGTACTAATGTTATCATAACCTAAAAGCAACACCAACAAAGAGAGTATTAATTGTTTTTTTACTTTTAGCACCCAATACAAACAAAAAATTGCATTTAACACCAGTAATACTGGAACAGACAAACTCAATACAGAGAGTACCGAAACTGTTTTAGGAGGAACATAAGGTAACAGATATGCTAATAGCAGAACTACCGCTACAACACCGTTTAGCAGATAAATTAGTTTGTCTATTAGATTTAATTTTTTCATATACTTACTAATCCTCTATGTTCTCGATAGCTAATGAGATTCTTCACTAATCTTTCCCAGCTTGAAATAAGAATGCTTTTTCTTCTTTTGACAAGCTTTCATAACCACTTTTACTTATCTTATCTAAAATTGCATCAATCTGTTCTTGCTTAACCCTCTTTTTTTGATGAACCGTTTTATCAGCCGATCTACGCTCTGCTTTAGTTTTATGAACTGTTTTTAATTTTGATTTCTTTTTAAACGAAAACCAAGACGCAATAGTATCCATCAACTTTTCAAATCCTTTCCCGATATCATTTCCCTTTTTTAATTGGGTTGCATATAAATATCCTAACAAGGCTCCTCCTAAATGTGCAATATGTCCTCCTGAATTTGTACTAGGAATCTGCGCCAAATCTAAAACGATGAAAAACACCCCTAATTGCCATAGTTTTATTTTAAATGTAAATATAGCTACTTCCATTTGAGGTAAAGACGCACAAACAAAGATGAAAATCGCCATTACTGATGCGGAAGCTCCTACTATAGGATATCCTTTATCGAACAACGTTGGATATATATATATCGATAGCAAAAACAAAATACCACCTATTATAGCTCCTAATAAATACGTATTCAAAAATAATTTAGCACTAAAGCGAGAAAAAAATAGTTTTGACACATAAAACAACATTACCATGTTCACTAAAAAATGGAGAGGATCTCTATGTAAAAATGAATAAGTAAGAATTGACCATGGATTGGACACTGCAACATTTAATTGATTAGACAAAGCAAACCATTCAAACAAGAAGGTAAATTTCAATATTTTTGAAAACAATAATAAAACAATAAAGGCAACCAAATTGATTGCAATCAGTTTCTCCGCTACGTTTAATGTTTTGTATTTATGTAATAATTCTTTCTTAGTCATTAATTCCAACGGTTTTTATTAAACTGTGTCTTTTTCCAATACAACATCATTAACAATCCTGTTAATGCGCCACCAATATGCGCCCAATAAGCTGTATTACTAGGACTAAAAATAGAAACACCCGTCAATCCAGAAAACACATCTAACCCAATTAAAACTGGTATAAAATATTTTGCTTTTACTGGAATTGGCAAAAAGATCAACATTAATTCCGAATTCGGAAATAACATTCCAAATGCTACTAAAACCCCCATTATCGCTCCCGATGCACCTACTGCAGGTGAGTTAAATACTCCGTAAAAATTCTCCAAAGCTCCCTGAGAAACATGTTTTAATATTGAGGTGTTATAACTTCCTGTTTCTAATATTGTAGAAATATCTGCACTACTTAAACCTCCAGCAATCAAATTATCATAAACATTCTGAAACTGAAAGTAATTTGCAAGTGTATAAATTAAACTTGCACCTATTCCTGCAGAAAAATAGAAGAATAAAAACTTCTTCTTTCCCCAAACTTGTTCAAGCGAACTACCAAACATCCACAACCCCAACATATTAAAAAGAATATGGTTTATATCGGCGTGCATAAACATGGTTGTTATAAACTGCCAAGGCTTGAATAATTCATTTTTTATAAAAAACAAACCCAAGTATTCTGTCAAGTTTATACCACTTTTAACCACTACGTATGTTGCTATAAAAAACAACACATTAATTATTACTAAATGCTTTACAGTATCAGTTATTCTAATCATTACAGTAATTTTTTATCAAAATCGTTGGTACTATATGTAATAAACGTTGGTTTATTTATTGGTGAAATATTAGGCTCCTTACAAGCGAATAACCTATTTACTATATCTTCTTGCTCTTGACCAGTAAGTGATTTACCGCTTTTTATAGCAATACTTTTTGCCATAGATTTTGCTACTAAAGTAGCATGAACCCCTTCTTCTTTTACCCCATCTTCATTCATACTTGATAATAAATCATGGATAATGATAGACGCTTTACTATCTTCAATCGCAGCAGGAATTCCGCTAATTTCTATTTCTTCTTCCATCATATTAGAAAAGACAAACCCAGTATTTTCTAATACTTCTTGTATTTCTTTTAAATGCAACATTTCATCTTTTGTAACACTTATTAGTACCGGGAATAATAATTGTTGGCTTACCGCTTGGTTAACCGTAATATGCTGTAAAAACTCTTCAAATAAAATACGTTCATGAGCCCTGTGTTGATGTATTACCACTACACCTGACTTTATTTTACTTATAATATATTTATTTTGTACTTGCAAGGTAATATGTTCTTGCACCACATCTGATTCTTCAAAAAAGGAACCTGTCACCTCTTCTGATTCAAATTCTAACATGGAAACTTCGGTAGTTTCTGCAGTCATTTTTGACTCTAAACCAACATATAAGCCTTCCCAATCATCGCTATTTTTTTTAGGAATATTTACAGAGCTAAAAGAAGTTGAAGACGGAACTCTTGACCCTATCTTCTCATCCGAGAACGGGTTAAAACTTCTATCTACTTCAATTGTTGGTGAACCTACATTTTTATTTTTATATGAATAGGGTGTATCCATACTAGCATCGCGTTGAAAATCTAATACTGGTGCTATTTGAAACTGCCCTAAACTATGCTTTATTGTAGATTTAATAATAGCATATAGATCATGCTCGTTATCAAATTTAATTTCTGTTTTTGTAGGATGGATATTAATATCAATTGTTTTCGGGTCTACCTGTAAATACAAAAAATACCCTGGATGCGCTCGGTCCTGAAGTAAACCTTCAAATGCTGCTGTAATCGCATGGTTTAAATAAGAACTTTTTATAAACCGATCATTTACAAAAAAGAACTGTTCCTTATTACTTTTTTTAGAAAATTCAGGTTTAACAACAAAACCTGTAATGTTAACTATTTCCGTTCCCTCATTAACAGGAACTAATTTTTCATTGGTTTTTGTACCAAATACATTTACAATACGTTGCCTATGATTTGACGCAGGTAAATTAAACATGTCCGTTCCGTTATTGTATAAGGTAAACGATATATCAGGGTGTACTAAAGCTACACGTTGAAACTCATCAACTACATGACGCATTTCAACTTGATTAGATTTTAAAAAATTACGTCGTGCTGGAATATTAAAAAACAAGTTTTTAACTGCAATAGATGTCCCTTTAGGCGTTACGACCACTTCTTGTTCAATAATTTTACTTCCCTCAATTTTTAAAACCGTTCCTAACTCGTCTTCATCGCGTTTGGTTTTCATCTCTACATGTGCAATGGCTGCTATAGAAGCCAAAGCTTCTCCACGAAAACCCTTGGTGTTTAATTGAAATAAATCTTCTGCCGATGAAATTTTAGACGTTGCATGACGTTCAAAAGACAAACGAGCATCAGTAACACTCATCCCACTACCGTTATCAATTACTTGAACTAATGTTTTTCCAGCATCTTTTATAAGCAATTGTATAGCAGTGGCCTTTGCGTCAATAGCATTTTCCAACAACTCTTTAACCACAGATGCAGGGCGTTGTACAACTTCACCTGCTGCTATTTGATTAGCAACATGATCAGGCAATAACTGAATGATATCCGACATTAAAAAAGTTTGATGTTATATTTATCTAAAACAAGAACAGCTACCAAAACTAATAATGTAAAAATCACTATTAAGCGTATTTTCGATTGTTTTTCATCTGTTTCCTTTGTTACTGTTTTCCAATCATTTTTAAAAGAAGAACGTCTTTTGAAACTTCCTTTAATTGAAGTTGAGTCTTTAGCTCCATGGTGTTTTTCATGCAAACGTTCCAAACGCTCTTTGCGCTCGTCATAATGACGAGGTTTATATCCAAAGGATTTATTTTTGTTCTGCTTAAAAAGTGTTGGGAGTCTCATAAAATGATTGCAATGTATTATATCAAAAATAATCAATTACCGTAAATATACCGCAGTATGAATGCTGATTTTTGTTAACATACAGCTGTAAAAACAACAAATCAGACCTTTAAGAAGATCTGATTTGTTGTTTATTAAAAAAAAAGAAGGTTTTAGTACTTACTTAAAGTCGCCATTTTTATAGCAGCTACTGCAGCTTCAGTTCCTTTATTACCATGTATTCCTCCAGACCTATCAATAGCTTGTTGCATATTATTATCGGTTAGCACGCAAAATATAACAGGTACATCTCCATGGATATTTAAATCCATTATTCCTTGAGCGGTACCGCTACAAACAAAATCAAAATGTTTTGTTTCTCCTTGTATCACACTACCAATAGCAATTACTGCATCCACATCCTGAGTCTGTAGCATATGCTTACTCCCAAAAGGAAGCTCAAAAGTCCCTGGTACATCCCAAGTAACTATATTATCCTCAACAACTCCGTTTTCCAACAAAGTATCTATAGCTCCTTTTTTTAATCCTTCGGTAATATTTGAATTCCACTCAGAAACAACAATCCCAAATCGAAAGTCTTTCGCATTTGGGATTGTGTTTTTATCGTAAGTAGATAAATTTTT
>Ga0209395_1003049_pt1 | contig 21187 bp, 18 predicted proteins | sample GOMGulsemesocosm_3_FD_184635 | JGI IMG/M metagenome (GOLD analysis project Ga0209395, IMG submission 184635) | Methane-oxidizing microbial communities from mesocosms in the Gulf of Mexico - GOM9D Gulf of Mexico (SPAdes) (version 2) | ecosystem: Environmental > Aquatic > Marine > Cold seeps... | reverse complement strand
TGGCTATCTGTTTATATATGTTTAGCTTTGTGTACTCATTGGTATTCAAGCCGTTACCCTTTGAAGGAGGGGACAAAATTGTCTATATCGGCATGCAGTCTAATGGGATGCGCTTTGCTGGTGGTGTTGCTGATGTAGACTCTATCGCGATTTTAGATCAGAGCCAGAGTTTTGATGAATCGGGTTTAATTGGCACTTACCGAGGTAACATAACTATTGAAGGTAAAACCTACTCGCATATGGCTTCTAGTGTGGAACCCAGTGTGTTTGAATTAACGCAAGTATCGCCTATTTTAGGACGTGCGTTTAATCAACAGGATGCGGTTGAAGGGGCACCATTAGTCGCTTTGCTCAGTTATGAGCTGTGGCAGCGTTATTACCCAAACGGTAAGAAAGTATTAGGGGAGCCGATTGAAGTGCATAAAGATCGTGCCACTATTATTGGCGTGATGCCCAAGGGATATAGCTTTCCTGATTATGCGCAACTTTGGTTACCTATCACCCGAGAGCTGTTAATTCGAGGGGATGAGGAGCAGTGGAATAACGCAGCAGTTGCTAAATTAAAAGAGGGGGTATCGATTGGCGCTGCGAGTGATGATGTAAAAGGCATTATGAAAAAGCTCGCTGAACAGTTCCCAAGAACCAATTATGGTACCAGTGCCTATGTAGAAACTTTTCAAAAAAATTATGTTGGCGAAAACTTGATGGTGGGTATCTGGTTGGTGATATTTAGCGCTCTTTTTTTATTACTGCTTACCATTTTGAATGTCAGTGCGATGTTGCTTTCCAAGTCACTGGAATATAGCCGTGAAACAGCGGTTCGCCGGGCGTTAGGTGCGCCCAAGTTGCGTTTAATGGTGCAGATGGTGTGGCCTAGTTTATTAGTCTCTCTATTATCAGTAAGTCTTGCGCTATTAATTAATGCTTGGGCACTACATTTAACTAACCTCTATTTTAATAACATCGACTTTGCAGGGGCTCCCTATTGGGTCGATTTTACGGTTGAGCCCTTTGTTTTTTATATTAGCTTATTTGTTGTTTGTTTGGTCGTCATTGTGAGCGGCGTTTTACCGGGACTTAGGGCCTGTGGTGAAACATTTAATGCGCTGTTACATCAATCAAATGGCGGGGCAACCAACTACTATGTAAGTAAATTTAGTCGTCACCTTTTAAAAGCAGAGGTTGGTTTATCGGCATTTATTCTTACCATTGCACTATTAATGGTGGTCAATATTAACCAAGCATCAAGCAGCAATGAGCAGTATGTTAAAGATAGTATGTTCACCAGCATGCTTTCTCTACCGTTGGATGATTATGAGGAGCCTGAGTTACGTCGCCAGTATCTAGAAACACTAAAAACTAAAATCCTTGCCCTTCCCGAGGTGCAGGCTGTCTCTTTTAACTCTACTTTACCGGGGACAAATGCATGGATATCTGCCGTACGTGCCCGAGATATAACAACGACTGCTATGCCAACCTACGCTAATACCAGTTATATCGATACTGAACTATTGCAACAAACAAAAATTCCCCTGCTTGCTGGGCGCTACTTTAATGAGAGGGATGATCATACCCAGCCCATGGTTGCCATTATCAGTAAATCGCTAGCTAATACCCTATGGCAAGGGGAGTTTGAGGTTGGTAAAAAAATCGTTTTAGAGTGGCTTGAAGATCAACCAGAGGCATTAATTGTTGGTTTAGTGGATGATGTTTACCATGGTTTATCTATTGATAGCTATGCGCGATTAGGTGGCGTTTATGTGCCTGTAAAACAGTATAATTACACCTATTATCAGGTTCTTATCAGCTATCAGGGCAGTGGTGAGGGATTAGTTGAGAAGCTAGACCAATTGATGCTTGAGGTGGACCCCGCGGTACCACCGTTTTTGAGTATGAGTTATGAAAAGTTATTATCTGTTTATTCGAGTGGCATCGAGTTTTCATCACAACTGTTTACCCTATTAGCCGCTATTTCGTTATTATTGGCGGGCGCAGGTATATATGGTGTGAGTGTGAATAGCATTAATCAAAAACAACGAGATATTGCTACACGTCGCGCATTAGGTGCAACTAATCAACAAGTTATTATTCTATTTTTACGTACCACAATGTGGGATCAATTTATCGCATTAGTCGCTGGTGGTTTAGTTGCAACGGCGTTTAGTTATTGGCAATTAAGGGTCTTTCTACTTGATACGCCACAGATGTTTTTAAACGTTTTTTATGTTTGTGCCGTATTGCTACTAGTAATTATTGGCTCAGTATTTGTCCCTCTCTACAAAATATTAAAGCTTTCACCAGCGCAACATTTACGCTCGGATTAACGACTGGGAAGGGTAACCTGAGAAAGCCTTGAAGGCTTAGGGCTAGAAGCTTGTTTAGTTTTAATAGAAAGTAACTGTAAATGGCAACGGCCTGAGTATTTAAAGGATTAACAATGATAAAAAAAATTTTGGTTGCAGATGATGACCAAGGAATTTTAACTAGTTTACGTTTTCTGTTTAAAAGTCAGCCCTATGATGTGACCTTCGCCCGTACGCCACAAGAGGCACTATTCTTTGTAAAAAAAGAGCGCTTTGATCTTGTTTTAATGGATCTTAATTACGAGCAAGATACTACCTCGGGTGATGAGGGGCTTGCTTTGATTAAACAGGTTAAAGCGATCGACGAAGAGTTGCCCATTGTAGTGATGACTGGTTGGGGAAGCATCGAAATTGCGGTTGCTGCCATGCAACAGGGGGCCAGCGATTTTGTGCAAAAACCTTGGGATAATGAGCGTTTAATTTCCATGCTTAATCAGCAGCTATTATTGGTCGCTAAAAGTCGTCAAACCAACAAACTAAATGCTGAAAACCAACTGCTAAAGTCTGAGTTAGGCAGGGGAGAAGCGATAACCCCAACGAGTCTATCAGCTTCAATGAAACAACTGATGAATCAGCTTGAACAGTTTGCCGCTACTGATATAAACATATTATTAACCGGTGAAAATGGTACGGGTAAAAGCATGTTGGTGAACTTTATTCATCAACATTCATTGCGCATCGGGCAACCGTTAGTCAGTGTGAACATGGGCGGTATTACTGAAACACTCTTTGAAAGTGAGATGTTTGGGCATGTTAAAGGTGCATTTACCGATGCCAAAGAGAATCGCATTGGACGTTTTGAATTAGCTGATCAAGGCACGTTATTTTTAGATGAAATAGCCAATGTACCACTTACACAGCAAGCAAAACTGCTACGTGTATTAGAGGAAAAGCAATTTGAACGTGTTGGCTCTAGCCAAACCCAGCAAACAAACTTTCGTTTGATAAGTGCGACCAATGGCGACTTAGCTGCAATGGTAGATGCTGGCGAGTTTCGTCAAGATTTACTGTTCCGTCTAAACACGCTGATTTTGCATGTTCCAGCACTAAGGGAACGTCCAGAGGATATCGAGTCACTTGCCAATAACTTCATAAATCAAACGGCAAAACGTTATAACAAAGCAATACCTAGCTTATCAGCAGAAGCACTGTTATCACTTCAACAATACGATTGGCCGGGAAATGTGCGTGAGTTATCACATACTATTGAACGTGCGGTACTGGTTGCTCATGAGCAAGTTGAAGCGAATCATCTGATGCTTAATGCAAGCAATAAACAGACTATGACTGAGCCACAAGATATTGCCGCTCAGTTTGAAAATAAAACCCTATCAGAGATAGAGCGCTCGGTTATCTGTTCACGGTTAAATACATATTCTGGTTGTGCCGTTTCCGCGGCTAAATCCTTAGATTTAAGTCGCAGTGCTTTTTATCGTCGCTTAGAGAAGTTAGACCTGTAGATGAACTTTAGTGCGCTGATCCCTCGAATACAACTGACGCTGTTCTTAATTAGCTTACCCGCTATTGCTTTATTACCGTTGTTTTTGCTGGCGAAAAACGTCTCTTTGTTACCGGTGATACTGAGTACCATCGCTTTAGCGAGTGTATTAATTACCTTGTCGATGACACTTGTTAGTAAGTTGCAGTCTCGTTTGAATGTTTTTTCAAACATGGTGTTGGCGGTGAAAGAGGGAGATGTAAGTCAAAAGCTACGTCTGTTTAATGATGATAGTTTTTTAGACTTAGCAAAAGCGATTAATGAATTGATTGATCACGCACAACATCAACAGCAGCGTAATAAAAGTAGTCAACTGCTGTTACAGAAAATAGTGTCAAATATTGATGTTGCTATTATTGCCACTGATGAATTAGGCTGGATAACATTAGCAAACCACAAAGCGCAAAGCCTATTTATAGACCCTAAAAATCTTGTTGGGCAATCAACTTATACCCTTGGTATTCAAGAGTTATTTAACCAACCATTAAATGAGCCAATTAGTTTTCAATTTCCAAATGGCAAAGGGCGCTGGCAATGTTTTCATGAGCAATTTTTTGATAAAGGTAAACAGTTTGAGCTCTACTTTATTACTGACGTAAGCCACCTTTTACGTATGGAGGAGTTAAAATCCTGGAAAAATTTATTGCGTGTATTAAGCCATGAGATCAATAATAGTTTGACGCCAATCGCCTCCATTAGTCAGTCTATGTTGCCATCGGTTACTTTTGATGAAGATCTCTCTGAGGGGTTACAGCTCATCCATCAGCGTGCTAAAAGTCTTGAGTCATTTATCAAAAGTTACCGTCAATTTACTCATTTACCAACACCAAAAGTCCACTCTGTTGAGTTACATAAAATGATCTCCTGTTGCATCACATTACTGAGTGATAGCCGTATTGAATTAAAAAGCAGTGAATATATTGAGATTGACGTAGATGGTGCATTGCTGGAGCAAGTTATCATTAACCTATTAAAAAATGGCTTAGAATCCTGTGAAACAGAGTCTGGGCAGGTAGTTGTAAATTACATCATTAAGCAACAATCTTTGCTATTAACTGTGGTAGATAATGGTACAGGTATCGCGAATATGGCTAACCTATTTGTACCGTTATATTCCACTAAAAAGCAGGGCAGCGGTATTGGTTTGTTAGTTAGTCGCCAAATCATTGAAGCTCATGGTGGTGAGCTCTCACTTGAAAATAACTCGCAATCAGTTGGGGCGATTGCGACTGTTACTTTACCGTTGTAAACAATAAAAAAGCCTATCAGTTTTTAATTGATAGGCTTATTAAAAATACAGAATTTAATTATTAAGCTAGTTTTTCAGCCAACTCTCGACCATTGCCACGTACTTTATCGATGATTTCATAGAATGCAGGGGAGATGTTTAGTGCTGATGAGCTAGGATGTTCACTGATAAAAATTGGCTTTTGCTCTTCTTCAAAATCATCCCACACAGTATGAATATCACGAGAAAAATGAATGGCAGAAGCAAGTGCTGGGGATATTTCTGCTTTTTCTGGGCTATTAAAGTTTGAAATCGCATCTACCATCTCATCGGGGAACTTCCATGCTTTAGCTAGCTTTGCACCCAATTCGGGTGAAGAGGTATTAAGTAACTCATGCTGCACATCAAAGCGGTTTTCCCCTGCCTCCACACGTGCCTCTATTTGTACTGCATCTTCAGGCAGTAGTGAATGAATCATTAATTCACCAATGTTATGCAATACAGAGGTTGTAAACACTTCACTTGCGTCTAAACCTGCTTTAACAGCCACTTTACTGGCGATGGTGGCAACTTCAAATGTATTAGCCCAATACTCTTTTAAATTAAGTGTTTTTAATTTAGGGAAAGCACCTGATAGTACAGAGGCAACAACTAACGTACGCACTGGCCCACTACCGACTCGAATAATTGCATCATTAATTGACGAGATACTTTTACCGCCACCAAAGTGAGCAGAATTTGCCATGCGTAACAACCGGGCTGAGAGGACTTGATCTTGCGTCATCTTGTCTGACAATTCACCAAAGTCGACTTCGTCTTGGTTAACCATCTCTAGTAATTCTTGAAGAACTTGCTTAAGGCGGGGTAATTCGTTTAAGCGTGAAATTAGCGCTGTTTCGGTCATACGAAAATCCTTGTTGTTTGTATTTATGTTTTTTATGTTGTTTTTTTATATTTATGTTTTATTCAATATAGTTCAGCTAGTTAGAAATGCAAAACATGGCTAATTTGTTATTTATAGAATTACTCAAAGGGCTGGAAGAGTTGCAATGATAGGGTTGCCGAAAGTGCGTGTGACGCACTCCCGGATTAACTTGGGCTTCCTCTGGACAGGAAGGTAGCTGTTGTAATCTACTAGACTTAGTGAATAACTTTCACTCGGCCTACATCACCACTCTCTAAACGTACTTTAATACCATGAGGGTGGTTTTGAGAGTTAGTTAAAATATCTTTCACCACACCCTCTGTTAATGTGCCATTTCGTTGATCTTTTTTCAAAACGATTGCTACAGATAACCCTTTTTTAATATCTGCCCTGTTGGTTCCTGACATATTTGTCTCCATTTTTATGAATAAACAAGACGCTATATTAGTTTTTCAAATAACAAAAAGCGAACAATTCATTAATGAAAGTGATGGCATAACAACAATATGAAGTTGATTTGATAATATATTTTTATTAGCCATTAATTTTATGCATTGTTATTGGCAAAGGTTAACTCTCTCAACCATAGTTGTAATACTATTCCGTTTAATAAAGTGATTAGAGTTTGCGAAGTAAAAATAGTTAAGATCAAGGCGCACGATTGAGTGCAACGAAGATATCCGCTTTTTTAACAAGCAAAAATGACCAATTAGTTAGGCGGATTGTTAATAAGTAGCATAAATTTTCTATTAATTATTGGTGGAGAAGATGGATGTACAATCGTAGTCTGCACTTTATATTTATTAATTTGGTGTTTACAGTCTTGCTCTCTGGTTTTGCTGTACATGCCTCAGCTACCTCTGCAGAAAGTCCTGCACAAAAATGGATAACCAATGAGTTTCAGCCATCGACACTCACAATAGATGAACAGATACAGGAGATGGACTGGTTTATTGAAGTGAGTAAACCATTTCAGGGTATGCAGATACGCGTTGTATCCGAGCGTATAACAACACATTGGTATGAAGCAAGTGTGCTTGCTAAGGCATTTTATGAAATTACAGGTATTCATGTGGTGCACGAATTAACAGGTGAAGATGATGTGATTAAGAAGCTGTCTGCACAAATAGCAACGCAACAGAATATTTATGACGCCTATATTAACGATAGTGATTTGATTGGCACCCACTTTCGATCCAATGCCGTGCTTCCTGTTTCTGACTTTATCAAGGGGGAAGGAGCCAGTGTTACCTTACCTAGTTTAGATCTAGCTGATTTTATTGGTCTTAAATTTACTACTGGGCCTGATGGCAAGCTTTATCAATTGCCAGATCAACAGTTTGCCAATCTGTATTGGTATCGCCATGACTGGTTTAATCGTGAAGACTTTAAGCAACGCTTTAAATCTCGTTATGGTTATGAGCTTGGGGTGCCGCAAAATTGGCAAGCCTATGAAGATATTGCAGCATTCTTTAGCGAAGATATTAAAGAGATCGATGGGCAACGTATTTATGGGCATATGGATTATGCCAAAACAGACCCCTCACTGGGATGGCGAATGTCCGATGCTTGGTTATCGATGGCAGGAGTAGGAGACACAGGTTTACCTAATGGTTTACCCGTTGATGAGTGGGGAATACGCGTTGAGCAGTGCCGGCCCGTTGGTGCTAGCGTTGAACGTGGTGGTGCATTAAATAGTCCCGCTGCAATTTATGCCGTTGATAAGTTTCAATATTGGTTAACAAAATACGCGCCTGCAGAATCCACAACATTAAATTTCACTCAAGCAGGAGAGTGGCCCGCTAAAGGCATTATTGCGCAGCAGATATTTTGGTATACCGCCTTTGTGGCAAATTTAACACAGCCGGGGCTTGCGGTGATGAATGCTGATGGCACGCCTAAATGGCGAGTTGCTCCCTCTCCGGTTGGCAAATATTGGCAGGCAGGCATGAAGTCGGGTTATCAAGACACTGGTGCATGGACGCTGCTAAAAAACACACCGTTAAAGCGCCAGCAAGCGGCTTGGTTATATGCACAATTTGTAGTTTCAAAAACAGTTTCCCTTAAAAAAACATTAGTTGGATTAACCCCTATACGTTTATCTGATATTGAATCCGATGTTATGACTGAGAGAGCACCTTACCTTGGTGGCCTGGTGGAGTTTTATCGTAGTCGAGGGCGTGATATTTGGACTCCAACGGGAACTAATGTTCCAGATTACCCTGGCCTTGCTAATTATTGGTGGCAATATATCTCTCAGATTATTGAGGGAAAAGTATCAACACAAGAGGGCATGGATAACTTTGCAACAGCTGTTGATAATCACCTCGCGCTAATTTCAGAGAATACCGAGATGAAATGTGCGCCTAAATTAAACCCGATCTCAAGCAAAACTTTTTGGCTTAATCAAAATGGCGCACCAAAAGCTATCAACAACAACACGGCAGTTGGGCGGACTCTTCCTTATCTGGAGGCGATCAATGTTTGGAAGTAATAAAACACGTGGTGAAAATAAAATAGCAGTGCAGTGTAAAAATGTATTGTTACGTATTTTTTTTCGAGTGTTCACTATTTTTTTATCCGTAACTATATGTTTATTTTCCAGTCTAATGTCAGCTCAAAATATCCATGTAATAACCTATGAAGAGTCTCCCTATGCGGTGATGGTTGGCAAGACCCAAAAAGGGTTGTTAGTGGACATGCTTAAGGAGATGTTTGCTCGTAGTGGTTTGCAATATGAGTTGCGCTTTATGCCACTCAAGCGTGCGATTACAACAGCTGAGTTTAAAGCAAACCACTGCGTATTACCGATAGTACGTAGCCAAGAGAGAGAAGCCAACTTTCAATGGGTTAGCCCAGTGCTTGTATCTCGTTACGGTTTATTTAGCCACCAGAATCAATCTATTCCATTGGTTACTTTAAGTGATGCTAAGGACTATAAAATAGGTAGTTTTTTGGGCAGTGGCATTGGTGAGTATTTAATGGATCTTGGTTTTCAAGTGGAGCTTACTGCTTTGAGCGTGCAAAATATTCAAAAATTAAAGCGTGGCCGCTTTGAGCTGTGGGCTGCTGGGTTGATTAATGCGCGCGAGTTAATGAAAAAACAGGGCGTAACATTTGTTAAACCAGAATTAGTTTTTTATACATCGATTCGTGCCATGGCCTGCAATAAAAACCTATCTAGTGAATATGTGGATAAATTAACTGTAGCACTTATTGCAATGTATCATGATGGTTATATGGACAGCTTGTATCGTGAATATGGGGCTATTTTTGAGTAGTCGCGAGCAATTCATGCCAAGCAATGTTGGGCTTTAGGCACAAAAAAGGCGCTTAAAAAGCGCCTTAGTTTTTTCTAGTCGTTGAGTTTAATCTAACTCACCACAGAAACGGTAACCTTCACCGTGAATGGTTGCGATGATCTCAACACCTTCCGGCACACTTTCGAAGTGTTTACGGATACGGCGGATGGTGACATCTACAGTACGATCCTGTGCTTTTAATTCGCGACCAGTCATCTTCATTAGCAACTCAGCACGTGTTTGAATTTTTCCTGGGTTTTCAATGAAATGTAACATCGCACGGAATTCGCTGCGTGGTAGTTTGAATAGATCACCACGTGGGCTGATCAGTGAGCGGCTATCAATTTCCAGTGTCCAACCATTAAATTTATAGTTTTCAACTTTTTGACGAACCTCTTCAAAGTAAAGGTTATCTTGCATTGTACGTGTCAGTAGGTTGCGTGTACGAATGGTTAATTCACGTGGGTTGAATGGTTTAGTAATGTAATCATCAGCACCAATTTCCAGGCCTAAAATTTTATCAACTTCGTTATCACGACCGGTTAAAAAGATAAGAGGGATAGCTTGAATTTCGCGCAATTCACGCGCTAATAACAGACCATTTTTACCCGGCAGATTAATATCCATAATAATCAGGTTGATAGTATTTGCACTAATGATGTTGTGCATCTCATTACCATCATTGGCTTCAAACACTTGGTAGCCTTCTGCTTCAAAAACGCTTTTTAAGGTATTACGTGTAACTAACTCATCTTCTACGATAAGTATATTGGCTGTAGACATGCTTTTCTCCTATTTTTAAATTCTGTTTTACCCTCTAATAACGTTAAACCTACACTTGAGAAATAGCCGTGTACTTTACTTTTAATTTATAAACGTTAAATTTTATTTAAACAATAATTTTACATTTGGCATGTTTTTATTGATCTAAATCGCACCATAATTTTTTGTGCGTTGGGTAAATGTGATATCTAACCTGTAAATACCACTATATTAATAGTGAACACTATAAATAGTTAACATTCAGATAACAACTAGATTGTCTGTTCGTGCAGGATTTAGAGATTGTTAATTGATATGAATCAACCATAAAATATGCTCATTTTTAGATTTGTAACAAATGAACTGAATTTGGGGGGGAAATTAACGCTGCTAACTTGCTCTAAGTAATGCATAAATTGTCTATGTAAAGGCACTTATGACAACTCATTTTGAGGTAGCCTGCCTATAAAAGCTTTGCTACAATAGCTTTTCGATTTTTTACCTTATATAAGTTAATTTAAAATTATGGTTCAGCGTTTATTTCATCAATATAATTATTTTTCAGCCTGTTTATATAAACAAGCTGCAAACGTTGTTAAATTAATGAAATAAATAACCTTTATGAAACCCGCGTCTATTTGCGGGTTTTTTATTATTAGAAAGTAGGGATTCTTCAAATGCGCGTACTTAAATTTGGCGGCACATCATTAGCAAATGCCGAACGTTTTAATCAAGTTGCTGATATTGTTATCAATAATCAACAGCAATCTCAAATTGCTTTAGTATTGTCTGCACCAGCGGGTGTAACCAATAACTTGGTAGCAGTGGTAGAAAAAACCAGTAACGGTTTATCTGCTGAAACCCATTTGACCGATATTCAACGCATTTTTGCTGAGCTAATTAAAGAGCTTAAAAATACCTACTCAGAGCTTGCTGATGATCTATTAAAAACAATTTTTGAGCGTGAATTATCTCACCTAAGTGACCTGCTCGAAGGTGTGCGTTTATTATCACAATGCCCTGCAAGCATCGAAGCACAAATCCTAAGTAAAGGTGAACGCTTAAGCATTGCTTGTATGAAGCAACTATTGATTGCTAAAGGTCATACTGTTGAAGTGATCGTGCCGCAAGAGAAGTTAATTGCAAAAAAAGGTGGCTACCTAGAAGCGCAAATTGATATTGAAGCTTCACGTGCTTTATTTGAAGCAGAGCCAATTGCTAAAGGCGCTATCTACCTAATGCCTGGTTTTACTGCCGGTAACGCGCAGGGTGAAACATTAGTATTAGGTCGTAACGGGTCTGATTACTCTGCTGCTGTTTTAGCTGCGTGTTTAAAAGCGGAATGTTGTGAAATTTGGACTGACGTAGATGGCGTTTACAGCTGTGATCCTCGCTTAGTAAATGACGCAAAACTGCTTGATTCATTAAGCTATGCAGAAGCGATGGAGCTTTCTTACTTTGGCGCTAAAGTTTTACATCCTAAAACAATCGCACCGATTGCTCAGCATCATATTCCTTGTTTAATTAAAAACACTAACAACCCACAAGCACCAGGCACATTAATTGGTGGTGAGGTTGACGACGAGTTATATGTAAAAGGTATTTCAGACTTGAAAAACATTACTATGATCAGCATCTCTGGTGCCGGTATGAAAGGTATTGTTGGCATGGCTGGGCGTATCTTTACAACGATTTCTCGTTCAGGCGTTTCACTTATCTTAATCAGTCAATCTTCTTCTGAATACAGCTTAAGCTTTGGTATTCACGACGTTGATACTGATAAAACGGTAGCTGTGTTAGAAGATGAGTTCTCATTAGAGTTTGATAACAAACTACTTGAGCCTATTACTGTTGTGCGTGACCAAGCGATTGTATCGCTAGTCGGTGATGGCATTAAGAGCACTAAAGGTGTTGCTGCACGTTTCTTAATGGCACTAAACCAAGCGTCTATTAATGTAACTGCGATTGCAACTTCATCTGAAGAGCGTTCAATCTCTGCGGTAGTTTCAAACAAAAAATCACAGGAAGCGGTTATCGCTTGTCACCAGTGCTTCTTTAGCAGCACGCAATACATTGATCTGTTCTTAATCGGTTGTGGTGGTGTTGGTGGCGCATTAGTTGACCAAATCCATCGTCAAAAAGAGTACTTAGCACAGCGTAATGTAAACATTCGTGTTTGTGGTGTTGCAAATAGTCGTGCCATGTTAATGGACGAAAAAGGTATTCCGTTAGACAACTGGCGTGACCTATTAAAAGATGCAACTGATCCATTATCTCTTTCTCAAATGCAAGGCTTAGTAAACGACTCGCATATCATCAATCCAGTGATTGTTGACTGTACTAGTAACGATGCGATTGCAGCCCGTTACGTTGATTTCTTAGGTGCAGGTTTCCACGTAGTAACAGCGAATAAAAAAGCCAATACAAGCAGCATGGACTACTACCACCAGTTACGTTTAACTGCGCTAATGAAGCGTCGTAAATTCCTTTACGATACCAACGTAGGCGCAGGTTTACCAGTTATTGAAAACATGCAAAACCTATTTAATGCCGGTGACCAACTTGTTAAATTCAACGGTATTCTCTCTGGTTCTCTGTCGTTTATCTTTGGTAAGTTAGATGATGGTCAATCATTCTCGGAAGTAACGGCTGAAGCTCGTGGCATGGGATTCACTGAGCCTGATCCGCGTGATGATTTAAGCGGTACCGATGTTGCACGTAAACTGCTTATTTTAGCACGTGAAGCGGGCATGGAAATCTCACTAGACGACGTTGAAATTCAACAAGCACTTCCACCAGGGTTTGATGACTCGGGTACTGCTGATGAGTTTATGGCACGTCTTCCAGAAGCCGATGCTTACTTTAAAGAGTTACAAGCAAAAGCTGACGAGAAAAACCAAGTTTTACGTTACATCGGCAGTATTGTTGATGGTAAATGTAAATGTAGCATCGAAGCCGTTGATGCTGATGATCCATTAAACAAAGTAAAAGATGGCGAGAATGCACTTGCGTTCTACAGCCAATATTACCAACCGATCCCATTAGTATTACGTGGTTACGGCGCAGGTACAGAAGTAACAGCTGCCGGCGTATTTGCTGATGTACTAAGAACATTGAACTGGAAACAGGAGTTTTAACATGGGCGTATTAGTTGTTACAACTAAATTGTTTAAAAGCGCTTGTGTTCAAAATGTATCGTACAGCACTCAAATTCAGAAACAGGAGTTTTAATATGTCTATTGTCGTTTACGCACCTGCTTCAACAGCAAATGTTAGCGTTGGCTTTGATGTATTAGGTGGCGCATTAACGCCTATCGATGGTCAGCAACTAGGTGATCGCGTAAAAATTAGCGAAGGCAGTGAAGCGTTTAGCTTTGACTGCGTTGGCCGTTTTGCGCATAAATTACCTTCTGACCCTAAAAAGAATATTGTGTTTGATTGTTACTTAGCCTTTAAAGAAGCGTTATTAAAAACAGACACAACATTATTGAAGGTTGATATTACTCTAGAGAAAAACCTGCCAGTAGGTAGTGGTTTAGGCTCTAGTTCAAGCTCAATTGTTGCCGCGCTTGAAGCGTTAAACGCATTACACAAACATCCGTTGGATGAAAATATAATGCTCGCAATAATGGGTGAGATGGAAGGCATCATTAGTGGTGGTGTACATTATGATAATGTAGCGCCATGTTACTTAGGTGGCATGCAACTGATGATTAATGAAGGCGATATTATTAGCCAAAAAATCCCTTCATTTAAACAGTGGTACTGGGTGGTTGCATACCCTGGTATCACTATCTCAACGGCTGCGGCACGTGATATTTTACCTGCACAATACCGCTTGAGTGAGACATTGACATACGGTCGCCGTTTAGGTGCCTTTGTGCATGCTTGTCATAGCAACCAGCCAGAGCTTGCTTCAAAAATGCTAAAAGATGTCATTGCAGAACCATACCGTTCGCAATTGATTCCTGGCTTTAAAGAAGCACGCCAATTTGCAGAGCAAAGTGGCGCAATGGCGATGGGTATTTCAGGTTCAGGTCCAACTGTATTTGCAGTGATGACCGACTTGACTCAAGCTCAATCTTTACAAAATTGGTTAACGGAAAACTTCCTTCAAAACGATGAAGGATTTTGTCATATTTGCCACCTTGATGAACAGGGTGCGCGCGTGTTAGGAACAGAACTATGAATTTATACAACATCTCAGACAACAGCGAACAAGTTAATTTTCAACAGGCCGTAAAACAGGGTCTAGGTCGTGGACAAGGTCTATTTTTCCCTGACACTATCACGCCATTAGCTGATATTGACGCGTTACTTAAACTGAATTTAGTTGACCGTTCAACAGAAATATTATCGCACCTAATTGGCGATGAGCTAAGTAAAGAAACGGTAAACAGTATTGTTTCACAAGCGTTCACTTTTGAAGCGCCGGTTAAAAAAGTAACTGATAATATCAATGCGCTTGAGCTTTTCCACGGTCCTACGCTTGCATTTAAAGACTTTGGTGGCCGTTTCATGGCGCAATGTCTGGCTTCGTTTAAAGACAACGGTAAAATCACTATTTTGACAGCGACATCGGGTGATACTGGTGCTGCCGTTGCACATGCTTTTTATGAAATGGAAAACATCGATGTAGTGATCCTTTACCCGAAAGGTAAAATCAGCCCGCTACAAGAGAAACTATTTTGTACATTAGGTAAAAACATTACAACTATTGCTATCGAAGGTACATTTGATGACTGTCAGGCAATGGTTAAGCAAGCATTTGACGACCAAGAGCTAAAACAAGCGATTGGCCTTAACTCTGCAAACTCAATCAATATCAGCCGCCTTGTAGCGCAAATATGTTACTACTTTGAAGCGTTTGCACAGTTAGACGAAAAACAGCGTAAAGACTTAGTGGTTTCAGTACCAAGTGGTAACTTTGGTGATTTAACAGCAGGTTTATTGGCTAAAGCATTAGGTTTACCAATCAAACGTTTCATCGCTGCAACAAACGAAAACGATACTGTTCCACGTTACTTAGCGGGTGAAGCTTGGACGCCTAAAGCGACCATTCCTACGCTTTCAAACGCAATGGACGTAAGTGCACCAAATAACTGGCCACGTATTGAAGAGTTATTTAAAGTGAAAGGCTGGTCTTTAAGCGAGCTAGGTTACGGTAAACTTAGCGATGCTGAAACTAAAGAGACGTTAGTGGCAATGGATAAGCTGGGTTACGAATGTGAACCACATGGCGCAATCGCTTACAACGAGCTAACTAAACAGCTTAAAGATGGCGAAACAGGTTTATTCCTATGTACGGCACATCCTGCTAAGTTTAAAGAAAGTGTTGAAGAGATTCTTGGGCGTGAAATTTTCATTCCTGAAGAGCTAGCTTCACGTGCAGACTTAGACTTACTTTCTAAAGAGATGCCGGTTGATTTTGCACAAGTACGTGCATTGTTAATGGCTTTGTAATCGTTTTTAGACACAGGACGGGCTTTAGTCCGTTTTGCTTGTCTTGTACCTTTACGCTAAGCGTACAAAGATGATAATTTAAAGGACGTTAATCACGTCCTTTTGTGTATCTGGAGAGATAAAAATGGGTAAAGTATTAAATGATCTTCTAGATCAGCTCAGTTTAGAAAAACTCGAAGAAAACCTGTTCCGTGGTCAAAGCCAAGATCTTGGTTTAGGGTTAGTATTTGGTGGCCAAGTAATGGGACAAGCCATTTCAGCCGCTAAAGAAACCGTATTACCCGAGCAGCGCGTACACTCATTTCACTCCTACTTCCTACGTGCAGGTAAAACAGACAGACCTATCGTTTATGATGTAGAGCGTATCCGAGATGGACGTAGCCTCTCAGCTCGCCGTATTAAAGCGATTCAAGATGGTAAAGCTATCTTTTACATGACCGCCTCTTTTAAAGCCAAAGAGAAAGGTTTTGAGCATCAAGATAAGATGCCTAATGCACCAGAGCCTGAAGCGTTAATCTCTGAGCAAGATATGGCGCTTATCCACACTGAGATGTTACCAGATAGTATTCGTGACAAGCTCGTGTGTGAGCGTCCCATTGAGATGCGTCCTGTGACGTTTGTGCATCCTGTTGAACCTGAAGTTGAACCTGCAAAGCGCCTCATTTGGCTTAAAGCGAATGGTAAAATGCCCAGTGATTTACGCATTCACCGTTATCTGTTAGCTTACGCTTCAGATTTCAACTTCCTGCCAACGGCATTACAACCCCACGGTGTGTCATTTCTAAGTCCTGGAATGCAAGTCGTCACTGTGGATCACTCAATGTGGTTCCACCATGACTTTCGCTTAGATGAGTGGTTACTCTACGCCGTAGAGAGCACGGCCGCTTCAGATGGACGTGGTTTAGTAAGAGGACAGTTCTTTACTCGTGATGGCAAACTCGTTGCCTCAACGATTCAAGAAGGGCTGATTCGTAAGAAAAAGTATTAGAGTAGTAGGAACGGGCATTAGCCCGTTTTTTTAAACGAAAGATTCTAATTCATTATACTGTTATGTTCTAGGTGCAATTACGAATAGATATCATCAAATGATTTTGGTGATTTTAGTATCTTGTTTACAAGTTTATTTATGTTATCTGTCTTATGCTTATTTTTTATTATTGCTAGTCGTTTAAACGGAATAAAAACACTTGGCCATTGCTCCGCGATGACAGTCCCCCCTTTTTATCCGCTTAACGAAGCGTCTATATTTTATCAGAGATCACTTTATGCTCCTTGAATTACTACCTGTTCAACTCTATGACTCAGCCAATATAAAGATATTATTTCGACATAATGGATCTTCAATTATGCATAAGTTTTTATCCGAAGATCTTATAGATAAAGAAATATACTTGTCTTCTGTAGCAATTTTATTTGTAATAAAAGGCAAGCAGATTATAAAAAACTATGATGGTAAAAAAGTTACGGTTAAGCAGGGGCAATTGGTTTATTTATCTCAAGATATGTATCTTGTATCAGATTTTGTTACTGAAAAAGAAGAGTTTGAGGCAGTTTTGTTCTTTTTGAGTGATGAGTTTATTAAAAGCAAATCAAGCAGTGAATGCATTAGCGAAGAATCACTTGTATACATACCGACTTTGCAATCAAGTATACAAATTGAAAAGTATATCGAATCACTCTTAAGTGTTTATTTAAATTTCAACAACAAAAATGAAATATTAGATTTAAAGCTATTTGAATTACTTGAACTTATTAAGGCTCAAAAAAATGGAGATCAGTTTCTTTTAAAGTTCAATTATTTCTCATTATCAAAACAAAAACACGACATACGAAAATTCATGAAAAACAATTACTTAAAGAACCTAAAGGTAGAGGACTATGCGTTACTAACCGGTCGAAGTAAGTCTACTTTTATACGAGAGTTTAAAAGGTTATACGATAATACACCTAATCAGTGGTTAATAGAGCAAAGGCTTGAAAAGGCACATGAAATTTTAACTAATTCTGATTTAAATATAACGGATACAGCATTTAAGGTTGGCTATGAAAACGTGTCTCACTTTATTAGTGCATATAAAAAACGTTTCAATGTGACACCCAAACAATCAAAAAATGATACGTTGACTCAAATTTCGTATTAATGAATTTTTTTGAGTAGTTATATTAAATGATCTCCATAAAATGCTTTTTGTAGGTTAACTATTCCAGTCTACCTGCTAATAAATATTTTAATTAAAGGAGAATATTAATGAGTATTTCGTTTATTATACAGTTTCAAGTAAAGAGTGATAAAACAACGGATTTTTTTGATATTATGAGTAGTGTAAAGTCTGACTTGCCTAAAGTGAAAGGGTGTCTAGGCGTTCTGATTCATGGTGTTAGTGATATGACTAATTATACTATGATAGAAACATGGGAATCAAAAGAGCTACATGAAATACATGTTAAAAGTTTAGTCGATGCTGGGACTTGGGGGGTTATTGCAGAACATTTGTCAGGAGATCCTAAAAGTGGTTATTATACAGTTATGTAAAGTGCAAATATAACAAGAAAATTAAACGGAAAATAACAGTTGGCCATCGCTCCGAAATTATAACCAAGTATTATTTTCCGCTTATTGTGGCGTGAGACTTATCTCGATATAAAGATATCGACTCAACTTAGTAGAGCAACGCCGATATTTTTTCAATGCCGTTTTCAAATCATCTATGCCTAACAGGCAAAAAACCAATCTAAAGCCCGTTCTTAATCGCCTAACTATTGTCCGCTGGCCACTCGAATATCCAAATTGCTGAGTTGTTGATAAAATTCATCAACCGCTTTTGTATCAAAAGCATTCGTTTTTAGGCGAACGTAGCACAAGGCGCCTGCATCTGGCGCGCCCCATCCAAAAAAATCTGCATGCGTAAAAGCCCTGTTTTCTAGTGTTGCATAACCTTTTGCTCAATGCGCTCTACGTTCATCGATAATGCTTTGTTGTTGAGACGGTTTCTAAGATAACAATTGTTGCTGACTACATTTTTTAAGTCGCGACAGGGAAGCAAAGTGTTCACTTATATTGCTCATGTAACGATTTGTATTAATGCTGTAATGGGCAGATTTCAAATGACTTTATAGTTATTGTCGAATCATCGTCATAAACGCAAATTATCTGTTGAGCACGTTTTATTTTGTACTGGTAAAGCCCTGTAGCATTAGCCTCTTTACCCACCACCAATATAAAAACAAATACCAAGTTAACGCCCATTAAAAACTTAATCATTCGCCCTCTCTAATGACTGATCTTTACCGAGTGATTTTTTGCTAATACTCATATTTTCGAGGTACACATAAATATAGCGTTGTATTAACCACACAGCGTTTTACCTGTTGAATTGGTTTTTATTTTAAAGGTTTATGAACGCTAGGTTATTTACTCTTTTTCTCAGTCCAATATATTACGACGTCCTGTTTCCCCCACTGCCTCGCTTTTTTAACATCATTACCCATGTAAATATCAATTTTCTTTTCCCAGCGTTTGTTCATTTTATCCAGTACTCGGTATGTACCGTCAAGCCCTTCAATTCTTACTTCTTGATTGTGGGTAAGCCCCAATTCGAGAAGGTCTCTTGATACTGCAATTGATTTCATTCCTGGCTTAAGAGTATCGCCCCATGCCGCAAGATTTGGTGTTGAATCTGTTTCTCCAACACTTGAAGTATAGGCACTTGCAGTCACTTTTAGTGACTGTTCTTCGCCATTGCACCCGGTGAGTGAAATGATAGCGAGTAAAATGACAATATGAAGGTTAGGTTTCATAACAGAGGTTTCCTTTTAATTTATTCGTTTTTATTGATAGCTATAGCCTTAAAGCTTTAGTCAATCATTAACATAGTTTGTGGCGTCTTATTGATAAAGCGTTCGGCATTTTATTTCTGTACTTATTGTACTTGTAAGGAAGGCAAATTAGATTGGCGTATTTAATTTTGTTTTTTTTTAAATGCCTAATTTATTGAACAGCATATCGTAGAAAAAAATTCACATTTAGACATCATTTATAAGGGGCTTGGGGGACATTTACAACCTACCTATATAGTTAACTTAAACACTTTTTTACTGATATTAACGCATCCGAAATAAACATAAAAATCCGGTTATTTACCTTTTCAAAGGCTTTGTAGTAAAAATAGGTATCTTTACTACTAACGATTAAAAACAAGCTCCCTATATAATATGGCGTTGCTTTCTGTCTTAACTGTTTGAATTTAAAGTTAAATGAAGTAAGCTGTTATCATTTAATAATCATTGGTTGATGCATCCTATCTACTATCGATATGGCCATTTTCCACCTAATAAACTGTTATTTGCAAAGGATATTGCAATATGAGTTTTACCCCGAATTATAAGACCTACACATTAAAAGAACTTTTAGTTGCTAAGCACAATGTGTGTAGTGAAAAGTACCCTAAAAGAACTGCTGAGATTGAGTTAGCGATTTATAATAAAGAAAATGGAATAGTAGAAGAGGTTGAAGAGCCCCAAAATGTCGAAGTAAATAAATATTCGACTTTTTGGCCAAGGTTTTGGGCTTCAATAGTTGATGGTATTGTCATCGGCATATTCTCTGCACTGATCCTTTATTTAGGCTCTTTAGCCGGGGGGGGAACTGAAACCGTTTTTGGTTACATAGATGCCATTCAATTTGCAGTCTATTCTGTTGCGCTTCATGCTTTATATGGAAAAACACTTGGGAAAATGGCTCTAAGTGTACAAGTTGTAGATTACATATCAGAAGGTAAGCTTACTTTTAAACAGGCTTTTTTGAGAGATTGCATCCCTATTATTATGATAATTTTGTTAGTTGTAGGATCAATTTTCATACAAATAAATCAGTTACAAGTTGCACCACAATGGTTAGTCTACTCAATGACGGCTTTTAGTATTTCATATTTCATTTGGCATTTATTGGAAATCATTACAATGGTATTTAACTCCAAAAATAGAGCTCTTCATGACTTTATTGCTGGTACCGTTGTAGTTCGCACATAACAAGGCAATTTAACGGAACTAAAATAGTGGGTTACGTTCCGCTTCGCTCCACATTTTAACCCACTATTTTAGTCCGCTTATTGTGGCGTTAGCTGTAAAAGAGGTATGCAATGAGTTGCTATGTTATTTACCATTATAATATTACCGATAAAGAAAGAATCGAGTTGTTAGGACCTTTATCTGTGCCAATAGTTGAAAGGTTTGGTGGTGAACTAATCATTGCCAATCATGTAGACTGCTTAGAGGGTTCGTCTCCATATTCTCATATGGTTGTTTACAAGTTTAATAGTAAAGAGTTAGCAAAAAGTTTTTATGAATCCAGCGAAAGCCGGGAGTTATCTAAACTAAGAAATGAAGTTACGGAAGGTTTTGTTGTTATAATGCCACAATTCGAGATGTCTAAATAAAGTATATCTATGGCACTTGTAGCACTGTTTTATGCGCCGAAGTAACTGCTGGTAATTTTTATTCAGTATCAGCAACTTCACTAAAAAATAATATGTTCACTCCTAAAATGTCAATCTACGCATCTTCAGCGCCAGCATGGGCAATCTTCCCTAGCGAGGTGGCAAAATTTGACATTCTGCCACCTGGGATGGCAGGTTAAATGCTTAGTAT
>Ga0209395_1003039_pt1 | contig 21211 bp, 16 predicted proteins | sample GOMGulsemesocosm_3_FD_184635 | JGI IMG/M metagenome (GOLD analysis project Ga0209395, IMG submission 184635) | Methane-oxidizing microbial communities from mesocosms in the Gulf of Mexico - GOM9D Gulf of Mexico (SPAdes) (version 2) | ecosystem: Environmental > Aquatic > Marine > Cold seeps... | reverse complement strand
TTCGGCGCAGCGACGTTAATTCTTCGAGATACCAATAGTGAACAAATAAATTGTCCCGAATACGTTCTAGAAATGCTATTAAGCTCAGCGTCCAAAAATTTTTTATCTATTTTTTATAAGAACCAGAACGTCTACAGTTTTTATAGGGTGGTTGAGTTACAGTCTTTAAAATACAAGCAATTACACATATATCCCCCTTTGATATACACCTATTTTTTTAACCTATATAAATTTTTGTGTATTTTTGACAATATCAAAGAGAATCCTACCTACAAATATTTGAGTGTGAACTCTATACATATGCATTTTCTGATCTGTTGAATTAGTATATTTTCAATAGCACTAGTTCCGACTTTCATTCTATTCTGCTCGCTTATTTAAAATGATCTCTTATCAATAACCTCTTTTATATATTCTGCAAATTGATTATCTTCCAAATTAAAAAGATCATAGCCAGTTTCTGTAAAGCCATCCTTGTCAATACGATCAACTTTTCCAATACCTTTGTTTTTCTTAGAATAGCCGCTCTGCAATATATAAATGAGCTGTTAAAACCTTAATTCAGGGTTCAAGTCCCAAACTTGATGTAGTAAGTCCAATATCTCTTTATTTGAATTATTCATGCACTAAGTTATTCCTTGTTTGTTTGCAAACTAGTCAATTTAACACGCTCTATTATAGTGTCTTCTTCCCCTGAGCGCTCAATAATGCTTGATAGCACTCGACCAGTATAAAAGGTAAAGCCATCTTCCTCATTAATAGGTAGCTCATACAAGGAACCTGACATTTGCGGCCAGAGCCAAAGCTTTCCGCAAGGTGACAATTGTGGCAGATTTTCAGAGCCAGAACTTAATCTCCAAGAATCATCATTTAAATAATCACCTCGCCATGAAGAAAATATTCGATAGTAGACCTTTTCGTTGCCAACTGTGTACTTCAAGATAACCCATCCTTCTACATCGTATGTCATGACATAACCTCTATATAATAACGGCAACTATAAGCTCACTGAATTAAGCACCTTAAGCTTATTCATTGTGAAACTAGATATTTGATACAACTCGAAATCTTCAATTTCCAATTGCTCATGCTTGAAGCTTCCCACAATGTCTAAGGTACGCTCATATATTCCTTCCTCCTCTTCAATAGGAGAGGAATCGTCAGCTTCTTCTGGTTCAATAGGTTCGATAAGATCAAGAGCACCTACCTCATCACCTACAATAATGTCATCGTCATTATTGTCTAAAATAACATCTTCACCGTTATTATTTGTGTCGGTAATATCAGTAGTTAATTCTTCATCCATATTGGTGAATTTAACTTTACTTAAACCATCAGGAATGTCTTGCGCTACTCGATATGCGTACTCAACTAAACTTGGCTCCGCTGGAATAAACATATAAGCCTCTTGGTTTGGCGCACCTGTTTTCCTCAATATACGTCCTAAAATTTGGCGGAAATACATTTCAGTTTTAATATTGGTAAGGTTGCAACATACTTGCAGCCTCGGAATATTAGTGCCTTCACTAACCATCCCCACACTAATCAGCCACTTATCCTTACTCTTCCTAAACTGTTTAATAATCTTATTCGGCTTATTCTCATTGCTAGTGACGATAATGGCATCAGCATTGAACTCACTTTTCATTACCTGTCTAATTCTATAAGCATGAGCAATTGACGACGCTATAACTAAACCTCCAGCATTATCATTAACAGCTCTCAACTCACTGAGTTTATCGATAGACCTATGCAAAAGTTGCTCAATCACCAAATCGTTTCTCACTATCTCTGAATAAGGCATGATATTTTGTGATAGAAGATCTAAAAAGCTACTAAAACTACGTTGTTCGACACTATTAGTAATAGTGATCCTGTCGTTATCTACAGCGACAATTTGAGGTACTCGGCAAACATCATCCTGAACGGCTTGCTTTAAGCCATAAACATAGTCACATACTACAGCCCCCGACTTAACACAGTATTCTGAGAGTGCTATTGGTAACGAATCGGAACGCCAAGGCGTGCCTGTTAACGCTATAGTGTATGCCGCTTCATCCTTAATTTTTTTAATGATCGGACTACCCCAAGCATTAGCATTATGATCACACGATCCTGCACAATGATGGATCTCATCGAAGATCACAAATACTCGGTATTGTTCAAATAGACGCCATATTCGATCTGATATAGAACTCAATTTCTGATAGGTAAACGAATCACCCAAGGCACCTATTTCTCCATCAAAGTGGGTGCCAAACTGCTCTACTAATGACTCACTAAAATCAGAAGAAACTACAGATGAAGGAGAAAAACAAATAACCAGATCTATTAAACCCCGTTCATGTAGTTTTTTAGCAAGCACTGAAGCCATAAGGGTCTTTCCTGCACCAGGGGTCGCGAGTGCTAAAAAGTGCTTTTTTAAATTTGTGTAATTTGAAATTGCTGAGTTAATGCATTCAGACTGCCAATCTCTTAGTATCATGTATATTATTTCTCAGTTGTGTTTTTTAAAAGTTCACCAATAGCATTAATCTTCCCTTGTAGAATATGGTTTCGCTCTTTAGTTGCAATGTACTTAACTTTTAATTCATTTTTCATCTCTGGGTATTGCTCCCACAATGTAAGGTAAAGCTCTAACTCTCCCACCCCCTCAAGTAGTTCTGTATTGTGTTCTTTTAAGCGACTCGATAAGTCTTTTGAATAGCTGTTCACACAGCCTAAACCTTCATCTTTATGTGAATTCACAACAGTCTTAAAGCTATGAGGTTCGAACATGTTGGTTTTTATATAACGTGTAACACCTTTTTTATCTGACGTTCTCTTTTTTAACCAACCTCTTTTTACTAATTTTAAAAGCTCTTCATATACAAAACGACGTACAGAGGCAGGATCTAAGTGCTCATCCCTTTTAATTGAAAGATAGGCAGTTCTGATCTCGACAGCAGAGAAATGATCTATGTTTTTTAAAACAATTATCTGATTAAAGGTTGAACTATCCATTAACTAATCCAATTCAAAGGTTTTAAAATGGTATATACGCAACCCAAAGAGGAGTATACACCACACAATGTGGAGTATACTCTATACATTTAAACTTAACAACGTGGGAACATATATCCTTTTACCTGAAGGAAACCACAAGTGAGTGACGAAAGTTTTGAAAATAATTTAGCTATTCAATTTGGAAGAAACATAAGAGCAGCTAGAGCTAAAATAAGTATGAAACAAGAAGAACTTTGCGGTAAGGCTAACCTTGATAGAAGTTACTTAAGTAAAATAGAGAGCGGCTCTTATAACATTACACTTGCTAAAGCCTATGCGTTGGCCGCAGCTCTTCAGTGCCCACTTACAGAAATATTGCCCGAAGTTAATGGGGTAAAAATAAAGTAACTTTTATGCAATAACTAAAATTCACTTCTAAATTTTGTCCTCACACTTTGAGTTTTTGATATTCCACTTAAATGAACCACGAATCATCAAGTGGTTATTATTCTCTCAATTACTAAAACTCTTAGTAATTGATAGTAAAACTTATGAATCAAAAGGTTAAAGCAGTATCTATAAGAGTTACAACCCTTCTCAAACATAGGTTTATTTGCACCATTAAAAAGATGCAAAATAAATCTTGACTAAATAATACCCATCTGACATTATTTGTGCATCATTGACATGGTGCAATTAATAATGAATAAAACATTAACTGATATTGCGATTGTGAAAGCAGGCCACCCTTTTAGGGGAAAGATACTTGAGGACACGGAAGCTAGCACCTATGTGGTGCAAATCAGGGATATTGATAACGATGGGTATATTCATTGGCAGCGACTCATTCGCACAAATATAACAGGGCGTAAAAGCCCTGATTGGCTGAAAGAAGGCGATGTACTTTTTGCAGCCCGTGGAGCACGTAACGCAGCAGCTTTTGTTGGAAATATTGATAAACCAACAGTATGTGCACCGCATTACTTTTTAATTCAAGTAACAGATAAGTCTGTGTTACCTGAATTTATTGCATGGCAATTAAACCAAGAAAACGCGCAACGATATTTTGCAAACTCTGCTGAAGGCAGTGCGCAAATGAATATCCGCAGAGCAGTATTAGAAGCAACGCCGCTAGTTATCCCCTCAATTGAAAAACAAAAAGCAATAGTAGGGTTTGATAACAAAGTGAAACAAGAAAAGCGGTTACTAAATGATTTAATCGATAATAGAGCAAAGCAGATGCAAGGTATTGCAAAAGACCTGCTGAACTAATAAAGAATTCAAATTTAAGGACATTACAAATATGACAACCAATCAAATTAACCAAGATGAAATTAACAAAGCGGTATGGGCTGCTTGCGACACCTTTAGAGGTACAGTAGACCCTTCTATTTATAAAGACTTCATCTTAACCATGCTGTTCTTAAAATACATTTCAGATGTATACCAAGATGATTACGAAAAGTTAGAAGCACAACATGGTGACAATCCCGATCTTATTCAGGCAATGATGGCTAAACAGCGCTTCGTATTACCAAAAGGCGCTAGCTTCTGGGACTGTTTTGAAAAACGTAATGAAGCTGGTAACGGTCAGCGAATTGATAAAGCCCTTCATGCAATTGAAGAAGCCAATGGTGCTAAGCTAAAAAATGTGTTCCAAGACATCAGTTTTAATACCGATAAACTAGGCCAAGAGAAACAAAAGAACGATATTCTTCGCCACATATTAGAAGACTTTGGTAAAGACATACTTAATTTACGTCCAAGTCGTGTTGGCTCACTCGATATCATTGGTAATGCTTACGAGTATTTGATTAAACACTTTGCCGCAGGCAGTGGTAAGTCGGCTGGTGAATTTTACACGCCACCCGAAGTATCAGATCTTCTAGCGAAGATATTAGAACCTCAAGAAGGTGATCAAATATGTGATCCAGCTTGTGGATCAGGCTCTCTTTTAATGAAGTGTGGTCGCATGGTCAGAAATAATTTCAATGGCTCAAAAAAATATGCTTTATTTGGTCAAGAAGCTATTGGCTCTACTTGGGCGCTTGCCAAAATGAACATGTTTTTGCACGGTGAAGACAACCATCGCCTTGAGTGGGGCGATACTATTCGCCACCCAATGCTTTTAGAAAAAGACAGCAAAGGTTTATTACACTTTGATATTGTTACTGCAAACCCTCCTTTCTCATTAGATAAATGGGGTCATGAAGGCGCTGCTGATGATGAGTATGGTCGTTTTCGCCGTGGCGTACCACCAAAGACCAAAGGTGATTATGCGTTTATAAGCCATATGATAGAAACCTTAAAGCCAGCTAACTCCTCAGGTAAAGGCGGTCGCATGGGCGTCGTTGTACCACATGGTGTGCTTTTCCGCGCATCGTCAGAAGGTAAAATCCGCCAACAATTAATTGAAGAAAACTTACTTGATACGGTGATAGGTCTTCCTGAAAAGCTATTCTTTGGTACAGGTATTCCTGCCGCGATATTACTGTTTAAAAAGCATAAAGCTGACAACAAGGTTTTGTTTATTGATGCTAGCCGTGAGTTTAAATCAGGTAAAAACCAAAACCAGTTAACAACCGATAACATCCAAAAAATTATCGACACATACAAAGAGCGCAAAACTACTGATAAATATTCATACCTAGCCACGTTTGATGAAATTAAAGAAAACGATTTTAACCTCAATATTCCTCGCTATGTTGATACCTTCGAAGAAGAAGCTGAAATTGATTTAGTGGCAGTGCGAACTGAACGTGTACAAATACAAAGTGAGTTAAAAACTCTTGAAGCAGAGATGGAAAGCTACTTAAAGGAGTTAGGTTATGATGCCTAATGGATGGAATATCGCAACTCTTGGTGACCATATCACTATTAAGTCAGGCTACTCACCTTCAAAATATAATTTGAGTGTATCTGGAGCGTATCCTTTTGTAAAAGTTGAGGATATGAACAATTGCACTAAACACCAGTTTTTAAGCAGAGCATATACAGAAGTTAATGGACAGCCTGTGCCTAAAGGTGCTGTTATTTTTCCTAAGAGGGGTGCTGCTATCATGAATAATAAAGTACGTATCACTGGCAATGATATGTATCTAGATACAAACATGATGGCGCTCATACCAAAAGGTTCAGTTTGTTCAGAATACCTGTATTACACATTAGTGCGAGAGGAACTGCATAGAATAGCTGATACATCAACTATTCCACAGATTAATAATAAGCATATAACACCTTATCGCTTTAACCTCCCCCCACTACCAGAACAACATAAAATCGCCACTATCCTATCAACTTGGGATAAAGCGATTAGCACTACTGAGCGTCTAATCGACAGTAGTAGACAGCAGAAAAAATCCCTAATGCAGCAACTGCTCAGAGGTAAAAAACGCTTACTTGATGATTCAGGTAAAATGTTTGAGGCTGAGTGGGAAAAGGTTAAGCTTGAAGATTTAAGTACAAAGATTAGTGACGGGATACATTCAACACCAAAATATGCGGATGTTTCTCAAGTAAGGTTTGTCAATGGTAACAACTTAAAAAATGGTAAGATAGTTTTTCAAAAATCTACAAAGTATGTTGACGAAGAAAACGCAATGAAACACAGACGGAATTTATCTAATAGGACTCTTTTGATGTCAATTAATGGCACTATTGGAAACTTAGCAACTTACAATGGTGAGAATATTGTGTTGGGTAAAAGCTCTTGTTATATGAATATTAAGCAAGGGATTGATCTACGTTTTGTATTTTTTAAACTGGCAAGTTCAACTATCCAATCATATTTTATTTCAGAGTTAACAGGGTCTACTATTAAAAACCTTTCATTGAAGACCATTAAGACAACTAGGTTTGAATTACCTTCATATGAAGAGCAACAAAAAATCGCCACTGTATTAACTAATGCAGACAAAGAAATCGAGCTATTGGAACAGCAACTTACCGACTTAAAACAAGAGAAAAAAGCGTTAATGCAGCAGTTATTAACAGGCAAGCGTAGAGTAACAATTTAATTTAAAGGATTAAAAATGATTTCAAAAGAACAAATGAAGGAAAGAAGAAAATTTCAAAAAAAACGAGCTTATGATGCACGAAGTGAATATGATCGTGACGAAGGAAGGTTAATACATTCAGCCGCTTTTCGTCGCTTACAGTCTAAAACACAGGTACTAGGTCTTGGTGAAAGTGACTTTTATCGTACTCGACTAACCCATTCAATGGAAGTTGCTCAAATAGGCCGAGGTCTAGTCCAATATTTAGAGAAAAAAGGTGACAAAGAGTACACTAACCATCTTCCTAAGATGGAACTAATTTCGGCCATTTGCCTTGCTCATGACATAGGTCATCCACCGTTCGGTCATGGCGGTGAAGTCGCTCTAAATTATTGTATGCGTAACTATGGTGGTTTTGAAGGAAACGGTCAAACATTACGAATTTTAGGTAAATTAGATAAATATACTGATGAGCATGGTTTAAATCCAACACGAAGAATGTTGCTTGGTGTATTGAAGTACCCTGTATCGTATGAAAAGTTAGTTAATGTAGATGCCTACGACTCACATGATAATAGCCTTCCCACATGGTTGTTTAAAGCTAGCAAACAAAAGCCTCCCAAGTGCTTTCATAATATAGATCAAGATATTGTAGACTTTATTTTTGAGCCTTTTTCATTGAATGATAGAGAAAAATTTACAGCATCTGAGAAATATAAAAAGAAGAACGATAAAGATAAAAAAACTCCTGAAACTGAACACTTGGTAAGTAAGTACAAGTCACTTGATTGTACGATAATGAACCTTGCTGATAACATTTCATATAGTTTACATGACCTAGAAGATGCATTGTCTCTTGGTATGATTACGGAATCTGTATGGCGCAACTATTTTGAAAAAGAGCATGAAGGTGTCGCTTTTAAAGATAGCTTCACTCAAGTTAACAAAACCCGTAAAGGGTATGACTATGAAGATATTACAGAAAAGTTATTTAAATCAAGTTATGACAGAAAGCATGTAATCGGTTCATTGGTTAATTTAATGATAAGTAATACAGAAGTCGTAGAAAACGGTTCTGGTTGTTCCGAACCGATTTTAAAATATGAGGTTAGGCTGTTGTCAGAGGTAGAGTCTTTAAGAAAAGCTATATTTGATTTAGTTTTCAAAATTGTCGTTAAAGATGTAAATGTTCAGCAACTTGAGTTTAAAGGACAAAAATTAATTATTGAGCTGTTTCAAGCGTTAGCTACTGACCCTGAAAGATTTTTACCTAAGCAAACATTAGAGCGATGGAATAAAGCGGGTGATAAATTTCCTAAGAAAGAGCGGGAACAAAAACAGGCACAGATGCGGGTTATTTGTGATTTTGTTTCTGGCATGACCGATGATTATGCAACCAAGTTTTATGAAAAGCTGTTTACCCCAAGTAAAGGCTCAATATTTGATCGGCTTTGATAAATAGAATTTAACTAGCTCTGTATCTAAATAATTACAATAAGCAGTTTAAAATGAAAAAAATTGAACCACCACAAGAAGTTTTAGATTGCTTAAGCAATGAAATGAACGTCAATATCAAGCACTTTCTTACTAAGTATTACAGTCTTGAAGATAGCTTTAAAAGCACAGTGAATAGCTTACTTTCAAGCATGCATAGTGACTCGAAAAAACTTGGGGAACTAGATGGGAAAGTTCATTATTATGAAGACGGTAATGATGAACAAAATGACTTCATGCAAGTCATGTTTGATTGTTTTAGAGAATTTAATACTAAGAAAGGGCTAGAGCTACAGAAGGCCATATACGAACACACTAATCGGGGTGGTGATAACTGGTTCCCAATAGTAGAAATTGCTTCGCCTGTAGAAGACTACTCTGATCAACCGAAGACTATAACCGTATTTCGAGGTTGTTCTTTAAAAGAGTTTGAAAGTAAAAACTATAGGCAATCTTGGAGTTCGGAACTTGATGTTGCCAAAACATTTGCTTTTATCCATTTCAACAGTGATGAGAATAAACGTGTCGTCATCAAAGCAACTGTAAGTAACACAGATATTGCTTGGATAAGAAATGGAGAAAGTGAGGTGGTTTTATTACCTAATTTTACTCCTATATCATCAACCATTGAATTAACCTATAACCAATACTGTCAAATGAAGAATTAGAAACTATGACCATATCTGTAGCAAACTTCAAAGAAGAGTTTAGCTCTAAAATACCCGCGTTAACTCTGTTAACAAAGCTTGGATATACGTTTATCTCTCCAAGTGCTTGTGAGCAACTTAGGGGGAATTCAATTTCGGGTAAGTCTGCAAGTCAGGTTATGTTGTTACCTGTGATGCGAGAGTATTTAGGTAAACAAACATTTCCTTTTGCAGGTAAAGATCACAAGCTCTCTGATGCTGCTATTGATAAAATAATGCATGAGTTAAACCCTGCCATGAATGAGGGCTTAAAAGGTGCGAATGAAAAGATCTATAACGCTTTAACCTATGGTGTGGGCGTCACAGAGTTCATTGATGGCAAGAAAGCTTCGCCAACAATTCAACTCATTGATTGGCAAAACACCGCCAATAACCACTTTCATTTTACTGAAGAAATGGTCGTACAAAACTCTGAAGGTACAGGGAATCGCATCCCCGATATTGTTTGTTTTGTAAATGGCTTACCTTGGGTCGTGATTGAGGCAAAACGTCCTGACTCCTCAACTGAAGGTAAATCGACGTTAACTGAGGCTGTGTCACAACAAATTCGTAATCAAGGTCAAGCTGAAGTACCTCACTTATTCGCCTATAGCCAATTACTGCTTGCCGTTAACGGTCATGAGGGTTTGTATGCTACCTGCGGCACTCCTGAAAAATTCTGGGCTAAGTGGAAAGAAGAAGAAATTATTGAAGCTGAGTTTACCCGACTGAAAAATAAAGGGTTAACTAGCAAGGAATTAGACACTATTTTTGATCATCGCCCAGTTGCATCAAAAACTGAGTATTTATCATTATTAGCAGGTGGCGATCTTGCGGTGACTGACCAAGACAGGCTGATAATCAGCTTACTTCGTCCTGATCGTTTATTGGAAATGACTCGCTTATATACGCTTTTTGATAAAAAAGCAGGCAAGATTGTTGCCCGATACCAACAAGTATTTGGTATTAAAGCGCTGGTTGAACGCATCACCACTTATGACGAAACAGGCACGCGCCCTGGAGCGAGAAACGGTGGCGTAATTTGGCATACAACGGGAAGTGGTAAGTCTTTCACTATGGTGTTCCTATCAAAAGCACTGATATGGCTTCAGGAGCTTGCACAGTGCCGAGTTATCATAGTAACTGACCGAGTAGACCTAGAAGACCAGTTAAGCCGTACATTTGCTTCTGGTGGCGTTTTAACAGCTCGTGATCAAAAAGAGGCTATGGCAACATCCGGTAGGCGTTTAGCAGAACAAATAGGTAAAGGTAACGAGCGTGTTATTTTCTCAATCATCAATAAATTTGGCTCTGCAATCAAATATGACGAATGCTACAACGACAGCCCTAATGTTTTAGTTTTAGTGGATGAAGGACACCGTAGCCAAAACGGTGAAAACAATATCCGTATGCTGCAAACACTACCTAAAGCTGCCTTTATTGCATTTACAGGTACGCCTTTACTAAAAGATGATAAAACTGAAAACAAATTTGGCTCAATCATCCACTCTTACACTATGCAGCAAGCGGTAGAAGATAAAACCGTGACGCCATTACTATACGAAGAGCGCATTGCTGAATTAAATGTGAATGATGATGCTATTGATGCTTGGTTTGCGCGTATAACAGGAAAGCTTACTGAAAAACAAAGAACAGACTTAAAGAAAAAATTCTCACAAAAAGGCCAGATTTATCAAACAGAAGGCCGTATTGAGTTAATTGCTCATGATATTTCTGATCACTTCCAAAACTTTAAACAGCAAGGGTTAAAAGGCCAATTAGCCTGTGATTCAAAAGTGTCAGCGATTAAATATAAAATGATGCTGGATAAAATTGGCAAGGTATCTTCTGTTGTAGCAATGTCGGCACCTGACACCCGCGAGGGACATGAAGCGGTAGACCAGGAAAGTAAAGATATTGTACAAAACTGGTGGAAAGCCAATGTTGCTGAAACATACAAGCAAGATGAAAAGTCGTACACCAAAGCTATTATTGATGACTTCTCTCGTGACAATGGCCCAGATATTATGATTGTGGTTGATAAGCTACTAACGGGCTTTGATGAACCTAAAAATACCGTATTGTACATCGACAAGCCTTTAAAAGAGCATAATTTGATACAGGCTATTGCCCGTGTAAACCGTTTGCACAGTAAAAAGCAGTTTGGTTACTTAATTGACTACCGTGGCATATTAAAAGAGCTTGATATGACCATTGAAAAGTATCAAGAGCTTGCTGAGCGTAATCAAAATGGTTTTGATGTAGATGATCTTAAAGGTTTATACAACCGCATGGATACAGAGTACAAGAAGCTACCAGGCTTGTATAAAAATTTATGGGATCTTTTTATTGATGTGAAAAACAAACAAGATCATGCTGCGCTCCGCCAAGCATTAACACCAAAAATTGAAGATGTTCAGGGTCAGTTACTTGATCGTAACTTGAAAAAGCGAAATGACTTTTATGCAGCCCTTACTTCGTACTCAAATTGTATGAAAGTGGCACTACAATCAGCATCATTTTTTGATGATAAGAGTTTTGAAGGATCAGCAACAGACAAAGGCTCTCGTGAACACTTTAAAGCAACACTTAAGATGTTTATTAACTTACGCAAGCAAGTACGTGAAGATGCTAATGAAACGGTTGATTATGACGAATACGCAGAAGATGTTCGTCAATTATTAGATAAGCACATTGCAGGTATTGAAGTTAAAGACCCTGAAGGTGCGTATTTAGTTGGTAACTTAGGCAAAGATGTTAAACCACAAGACTTAACAGATGATGAAGCACGCAATCAAAAGGATAAGATCACTGGTCGTGTAACTAAGATGATCGAACAAGATCTCGCTGACGATCCCTATGCTCAGGAATATTTTTCAAAATTACTTAAAAAGGCAATAGAAGAAGCGAAAGCAATGTTCGATGCACCAGTAAAACAGTACATTCTTTTTGCGGACTTTGAACAAGAAGTGAAAGAACGAAAAGTTGCAGGCATGCCTACTGCATTTACCGACGCAGAAGGTAAACAAAACAAGCATGCACATGCTTACTTTGGTTTATTCAAACACCTTTTTCAGGGGGATGTACTTACAAGTGGTGATATTGATGAAGATAAACTGATTCACTATGCGTTTGATATTGATGAAATTGTTAAAACAGCCGTAGCTGAATTTTCAATAAACCCAGGTGAAATTGAAAACGCGATAAGTGTTAAATTGTTGCCTATGTTGTTTGCTGACTTGGGCATTGAAAACGCACAGAAGCTAATTGAAGAAGTGCTTAAAATCACTAGATTAGGCTTGGCTCGTGGGTAAATCGATTTAATGAGTGAGATAAATAAAACAACCCAAGAACAAGGATTATTTTCCTACGGTGATGAAGTGATTCATTACGATATAATCCGCCGTAGTGCAGTTAGTTTGAATACCAAGCCGAAACCAAGAAAGGTTGTAATCAAAGTTCACCCTGACCAACGTGTTGTAGCAACTGTGCCTAGCGATGCTACAGGTGAAGCTATTCAAGAGGCAATGATCAAACGCGCTCGTTGGATTTGGGAAAGTATTGCTGAGTTTTCCTCCCAACATGAATATGTGTTGCCTAGGCAATATGTGAGTGGTGAAACGCAGTTTTATTTAGGTAGGCGCTATGTTTTAAAAGTGATCATAGATCCGGATCAAACTTCAAATGTGAAATTGCACAGGGGTAAATTAACGGTCACTTTCAAAAAAGATTGTGATGATCGGGTGGTCAAAATAAAAGCACTTTTAGATAAATGGTATACCCACCGAGCTAACCTTATATTTAAAGAGCGGTTGTTGGCAATGCTGCCAAAAGCCAACTGGGTTGGTGACTTACCATCATTTCGCATCATGACAATGAAGAAGCAATGGGGAAGTTGTTCAACCAAAGGTAGCTTAATGCTTAACCCCCATTTGATTAAAGCCCCTAAGGAATGCATTGACTACGTAATCCTCCACGAGCTTTGTCACATAGCCGAGCACAACCACAGTGATAGATTTTGGCGCTTACTGACGCAGGTAATGCCTAATTGGAAAGAAGTTAAAGCTAAGCTGGATGATATGGCAGAGTTGTATTTGAATGAGTGATAAAGTCGTCGATTGTTACAATGAATGCTTTAAGAACGGCCATTGATTTGTAGTAGCTCATATCTGAGCTACTACAACTAAAGTAACAACTAAACTGACAACCCTAGTTCAGTTGCTTTTTTTATAGCGGATGCCTTTTGGGTGCCAAAATCAACCTTCCAAGTCTCGAAAAAAGCTTCAGTTGAATTCCAGCGACCAGCACCATCATAATAAATCACTCTTTGGTCTTCCCATTCATCGAGTAGTTCTCGTGCTACTATGCCAACTTTAACCGATTCTTCAATAACAGGTAATTCAGACCCGTTGCGCTGGTAGATTGCGAAATCACCACTCAAAGTATCTACACCGATTATCTTGTCGCTACTTGTTAAGATTAATTTTATTTCATCAATATCTAACTCCCGATGTGGTATCTGTGTCTTTCTGCCGCGCGGAGGTACTATATAGTACGGTTCATGCACTATAATGGGCTGTACAGATGACTTGCACGCTTCAAGAATAAGCTCAGAGCAGGTATCTTGACTCCAAGTTTGAGAGCTGTATTTATTGTGTGACACGTCAATCAATGCTACCTGCTCACTTTCCGTGCGTACAACGAGATACTTTTCACGTTGTACTATTGCATCAAGATTAGTGAACATTACCCGTTGCTTTGATTCGATGTTGTAACAGCTGATATGTATCAACTCAACGTCGTGGACATGCCCAATAACATGGAGAATTGGCTTTTCAATGTTCAGTGTATTTGCGACGCTATTTTCTATCTGTTCGTAGTCAATCATTTCTATCTTCCTTGCTTAATATAAATGAATTTAGGTTTCAACCTAAGTCCGACACTAATGACTAAGGTACTAAAGCCTAGAGGAATAGTTAAGTCTATAAGCTAAACCATCAACAGGATTTTAGTGGTTGTTATCTTATGGTTTATAAAAGATCAGAGGCCGAGCTTCCCTTTTGTTTGGATTGTCATTTGTGACAGAACCGTTTCTAACTGAATTTCTGCTAATTGCTTTGCGAGTTTATCTGCACGCTGCTTTTCCTTCTGGTACTTTTGATATACCTCTTCTTTATTCCCTCTACGTACACCCTGTTGGCGGAGGGATACTGTCTTTTTTATCCGTACATTTTTTGCAATTAATAACGACTTGTTGCAGTCTCCAAGATACTCTCGCGCCTTTTGTGAGTAACCCGCATCAGCAAAAATACTGTTGGGTGCAACGCCTCCGCAAGCTTTAGCAATAACAGTTTGAGTTATTTGCCAATGTTTTTTCTTGCTAAAATCACCAATCTTGCAGTGATCTAATATGTATTTATTTCGCTCAACCATGAATTTATTTATTGCTTTGTATGCTTTATGTGATAAGTGCATTTCATCCTCATTAACCCACTCAGGTAAATGAGGATTTTTACTTTCTTCTTCTGCGATTATTTCACTGGCTACGTCTAAAATACTCATTACTATTAACCCCTTACGCTGTCATCCGTAGTTTTTCATCTATATTTAGTGCTTCATCGATGGCAGCAATGTATTGTTGCTTAGCATTAATTTCTTTAAGTCGTTTTCTTGCGTTAATGACTGTCTTACGAGGGCTTGTTTTGAACGATTCTGGGATAGGTGCTTTAAGTGCCTCTAAATCATTAGATATGTTCATGACAATACCGAATGCGTGTCCTGACTCTATAAAATTATTAGGGCACCACAAACACATAAAGGGACTCGCATTGTGTCTTTGAGGAACACCATCTTCTGCACATTTTGCACGCTCTTTATATCTTCTTCTTAAAAGGCAATACCCCCAGGCATTTGACTTTATATCCTCAAACTGCTCCAGAGCAAAGGCGTGAGCAACGGCATCCAATGCTTTGCTGTCACTTAATGAAACAACTTTAGTATTTTTTGATACCCGACGCATCCACTTACTCAACAACCCGCCGAACCCTTTGCTCTGCTGGAATTCAAACTTATTAACTAACGATGAAATAACTTTGCGTTTAACCCCACGATGTAAATTCTCGTTTGTTTTGTTCCTGATATACGCGAGCCACATTGTTTGCGATATATGTTTGAAATTGCTTCGGATCATCAAGCCTATGTCACCCTCGAAGCGCCGAAAAACAGCCTCGGCCCACATATGTCTAAACGCATGAGGGGTTGGGTAAATACAATTAGCGCGTAACGCCTGGCAAACGTGCCTTACTAAGGTAGATGATATTTCCTCTTCTGATGATAGTTCATTGATTTGATCTTTTGCTTGTTCATCTAGACATTCATCTATAAGAGCAGCGCTTTGTCTGTCTAACGTCCCACACTTATAGGCCATTAACCCATATTTATTAAGAGTGTAAGCTAACATTACGCGGGGCAACTCTGTACGAACTCTTTCTTTTGTTGCCACTAACAGGTAGTCTTCACTGTAACTTTCCCATTTTTCTCGAACTGACTGTTCGCATAACGCCATATATTCTTTCATCTCGATATGAGATAAAGGCTGGACTGCTTTTGTAGCATTCAACTCTTTTATCTTTTCTAATCCATCTAATGCGATAAAAGCTTCGTAATCGCTCGTAAACATTGACCAAAGAGCGAAAGTTCTTATCCTGATAGCATGTGCCGAATCAGAGTTGACGACTTTTCCGTTGTATCTATCTCTAGATCCATATAAGCAAGACGGGAAAGTGCTATTAGCGTTAACAATAGCTGCAAGTTGTTCAGCTACGTAATATGCGTCCTGTGTTATCTCTCTATCTAGTTTGGTTTCACCATTGGTTTTAGAGATAACCCATTTTACTTGGTAGCGAAGTGGGTGGTAATACTGGTCTAACACATCTAGATTTTCAGATATTTGGATATCGTTTAGTCCGAAACCAAACTCGCTCTCTCTCCACCCTGTGTAGGCTACGAAAATAGTATTACCCGCACTTTCTACATTATGGATAAATGATGTAATTTGAAGTGTCTTCGAGTCTACCTCAGCACCCGCTTTATCAAAATACTCGACAGAAGGAACTGTAATATTTAGTCTTTCGCTTATTTCCGTTCTGGCTTTCTCAATTGCGTTAATTAGCTCAGCAATATCTAGATTAAAATCAGATGATCCCAGTAGTTTTTTTACAAATACTGTTGTTCTATCCGAAAGATGGGCTGTCACAATCGCTTTGAGACGCTCTATGCTCTCAGGGGCTAGGGATAACTTAAGATTTCCTATGATGCTATTAATACCTTCATCAGTCTTCAGTTCAGCCATGATTGAGATTTTTCTGAAGTGCTTTTTATAAACCGAAAAAATTTTGCATTTCAGCGTTCTTAATCGATCTAATGAGTGCTTGGTGCCACTTTGTTTTTTTACTTCTTCAAGCGCCCATCCTGATAGCAATTTTCTGCACATAGTTAGGTTATCAGCGTTCTGACTCCTATTTGTACATTTGAGTATATTGTCAAATTCAAGCTGGGTATGAACTAAAGCCTGAGCAACCACTTTATGACGTTGAAAATATTGATGGCAATAATCAACATAGTAGCGCCCATGATCGAGAGTGAGGTAATTAAATGATTTGCCTTCTTTATACTCCGCTAGCGTTAATTCACCATCAGATAAGCGATCAATAACATTCGTTAACGCTTTGTTCTTTCTATTTTTAGTGAGAGGTTTTTTTATTATGAATTCATCTAAATAAAGCTCCTTTAAAGTTCTATTTAACTGTACATCGAATTGATAATAGCCCTTCTTGAAACTTGCAAAGGAGAGAGGAGACAACCTTTTTGTCACTGTATTTATTTTCGTATCAACGGTATGCATTAGCAAATATTCAAAATAGTCCTCTATATTCTCTTGCTTTATACAAGTTTGGTTTGACTGCTTCATAAAACTAAGCATTGAAAGTAGACCAACATATAGACTATCACCAGTATTCAATGAGTTGATATCGAGTTTTATAAATAGCACTTTAATAAGATGTACTAAGTCTAATTTAATTATCGCCCCCCTGTTTGTTCTCAAGGTGCGTGAAGTGAATAAATCATTGAACTGCTTAAACACTTCAAAGTGGAATGTTTTAGGCCGATTATAATTAAACGTCCAATTATCTTCCTTTAACTGGTTGGACGCTGCGCTAAAAGGCTTTGCTGACAACGCAGCTTGTAAATTCTCGTCACTATAAAGATTATCTATGACACTGTAATCACTGATACTCGCTTGAATCCCCATTTTAAATACTCCCTGAAAGTTGTGCAGTGAATAACGCAGGTAGATGTTCTTTGAAACTTTCAAATAACATAGTCCCTTTATTGAAATTATCCTTGCTTAATCCATCAAGCAATAACGTTTCCATCCACTCTAATGTCGGCAACACTGTCCGTTCGAAAAATTTAGGGGCCTTTGTCGCTAGTTTCTGTGCGTGTATTGTTGCTTCGAATTTAAAATGTAAAAAATGAAGGACTGTTTCAGGAGAATCAACAACTATAATTTCATCGAATTCAGCATCACCCGTTGAAATTGGTCTAGTATTTAAAGCGGTTACTTTGCCGTCAGCAGTACCTGTGATTATTTTTGTTCTCGTTAGAAATTCAGCAGCTTTTTGAGCAACAACTGATATATTCGGTTTGTAGACAACGTGCTTTATGTCGTTCATAACGTGCCGAGTTATCCTGCCATTTTGGTTTTTCCACTCTTGGTTTTTATCTGTCATGTAGTGCAATCCCTCTGTCTCAGAAGAGTGAGATCGTTTGTCGGTTAAATCCCCAATGCGATATTGATCACTATCCGCGTAAACACTGGTATTTTTAATCATGCTAAGACTAAAAATGTCAGCATTGGCTGGTCGCTCCGTCTCCTCTCTATATGCTTCCATACTGCACGTTTGATTGCTCCTAACCTTCCTATTACTCCAGTCCTGGGCATATTCGGAGGTTTCATCAAGAATCACTTTCGTTGCCTTTATAAATATAGGAGATGCCTTTGCTTCATTTAGCTCTTTTTCAACAGCACGAAGTATCGGTGGAATTTTAAAGAGGTTAAGGATATTGGTTCCCAATGTTCTAGCGCCTAAGCCCAGTGTTCGGTTACTAGACGGACAAAGGCTGGTGTTAGTAGGCATTAATTCTTTGTGTAGGTTGAGATACTTTATGATGGCTTGCCCTTGTATAGTCTTTGCTGACAGCAGAGGTGGCTCTTTACCTTCATAATTTGCACGGGATTTATAATAAGTACATTGAACAAAAATAGGAGTCCCTGATATATTTTTCTCAATCATGAAATTATTATGGTGCAATTTCGCTACATCAGTCGCCTGAACGCATTGCCAGGCGCATAGCCAACCGAAAAGTATTTCCTCATAGCGGTTAATCTCTCGAATATATTTAGGAGATAGTTGTTGTGGCATCCTAGAAACAAATTGGCTTCTATTATTAACTCTATATGTAGTCGTTAAAGGTTTTTTAGTTTGTAGCTTTTTTCTTACCTCAGGCAATGCTCCCAGTACGATTACATCATTCAGTATTAATTCAGTTAGCAGATCAGGAGTGCCATCATCATCAAAAGACGCCCATAGCTCCAAGATTCCTATTGCATAATAGCTCGACTGACTCCTCTTGCTTAGCTTAGCTTTATTGATTGTATGATCATGGTGAGTTTCTTGTATTTTAAGATTCGCAAGTTCACTGGCCTTTTCCAACCCAACTCTGATTGAGTGGCTGCTATATTTATTTGCCAGAGATATTCGCACATCTAGTAGCATGATCAGTAGCTTTGCAATAGAAACAGAGAAGCTTTTCATAAGTATTTTGGGGCTTTCTAACCGTAGAAACATATCTTGTCCCAGATAGCTTCGCGCCCAAGGCTCGGCAAGGAAACCAGTTAGCGAAGTATCGGAATTGTTCTTTCCGTCTTTAGAAAGTTTAGTGAGTGATGTCAACGCATCAAGGTAGACTCTTGCTTCACGAGAAATTTGTAATGACGGTATTTTTAAAGCTTCCTTAATCGATGCCAGTATGAACCTACAGCCAGAAGATTGAGGGAGGACATTTACTTCATTCACACGATAAGTTTCATAATCTTTAATCAATGTAAACCTTAGCGTATCTGAATCATCTAATTTTAGCAGCCAAACAAAATAATCTGATAAACGCCCCATCAAATGATAAAAAGTATCTTGATTGGACTTATGATAATTGGCTTTTCTATAATTAATGTAATCCGCTAAAATAGAGAAGATATAACGCTTATCATCGCTTGAATTTTCATCTAATTTAAAGCGCTTAGTATTGAGTTCTACGTTAGTGGACGTGAACGTCGCGGCGATCATGGTTGGTTTTGACAAGGAGCCATCGAAAGCGGCGCGTGCACTATTATAATCTGACGCTTCTTTCTTTTCTTCGTTATCGATAGCGTCATCCATTTATTTGCTCACCTCGTGTTCAATTAACACATCACACAACCTGATATATTTGGTGGTCACAGCTTGTGCCTTTCCGTTTCTGCCCAATGCATGCCCCAACAACTCAGCTACTTTTAACAGTGCGTTTTCTTGTGATTTGTTTTTTGAAAGTTCATAGTATTGTTCTGTGGCAAATGTGTGGCGACAATCGTGATACCCTAGCGATTGCTTCAAATAGGCCACTCCTTTTAATGCGTCAGAAAAAACATCAGATGCGTGCCCGACACTAATAGGCTTTCCTGCATACACAGTGTCAGCGTTAACGAATAACGAGTCATGTCCTTTGATTGATTCAGCGTTAGCTAAATAATATGCGATTTTTTTATCTCTCTCCAAATTGGTTAACGAGGCATCTTCTTTGATCGATTCTCCCTTAGCTAAATTATATTCATATCCCTTGGATACGTTTTCCTCTCTCTCTGAGTAGTAGTAATCACGTAATGCCCAAAGCAATTCTGACGTGAAATAGATGTACCTGCTGCGACCTCGTGTTCGCCCACCTTTAGTGAATCTAGCCCTGAGAAAAAAAGGAAAACTAATATCTGGCAATACATCATTGTTCGCTTCCTTAGCTTTTTCTAATTGAGCAAATAAACTTAATAAACCAGGTTTATTATCAAGGCCATCTTTGAAATCATTTAATCTTAACCCTTGGTTTTCTTTCGCTCTTAAGCCACATTCAAGTCCCATTTTCAAAATCAACTTGTCTTTCTTTAAAGCGCATTGGCGCAGTAGATCATTTCTAGCCGAGCGCGGTACGTAGTTGATTTTTTTGATACTAGGCTGAGTTTTAGCAAAGTGTTGTTTGGTAGACCTAAAGACCTCCACTTCTTTCACATCAGATAGTCCAGCTTTATACAGCCAGTTGAAGTATGCTTGGAGGGCGGAAACATGGACTAATAATGATGTTATATGTTTAATCGAATCAACTTTTTCTTTCAAATGAAAGTTTACATAGGAGTTAATAAATTCATTAGAAACTGACTCATGTAAGTGTACGCTAGGTAGTTTAGGGTTGTGTTCAATGTGCGCTAGAAAAGCTTGTAGAGGTGGGATATAGTTAATTATTGTTGTGTCAGCAATGTCCGACTCAATTAACTCTGATTCTATTTCACCAGTATCTTCATTCTTGGTTTGCTTTAAATGATATGAGACGCCAAATCGATAGAGGTTAACGATATACAAGGAGGGCAACACCAGGAGGCGCATATCGTTATCCAGGAGGATCGGAAGATTTTCTATATTCTCCACGAGGTGTTTCGAATAATTTTCTATCACGACTTTTATCACAATCACGCTCCCTATAATTTTTAGCTTAAATACAGGCTAGCACAAGAAAACAGATAAGCCAGTAAGTACCTATAAATAATTCATAGCGTATTGGTTCCCACTAAAAAGAAGCATTATGGGCAAGCAGGTTATCGTTGCCAATAAAATCAGCAAACCTTTCCATTACTTCCTCACAAGGTTCCGCTTTAGCAAGCATCTGATTGGATATTCCGGTGTATTGCTC
>Ga0209395_1003037_pt1 | contig 21215 bp, 15 predicted proteins | sample GOMGulsemesocosm_3_FD_184635 | JGI IMG/M metagenome (GOLD analysis project Ga0209395, IMG submission 184635) | Methane-oxidizing microbial communities from mesocosms in the Gulf of Mexico - GOM9D Gulf of Mexico (SPAdes) (version 2) | ecosystem: Environmental > Aquatic > Marine > Cold seeps... | reverse complement strand
CACTATTACGCTAGAAGCTGGCGGAGATTTAACCACCTCTAATGCCCAATCTACTTATAAAATAACTAATTTAATCTCAAATGGCGGCACATTAAGGTTGTCGCCTGGAGAATATTGGGTTGAAAACTTTTCTATTGCTACTAGCACCGCCATTTATTTAAATGAACCAGGGGAAGTGAAGTTTTATATCAAAAATAACGTGACTGTTGGCAGCTATAGTGAATTCAACAAGTTAGCAGAAAGTAACTATAAATTGATATTTGTCGGTTATGGCAATATTACTGTAGGAGTAGCAACGCGAATAGATGCACTGGTTTATGCTCAAGGAGATATTACTTTACAAAATAATGCTCATGTTGTTGGGGCAACCTCAGCAAGTAATATTTCGTTTGATACCAGTAGCCGAGTTAATTATCAATGTGGCTCTACTGTTCCTGCTATCGATCACTACCTAATTGAGCATAATGGAGATGGTTTAACTTGTGAAACTGAAAGAGTCGCCGTAAGAGCATGCACTAATGCTTATGATGGCAGTACTTGTGATGAGAGTAGCGAGTCAACTTCCTTAGACTTAGTTGTTACAGGTGGAAGCAATAGTGTAAGTACCACAACTGCCTTTGTTGGTAGTACTATTGTTGAGTTTGACTATACCGTAGCTGAAACTATTACACTATCAATTGCCAATGAAAATATTGGTGCCATCAATACAACAGTTTGTAACGATAATAGTACTGATAGCTGTAATATGGTCTTTGAAAATGCAGGTTTTATTTTTACTGGCATTGATGATATTGAAGTTGCCGGTGTTGCGAATTCTGACGTAACTATTCAGGCCGTTAAAGACGTAAATGGTGTTTGTACTGGGCTATTTGATGAACCACAAAGTATTGAATTTGCTATTGAAGCAGTTTCACCTAGTAGCATAAGTGGTGACAAATATACGATAGGCAGCAATGAAATTAACTTAAACCTAGCGAGCAATGTTAATAATTATAAAGCAGTTAGTCTTAATTTTGGATCAGACTCCGTAGCTTCTCTTAGTGACAACACCTATTTTGATGCTGGAGATATAACATTACATGCTAAGCATACCATTGCGGCAACACCTGATAATCCAGCTGTAACGTTATTAGGAAGTGCTACTTTTTATGTTCGTCCTTATGAATTTAAAGTCACGCCAACCAACAGCAATAACCAATCATTAATTGAAACTTTAGCCACTGGTGCTATAACGCAAAAAGCTGGGGCCGACTTTAACTTGTTAATTGAAGCCGTTAACTTACAGGGTAATAAAACAGCTAATTTTACTGATAAATCAGCAGAATTAAGTTTGCAACGAATTGAACCCACAAGCATTGATGGTGGTTTTGATGGCACTCTAACTTATAGCGAAGGAAGTCTTCAATCGTCAGAAACTGCAAATAATTACGCTAGTGGAAAACTACTGAGTTTTACAGGTGGTGAATATCAAGATAGCGGAGCCACCTTCACAGAAGTTGGTTTATTAAATATTGCAGTGCGAGAACAACAGACTGTTAGCAATGCTTCAAATCATGCGCAAGGAAGCCAAAGCATAGGTCGCTTTATTCCAGATCATTATACCTTAACAGCTAATATGGTTGAAAATGCTTGTGATGCAACCAATTCTACATATATGGATCAACCTTCGCTAACGTTAACATATGAAATTGAGGCACGAAATTCATCGGGGACTTTAACGCAAAATTATGTCGAAAGTTTTATTAATTCAACAGTTAGCTTCGTCGCAGAAAATTCTACAAATGGCATTGATCTTGGTGGGCGATTAACAGATTACTTAGGCAGTTGGGCAGGAGGAAAGTTTTCACCAACGGTAGGCAATTTAAATGAAGATGTTGGGTATTTTAATCGAAGTACACTGCCCGATGGTCCTTATGAAGAATTGCTTTTGGGTTTGAAAGTTAGTGATACCGATGGTTCAGTTTTAGAAGGTTTAGATATGTTGAGTGTAGCGGGCAGTCCTACTGCTAAAAAACTCTCTTCTACGCATAGTAAATTAAGATTTGGTCGTTTGGTTATTGAAAACAGCTCAGGGCCTGAAACAACAAATCTTCCGCAGCCTTTGTATGCGGAGTATCTGTCAAGTAATGGACAATATGTTACCAATAGTGATGATTCATGCTCAGTTATTTCTAGTGAAAATAACGAAGTCGTTTTAACTGATGGTAGTTTAGATAAAAACTTAACAAGTGTAACTCAGGAAACAGGCGAATTAATAAATGGTTATAGCCAAATTATTGAGCTCACTGAGACAAATGCGCAAGGAGATATAAATGTTGAGTATACTGTCCCTAGTTGGCTGCAATTTGACTGGTTAAATGAAGATGGTAATTACGATGGTCCATATGACCAAAACCCAGCTGCCGTCGCCACTTTTGGTGTGTTTCGTGGAAATGACCGTATCATCTCATGGCGAGAAGTCGGTAATTAATTTAGTGATATTGTTACTTTCAGCCCTTTTAATGAATAAAAGCTAAAAAACACCCATTTTAGGGTGTTTTTTTTACAAACAGCCAACACATTTACTAAAGTCTGGGGTATGATTAAGCGATATAACTTTTAATGAAATGCTGAACATCCTTTACTTATTTTATTTAAACTGGATCTTCAGTAGTTTTCTGGCAGCTTTACTGCCTTAGCACCGTTTGTAGGATATTTTGCTCTTATGTTTAAAAAATTACGCGGCATGTTTTCTAATGATTTATCAATCGATTTAGGAACAGCAAACACCCTTATTTATGTGAAAGACCAAGGCATCGTTTTAAATGAGCCATCAGTGGTTGCTATTCGACAAGACCGAGCAGGTGGTTCAAAAAGTGTTGCTGCAGTAGGTTCCGCGGCAAAGCAAATGTTAGGTCGTACGCCGGGTAACATTGAGGCGATTCGTCCGATGAAGGACGGCGTAATTGCTAATTTTTTCGTAACCGAAAAAATGTTGCAATACTTTATTAAGCAAGTACACAGTAATAATTTTTTACGTCCTAGCCCGCGCGTTTTAGTATGTGTGCCATGTGGCTCTACCCAAGTGGAACGTCGTGCTATTCGTGAATCAGCATTAGGTGCTGGTGCTCGTGAAGTCTATTTAATTGACGAACCTATGGCTGCAGCAATTGGTGCGGGTATGCCTGTTTCAGAAGCAACTGGCTCTATGGTCGTAGATATTGGTGGTGGTACTACAGAAGTTGGTATTATCTCATTAAATGGTGTGGTTTATTCTTCATCTGTTCGTATTGGTGGCGATAAATTTGACGATGCAATTATCAATTATGTGCGTCGTAACTTCGGTAGTTTAATTGGTGAAGCTACTGCTGAGCGTATTAAGCATGAAATTGGTTCTGCCTACCCAGGCGAAGAATTACTAGAAATTGAAGTGCGTGGCCGTAACCTAGCTGAAGGGGTTCCTCGCAGTTTTACCTTGAATAGCAATGAAATTCTAGAAGCATTACAAGAGCCGTTAACCGGCATAGTAAGTGCGATTATGGTTGCCTTAGAACAAGCTCCACCTGAATTAGCTTCTGATATTTCTGAACGTGGCATGGTGCTTACAGGTGGCGGTGCATTATTAAAAGATTTAGACCGCTTACTTATGGAAGAAACAGGTATTCCGGTTGTTGTTGCCGATGATCCACTAACTTGTGTAGCTCGTGGCGGCGGAAAAGCACTAGAAATGATAGATATGCATGGTGGCGATCTTTTTTCTTATGAGTAAGTTCTCTTACCAATAAAATACTAATTATTGATTGCCACGTTATCTAATTACAGTGCGAAAGTACTTATTGATTAACGTCAATGCCGTGCATTCCCCTTGTATTTTAACCAAGTGGCTGCGAATATTTAGCATTTAAACAAGTTTAATTTATGAATCCAATATTTAAACATGGTCCTTCTCCACAGCACCGACTTTTGTTGGTGCTGTTTTGTTCTGCGTCTTTAATTTTTTTCGACCATAAAATGAATAGTTTCGATAATGTTCGAGGCTTTTTACAGTCAATGGTTAGCCCATTACAGTATTTAGCGACAACACCGAAACAAATGATGAACTGGGCGGTTGAAAACATTACCACACGCCGACAGCTCATTGCTGAAAATCAAGCTTATCAAGTTTCCGAATTGAGGTTTAATCAGCAATTATTGGAACTGGAAATTATTAAAAAAGAGAATGATCGTTTACGCTCGTTACTTGCTTCACCACTACGTGGCGAAGTGAAAAAAATGGTTGCTGAAATTTTATCGGTAGATTCAGACCCATATAGCCACCAAGTGGTAATCAACAAAGGTCGCGACGACGGTGTTTATGAAGGGCAACCAGTCTTGCATGATGAAGGCATTGTAGGGCAAGTTTTACATGTCGGCGATAATAGTAGTCGTGTTCTTTTAATTGTTGATGTTACTCATGCTGTGCCGGTCAGAGTTAGTCGAAATGGCGTACGTTTAGTGGCTAGCGGAACAGGAAAAATTGACCGATTAACCCATAACTTTGTTCCACATAGTTATGATGTTCGTACTGGAGATTTATTGGTTACTTCGGGCCTTGGTGAGAAATTCCCTGAAGGGTACCCCGTCGCTCGAGTAACTGCTGTAATTCAAAATGATGCTAATGCATTTGCTGTAGTGCAAAGTGAACCAGTGGCTAAAGTTGATCGTTTACGTTATTTATTATTATTGTGGCCAGAAAAACCTGTTGGTATTTTTGCACCTAAGCCAAAAGACATTAAATCTACCACTTCAAATAAAAAGTCACCGAGTTAACCATGTCTATTCGTCATCGTTTTATTGTTATTTTAACTTTAGTGATAGCGCTTATCGCTACTATTATGCCATTGCCTTTAACTGTCGACGCTTTTCGTCCTGATTGGGTATTAGTGGTATTAATTTATTGGTGTTTAGCTCTACCAAGCCGTGTCAATGTTATTACTGCTGGTTTTGTCGGACTACTACTCGATGTACTTCTTGGCTCAATTCTTGGTGTGCATACCGCAGCGATGGCGATTGCGGTTTATATTGTTGCAGGAAATTTTCAAAAAATACGTAATTTTTCCGTGTGGCAACAGGCTCTTATCGTAGGTGTCTTATCAGCGTTATATCATTTAATTGTTTTTTGGATGCAACGATTTTTAACTGATGCTGTATTTTTACCTAGCTATTTATATCCAGTGATCACCACGATCATTCTTTGGCCTTGGGCCTTCCTATTATTAAGAAAAATACGCCGACATTTTCGTATCAGTTGATTTTTAGTCTTTTTTGAACCACATTTAATTAGTCGTTTTTTATGCAACCAACATTAATCTTAGCCTCACAATCACCACGTAGAAAAGAGTTACTTAGTCAGCTGGGCTACAAGTTTAAAACGCTTGCGGCCAATATTGATGAAACAGTTATTGAAGGAGAATCACCCGCTGAATATGTACTTCGCTTGGCCAGTGAGAAAGCTCAATTTATTGCTCAACAACAAAATGAAGACTGTATTGTTTTAGGTTCTGATACCAGTGTGGTAATAGATCAACACATATTAGGTAAACCTGAAAATATAGAAGAATGTTGTAAGCAGTTAATGTTGCTGTCAAATAACACTCATCAAGTGCTAACTGCAATTGCCGCAGTAAAAGATAAACAAATAATTTCAGCGTTAATTACGACAGAAGTTACCTTTAAATCATTATCCATAGATGAAATAAAGCGTTATTGGCAAACAGGTGAACCCCAAGATAAAGCGGGCGCTTATGGCATTCAAGGTATCGGCGGACAATTTGTGACACAAATTAACGGTAGTTATTCTGCGGTAGTCGGTTTACCTTTATATGAAACCGCAAAACTTTTAGCTGAACTAGGAATGCCAACGCCCATTCAAGCGACGAGTACAACAAATAACTATAGGCAGGGAGAAGCTTTATGAGCAGCGAATTATTGATCAATGTTACCCCTAGTGAAACTCGTGTAGCGTTAATCGAAAATGGCGTATTACAAGAAGTTCATATTGAACGTGAATCGCGTCGCGGCTTAGTTGGTAATATTTATTTAGGTAAAGTGATCCGCGTTTTACCAGGCATGCAAGCAGCATTTATAGATATTAATTTAGAAAAAGCAGCATTTTTACATGCGTCAGATATCAATACTAAGCTGATTTTAAATAAAGATGACTTATCTACTGATCATGTGCCAGACATCCGTGCATTAGTGCACGAAGGGCAGCATATCGTTGTGCAGGTTATTAAAGATCCGCTTGGTACCAAAGGGGCTCGTTTAACGACCGATATCACGGTAGCCGCACGTTATTTAGTGTTAATGCCTAACGCGAATCATGCAGGCATATCGCAGCGCATCGAAGATGCTAAAGAGCGTAATCGTTTAAAGAATATTATCACGCCATATTGTAGTGACAGCCACGGTTTTATTGTTCGTACCGCTGCCGAAGGAGCTGCTGAAAAAGAGCTAAAACATGATGCTGAATTTTTACGTCGTGTATGGACAAAAGTACAAGAGCGTAAGCAACGCAAACAAACAACGGCCCCTATTTATCAAGATTTATCACTTGCCTTTCGAGTCTTACGTGATTTTGTAGGCGTTGAACTTGAAAGGATTCGTATTGATTCCAAGCTTACTTATGAGCAACTACATGAGTTTACCGAAGAGTTCGTCCCAAATTTAACGCCTATGCTTGAATGTTACCCCGGAGAGCGACCTATCTTCGACTTGTTTGATGTTGAAAACGAAATTCAAAGATCTTTACACCGTAAAATAGAGCTTAAATCTGGTGGGTCTTTGATTATTGATCAAACTGAAGCAATGACCACGATTGATATTAATACCGGAGGTTTTGTTGGCCACCGGAATTTAGAAGAAACAATTTTCAATACAAACCTCGAAGCGACACAAGCCATTGCTCGCCAACTTAGATTGAGAAATTTAGGGGGGATTATCATAGTCGATTTCATTGATATGCACAGTAACGAGCATAAAAAGCGCGTTTTACATAGTTTAGATGTTGCTATGGCAAAAGATAATGTTAAGTACAGTATTAGTAACTTTTCAAAACTGGGTTTAGTCGAAATGACTCGAAAAAGAACCCGAGAAAGTTTAGAGCATATTCTTTGTGGGGAATGTTCGGTGTGTTCAGGGCGCGGGCATTTAAAAACGGTTGAAACAGTTTGTTTTGAAATTTTGCGAGAAATTGTTCGTGTTAATCGCGCTTACGATTCAGATAAGTTCATTGTTTATGCATCATCAGCAGTGAGTGAGTCATTAATTAATGATGAATATCATCATCTTGCAGAGTTAGAAGTGTTCATTAGCAAGCAAATAAAAGTGCAAACAGAATCCATGTATAATCAAGAGCAGTTTGACGTAGTAATGATGTAAAGAACCATCATTAATTAATTGCTTATAGTGTTAGCGTGACTCCATTTCACGTCCAAAATAATTGAGTGTGTAATAAAACGTTTTATGAGTATTTCCGCTATTTCAAATCGTTGGTTGAACCGACTTTATAAAATCCTAGCAATACTGTTAGTGATTTTTGCTGTTCTGATCAGTGCTTTTCGGTTATTGCTCCCCTATGCACATAATTATAAGCAAGACTTCGAAGATTACCTTAATAGTACTAACGAGAGTAATGTCACTATAGGTTCACTCACAATGGGCTGGGAAGGTGCAGGCCCGTCTTTAATTGTTGAAGAAGTGAATGTTCTTGATACCGAATCGGCGCACATATTTGTAGCAAAAATGGAATTAACGCTCGATTTTTGGCGCAGTTTGCAATATCAAAAATTGATCACTAAGGATATTTCATTAGTTGGTGCGCAAGTCTTTTTTGATAAACGCTTATTGGTAGAGAAAGAAGCGACGGAACAAGATAGCTCTTTAATTGATAATGTTAGCGCGATATTTTTTCAACAGATAAAACGATTTTCGCTGAATAATAGTAAAATTACAGTGAGAACCGAAAACCAAACCCGCGCCTTTCTTGTTGATCAACTATCATGGTTTAATAATGCTAATCATCATAGAGCTTCTGGCACTATGCTTATTGACGGTTTAACTTCTAATAATATTAAATTCAATCTTGATGCCTCGGGCCAGGATATTCGAGATTTAACCGGACAACTTTATTTTGAGGCCAATAAGCTCAACATTACACCATGGCTAGATACAATTTTCGCCATAGAAGATGATAAAACTCATTCGTCGGTCAATTTTAGTGCTTGGTATACCTTAAATAAAGGCGAAGCGAGCCAATTACAAATAGAGCTAAACGATAATGAAGTAAGCTGGCTTTACCAAGAAGAATTACATAGTTTACGTTTAGATAAAGGAAGCATCCTCATTGATAATTTTGATGATGCTTTACAAAGAACCGTAACGACTACACCACTACAATTTTATACAAATAATCATGCTTGGCAGCCATTAACAATAAATACTAAAAGAACAAAAAAAGGCTTAATAACGCATATCTCATCTTTAGAGTTATTTGGAATAGCTGACCTTTATCCGTTATTTTCTGGTCACTTAGAAAGCGAAGCTTTATTTGATGGCTTAGCGCCAGTCGGGCAAATAAGTGATGTCTACGTTTTAAAAACAGTCGATGAATTTCAGGCCTTGGCGAGCTTTTCTGAACTTACTTCTTCATTTAGTCAGGGTATTCCTGGCATTGAAAATGTTAGTGGTGAACTAAGCTTTGCCCAAGAACATTTAACGATTGAGTTATTGGCAGAAAATGGAGAATTGGACTTTAATAAACATTTCTTATATCCCATCCCTTATCAATCCATCAGCAGTAACATCGATGTAGATTTTTCAACTTCAGATCTTTCGGTAAAAATTAAAGAGCTAGAAGTTACTTCATCACAACTTCATGCAACAGCAAGCATCGAAATTACAGCCATAGAAGATAATGACCCAAACATGGCTTTATTAGCGAATGTACACCGTGGTGATGTAAATTTCGCAGATTACTTTTACCCACATTTATTGATGGGACAAAACCTTGTTGATTACCTTAAAGATGCAATAATTGACGGAGAAGTTGAACAAGCTCAGGTACTTTTTAATGGTCCTTTAGCAAATTTTCCTTTCCATGATAACAGCGGAATATTTGTTGTAGATGCAGAGCTTAAAAATAGTAAATTTCAATTTGACCCCGACTGGCCAGTGATTAATGACTTTTCTGCCAATTTGAACTTCACGAACAACAGCATGTTAATCACAGGTCGTGGTGGCAGTTTATCGGGATTAGATGTCAAAGGTGTTGAAGTTGCCATTGATGATTTAGAAGGGCAACAAATATTAACTGTAAACGCTAACTTTGTTGATACCCAACCGAAATCGGTAAGCGAATTAATGAATAATAGCCCAATGGCAGAAACTGTTGGTGAAACATTAAATCAATTACAGGTTAGTAATGTTATTTCGGGAAACTTTGCGCTTAATTTACCGCTCAACGATCTCGATAATGTTGTAGCGAGTGGTACAATTAACTTCAATGATAATGATGTTGTTTTGCAAACCCCTGCAATGAGTTTTACAGAAGTCACGGGAGAACTTACATTCAAGAACGATGTGATTAATACGCGAGGTTTGACCTTAAATTGGCGAAATATGCCGATGGAAATTATGGTAAAAGCGCATGATACACAAAATGAATATTTTCAAACGCTCATCAATCTACAGGCGAAGTGGCCTGAATTATCATGGAAAAAGGAATTACCTCAACTTTTAGAGAAATATGCTTATGGTCAATTAGATTGGCAAGGTGACTTAACATTAAAAATGCATCATAACGGTGGGGTTTCTTATGAATTGATGATGAACTCTACATTTGATGATCTTACCTTCGAATTACCTGTTCCATATAAAAAAGCTGCGGGTGAATTATTAAATGTTTCTGTAAATGTAGCAGGACAAGAGACTTATTCAGAATTTAACGCTCAAGTAGGAAGTGAACTTCATTTTTACGGAGAACTCGATCATGAAAAAACTCAGTTTAGTAAAGCACATTTGTTACTTGGTCAGGAAGATTTGCTATTACCAACCCAAGGTTTTCACATAACCACTAATTTAGCCACAGCATCTCTAACTCAGTGGCAGTCTTTAGTCTTAGATATTCTCGATAGTATAGAACAACCAACAGAAAACAGTTCAAGCGATAGTGTAGCCCTTATTACAGCGCCTGAACGTATTCGGGGTTCGGTTGCCGAACTTGATATATTAGGACAAACATTAACTGATGTTTCTTTTAACCTTGTTGATAAACAACAATGGTGGTTACTTGATTTAAACGCGAAAGAAGCACGAACTAAGGTTAAATTCTACCCTGACTGGCATCAGCAGGGAGTAGAAATAGATGCAGACTTTATCCATTTAACAGTTGCAGAAGAGCTCGCAAACGAAAGTCAACCATCTACTAAACAGGTAAAGCAAACCTCAGCTGAAGATGCCTTAAGTAATGACAGTTTGTTTGCTAATATTCCTCCTATTCGTGCGAAATGTACAAGCTGCTCTTTGGGACGTTTAGATTTTGGCGAAGTTAACTTTTCCATTGAACGTATTGCAGAAGATAAACTTAAACTGAAAAAATTCAGTGCAAAACGCGGTAAAACAAATTTAAACTTTGATGTTACTTGGCAACATAATCAAAAAATATCTCAAACGGCAATAACAGGCAGATTAAAAACAAATGATCTTGAACAAGAAGTCATCAAGCTTGGGTACCCTTCTTCGATAAAAGATAGCGGAATTAAGCTAAATTACGATTTAAATTGGAAGCTCAGCCCATTTGATTTCGATATAGCCAAATTAAATGGAGATGTTAACGTCTCAATTAGTGACGGTGTCGTTGATGTTGATGATAAAGGGGCCCGTTATTTATCTATTTTTAGTTTGTCTAGTTTAGCCCGGAAGTTAAAGCTAGATTTTAGAGATATGTTTAGTGACGGTATGTTTTATGAATCAATAAAAGGTGATTTCCACCTTGAGCAGGGTGTTATATACACGGACAATACTAGAATGAAAGGCGGTGCGGGTAATTTGTCTGTTAAGGGGAATACTGATTTATCAAAGCAAATACTCGATTACAGTATGTCTTATAAGCCGAATGTAACGTCTAGCTTACCGGCCTTAGCATGGGTAGCAACTTTAAACCCTGTGGCAATTTTAGCTGGCTTAGCACTTGATGGAGTTATTACATCCAAAGTTATTTCCGAACTAAAATTTGAAGTAACAGGTACAATGGAGGACCCTGTGTATAAACAAGTCGACCGTAAAACCCAAAATATACGCGTAGGCAGAACTACACCACCAGAAGTTATTGAAGAGTCGGACATTCCTGAAAAGGAAGATGGCCAATTAATAGAAGACAATAATGCTATAAAAGATCATAAAACAGAGGATAATATTGATGGTTAAACTTAGCGCCCTGCAACTTCGCTCGGTTCCTGATGTTGGAGATAATTTTCGCCTTATAGATCGTCAACTTGAAGCTTTGATTGCAGAGTCAGCACATGACGATGAACACATCGTAGTATTACCTGAATGTTGTTTGTTTTTTGGTGGCAAAGACCAGCAACAACTCGCATTAGCTAAAGAAAGCGATCAGTTAGCCTATCAAAATTTATTTGTATCAACTTTACAAGAGCAACTCTCCCGTTTGGCAAAACGCTATCAGGTGTTCTTAGTTGCTGGCAGTATCCCTTTGTTATCTTCGACTGACGATAAGTTTACAAATACATGTTGCGTATTTTCGCCAGAGGGTGATTTATTGAGCCAATACGATAAAATACATCTATTTGATGTCAATGTTAAAGACAGCGAAAAACAGTATCGAGAATCACGTTATACTCAAGGCGGTAGTGAGATTATTTCAACGACAGCTGCAGGAATTAATGTTGGTTTATCCATTTGTTATGACTTACGTTTTCCTGAATTATATCGAAGTTTAACTGCGCTTGGGGCTGACATCATAACTGTACCAAGTGCTTTTACCGCGGTGACTGGTCAAGCTCACTGGCAAGCGTTGTTACAAGCACGTGCGATAGAAAACCAAGTTTATATCATCGCAGCGGGCCAACAAGGTGTTCATGACAATGGTCGTGAAACATGGGGGCATAGCATGATCATCAGTCCTTGGGGAGAAATACTCGCTTGTATAGAAGAAGGGACTGGTACTATAAGTGCTGAATTTTCTCGTCAAGCGTTAGAAGAAGTACGAAAGGCAATTCCTGTTGCTGAACATAACCAGTTTGAAAGCCAATTAAAAAACTAAAACTATTAAAGCATTAATACCGATAAGTGAAAATATAATGAACAGTGTTGAACGCGAACTTTTAAGCGATAGCCAAATAGATCGAGATCTTTTAGATCAAACGTTAACGAATATATATCAACGAAAAATTGATTTAGCCGATTTGTATTTTCAGTCAAGTTGTCATGAGTCATGGATGCTAGAAGACGGTATCGTAAAAGAGGGATCATATAATATAGAACGCGGTGTTGGTGTACGCGCTATTTCAGGTGAAAAAACAGGTTTTGCTTACTCAGATGACATTTCACCACAGGCATTAAAAAAGGCTGCCGATGCGGCAAAAGGTATTGCAAATGCAGGGCTAAATGGTCAAGTACAGGCTTTTAAAAGCCAAACACAAAAAGCGGTTTATCATGCGGTGGATCCATTAGCTAGCTTACCCCAAGAACAAAAAATCACGCTATTACACGAAGTTGAAGCGCATGCACGTTCTGTAGATAAACGAGTGCAGCAAGTTATTGTTAGCTTATCCGGTGTTTATGAAAAAATATTAGTGGCTGCAAGTGATGGAACCTTTGCTACCGATATTCGTCCATTAGTACGCTTAAATTGTTCGGTTTTAGTTGAGGACAATGGTAAGCGGGAACGTGGTACTGCTGGCGGTGGAGCTCGCACCGATTATAGCTACTTTTTCGAACTTGAAAACGGTAAAGCGCGGTATTTTGCTTATGCTGAAGAAGCCGTTCGTCAGGCACTTGTTAATTTAATTGCGATAGAATCTCCTGCAGGTATGCTACCTGTTGTTCTTGGTTCAGGTTGGCCAGGTGTTCTTTTGCATGAAGCAGTTGGCCATGGTTTAGAAGGGGATTTTAACCGTAAAGGCTCATCTGCATTCTCTGGAAAAGTTGGTCAACAAGTAACATCAGACCTATGTACTATTGTTGATGATGGTACGTTGGCAAACCGTCGTGGTTCAATTTCCATCGATGATGAAGGCACACCAGGGCAATACAATGTATTGATCGAAAAAGGTATTTTGAAAGGTTATATGCAAGATAAGCATAATGCTAAATTAATGGGGGTTGCGCCAACAGGTAATGGACGTCGTGAATCTTATGCACATTTACCTATGCCGAGAATGACCAATACTTATATGCTACCTGGTGAGCACGATCCAAAAGACATTATTAAGTCAGTAAAAAAAGGTATTTATGCACCGCACTTTGCTGGTGGTCAAGTAGATATAACCTCGGGAAAATTTGTTTTTACTAGCTCAGAAGCTTATTTGATCGAAAATGGTGAAATTACTTCGCCAATAAAAGGTGCCACGCTAATTGGCAGTGGTCCAGAAGCTATGAAGAATGTCAGCATGGTCGGGAACGATTTACAACTCGACGCAGGTGTTGGTGTTTGCGGAAAAGACGGTCAAAGCGTACCTGTTGGTGTGGGTCAACCAACATTGAAAATTGATGAAATGACTATCGGCGGTACTCAATAACTTTCTATTAAGTCTTAGTCCAAAGATTAAACAGCGTATTATAGTACGCATGTTTTATCTTTGGTTTTTAAGTACTGCTCTCAGTATAACTTTAAATTTTTCAACCTAATTGCAAAGCAAGGCTTTTGGTATTGTTATCTCTCGTAACCCCCGCGATATTTACTGAAACTATATCCCAAATAGAGATGCCAATACTGAATCTATAAATGTAGACTTAATTATCATTTAAACCTATTCGTATACCCAAGCGAAATTTCATGTGCTCAGGTGAGCTAAACTCAGCTCCAATAGATGTGTATTTAACAGAAGCTAATTGTTTAGATCTTTCACGCTCTACTAGCTCCATTTCAGCAACCTTAGTTTAGTCTAAATGTCGTATAAACCTAAGTCAGCAGCATCACTATCGGTTAAATCAAACTCATCTTCATCAAAGTCAGTAATACTTGGCTTGATGAAGAAAATATCAATACGTTTGAATTGATTCTATTTTATTTACCTATTGAGGAAAGGTATAACAAATAACTGAAATGCTTAAAAAATGAAAGATAGATTAAAGGGGACTTGGCTTAAAATTAGAAAGTATAATAATGTTTACAATTTTTATTGTGGAGATGTTATTGATTTGTGGAATTGGAATGATTTATGTTATATTGTCACATAATGAAAGGTCACTTAATAATTACGCGAACCTATAAAAAATCTTTAATCACAATGTTGATTTTGATTGCCTTTCTGTGCACAGTAATTAGTCATTCACAACATAGCGATTTATTGAGTGATACCGTTGAGCGGCATCAATGTAAATTGTGTCAGCAAAGCCTTGACTTGCCGACTGAAAATACACTTGATATTGTGGTCGTTACAAACGATTATTATCACATTAATAAACGTTATGTGAATATTGTATTAACACCGCACTTTTATCTTAGTTCACCCCTTCGAGCTCCCCCAATTTCATAAATTAATTATTCACTTTTACATTTAATTAATAATTTTTTACTGGAATTTATAACCCATGCAATTTAATAAAGTTGCGGTAGCGTGTGCGTTACCGTTCATTTTGTCGAGCACTGTTGTTGCCGCACAAGAAATCTCAGGCGTAGTACTTTCTTCTTCAGGAAAAGCAATTTCTCAAGCAAAGATATCATTACCAAATAGTTCTATAAGTGTAATATCAGACAAAGCAGGTCGCTTTGTTTTAACCGACTTAACACCAGGTGAAGTTGAGCTTCATATTACAGCACCTAACTTTAGCCACGCTAACGAACATGTCATTGTGAAACAAGAAGGGACGGTAACAATATCAATTAAGTTATCACCGACAGTAATGGAAGTTGTTGATGTTTATGCGACACCATTACATTCATCTACGATTGAATCGGCTTTACCTGTCAATGTTATAACTAGTGATGAACTAAGACTAAAGCAATCATCAACTTTAGGTGAAACACTTAAAAATGAAGTTGGTGTTCATTCTACTTACTTTGGCCCTGTTGCTAGTAGTCCTATTATTCGTGGTATGGATGGCCCCCGTGTAATGGTAACCCAAAATGGTTTAGATGCCGGTGATGCATCACGCGTTGGTCCAGATCATGTGGTTTCTTCAGAAACGTCAACAGCCAAGCAAATAGAAGTACTTCGAGGTCCTTCAACATTATTTTATGGTAGTGGAGCTATTGGGGGCGTTGTTAATGTAGTAGACAACAGAGTACCAACCTCTCTGGATAAAAGCTTTGACTACATGTTGAAGCATAATGATGTAGCGAGTGAAGACGAAGCATCTTTTTCTCTTAATACTCATTCAGAAAAGTTAGCTTTTCATGTCGACGGTTTTTGGCGTGAGTCAGATGATTATAAAATACCAGGCTATGCAGAATCAGAAGGTACTCACGATGATGACGAACATGACGAACATGACGAACATGACGAACATGACGAAGAACGTGGTGAAAAAGGTACTTTATCCAACAGTGCGTCAAAATCGTCAGGTTTTACTTTAGGTACAAGTTACGTTTTAGACAATGGTTTTGTCGGTTTTTCTTTCGGCCGAATGACCCGTGAATATGGAATTCCAGGCCATAACCACGGCGGTCATGAAGATGAACATGAAGAAGAACATCACGACGAAATTTTTGAAGATGAACACGAAGAAGAACATGATGAGAATGTTTATGGAGATCTAGAGCAAGACCGTATTCAGTTTTTAAGTGAGCTTACCTTTGATAAAGGCTTTATTAATAAAGTAGCCAGCAAAGCTTCATATACAGATTATCAACATAAAGAAATTGAAGGTGGCGCCGTAGGTACTATTTTTAATAACGAAATGGTTGAGACTCGTTTTGATATTTTTCACCAAGAATATGCGGGTTGGAAAGGTGCATGGACTTTTCACTACAAAAGTACAGACTTTGAAGCGGTTGGTGTAGAAGCCTTTACGCCACCATCAGACACAACATCGTATGCTTTTGCTTGGTTAGAAGAGCAACACCTGTCGAATAACTTGTTGCTACAAGTCGGTGCACGTATAGAACGTGTTGAAATTGAAGCTGGCGATAGTGCTATGGAGTTTCATAATGAACATGAAGAAGATCATGACGAGCATGGCGATGAACACGAAGAAGAATTGTTTTTTGATAAGCAATCTTTTACTCCCGTTAGTTTATCTGCAGGGTTAATTTGGGACTATCAAAAAGGTTACAATTTAGGCTTTTCTTTATCTTATTCACAACGAGCACCTTCTGCTGCAGAGTTGTTTTCTAACGGACCTCACATTGGTACTAATAGTTATGAAGTAGGTGCGTTATATGAAATTCATGAAGAAGGTGACGAAGTACATTTTGACCTTACAAATAAAGATGTTGAGCTTGAAACGGCAACTAATATTGATATTACATGGCGGAAATTTGATGGCAATTTGGGTTTTGTAGTAGGCGCTTTCTATAATCAAGTAGATGATTATTTATATCAAGCAGAAACGGGTTTGTATGCGGATGATGGTCATGGCCATGATGAAGAGCATGAAGAGCATGAAGAGCATGAAGAGCATGAAGAACATGAAGAGGAAGGATTACCTGTTTACATTTATCAGCAACACGATGTTAAAATGTATGGCGTAGAAGCTGAGCTTATTTATCAATGGAATGACATGATTAAGACCTCCGTATTTACCGACTATATCAAGGCTGAGTTGGATGGTGGTGATAACCTGCCGCGTATTCCACCAATGCGCTTGGGTGGAAAGTTGGATTATGTAAGTAATAACTACAGCGCACAATTGTCAGTAACGCATTACTTTGATCAAGAAGATACTGCAGAACGTGAGTCAGAAACTGATGGATATACAATGATTGACGCAAACTTTAATTACTATCTTGACGGTATTGGAGAAGACTTTGTCATTTTTGTTAAAGCGAACAATTTAACCGACGAAGAAGCTCGAGTTCACCAATCATTTCTAAAGGACGTTGCACCGTTACCCGCACGAGGATTTGAGTTTGGGATTCGCGGTAGTTTTTAATTTGAATTGAAAACGTAAATGGTTAAATTAAAAAAGGAGCTATAAAGCTCCTTTTTTAATTGACTGAAATAATTATAGCAACGCTCAGTTTATAGTATGCGTATGCCGTCTTTTTCAATGGTAACTTTACCTTTTTTAAGTAAATTACCCACAGTCGCTTTAAAGGTTTTTTTACTAACGCCTAAGGTGCGTTGAATTAATTCCGGAGAGCTCTTGTCGTGTAATGGGATAAAGCCATCATTCTCTGCAATATGCGTTAAAAGTTTGTCGGCAAAGTCTTTTACTTTTCCTTCACCTGGGCGGGAAAGTGATAAATCAATTCGACCATCTTCACGTATATTTTTAATATAGCCGTCTACGATTCTACCAACTCGTAATGGTTGAAAAATTTCATTATCGTAAAGTAAGCCCCAATGTTTATCGTTAATTATTGCTTTAAAGCCAAGATCTGTTTTTCCTCCGATCATTAACTTAACTTTATCCCACTTTTGATAATCAGCAGGCCAAATATCAATATACTTGTCGAGTTTACTTGAGGCTGCAATTCGGTTAGTTGTGGTATCAAGAAAAATACGTACTAAATAATATTTACCTTCTTCCATTGCTGTATGTTGCTGATTGAACGGTACTAATAAATCTTTTGGTAATCCCCAATCGAGAAATGCGCCCATTTTATTTAATTGTTTAACTTTTAATGAAACAAACTCGTCCACCTGACCAAGTGGTTTTTCGGTTGTCGCTATAATACGTTCAGCTGAATCAACATAAATAAAAACGTTGAGTTTATCGTCAACTTGGCAGTTTTCAGGAATAAAGCGGTTAGGTAGCAATACTTCGCCGAGTTCTCCAGCACCTAAATAAGCACCTTTTTCGGTGACTGAGACTACTGAGAGAGTATTATATTTACCAATATCGGCCATTTGAATTTACCAAGAAAATTAATTTGAAATCTTAAACACTATAATAACGCATATCAAAAATGAATGGTGTTATTTTCTCGGTTTGGTTTGAATATATTCTCCGTGGCGTAGGTGAAGTAAATCGGCAATTTTACGAATCACATGTTCTTCAATGCTGGCTAGTTCTCCATCAGCATAAGCCATATTCCATAAATGCTTTACAACAGTTATGCGTTGTTCAATGGTGAAGTGTTCATTTATTTTTGAGGTATAGCGATAAAAGTCAGTAGCTTGCTCACTTTGAATAAGGGCTTGGTCAATAATCTGCTTAACTTCATCTTCATTTAAATTAAATTGTTCAACTAATAATAAGGCAAGTTTTGCCTGCTCTTGTTGATCGAACTGCCCATCTGCCCTCATTACTTCACATAGTAAAACAGCACAAGCAACTTCAATGGTTACGTCATCGGAATTTTGTTGTGCAGAACCTTCTGCTAAATCATTAGCCAAGCTTTGAAAAAAAGAACTGATTTTTGTAAGCATTTCTTGTCCTATTAAACATTGTCATCGAATATTTAATTCATTGTTGCGCTCAGTTATTAATAAAACAAGCAGATAGACGTTAAATTTAATAACAAAGTGTGTCTGATTGCTATTTATAGACTGAGACATTATTATATGAATATATGATGACAGCGCTGTCTTTGTCGTTAGTTATCTTTAAGAATTTCAATAAGGGGAAATATAATGAGTGGAAGTATCTCTCAAACAGAGTTAGCAAAGCCCAAGAAGAAGCGTCTGTTATCTATTGATGCTTTACGCGGTTTTGATATGTTCTGGATTTTAGGAGCTGAAAGCTTATTTGCTGCTTTGTTTATTGTAACAGGGTGGCCAATTTTAGCGGTTTTTGCTCAGCAGATGGAACATACCGTTTGGCATGGTTTCCATGCATATGACCTTATTTTTCCGCTGTTTATATTTTTGTCGGGAGTTAGTTTAGGCATAGCTGCAAAGCCTTTATCAAGTTACCCGCCCGAAAAAGCAAAATCTATTCTTCATCATGGAATTAAAAGATTAGTGCTACTGATCAGTTTTGGTATTTTATATAACCATGCATGGGGTACAGGGATCCCTGCATCATTTGATGGAATTCGCTATGTTAGTGTTTTAGGTCGTATAGGTATTGCATGGTTTGTTGCCGCAATGTTGGTGTGGTACGTCAGCGAGAAAACACAGTGGTTAGTTGCTGGTGGGATACTTATTGGTTATTGGCTATTGCTAAGCTTTGTTTCTTTAGGGGGATATGGTGCCGGAGATTTTTCTGCTGATGGTGCAATCAATGCATGGTTTGACAAAAACCTGTTGCCGGGTATCACTTATCGTAATTTAGCCATAGATCCGGAAGGTTTATTGTCGAATGTAACTTCTGTTGTGAATGCTTTAGCGGGGGTGTTTATTGGCCGTTATATGATGAAAAATATTGTAGAGCCTAAAAAACTAATTAGCGGATTAACCCTTATTGGTTTATCTGTTTTAGCATTAGGTTATATTTGGGGCATAATTTTCCCAATAAATAAAACCCTTTGGACCAGTTCATTTGCCTTAGTCACAATTGGTTATAGTACGTTGTTACTGACACTTTTTTACTGGCTTATTGATGTTTTAGACTTTACTAAGTGGGCTAAATTCTTTGCTGTTATTGGCACAAACTCTATTATCGTTTATCTAGGGTCGAGCATCATTGACTGGAAATATACTTCACAGAGTATTTTTGGAGGCTTTATTAATATTGTTCCGGTGGGGTGGCAAGACTTTATCCTCTTTGGTGGGATGGTATTTTTACAATGGTTAGTACTCTATTGGTTATATCGAAGAAATATTTTTATAAAAGTATAAATATTGGTTAAAAATACTAACTTAGAATAAAGCCTCGATTGAACGAGGCTTTTTTTTTGAATAAATAGAAAAGTTTTTTATGGTTAGTTCTTTGTTTTTGTTCAGTATTTATGTGAGCTTTTAATAACTTCAATTGAAGGCGCTTTTTCGGCTCATATCTTGTAACAAGCGTTTACAACTTAATTTATTGCGTATACAGAATATTCGCTATTCTATACATAATTATAAAGATTATTATACTCGATCACACTTTTATGAGGACATAACAGTGAAACATAAAAAACAAATTATAGTACCTATTGGCATTCTGGTTACTGGCTTTTTATTATTTCTTGGATTTTCTAGCATGAAAAAGCCCCCAGAAGAAAAAGACAAAGTCGATAATACGCCTATCGTTGCTGTTGAGTCTGTGCATGTTGTCCCAATGAATTTAACAGTTAATTCATACGGTGTTGTACAACCTAAATATGAAACAGAATTAGTTGCTCAAGTTAGTGGACAAATTGTCGAACTGTCAGATGTGTTTGTTCGAGGTGGTTTTGTTGAAAAGCATCAATTATTAGCACGTATTGACCCTAATGATTACGAAGCTGCATTAATCGAAGCTGAAGCTACAATGGCTTCAGCTCGTGCCGCTCTTGAAAAAGAACGCGCACAAGGTCAAGTTGCAGAGCGTGAATGGAAACGCATTACTGATACATCACCTACCGAATTAAGTTTACGTAAACCGCAACTTGCTCAAGAAATAGCTCGAGTAAAGTCAGCACAAGCATCGGTACTACGTGCCAAACGTAATTTAGAGCGAACGGAAATTAGAGCTCCTTACGACGCTATGATCGAAAGCCGCACTATTGGTTTAGGCTCTTTTGTTGGAACAGGGAACCGTATAGGTAAATTACTTGGAACTGATGTTGCTGAAGTTCGATTACCTGTTGCAGATAACCAATTACAATTTTTGGTTGATGAAGGTAAAAATTCATCAGTAAACCTTATTGGTACATACGCCGGAAATGATGTTATTTGGCGAGCTAATATTGCCCGAAGTGAAGGCGTTATTGATAATAAAAGTCGCATGAGTTATTTAGTGGCTGAAATTAAAGACCCGTATGGCTTAAATGCAAATTCAGA
>Ga0209395_1003036_pt1 | contig 21219 bp, 14 predicted proteins | sample GOMGulsemesocosm_3_FD_184635 | JGI IMG/M metagenome (GOLD analysis project Ga0209395, IMG submission 184635) | Methane-oxidizing microbial communities from mesocosms in the Gulf of Mexico - GOM9D Gulf of Mexico (SPAdes) (version 2) | ecosystem: Environmental > Aquatic > Marine > Cold seeps... | reverse complement strand
CACCAATAAAGTGGTGGCCACGAAAGGTACTGGGGAGTCTGTGCGCACGATACTGATGGAGTCCGAGATGTGATTCACCACCCACACTTCGTTATCGTTGCGCAGTGCCACTGCCACTGGCTCTAACCCCACTGGCACAGAATGCTTAAGGCTTAATTGGTTATTGGCATCATATTGAAAGATATCTAACGAGTGATTGGGCGTATTCGATACATAAATGGTATTACCATCACTTGATTTGGCTAAAGGGCGTACCGCGCCGGATTCAAAACTCACGAAATTTGTTAAATTTTCTGGCGACTCGATTGGCACCTCAATTATGGGGTCTGCTTTATCTGATGGCCGTGAGGCGGGTTTTCCAGTGTTATCGCAGGCGCCCAATACAAGGCACATCATTAAGGTTAAACTTTTTTTAGACATGGGGATGCCTCCACTAAAAATGGATATTATTTTTTATTTGTCTGTTTGAGTTAGAGCGAGTTATTTACGGGTCTTGCAAGAAGCGCTGAGCCTCCACTGATTGGTTAAATTCGTGTGGGGTTGAACTGAATAAACGGCTTGTTAAAAACTGGCGAAAATCGATGAGTATTTTTTCCATCTCCACCAACTGCCCCCCCTTACCCGCCTTAGAATGCATGCCTTGCTGAATGCGTTCACAGATTTGTTTATCTTCGGCAAAAAAAGCACTGACAAATTGTTTGGTGCCCTTATCGGTTTGACGACTTGCCTTTTGCGCCATGCCAGCCGCACGCACCACACAAGATTGCCTTCCTGTGGGTAAAATTTGAATCCAGTCAAAAGAGTCATACGTTAAGATACCCACAAAGGACGGGGGCAATGAAATTAACAAATAATGATCGTGGGCCTGTGGGTAATCCCCCATTAAAAACTTCATGACTTTGCCTGGTTTAGCGGCCATCTGGCCACCACCCAAACTCCAATTATGATCTCCCGCCACATAATAGGCCTGCTTGCTGGGGGTCACAGTTTCCAGGGTATTTTTATGCACCTTAAACAGATGATAACTTTCCATGGCATTCTCCATGGCCAGCTTCCAATTGGCTTGCCAGTGTTCTTCACCGCTTTCATACCCCTGGATAAAACGCTGAGGCTCATAAATTTTGAAATAATCCGTAAGGCCTGCCAGGCGCTCACTTAATGGTTTTGGATTTGTCGACAGGTTTATGAATACCAAGCCCATCCAGCATTCCACATGAAATTTTGGCAGGCAATGCTGCTCCTTGTCCAAGGAGGAATTCTGAGTGAAGGGTGCCGCTTTTAACATACCTCCGTCATCGTAAGCCCAGGCGTGATAAGGGCAGATAATTAATTTTTCTATTTGCCCGAATCCCTCATCCAGCAAAGGGGTACCGCGGTGACGACAGTTATTGGATAAGGCACGCAGGGTGCTGTCCTTACCTCTAATCAACACCACCGCCTCGCCAGCCAGGGTGAAGGCAAAATAATCGCCACTATTAGCCAGTCGCTGCTGGGCACAGGCAAACACCCATTCTTTATGAAAAATCTGCTGTGACTCTAATTGATAGACACCGGGATCGTGGTACACGCCAAATGGCAGGCACTGGGCCTTGCCTAGCGGTGCCTGAGCCGATGCTTGATAGGCACTTAACAATGTGTCTGCCATGGTAAAGCCTCCGATTCGATGAAATTCTGCGTTATCTTTTGTGCCTAAAGATTAGTATCAAGGTCATCCAACACCTCAAAATCTATGAGACACACATGTATCATAATCATTAAATTGCTTTGATACAAGCTTGTCTCATATAATTACCCTCCCCATCGTAATAACAGGTTGCAAACCATGGCTGATGCTCGCGCCCAACGCTCTCGCCGCGCCTTACTGGATGCCGGTATTGAGCTGCTTATTCAAAACCCCATGGCCAGTCTTAGTCAGATTGCCAGCCATGCCGGGGTTGGCCGCGCCACCTTGTACCGGCACTTTGAGACCCGTGAGCAATTGATTCAGGCACTGGCTATAGAGTCCCTGGAAATGACCCACCAAGCCATGGAGCCCAGCAAGCAACAGGGTTTAACCGGAAAGGCCGCCCTTGAAGCCATGTTTCACGCCATCATGCCCTTGGCCGACCGTTATCATTTTTTATTGAGTTTATGGGGCATCGCTCAAAACGAAGAGCAGGTTATCGCCATCTATGAACAGCAGTTGCTGGAACTCACCACCCTGGTTGAACAGGGCAAAGAACTCGGCGAGCTGAATCGCAATTTATCCACCAGCTGGATTGTGTGCAGCATCGATAGCTTAATTTATGCTGCCTGGTGGTTAATGGGTCACGAAGGGTTAAGCGCAGAACAGGCGGCCACCAATGCCATTATCAGCTTGTTTAACGGAGTGAGCTGCAGCTAACCGCACGAATACTCACAACCAGCACATTAAATTGATATTTACATTTTGTAATCCAGGGCCAGACTGATACTTAAACCCTCAGCCAACACGCCATTCTCTGAACTCACAATAGAAGGCAAGTAATTGCGTCGATCCAGTGCATTGCGAATAGAAAAACGCATTTGCCATTGATCGGACCAATTTTGACTAAAGGTCACATCGGTGCGCCAGTAGTCCTTTATCTTTTGAGTATTTTCCACGGCATTCACGATAATAGAGCCCTCATGCATATCATGTAAAACCTGGTTACTCATGGTTATTTCGGCGTTAAACTGGGGTAATTGGTGGGTTAAGTCCCAGTTAAATATCAGTTTTGGAAAGCCCTGGTATACAAAGTTCGCTTCCAGGTCCTCGCTCTTCACATACGACAGATTAAATGCACTAGACCAAGTATCCCCAACCCAATTAAAGAGCACCTCAAGGCCCCTTGACTGATTCACCCCAATGTTGGCAAAGTCGCCGGTGGCCACAGAAAAATCATTCAACACGATACGATCATGCCAGCGACTATCAAACAGCACCCATTCGGTTTTCCAATGAGTAAACTGTTTCATGTACACCAGTTCATAGGTAGTAATTAATTCAGGCTGTAAATCTGTGGTGGTGGAAGCCAACTCTAAAAAATTAGGCGGGCGAAAGGCCTCACCATACAACACCTTAACTGCACTTTTTTTATCCGGATGATAAATAATGCCGACTCTAGGAGATTGCTGATCGCCAAAATCGGAATAGCTATCCAGGCGCCCGCCATACACTAGATGCAAGGCATCATTATAAAAAGCGGTATCAGCCTGCAGGGCAACACTCTTGGTGGTACGTGCACGCCCTTGAGTTGAATAAGCAAATACACCCGCCGAACTGCCGTCACTTAGCAGAGTATCAAACTCGGCTTCATCCAACTTAATGCGATCCAGCTGTAATTGGGCCACCCACTTGGTTTGCCAATCATTTTTTGATTGCTTAAAGCTCAGCTTCACTCCGCTGTTGTGGTCCTTGGTTACTAAGATCCAACGATCCCCTCCTAAGTTTCCTGGATTTGTTTCCCCCCAAACATAATCCTGCCAGTAATAAGCAGAAAGCTCTGCTGCAATATGAGCCCCCAAGTCGTTGGTAATGGCCCCTGATACCATATCAAAAGTAGTGTCGCCGCCACTGTCATCCTGCGCCTTAGCCTGACTGGCACCATAAATCCGCCCCAACCCCACAGCTTGCTGAGCATCAAATTGATCGTGATAAAAGCCCACCCGGTAGCCATACCCTGCATGGGTTTTGCCTTGCACCTTAATCACAGCGGTTTGAGACAGGTATTCATTATTTCGCTGCCCTTGCCCTTCGACCCCACTTACTGGATCGGTAAACCCGTATTTATTATCTTGCGCTCCTTGCCCGCTGGTCGAAACGGCCAAATTAAGGCGGCTATTATCAGTGAGCCCTACACTGTACCGAAGACTGCTTTCACCATAGGCATTACTGGCACCTTGGGCATGCAGCCAAGTGATATCCTGTTGAGACTCAAAAGTATGGTAGGAAACTACTCCGTGAAAAGCCGCAGCCCCATAAATGGCAGAACCTGGCCCGCGAATCATTTCAATTCGATCCAGAGTGCCCAGGTTCCAGTTGCCCATGCGCAATTGAGCACTGCCAAAAAACACATCATTCACTGCCACCCCATCGATGAGGGTGGCAATGCCTCGACTTTGAGATAGATGCGCATATCCGCGCGTAGAAAATACATGTCCTCCACCGTAAATGGGGAGTGCTAACACGCTGGGCTGATGCGATAAGGCATCACTACTGCGCCTGTCGCCCCTTGACCGCCAGTCGTTTGGTGTAATTAGGGTTACAGTTGAAGCCACCTCCAGTTCACTTTCAGGGAACAGAGAGGCGATAGTTACTTCCACTTCCAATAACTCTTCTAGCGTAAGTGAAAATAAATAGGCAATATCTTTTTCTGGCTGGGAGGAACAAAGGGGATTGAAAAATATAAGTGCCGAAACAACCAGAAAACGGGCCGTTAATGAAGTGACTTTCTGACACCATACAAAAATATTTTTCATATAATAACCAGTTGTTATTAAAGCAGATATTTTAAGCTATTAGTGAAGCAAGTCGTTATGGAGGAGCCAGTACTAAATATAGCTGACAGTGTTTATTATTCAATCATGGGCGCTGTTTTGATGCGCCAAACTATGTTTATATTAACAAAATTTTTATCCCCATTATCGTCATGCCGGGACTAAATTGAAACCTATTACATTTGGATCTGGCTACTGATTACATAGAGTATGTAGGTTGAAAAACATTGCAGGGGTAACTGCTTGGAAAAACACATTGATAATATACGCTGAGAGCGCCAGGCAGTATTTGATCAAATTAAGTAGGTATCAAAAAGGTCGGACAAAATACTGGTCAAGGCGAACTTTCGCAAGGCAAAAAATACTTTGAGCAGCGACCTAGTTTTGAATATTGACGCCCCCCGTGTTTAGGCCTAAATCTGCGCTGTAGACCCGCTGAGGCCTGGAAAATCAACTCTACGGTATACCATTAGCTCTCTATTGGTCACATAAGGGGAATCACTAGCCTGCTCTAGCCGCTGCCGCCCCTCCATCGAGTCTAAAATCTTTACCTTCATTATTTCAGCCCTCCCATCTAAACCACCCCCTGCCTATGCTAGTCCTAGATTGATATTCATTGGGGTTATGTCAGTCATATTGCTATCGCCTTAAATGCCATTAATTCATAGTCGCTACAGCCCCTAAACCTCAAAAGGTATACTCACCGTCATACACGATCATGGAAATTGAAAACAAGCATTGAAGTGCGAATTTTTGCACTTTTAACAAAAGCTCCATGGGATCGTTTCGAGAGCGCCTTTTTTTCGCACATCTATCACTCTAAATTCGCACTTACATACCCTTCAACCCCTGATGCCCATTGGGTTTACGCTATTTTCACTGTGAACATTTCAAGCTTTCTTACTCAAATGCGATAAATAGGAGAGAGGTCAGGATGTTGAAAACGACTGTAGACATGCCCTTTTGTCATTACACCTAGGTAAATAACCAAATTATTTTTAACTAATTTACTAAATAAATATCTCTAATTTGGCCTGTATTTTGAGCCTAGATTCGGGTCTTATAGGAATATTAGGAGTTTCACCAAATATTAGTCTGTACCCCGGCTACACACCAATGTATATGGGGGGTTAGTTAATTTAACGGCCTTCTTTTGAGCAGATAATGTATCTGGGGGTACCACTGGGGGTATAGCAGTATAAGCTAAAGCTACAAATTCCATGTTTAAAGGGCTGTATGCAATATGTTAGGCCTCTGGTGGGGAGACCACTTTTCACCCTATAAAAATAGTGTTCGTGAACCCATAAGATGTCCGCTTTGGCCACTTTATGGTATCAATGATACTTATTGTGTCCGCAGCAATATCTAAGAATTACCTCGAACACCGCTCCCATTAACGCCCCTAGCTACTGGTGTTAACTACGATTACTTTCAATTTAGTAACAATCTACTCCCATTAGTAATTTTCAAATAACTCCCTTAAGTTAATCTGTCAACCAATCAAGAGATTGAGACATTGCTTTGGCTGCCTGATTAAGGCGTTGTCGATTATCTCCCTGCCTCTTAAACACAGACAAGGAATCCAGAGCCTCTCCTATAGATTGACGCGTATCGTTATAGCCTTGCTCCATCCACTCCAGAAGGGTTCCGCGTTCAAACGTAAGCATATCCTGCAACCCTTTTCGGGCAATACCAGTTGGCCGTATTTCCAGAAAAGTTACGTTCGCAAAATCTCGCCGATTCCAAAGGCTGCCGTCCTCTAAATGTGTAACAATTATGTGACTGCAGCCCTCATTTTCGACCAAGGGAGTAACCGGCGTATTTCCCTGAGATTTATTCCAACCACCTAATCCACCATCGTAGTATTTTTTACCATTAATCTGCTGCGCCTCAAAAACTAGAGGAATAGCCGAAGAAGCTAATAACGCCTTACGCTTATCATCAGCTGATAACGGATTCATATGGATAAAATCTGAGCCTTTCGTTTCGGATAAGCCTAGTGTCGCTGAAATAGCGCCTAACAGATCTTCCAAAGCACCATCGCTACGATATACTGATAACCAAAAGGGCAAGCCTGAATGCTCAGCATCTAGCCTAGCGTGACGATTTAAAATATCAACTGTCGGTGAGTTATCTAAAAACGCTGGTGTTGAAACGTATTTATGAAATTCCTCTGGCAGGAACTTCGCAAATGTATCCAGAAGTCTAACTGCGCTTCTCCCTTTCGTGCCACCAGCAGCAGCCACCAAAACTCTCAGCATCGCCGATACCACTGCATAAGGGTCCATCTTTAAAGGTGAATTTTCCGCAACGTCATGCCACACAAGATCTAAATCGCCCGCTGCCTGTTTAATATTGGCTGCACTAGCAACAATGGCACCATTCAGCGATCCAATACTGGCACCCGATACTGCATCCGGCTGAATATTTTGCTCCGCAAGATACTTCACCACACCGGCTTGATAGGCCCCTTTGGCACCACCACCTGATAAGACCAGGCCTAGTTTAGTTGGTGACGTCATAAGCGATATCCTTTTTTAGAGTCTGGACCATATTTTCATAGACACTACTATTAGAAAAAATAAATGGTAAATCACCGCTTTCTGGCAATTCATCACCATTATTCAAAGAGTAAACCAGTGACTCAAGCACACCACTTCCAGTATCATTTTCGTCATTGTCTCTGTCATTCGTCACTAGGCATAACGCTTCAGAAATATCCTGTACCTTCGAAGTTAAACTTGAAAATAAACGACTACGATCAAATAACTCGGCTGACTGGCGGCCTGTGTGCTGGTTTAAAATCCTCAAGCACTCATTCTTCAGGGTATCAAGTATTGTAATCACTTGCTGGCGGTGACCCGCCTGATTACCATTCATTAACCACTGACCAAAATGACCATACTTTAATCGATTCAATAACAGCCATAATTTATGCTCTGGCGCCAGAGCATCGTCTTCACGACTAAACACGCTCAGCGCATGATTCATCTCAGTTTGAGCAGCTGTATAAGATTGCTGATAATCGAGTCGAATCTCGATGTCATCTACGCGACCCTTTACCTCTGCCAGTAATTGTTTAATATCCTCAACAGTCTCATCCACCTGCTGAAGTTTTCCCGATAACAAGCCCACACCCTCGGCGACCTCAGTCAGGAACTCTGAGTTATTTGCCCAACGTTCTTCGTTAGCAATAATGTAGTCTTTGATAAACTTAAGAGAGTCTTCAGTTGATTCATCAATAGCTTGCTGACGCAACCCTGATTTACCAGAAACCTTATCAATGATACGCGTCAACAGGCCAGAATTGCTTATATGCTTCTGTTGATCCTGGTGGTCACGGCGCTCGCCAAAATCATTAATAAAGTGGACCAGTGCCCTCTCTTCAAGGTACGGGTAGTCCGTGATCAAGCGATCGACAATCGTATTATCTTTACTTTCCATAATTCACCTTGCGTTAAACAGACATCATAGACAGACCATTAGTAGCAGTCTCAAAACGTGTATGCATCATGTTATTTTTTCTTTTTATTGAATCGAGAAGCAATGTTAGCCGCCGCTTGGTATCTGCATCACTCTGTTTAAGCTTTTTTACTTGTTCCAATGCCTCCTCAATACTTTTGACAGCAGCAATAACCTGCTCAAATACAACATCAACTGCCGGAATCAAAGTTTCCTCAAATTCGCGGGCCATATTCTCATCTATCTGCTCACAAAATTTGCTTAACCTTGAGGCTGATAAAGCAACGATCTCTGATAAAGATACTTTATAGTTATCTCTTTCTACCTTAGATTTTTTTGTAACCCATTCATAATCATCGCGGTAACCTAGGCTAAGTATTTTTAGAGTATTATGAACAATACCACTTCTATATTTCTTCTTTCTGACTTTTTTAGTATCATAAATAGTTGAACATTCGACAGCGCTATCAATATCTACCTTGACACCAGTATCAGCCATCAAACTCAAAGAAAAAGCATCAAATAAACTAACGTTAAAATCAAAGCCTTTCTTTTTCATATGAGTTTCATAACCATCACATAAGCTTCGAATTTTATCAAATAAAGTTGTTTGAATGGAATACTTCGTTTTATCCTCAACTATTTTTAATTCTTCCGACAAGGCCTCTGAAGAATTATGAAAAAAATCCTCAACCAAACCTGAAGATCGCTTAACAAATTGCTTTGCTGCTTCTTCATCACCACCAAAGTCAACAACACCATTATTAACCTTAGCCTTGTCAAGCTTGTCCTTTAATCGATCAATTTCTTCAGAAATACGCCTACGCTCTTGCTTCTTCTTCTTTGTCCAACTAAAAACATCGTTATAAAAAGAAAGTTTATTTTGTGCCTCCTCAGATTCCTTTAAACTCTTAGTCAAACTTTTGTTTTTTTGGAAACTCTCCTCAGAAAATAGATTCTTTATTGCCTCACTAACTTGAGTTTCAAATTCTGACAGAACCTTACCCGAAGTGGCACGGTATTCATCAATACCTGATCTTTTTACGGTATCCACTTGTTGATACACATCATCAATTGAATCTATTAAGTTTCGAGTTTTCTTAACATCGCTATCAATACTATCTAGCTGTTGCGCAAGTCCACCAATCACAACTGTTGAAAAACGATCCAGCTTACCAGAGTTATTACTTAACCGACCTAATGCAGACTGCAAACTCGTTTGCCCTGCTTTAAAATATGCTTTTTCTAGCATATTTCCTAGAAATAGGTCATAACCGGATTTCTTAAGTAAACGCTTAGCTTTTATTTCGATATCAGATTTTTCTAGTTCTTCCAACTCATCATCATCGATTGCACCGAAGGCAGCGGCAATAAAGTCTTCATTATCATCATTCGTAACGAAGGTTTCTGCGCTGACGTCCTGACTTAACTGTTGTTTAGCGTTTTCGGAAATAAACGCTAGATGTGACGATACAGGAAATACTTCATCCTCAGAAATAAAATCGTCTTCACCCAGACTTTCATTTAGTAGCTCACTGGCAAGTTTACGTGTATCTCCCATACCTAGATCGCCCTTTTTCTTTTCATCGAAGCGATTGACTACCACAAACGATCGATCTTTAAAGACTTCTTTAATGCCTCGCAGCTGGTTGCGTATTTCTGAGTCTTGCTCCGTATTTAGTTGGGTGTAATTCATCACCAACAAAACCATTGAGGCATTCTTTTCAATTTGCTCAGTCAGAATACTTTTTAGCATCCTGCTTTGACCCGCTTCATTGGGCCCTGGTGTATCCAGCAAAGCTAAAGAGCCTTCGTATCTCCCTTCGGATTTATCAGCTAGGCAACGAAATTCGATCTCAACCGTCGGCAGGCTCGACAACTCCGTAAAATATTGAAATTGATCATCAAGATTGATGTTTATTTTTTCATGCCCTGCTAGTCGGAAGGTATCGTTAATAACAAACAAAGCCTTGTGTATCGCTTCCTTACCGCTATAGACAGATTGAATTTCACCTGCGGCTTCCACTGTTTTGATGGCTTCCTGTAACCTTACCCGATCACTTTCTTGCAGGTTTGATGTGTTAATTTTATCCAGTACAGAATTAATCAGTCGCTGATAAACCTCCGGATTTTTCAATATCAAATTTGGCTCTTTTTGACCAGGCTTATGACGTATCAGCGTTGGCAAGGTAGTCATGGCCGTAACACGATGAGGTAATACATTTTCACCTATTAGTGCATTAATGGTGGTTGACTTACCCGCTTTCATAGTACCAATAACGGCAATAACTGACTCAAGAGACCTTACTTTATGAACATCACTGTCAAGGGCGGCTTGAAAATCAGCGAGCTTTTTAGGTGTTAACTCTTCTTCCGATTGTGAATCTTGCCATAGCGTTTGATCACTTTTCAGCTGTTCCATCAAGCCTTGTTGCTGCTCGATGAGAGCAGTAATTTCATCTTTTAATGCAGATATTATCATTACGCATCTTCCTTCTTCCTAGAGGCACCGAGTATTTCGGCGCGCCATTAATCTTCAAACGAGCCTGTGGTCCGCTGAGTCAAACAATGTACCAGCACCTAATAAAACAATTAGATTCTGTTCACGCACATCATCCATGGCCACAGGTATTCCTGTTATTCTTTTTCTTATTACTCTTACTATAAGGCTAGCCGCTATTAACAGACTGGGTATAGCCGTGCATACCGTCTAAAATGGCAGCCTTTTTAGGTCGTGTAAATCAAGCACTCTGACCCCTTGATGACTTAACTGCCTTTATTCCATTCTCAACCAAGTAAAATCCAATTAATTTAGCCAAATGCACATGTTGTAGTGCTTTAATTTCGATCACAAACAATAATATCGATATAGCCATTACATCGGTTCATTCACTAACTTTTTACTCGTTAATTCTTCAAGTACTTTATTCCAATCAATTTCGCTAATGTTATATATAGGAGTAACAGAAGACTTACCTTTAAGGGTTATCACTGAATGAGCAAAATCGTGAAAACAAGTAGGCGAATAATTCTGCGCCGGTATTGCAACATATTCACCATTTTCATTTTTAACCCAAAGGTGAAACACACCTTCTAGAAAGGATATATAGAAATCTGGAAAACTTGCTAGTTTAACCATTGTATTCAAGTTGTTTTCTTTGCATGGCAACAACTCAATCCTCTGAAAATAAGTCGCTGTCGTTGGGTTAGAATTAACCCTTCTTATTGCATGCTTCCTACCTGGGGGTGCTGAATACTTATCAATATCTTCCTGGCTAATAGGAATAAGATAGTCGAACTCGCCCTGAGTACCGCGCTGAGTTAAGTGATTAATTTCTTTACTAAATGCTCGTCCCGGCGAAAGAATATCCATGTCCATAATAGATGTATCTTCAAAGGAAAAGTAGAGATTGATCTCTCCATAATGCTGACCTCGATAGTTATAATCAAAGGCTATTGGAATAGCGATACCATTCATAAAACACTCCCTTCTGTAAATTAATATAGTAATCTAGCTTTAATTATTAACAAAAATAACAAAGCATCATGGTTGGATTTATATGGCTGCGAGTATCTTTCAGCAACCTATCCCTCAACCCAAGCGGCTGAAATGGGGCTTACACCTTCAGGATGCAACCATTGGTTTGATTTGGAATGCAGGCGATCTTCGGCAACTTTTTCAATAGTCGTATAGAGAGACTTATTTTTTTCTCTATTTTTTTCTATATATCCTGTAATAGCAGAATGTTTCAGCCACTCTCCAAATGATTCTGGGTTTTCAACAATTAAGCCACTTGAATCAACTTGCCAAGTAAGCAACTCCTGCCTCTGCCTTAAGCCAACTTCATTTTGCCATCTTAAAAAGGAACACAATATTGCCTCGCCGTTTAGATCGCCCCCTTTAATGACCGCTGACTGCCCACCAAAATTGAAGTCTTTGGCTTTTTCTAGCAACAATTTGAATATAAAGTTATCCAAATCCATCATTTCTGTATTGCTTCTGATCGTGGTAATTAGGCGATCAAATGTGATTTCATAGCGTGTTTTCCTAACACCCAAATCTTGGGCAAATTCATCTGAAAGCCTAATGTGCCAAACTTGATCTTTATGGGTTTTCTCAACGATATCTACACCTAACAAGGCAAACATGCCACTTACGAATGACATTATGTGATCCGACGTTATATATAGTTCTTTCTTCTCTTCATTTGGGTTAAATGCAGCAGCGTATTCAAATAGTTCGCGTTGCTTGCTGGCTGCACCTTTTGCTTTATTTAGGGCTTCTTCAATACGTTCAGTGGTGCGTTGAATTCCTTCAGTGCTTGCGTCCTCTAATATTGATTCAATATTAACTAATTCAGCAATCTCACCTAAAATATCTTCGCCTAATCTTTCGTTATATTCGCCACTAACCGTTGCTAGGTCGTCAACTACCTGGTCAATTCGTTCATACATAAGGTTCATTATTTGATCATCTGCCGACTCTGGTGAATGTAAATTAAACACAACGACTCGTTTTTTCTGCCCATAGCGATATAAGCGCCCAATTCGTTGAACTAACCTCATTGGGTTCCAAGGTAAGTCATAATTAACCATGACATGGCATTCACGCTGAAGGTTGATACCTTCACCACCTGCCTCAGTCGATATTAAAAATTGGCCTTCGCCCTCAAATTCCTGTATCGCTATTCGACGATCTTGATGCCTCATAGAACCATTTATTAAACTTGAACATTTAGCTCCATATTTATCATTTAGCGCTTTTTGTAAATAATCCTGAGTAGACCTGTATTCAGTAAAGATAAGAACTTTTTCATTGGGGTTTTTCTTCAGTATTTTAGGGATCACTTCATTTATGAAAACCTTTAGTTTTTGATCATCTGATAAGACTAACTGGCTTTCAGCAATCAGTTCTTCTAGTAATTCGATCTCACCGTCAAAAAATTCCTTTCTCTGGGTTTCAGTCTTTTCTTCTATCTCACCAGAATAACGTTCATCTTCACCGGAAGAATCCTTATCTATGATGGATTCATTATATTCATCAATTAATCTATGTTTACGTTTTAGCAATGCATTGTGAATCGCTTGTGCACTTGAAGCGGCCAACTTCCTATATACCGTCATTACAAACCCTATGGCATTGCCCGACTGCCCAAGAGACGCTGCAGCTGAATAACCCTGGCGCAGATAATTTTGTAGCGATTCATCAAAATCTTTAATTAATTCATTGCTATCGACTTTTAGTGCTGTAGTAGTTTTACCCTTAAATATGAAGTTACCGTCAACATCGGTTACATCCGACTTATTATTTCTAATCATCATCTCTGATAAAATTTCGGGATTGAGAGCAATAGTTTCAATATCCTCTTTTCTATCTGGATTCAATAGCATTAACAAACTTTGGAATTTATCCGGCTTTCCTTGGTGAGGCGTTGCACTAAGCAAAATCATTGCTTTCGTTCGTTCACGTAATCGATTCGCCAAGTGAAATCGTTGAGACGAATCAAATTTCATCCCATATTGCCGTCTGCTCAACCTGTGCGCTTCATCAAAAATAACCAAATCCCATGGTTCTGCTCTTAATAATTTGTCAAAGTGTTTATCGTCTTTTAATTTATCGATTGAGCCAATAACATGGTCGTACATTTTCCACTCACGATCTTCTTCGATATTAAAGTTTTCACCATAAACTCTAAACTCACTGAGTCCAAACTTATGGTGCAACTCCTCTTTCCACTGGTTTGTTAAGCCTGCTGGCGTAATCAGCAACACTCTTTTGGCTTGCCCCCTTTGCTCCAAAGCTTTTAGCAGCATTCCCGTTTCAATTGTCTTACCCAACCCAACATCATCAGCAATAAGCCAATTTAGGTGGCCGGAAGATAGAATATGATGAACCAAGTGTATTTGGTGAGGTAGTGGGTCAATATCCAATCGGGATAACGACCCTGTATTTTCATTCCATATTTCAAGGGCATGAGAGAGGGTTTTAAGTCGAAATTTCTCAGCACTATTTACACCACCTTTATCTCCAGTGATAAACCTGTGTTTTACCCCCTTTATCCACGCTAAGGTTTCAAATGGTAACCAGCGTGACTCGGGGATTTCTGGGAAGTTGACCAAAACTTGACTAAAACCGGCTAACTTTCGAGTCTTTACCACCACGCCTTCACCAAGTGAATATTCAGCCTTAGAACTAGGCTTATGCTGCACTTCCATGCCAACTTTAAATCCAGATTGAACAGATTCTAATGCCACAACGTGTTCATTAACTGATTTATCATGCCAAGAGATTTTAAGACTTATACCGTCTACCCCCTCCATTGACTGAACCACTGAACCTATTCCGTAACGTTCATGTGAAACCCAGCATTTACTGATAGGTACAAGCCGTTTTATCTTATTCACTATGACGTTACCTTATTAGTTTTACTTTTTTATTAATATTTTCTTTATCGAATACATCAAAACGATCAAATGATTTATCAGAAGTGTAATAACTCTTTTGGGTAAAGTGCCCATGAACATCAATTCCATGCTCACGTAAAAGCATCACTTCGTCTGAATGAGTCAAGGATAAATTAAAAGACTCTAATCCATCTATTTCTGGTGCTGGGTAAAATCCCCAAGGGGTTGATAGATTAATAGTATCGATGAAATCATTGAGCCTATAGTTAAATAGATAATTACTATAAGACCGAAATTTGGTCCTCAACTCTCTATTTTCGTAGAATCTATCGAACTCAAACTCGATAAAATCAAATAGTTCTTCTGGTGTGGGTAAATCTTGGAATACACGAACCAATCTAAGTGCCTGCTTCCAGCTACAGTTTTTATAAGCTGCATCGGTTGTTTCAATAACTGAGTTGAGTTTAGGGAATAAAATCCAGTATCGATCGCATTCTTTCCACAAGCACTTTACATAAAATGCTAATGCTAGCTCCTCACGGCTTGTACCTAAATTAATTTCACGCTCAAGAGCAGCTCTCGCCTGACTCCAGCCATTTTCAATAAAAATTTCTGTTATAAAACTGATATCATCTTTTTCCCAGCCCACACGATCAATAAGGCCAATGGCCACCTGCCTTGCACGCTCTTCTTTTGATAGCTCGCCATTTAGCGCACCATCTTCATCGGATACATCTTCGTCTAGTTCACCTTCAGACTCTAAGTCATCAGTCTCTTCCCAAAACTCATAGAAATCTGGGTCTGCTTCATCATCTAAAGGCGCTAGTTTGTTTGGCTCACTGTGGAAACCTTCATCAACATCAAAGTGATCAAAATCTTCAGACTCTTCGGCTACTAAGCTACTTTCAGAGTTAAAGTCAGTTGATTCTGTTTCTTGATCATTACCATCACTATTATCCCAGCCTGAGTCATATTCAGAAAACTCACCTTCACCATCTTCACTACCTTCGCAAGGTTCTTGGTATTCTGTTTTAATTTCTGGCTCTGGCTCTGGCTCTGGCTCTGGCTCTGGCTCTGGCTCTGGCTCTGGCTCTGGCTCTGGCTCTGGCTCTGGCTCTGGCTCTGCAGAGAATGCTAAAGGACTTTCAAATTCAGTCCAGTCTTCAATCTCATTTATATTATTTTGATCGGGTACTGGTACGGGGACGACGTCATCTACTTCTGTAGACGGCACAACTATGGCTCTTTTTTTAATTCTTATTTTTTTACGCTCAGGTATATGGAAGCCTTGCTTTAGTTTTAACCTAATCGTTTTACGTTTAGGTGGGCGAACGGTCTTATCTTCAGGCTCATCATAGCTGTATTCTTTCTCAGCAAAGGATTGCGTTTGTTCTTCTAAATAGCTGAAGTCATCCTCAGTTGGCAGCTCTTCAACTACACTAAGGTTTAGCGCCTTTTTTAAATAAAAATCTGCCTCTTTGGGTCTATTCGCTTTTAATAGCAACTTCCCAAGGGCATTTAATACACGAGTAGATTCGGAAAAATTTCGATTGGCCTTAATCAGTATTCGAACTGCACCCTCAAGCTCACCACGAGTTACCAGGTTAGAGGCCAACTGGAGGTATTGATTTTCTGTATTCAAAGTTGATTCTAACTTGACTGGCACAGCTACAACCCACTCTTAGTAGAAGCGGAAGAACTGAACCAAGTAATACGCGAGCAGCACAACAAACGGCTTATATGATTGCTAAACATTAGCAGCGTAACAGAGGGTTTAGCTAGCAAGATGGGGTTTACTTTAAATGGTGAAAACAAATCCATTTGTTTTTATATCCTACAGCTTACCGGAGAAGGCTTTTTGGCTTAGTGAAAGAAAAAAATCATCACCAGTTTTGATAGTTTCTAGTTTTAGTTTTTTAGCCCTTAAAGCACTCTTAACTATTTTATCAAACCTTTCTAATTCAGCCTTATCAGGAGTAGGAATATATAGGCTATATATATCTAAGTTACTTATATTTGCCTGTCGAACACCACGGTTATTCTTAGTTATCTCCGCCTTCACACCAATGTCTTGAAAATAAAACTTTAAAAAGTTCTTATTGATTTCTTTGTTTAAAAGTGAAATTTTTGCAACCCGCTGATTTAAATAATACATTGGGTAGTCACTATTTACCTCCGTAATATTCCCATAGTCATCTTTACCAACAGTTCCGGTTAAACTCATCAATAAATCTCCTGAAAACAATTCATATTGCTTCAGCTTCCCAGGATTAGCAGGCTGAATGAAGTCAATCTTATTGGTTGTAAAACCAACCTTGTTTGCATTTCCAATTTTTACAATAGGAGTCCCCTCTTGAGAGAAATCAGCACTCTTAAAAGCATATCCCCCTTGAATAGAAATGACCTTTTTAGCTGACTTAACATCCCACCCCTTCGGGTTCGTGACCGGATCACCAAACATATCCAGAAAGACGGAGCGCAGGAAATCGTCGGCCAGCTGGATGGCTTGTTGGCGTTTTCGGCGAATACCGTCGGCTTTGTCGAGGATGGCGGCGATGCGTTTTTGTTCTTTTAGGGGGGGGACTGGAACATAGGTTTCCTTTAGAAACTTAAAATGACGACTATAGCCTGCAGACTCAATATTTAGCTGATTAAGGTAATGGTATAAAAATCTTTTATCCAAACCCGCCTTAGGCTCCAGAACTTTTACACCATCGGCCCCAAGGCAGAAATCACCCTCTATATATTTAAACGCTCTAGTGTGATCTCCAAAAATTATTGCCGGTGAAGCCACACGGGATTTCAGAGAAACATCATTCGTATAACCCGCGAATAATGCTTTTCCCTGATCGACTATAGGGATTTCGCCATTTCCTTTGTATTCACTTTTCGGGATTTTACCACTTTTAGAGGTCGAATCTTTCACGGCATCTAAGAATGGCAGAACCTTCCAATGACTAGGAAATCGTTTAAATTCAGAAGGTAAACTCACAACATTCCCTCCAACTCATTCAAGTCTTTAAGTATGTCGTTTTCCAATGCCTTCAATTTTTTCAAAATCACCTTAGGCACTTCATAGGTTTCTTCTTCGTACACCACTTCTTTGTAGCGATTAATAGACAAGTCGTATTTGTTATCGACAATATCCTGTTTAGAAACCACAAAAGCTTTTTGGGTTTTATCTCCAAACTCTTTTTCTATTTTTTTCTGAATACTGGCAGCGGTACCTTTTTCACGTAATTTATTGAGTTTTTTCCACTGATCGATGGCATGGGGTAAGTCGTTATTACCTTCGCCTTTTTTGTCTTTTGGCGTTGCTTTTAATTCTGTGCGTTTATCATCTAATGCAAAACCATCTGCTTGTAAGTCATAAAACCAAACGCTGTCGGTTTCGCCGCCCTTTGTGAAAAACAAGATTGCGGTACTCACACCCGCATAAGGTTTGAATACACCAGAGGGAAGGCTAACAACACCTTCTAGCTGGTTGTTTTCTATCAGCTCTTTACGCAGTTGTTGGTGGGCTTTTGATGAACCAAACAATACGCCGTCGGGTACGATGACGGCGGCGCGGCCACCCACTTTTAACATGCGTAATATAAGTGCGGTAAATAGCAGTTCGGTTTTTTTGGTTTTTACTGCACGTAAAAGATCCGGCGATACGTCTTCTTCATCCAAGCTGCCTTTGAACGGTGGGTTGGCTAGGATTACATCAAAGCCTTCTTGGGCTTCTTTTGGAAAGCGTTCTTTAAAGCGTTGGCTCAGAGTATCTTGATAGTGAATGTCGGGCTGGGCCACGCCGTGCATCACTAGGTTCATGGCGGCGATGCGCAACATAGTAGCGTCAAAGTCGAAGCCGTGAAACATGTCGGTGTCTATGTGTTTACGGTTCTTACCTAATAGATCACCTGTATATAGCGTGTTTTCTACGGGTTTACCGTTAACGTCTAACAGGGGTTCGTTTTCATCTTCGTCTACATAAACAGGTTCTTTATGAGTGCCATCAACGGACGAATATTTTTCTAACATGAATTCGTAGGTGGTGCTTAAGAAACCGGCGGTGCCACAGGCTGGGTCGCAAATACGGTCGGTGGCGCTAGGGTCTACCATGTCGATCATGGCGCGAATAATGTGGCGCGGGGTACGGAACTGGCCGTTGATGCCTGCGGTGGTGAGTTTGCTTAATAGGTATTCGTACAAGTCGCCCTTGGTATCGGTTTTATCCAGTGGCAGGTCGTTAACCATTTCGATGGCTTTTACCAATAGGGAGGGTTTTTGCACCATAAGCTGAGCGTCTTTCATGAACTCGGCAAATAGACTGCCTTCTTGGCTTTGCGCACTTTGCTTGAAATACGGGAACAGCTCGTCTTTTACCGTGGCCATGAGTTTGTCGGCGCTTTCAATATGCACCAGGTTAGACCAACGGATGTGTTGCTGTTTGTCGTTAAAGCGACGATCAAAAGTGTAATTTGTTCTTGGGTTGAGTGCGCGTTTTTCGTCGCTGGTTTCGTTCATGTCTAATAGACGGGCGTACATTAAGAAGGTGATTTGTTCTATCACGGTTAATGGGTTGGTGATACCGCCTGTCCAGAACTCTTCCCAGAGTTTGTCTATTTTGCTCTTTAGTGCGCCTGTGATCATTTATTGCTCAATATCTAGTAATTTGGAATTTCAAAAGGCAGCGTTACAACGCTGCCTCTACTTCATGTTCGTGTGTTGATTTATGGGTACCGGATTGTATCGCAAAGCCCGCGACAAACTCTGCAATTAAATGGGCTTGTTTGTCTTTAAATAAGCCGTCTATGCCGTCTTGGTGCAGGCCAATGAACGGAGCCTCATATAGGCGGTCGACGCTCATGCTGCCAGTACGGCAAATTTCGCTTTTTAGCAGGGTTATGAAGCGCTGCTGTAAGCTGGTTAGGTTAATGTGGTGCTCTTGCAAGAAGAGGTTGAATTTTTCTTCTATGGCGCTGCGGTCTAGGCCGATGATGGCGCGCAATAATTGATCAACGCCTACGGCTGAATCTGGAAAGAATTCTTCTAGTAGGTTTAGGTCTACCCGCTCGTTTTGGGTGTGCACCATGGCGTTTAGGTCGTCTAGTTCTTGCGCTGTGATGCTTTGGCCTGCGCGTATTTTTTGCAGGGTGGCATTAGTTTCGAACAATGGGGTTAGGGTTTTTTCTACTTCTTGGCGGTATATTTCATAATCAACCGTGCGAATGTTGGTTTTACGTTCATTCACCCTATATTCAGCTGCATCTTCTTTGATGTCTAGAATGGGGGTTATGTCTGCAGGCTCTGGATTAACGTTTTTGTCGCGCAGGTGAATGACGCTGCGCAGATCTTCACGGGCTTTTTCTAGGTCGGTAAAGCTGGCTGCTTGCCAGTAGTCGTCACTTTGTAGTTTTTGTACGGTTTGCGCTTTATTACGCACCTGGCTTAGGTGCATGGATAAGCTGCGTATTTTTTGCTCGATAGGCTCGCGGGTTTCTTCAAGCATGGCTGGCTGTGGTTTGCTTTGATGCAGCAGCTTTGCGTGCTGGGCGCTTACGATGTCTAGGTCAAATTTAAGGGCTTCGCTTTGGCCTTGGATGTTGCGCCATTGCATTAGGGATGCCATGTTTTCGGTTAGCGCGGCTTTGGTGGCGGGTGAAAATTGCAGTAACAGATCCAGGCTAGACAGCTGTGCTTTTAACCGCCAGTTATCACGTATGGCAATGGTATTGTCGTTTAGGCTGTCTATATCCTGTTTGATGAGCACAATAGTATCTTCAAACTCTTTTACGGCTCCTTGCTTAAGGGCTTCTTCGGCAAAGTTGATGCGTGCTTCAAACAACTTTTGCGCTAACGACTTGGCTTGACGTGGCTCTTCTTCTTCGTGATTTAGCTCGAAGTATTCAAAGTTTGCCCAGTGATCAAAGATTAAAAACTTTTGCTTGTGCTGGCCAGGACCAAATAGGTTTTCACATAGGCGTGTGCCACGGCCTACCATTTGCCAAAATTTTACTTTGGATTTTACGGGTTTGGCAAATACCAGGTTAAGTACTTCGGGCACATCTATACCGGTGTCTAACATATCTACCGAGATGGCAATGGTGACCTTGCTTTTATTGGGATCGGTTTCTTTAAATTCGTCAATCAGCTCTTCGGCCCGTTCGTTTTTACTGTGTATCACTCTGCAAAAGTTACCACCAGTATCTAGGGCGTATTCTGGGTACATTTCATTAAACAACTCTTCTAATATATTTGCGTGTTTAATGTTACGTGCGAAGACCATAGACTTACCAATGGTTTGGCCGTCGGCCATGCGTAGGCCATTTTCCATTAGGTTGCGCAATATGGTGCGGTTGGTGTCTTTGTTGAACACGGCTTTATCGATGGCTTTACCGTCAAAGTCTAGGGTATTTGGGTCGATGCCTTGCTCTTCTAGCTGGGCAATTTGCTCGTCGCTTAAGCTTTTTCCTTGTATGCCGTCCCGTAAAAATTTGGTGGTATGGGCTACTACTTTAAATGGTACGAGGTTTTTGTCTTCTACCGCTTGTTCTAATGGGTAGTTGGCGGTGGGCATCTTATAGTCACAACCAAATATTTGGCTGGTAGAGCGGCTGATCATTTCGACTGGCGTAGCGGTTAAACCCAATTGGCGGGCATCAAAATATGAAAAAATATCACCGAATACGTTATAGATAGAACGGTGAGATTCGTCGGCAATGATTAAATCAAAATAACCTACGTCAAACTCTTCCATTATGGACATCATGCCTGGATAGGTGGCGACATAAATGCGGGCATTCTTCTTGTCTTCTTTTTTACTTTTACCCACTACATATAAGGGTTCTGATAAAAATTCTTATAGGC